>Ga0073936_10005901_pt1 | contig 16359 bp, 18 predicted proteins | sample AliMusrvi5mmetaG_FD_87041 | JGI IMG/M metagenome (GOLD analysis project Ga0073936, IMG submission 87041) | Freshwater lake bacterial and archeal communities from Alinen Mustajarvi, Finland, to study Microbial Dark Matter (Phase II) - Alinen... | ecosystem: Environmental > Aquatic > Freshwater >... | reverse complement strand
GAGGACTGATGAGAGGGACCCCAAAGAAGGGCCGTCGATTTGGCGGGAGCGCATCACACCAGAAAGCGATGATGGGCAACTTGGTTGCATCACTGATCGCGGCTGAGTTCGTAGTTACGACTGAGGCCAAGGCCAAGGCCTTGCGTCCGGTTGCTGAAAAGTGCATTACTGCCGCAACGAAGGGCGGCGTTGCCAATCAACGACGCGTGGTAGCTCTCATCCGGGATAAGGACATGGCTCACAAGCTCTTTGACGAGATCGGCCCTCGATACACGGAGCGCAATGGCGGCTACACCCGAATCTTGAAGCTTGGAAACCGTCCGGGCGACAACGCCCCGATGGCGCGTCTCGAACTGGTCTAAGGGCAGGCGACCCACATGGGCGCTATGGTTCGCTGGCGGCTCACGGTGAGTTATCGCGGAACCAAGTTTCACGGTTTCGCAAAACAGCCGGGTATGAAAACCGTCGCCGGAGATCTGGGCGAAGCGCTGCAACGCAGCGCTCGGATGGAGAGTCCGCCACTGATTGTTTGTGCCGGACGCACTGATGCCGGCGTTCACGCTATGGCGCAAGTGATCCACGTCGATTTGCCCGAGCCGCTGGTTTCTACCCATGAGGCAGAGGTCAGCCCTCGTGCATTGTGTCGATCGCTGAACGGGCAGGTAGGCCCCGATATTGCCGTGCTGTCTGCTGAGAAAGTCAATCAAGATTTTGATGCTCGCTATTCAGCTACCTGGCGTCGCTATCGCTACTTGATTTTGGAGGCAGAGTTCCCCAATCCGCTGCTGAGTGATCTGGCCTGGCAGGTTCCCGGACCCTTGGACATTCGAGCCATGAATCAAGCCTGTGGGGCCCTGATCGGGAGTCATGACTTCCGTTGTTTCTGTAAAAAGACCGTGGGATCCACGTCGGCCGACCCTATTGTCCGAGTCGTTACACACGCCGCAGTCCAAGAAGTCGACGCGGGAGGGATGCTGGAGTTGATGGGAGGCCGACTGGTGAGTCTTGAGATTCAAGCAGGGGCCTTTTGCCACCAAATGGTGCGATCGATTACCGGCCAACTCGTCGAAATTGGTCTTGGGGAGTCAAATGCAGCCCAGCTCTATGGATTGCTGCATTCGGCAAGCCGCGAAGGAGCGGCGCAGCCTGCTCCGGCGCAAGGACTATGTCTGATTGGGGTCGGCTACCCGGATTTTGAGGCCAGTTTGCCCTAGTTGCCCCTGGGGCCTAGCATGAGAGTCCCTGGTTATGAGGGTTTGTCCCCATGTCACCGGGGGTTGGTTGGGCCGAAGATTTGGTCCCCTCCCTTCGACGTCGAGAGAAATAGAGAACTTCAGTGCGCACGTACTCACCGAAAGCCAGCGAGATCCATCGGTCTTGGTATTTGATTGATGCAGAAGGAATGGTCTTGGGCCGTCTTGCCACCGAAGCAGCACGCATCTTGCGCGGCAAGCACCGCGTCTACTACGCACAGCACATGGACACCGGAGACCATGTTGTCGTGATCAATGCGGACAAGATTGTGATGACGTCCAACAAAGCCGAGAACAAGTTGGCCTACCACCACTCTGGATACCCAGGTGGTCTTCGATCCAAGAGCTACGCAAAATTGATGGAAGAAGACTCGACCATCGTTGTCGAGCGCGCCATTCGAGGCATGGTCCCAAAGAACCGCTTAGGTCGTCAGCAGATGACGAAGCTCAAGGTCTACGCAGGTGCCGAACACCCGCACGAAGCACAGAATCCACAGAACCATGAAATTCCTGGCGCACGCCGAGTGAATTCGTAAGTAGGAGAACGATGGCAACCCCTTTGACACAAACAACTGGTCGACGAAAGCAAGCAGTCGCTCGCGTGCGATTTCGTCCCGGTACAGGAACGATCACGATCAACAAGCGACCCTTTGACCAGTACTTCACCTCGGCGACGCACCGCATGCTCATTACTGAGCCATTGCGCGTTGCTGGCGTCGAAGGCAACTACGACGTCGACGCCACCATGGACGGTGGCGGAATCTCAGGACAAGCCGGAGCCCTTCGGCTCGGCATCGCTCGCTCGCTTCTTGACCTCGACCCAGAGACTCGTGGCCAGTTGAAGAAGGCCGGCCTCTTGACGCGAGACGCTCGTGAAAAAGAGTCGAAGAAGTACGGCCTCAAGAAGGCCCGTAAGGCACCGCAGTACTCGAAGCGATAGTTCCGTGGCTCAGCCCCGATTTGGGACTGACGGTATTCGCGGTCGAGCACCTGAAGACCTCACTGCTGCAATTGCCCATTCAGTAGGGCGCGCCTCGGCACAAGTACTGCAATCCCGCACGGCCGTCCTCGGTCGTGACACACGGGCTTCAGGACCTGTGCTCTCTGAAGCAGTGGCTGCAGGACTGGTGGAATGCGGTGTCGATGTCATTGACGTTGGAGTACTTCCTACTCCGGGAGTGGCATTTCTGTCAGCCTCGCTGAACTGTCCAGGCTTTGTGATCTCGGCTTCGCATAACCCATATTTCGATAATGGGATCAAAGTCATTGGTGTTGGTGGAACCAAGCTTTCTGTCGATCAGGAACAAGCGATCGAAGCACTGCTCGACGAGCCCGCCGTGAGCGCAGCGCCCACGCCGGGGTCTTTCAGCGCAAGGCCGGAACTATCTGCCCTGTACATCAATCATGTTGTCGGAGCGGTTGCGCAGGACGCGCTTCGCGGACTCACGATTGTTCTCGACTGCGCCAACGGAGCGAGTTCAACAACAGCAGCAGAAATTTTTCGTCGCCTCGGAGGAGAAATTATCGTGCTTGCCGATGCACCGAACGGGACCAACATCAATGACGGTGTTGGCTCAACACATCCCGAGATGTTGGCCGCAGCGGTCATTGAACACCAAGCTGATTTTGGTTTGGCATTTGATGGAGACGCTGATCGGCTCGTGAGCGTTGATGAGACCGGCACCATTGTTCCTGGTGACGCACTCCTTGCGCTCTTTGCGGCCGATCTCAAGAAGCGAGAGCTCCTGGCAAACAATGCAATTGTCGTCACGGTGATGACCAACCTTGGTTTTCATCGAGCAATGGAAACGGCAGGGATCATGGTTGAGACCGTAGCGGTCGGGGATCGCAATGTGGTCGAAGCAATCGATCAGGGTGGGCATGTCCTTGGCGGCGAGCAGTCTGGGCACATTATTTTCCGATCGCTCGCGACAACGGGTGATGGAGTCCTCACTGGGGTCCTGCTCGCTGAACTGGTCCAACGACAGCGTCGGCCGCTCTCGGTACTCTCTCGAGAGGCGATGACGCTGGTGCCGCAGTATTTAGAGGCGGTACGGATTGCTCCCGGCCGCACGATTGACGAGAACCCTGTACTTAGAGAGCACCTCTCGGCTCTTGAAGAGCAGTTGGGCCGGCGGGGACGCATTTTGGTACGCGCTTCAGGGACGGAGCCGGTCATTCGCGTCATGGTTGAGGCTGACACTGACGGTGAAGCTCGCCAAATCACCCAAGAACTCGTGTCGTTGGTGCAATCTACGATGGGATCACAGGAAGAACAGTAGGCCTTGTAACCTACAAGGGTATGTGCGGCATCATTGGAGTAACTGGTGCCCCCGATGCCCTCGATATTCTGATCGACGGTCTCGAGCGGCTTGAGTACCGAGGGTACGACTCTGCCGGTGTGGCACTGATCGAAGCTGACGATATTTACCGGGTGCGCGTAGCTGATGGGACCCACTCCGTGGCAACGCTGCGAGCTACCACTCGAGAGGCGCCGAAGACAGCCAAGACCGGAATTGGCCATACTCGCTGGGCTACGCACGGCCAACCTAACGAACGAAATGCTCACCCCCACTTGGACTGCGCCGGAACAATCGCCCTGATCCACAACGGCATCATTGAGAACTATGCGGAGCTCGCTGAGTCCCTCATTGCAAATGGACACTCCATGGCGTCGACCACTGACACCGAGGTGTTGGCACACCTTATTGAACAGTGCCTCAAAACGGCCGATGACCTAACCAGCGCGGTGCGAACTGCGCTTGATTCAGTCCGCGGCGCCTTCGCTATTGGGGTGGTCTCGCTTGACGATCCTGAATTGATCGTTGCGGCGCGTCGGATTTCGCCGCTGATTGTTGGGAGGCATGGGTCAGCGAGCTTCATCGCCTCTGATATCCCTGCGTTGCTGGAGCACACGCGCGACATGATGGTAATTAATGATGATGAAATCGTTGAATTACGGCCAGGATCAATCATTGTCACCGATGCTGCCGGATCAGTAGTCAACCCTCGGCCTCTGCATGTTGAATGGGATATTGAAGCGGCGCAAAAAGATGGTTATGACGACTTCATGACCAAGGAAATTCACGAACAACCACAAGCAATTGTCGACACATTGCGTGGACGGGTGAACGATGCCGGCCAGATTGTCCTCGACCAACTTGATTTGACTGAGACGGACCTTCAAGAGGTGCGATCTGTGACCATCGTTGCGTGTGGTTCGAGTTATCACGCAGCAATGGTGGCGAAGTACGCGATCGAGAGGTGGGCACGGCTCGCGGTTGACGTTGATATCGCCAGTGAATTTCGCTATCGCGATCCCGTGCTTGATCAGTACTCGCTCGTCATTGGCGTGAGCCAATCAGGTGAAACGATCGACACGCTCCAAGCAATGCGGCAGGCAAAAGAATCTGGGGCCAAGGTCGTGGTCGTCTCTAATGTCGTTGATTCATCAATGGCTCGAGAAGCGGACGGTGTGTTGTACACGCGTGCAGGTCCTGAGGTGGGCGTGGCAGCAACAAAGACGGTGCTGGCGCAGATCGTTGCCCTTGAACTCCTCGGTCTGCACTTGGCGCAAGTGCGTACCACGATGAATACCGCCGATGTCTTGAATATCGTTGATGGCCTTCACGACCTTGAAGGAATCGTTGCAAAGACCATTGAGCGCGATGAAGCTGTGGCACGCGTGGCCGGCGAACTCGCAGACGTCCGAGATTTTTTCTTTCTGGGCCGTCATGCAAGTTTCCCGACGGCGCTTGAAGGAGCGCTCAAACTGAAGGAGCTCTCCTACCTACACGCTGAGGGCTATGCCGGAGGCGAGTTAAAGCACGGACCACTAGCGGTTATAGAGCCAGGATGCGTTGTCGTAGCCGTGGCAACGGGTGACGAGATGAAAGAGAAGATTCTCTCCAATGTCTCTGAAGTGAAATCGCGCGGGGCAACCGTAGTGATGTTGGCTGAAGACGGCGATGGAGCAGCGGCGAGTTTGGCGGACTTTCTCTTGCTTGTTCCAGCCTCGCCCGCCCTCCTGTCGCCGATCAAGGACATCGTCCCATTGCAACAGTTGGCGTATCACCTGGCCCGCAATCGCGGACTTGACGTTGACCGACCACGGAACCTGGCAAAGACGGTGACGGTTGAGTGAGCAACCATCTCCAACCGCGAGCTGGTTGCGTCGTCACGACGGGGATTGACGGAGTCCTCATCTCTCGGGTCCACGCTCTCTTGGGCCGTCGACCGAAGTTTGTAAATCGCGTGCTTTGTTCCGGTGAGCAAGAGCGCCTGACGTCGATCACCAATGATCGCAGCCGCGCAGCGTCGATCGCCGGGAGGATTGCAGTAAAAGAGGCAACGATGAAGGCCCTTGGCGGAGGGATTTGGGATATTGGATTTCTCAATATTGAAGTTGAGGGTGGCCGCCGGGTCGCTCCAGCAATTACGTTGCACGGTCGGGCGAAACATCGAGCCGAGAGCCTGCAAATCGATGAAGTCAAAGTCTCCCTTTCTCACGACGGAGATTTTGCGATCGCCTCGGCGACAGCAGTGCGGTGGTGTTCATGCAACCCGTCGTAAGTGTCGAAGAGATGAAGACGTTTGATGCTGCGGCGTTGGGGACAACTGAGCAATCAGCGTTGATTCGACGAGCGGGAATGGCGGTTGGATTTGCCATCCTGAAGCGCTTTGAAGGTGTGAGTGGCACTCGCATAGTCGTCATTGCGGGTCCCGGTTCGAATGGCGCCGATGGCCGGGTAGCGGGGACCATGTTGGAGCGCCGCGGAGCATTTGTCACTGTCGTCGCCCCTGACGCGAAGCCCGCAGCATTTTTGGATGCTGAAATTGTCATTGATGCGGCCTTCGGAACTGGGCTCTCGCGGTCCTACACAGCCCCCACGATCCCTGGTGACGTCCCGGTCGTTGCTGTTGACGTCCCCTCTGGATTAGACGGCGATACAGGCGCTCTCCTTGGGACGCCACTTCAGGCCACGTTGACAGTGACCATGGCAGCGGTCAAGCAGGGACTCCTCCTTGGTCACGGCCCAGGCCTGTGCGGTGAGATCGTTGTCGCTGAGATTGGGATTCCTGTCGAGAACCCTCGAAGTGTGGTGATTGACGACGCCGACTGCGCTGCGATTCCTGAGAGGAGTCGCGGTGCCAACAAGTGGTCCGCTGGGGTTTGCATTGTTGCGGGCTCGCCAGGCATGGAAGGCGCTGGGGCGTTGTGCTCCCTTGGAGCGATGCGGGCGGGCTCGGGGATGGTCCGATTGGTGACTGTAAACGAGATTGGTTCATCGACGCTGTGGCCCCGTGATGTTGTACGCCGAGAAGTGTTCCGGAATGAAATTGTGCCCGTGGCACTTGAGGAGTCCACTCGTACAAAAGCGATGGTGATTGGTCCGGGACTTGGCCTCGATGAACAGACCGCTGCAGCAATCCGTGAACTCCTTATTCACCGGACTGGGCCGGTGATCCTTGATGCTGATGGCATTACCGCGGTGCAGAATACGACGATATTGCGAGACCTTGTTGCAGCAGCGCCTCATCCGGTGATGATCACTCCTCACGACGGAGAACTCGCTCGTCTTCTTGGTCACGACCTCGCCGTAGATCGACGGTCGACGATCCAATCGCTGGCGGACGAGACCGGGGTCATCGTTCTTTCGAAGGGGGCAACGACCCTCGTGGTGACCCCAATGTCCTTGGCGCAGCCCGTCTATTTCGTTACCTCCGGGACGCCAGCGTTAGCAACGGCAGGCACTGGTGACGTTCTGGGTGGCGTGATAGCGGCGTTGGCCGCTCAGGGAGTTCCTCTTCCACTTGCTGGTGCGCTCGGTGCATTTCTCCATGGAAAAGCGAGTGCGTACGCACCTGGCACGCTCGTAGCGTCCGATCTTCCTAACCTGGTGGGCGACGTGATGAAGGAGGTAGTTCGATGAGTGCTGAGAGTCACGCGCGCCCGACTTGGGTACAAGTCGATCTCGACGCACTGCGCCACAACGCCCAACTCCTCAGCGCGCGCTTTAGCCCGACGGTGGTCTGTGCGGTGGTGAAAGCTAATGCGTATGGCCACGGCGCTGTCCCAACCGCCACGGCACTTCTGGAGGGAGGGGCCGAAGGCCTGGCCGTTGCGCTCGTTGACGAAGGAATTGAACTCCGCCAAGGGGGCATCACGGCACCAATCCTGCTGCTTTCTGAACCGACGAAAGATTCCATGGTGGCTGTCTTGGCAGCGGTCTTGACCCCGACCTTGACCACCATTGAAGGTGTGCAAGCCGCCGCTGATGCAGCCAAGCAGATTGGAAGCAAAAACCCAGTCCACGTCAAAATCGATACTGGGATGAACAGAATGGGCGTCAAGCCAGAAGAGACTCAGGCACTGCTCGACGAAATTGCCAAATACGACCAGCTCATTCTTGAAGGAATTTGGACACACTTCTCCGTCGCTGATGAAGAGGGGGATGAAAGTATTCGATTCACTAAGCAGCAGTTAGAACTTTTTGAAGATGCCGTTCGGCGAGCAAAGGATCAAGGCGTCGAACCTCCGGTGCTCCATGTTGCGAACTCAGCCGGAGCCTTGACCTACCGAGATGCCCGCCTTTCAATGGTTCGCGTCGGTCTGGCCCTCTACGGACTCAGTCCCAACCCCAGCGTGACGACCTTGGCCGAACTTGAAGCGCCCCTGCCGCTAGAGCCCGCTCTTTCAATTCGATCGCAGGTCATCGCAGTGCGCGACGTTGAACCAGGTGCTCGACCATCGTATGGCCGAAAGCGACCCATGCCCCACGCCGGGAGAGTCGTGACGATTCCCATTGGCTACGCCGATGGCTTTCCGAGGGCGCTCTACGCTGCTGGACAAGATGTCTTGATTCGAGGTCGACGCTTTCCGCTGGCGGGCATGGTGACCATGGATCAACTCGTTGTTGATGTTGGCGATGCCCCCGTTGAAGTGGGCGATGAAGTTGTCTTGCTTGGACGCCAAGGAAATGAAGAGATTCCTGTTGCCGAGTGGGCCGACCACCTCAATACCATTGCGTGGGAAGTGGTCTGTGGCATTGGTGATCGCGTCCCGCGCCGCTATGCAGGTACCGAGGTCGGCGAAGCACCAAAGGCCAAGCGCCGATGGTGGCGTCCCTCTTGAGCCAAGTGGCCCGGCAGCAGGATTTAGAAATCCTCAAGAGTGAGGCACAACGCTGCATGCGCTGTGATCTTTCGAATTCGCGTACCTCAGTTGTTTTCGGGTCGGGCGATTCGTCGGCACGTCTCGTACTCCTTGGTGAGGGTCCGGGAGCGCTGGAAGACGAAACGGGAGAGCCATTTGTTGGTCGGTCAGGTCAACTGCTGATGAAACTCCTCGCCGACGAGATTGGACTCAAGCGCCACGAGGTCTACATCACCAGCATGGTCAAATGCCGGCCGCCAGGCAATCGCAATCCGAGCAAACGTGAAGTAGCGGAGTGTCAGCCCTACCTAATTGAACAACTTCGACTCATCGATCCAGTTGTCGTTGTGACCTTGGGCAACGTAGCGACCCAAACAATGCTGGAAACAAAGGACGGTATTACTGTTCTCCATGGTAAAGCGTTTTCTTCACCGCTATGTGGCGCTCTGGTGATGCCTACCTTTCATCCCGCCGCAGCTCTCCGAGGGCGCCCTGCCGTAGAAGCGGCCCTCCGAGAAGACTTGCGACATGTTCGAGCCGTGTTGGAGGCCGAGTGATGACAATTCGCTTTGAGACCCATTCGGCCGCCGAAACGCGTGCACTGGGCTCACGATTTGCGGATCTGCTCACGCCAGGGGTCGTGGTCGTAATGATCGGAGGACTCGGTGCTGGCAAGACAGCGCTCTCCCAGGGAATTGCCGAAGGTCTTGGCATCAGCAGCCGAGTAACGAGCCCTACGTTCACGATGGTTGCGACCTACGATGTTGACGGCCGACGAGGCATCGCAGCTCTGCTCCATGCCGATCTCTATCGCGTGACCTCGGGCTCTGAAGCCGACGATCTTTCAATCGGTGAATTAGTTGAAGAGCGCGCCGTTGCCCTGGTGGAGTGGGGAGACGTCGCTCCTGATGTTCTCGGGGGACGCCAAGTTATTGTGTCGATTTCTCTCGGTGATAGTGATGATGATCGATTCATCACGATTGATGATCGGCACCGAGTTATTGATAAGGGGGTTCTCGAAGAGGCCCTCGATCGTTGGAAGGCTCAATGAAACTGCTCAGTCTTGAAACAGCGACTGCGGCTGGTGCGTCGGCACTGGTGGTCGACGCAATGGTCGTCGGTGAGGCAATCACGACCATTGATCGGCTGCACACCGAAACACTGTTACCGTCTGCGATTGCCCTCTTGGCTGCCGCTGGTCTGACCCCTCAGGAACTTGACGGCATTGTTGTTGATGTAGGCCCTGGTCTTTTTACGGGACTGCGAGTAGGTATCGCCACGGCACGAAGTTTGGCCTTCGCTGCTGAATTGCCCGTCTACTGCGTCACGAGCTTGTCGATGCTTGCCAATGACCCGTCGGTCGGTGGGATCGAACGAGTAGTGGCTGTGGTTGATGCGCGACGCGGGGAAGTCTTTACCCAGGAATTCCAGCGATCAGAAAATGGAGTCCCCATAGCGACCAGTGAGCCAGCGGTACTGGTTCCAGCCGACGTGCGGGGCCTCCTCGAACATCGAACCACAACGGTCACGCTGGTGGGAGATGGTGTCACTCGCTACGAAGAACTCTTTGCTGGGATCGACGGTGTGACACTCGGCACGGTGACGACGCCGTCACCGGCTGTAGCCGCACAAATTGTTGAGCGCGACGAAGTTGAAGGTGTTATTCCCTCGGCGGTCACGCCGTTATATTTGCGTGACCCAGATGCTGTCGCAAACTTCACCGTTGCTACAGGACGCGGCTCACCGTGAGTGATCTCACAATTACGCCGGTCTCAAAGCGGGACCTCAAACGGATTGTTGAATTAGAACGCTCGCTATTTCCAGAACCGTGGAGTGAAGCTGTTCTTCGTAGCGAACTCGAAGCAGGGCCATCGCGACGCTACACAAAGGCAGTGCGGGGAAAAGTCCTTGTTGGCTATTTGGGATTGATGTTTGTTGATGACGAACTCCATATCAACACCATTGGTGTCGCAGCCGACAGCCAAGGTCAGGGCATCGCGTCGAGATTGTTGCTTGACGGATTTGCTGCGGGTCTCGAGCGAGGAGCGAAACACGCCACACTTGAAGTGGCCGTCTCAAATGACGCAGCCCAACGTCTCTATCGTCATTTCGGCCTCGCTCCGGTGGGCGTTCGCCGAGGGTATTACGCCAAAGGCGAAGATGCCATGGTCATGTGGGCGCGGGATCTTGACAGCCCAAATGAAATCGCCCGCCGAGCATCGATCGCACAGTCTCTAGGCTAGATCTGTGAGTGCTCCCGCCCTGCTAGCAATTGAGACCAGTTGTGACGAGACCGCTGCGGCAGTAGTGGATGAGAACCTCCACGTTCTCTCATCGGTTGTCTCGAGCCAAATCGATCTGCACGCAGATTTCGGGGGAGTCGTTCCGGAAATTGCAGGTCGGGCCCATGTTGAACTCTTAGAGCCCGTTGTTCAAGAAGCGTTAGCGCTCGCCGGTCGAAGTCCTGGGAATCCTCAGATCGAAGCCGTCGCCGTTACTGCAGGACCAGGACTGGTTGGATCGTTGCTCGTTGGTCTCTCGGGAGCAAAAGCCATGGCTTTTGTCTGGGGCGTTCCCTTTCTCGGGATTAATCACCTAGAGGGACACCTCTTTGCTGCGCAACTCGAAGCAGATGACTTGGTGGCGCCCTATGTCACTTTGCTCGTCTCGGGGGGTCACACGATGTTGATCGCGGTCGATGGCCCTGGTCAGTATCGCTTGATGGGCGAGACAATCGATGATGCAGCGGGTGAGGCCTATGACAAAGTCGCTCGCTATTGCGGTCTTGGGTATCCCGGAGGCCCAGCTATCGATGAGTTGGCAGGCCAGGGAGATCCAACAGCATTGCGGTTTCCACGCGCCATGAAAAATGACGGATTGAACTTTTCCTTTTCTGGACTCAAAACGTCGGTAGTGCGGGCGATGCAAAAAGATCCCACACTGGTGATAGCTGATGTCGCGGCCAGTTTCCAAGGAGCAGTCGTCGATGTCTTGGTCACGAAATCAATGCGTGCTGTTGACGAAATCGATGCCACGGCCATTGTGCTCGGCGGTGGCGTTGCTGCGAACTCAGCGCTTCGCGCAGGCATGGAAGCAGCGGCGCAGGAACGGGGCATCGTTTGTGCGTTACCGTCGCTCTCGATGTGCACCGACAACGCCGCAATGATCGCCGCCGCTGCTTGGCATCGGCTGCGGACGTCCGGTGGCGATGATCTCGCTCTCGGTGCAAACCCTTCCCTCAAATTAGAATTGGAGCCAATGGCATGACCTTCTCGCAGCCCCGATGGATACCGTTAGACGAAACGACTCTGGATCGTGACCCATACGTTCAGTTTGAGTTGTGGTGGGAAGAAGCAGTGGCCGTTGTTCGAGAACCTGAAGCGATATGTATCGCTACGGCTGACAGCGATGGACAACCGCGGGCTCGCATGGTGTTGTTGCGCGGCAGGGACGAGCGGGGGTTTTGTTTCTACACGAACTACACAAGTCAAAAGGGCATCGATCTCGATTCCAACCCCAAGGCTTCGATGCTTTGGTACGTCGAGCCGCTCGGTCGGCAAGTACGTATCGAAGGATCTGTAGAAAAGGTTTCGATCGCTGAATCGGACGCGTATTTTGATGCTCGACCTCGAGGTCATCAAATTGGGGCACATGCCTCGCAACAAAGTCAGCCAATTGTTAACCGAGTCGCCTTGCAAGAAGCGGTCGAGGAAGTTGAAGCACGCTTTGGTGACGGCCCAGTTCCCCGCCCCGAGCATTGGGGTGGCTACCGCCTCGTGCCGAACCACTTTGAGTTTTGGCAGCATCGCGAAGATCGGCTCCACGACCGCGTCTTTTACACACCAACGGCGAGCGGCGACTGGTCGCTTCACCGCCATCAGCCCTAAATTGGTGCGATACCCTTTGAGGGTCAAGGCAAGGAGAGCAATGAGCGACGAGCAGACTGATTCTTCGAGTGAGGACCTTCCGGTTCCGAGCAACGTGACGCCTCCGGCATTTGATGGCCAGGCCGCCTACGTTCCTCCGGCATGGGAAGTGCCAGATTCGGTACCGAGCGATATTGAAGGACGCTATGCCGGCTATGGGTGGCGCGTTTTGGGCTACTTGATTGATGCGATCGTCTTAGGCATAGTGCTCGGGATCTTCTCGCGTTTGCTCGGCATAGGACTCTACGGAGACTTTGCGGTGGGTTTCGTAGCCCGGGCGCTCTATGCCGGCATTCTGATTTCCTACTGGAATGGCCAAACTCTCGGGATGAAGGCGCTCAAGTTGGTGTGCGTTGACTCAAGGTCTCGGGCCCAAATCCCTTTGGCGCAGTCATTGATTCGCGCATTTACGGCAGAGATCATCGCGGCGCTGAGTCTCTTCGGTGCGGTATTTGGCGTCGCCCAATTGTTGGACTTGTTGTGGCCGGCCTGGGATAAGAAGAACCAGACCTTGCACGACAAGGTTGGTAAAACAATTGTCTTGCGGTAGTTCGAATCGCTAGATCCCGCTGATGGCGGTCAATCCTCCGTCAACGACCAAACTTGCACCGGTCACAAATGCCGCTTCGTCAGATAGGAGGAATCGGACGACTTTCGCAATGTCTTCGGGCTGCGCAAGGCGGAGCAACGGTGTCCGAGCTTCCAGACCGGCGCGTACGCCGTCAATGTCAAGCAATGGCTGCAAGAGGGGCGTTTCAACAGCACCAGGGCAGATCGAGTTCACTCGCACTCCTTTGGGCCCAAGCGTGTGAGCTGCCGATCGAGTCAGCCCCAGCAGCCCCGCCTTGGATGCCGAATAGGCCGGTAAGAAGTCGTGTCCGAAAAACCCTTCAATCGAGGAGAGATAGACAATCGCTGAACCGGGCCCACTTTCAATGAGCGAAGGAGCGAGCTCCTTGGTCAGGATTGCTGCAGCGCGCAGGTTGATGTCGAGGACCGTGTCCCACGCCTCGTCGGTCATATCGGTAATTTGCATGGCCCCATCAATCCCTGCGGCATGTACCAGGCCGCCAATGAGCCCAATCGCGTTTGCAGAAGCAACAACGGCTTCTGGAAATGATGCTGAGTCTGCAACATCAATCTCTAGTGCGATGGCCTTAACTTGAAATCGGGCACGACAAAGCTCAGCGACGCGACGAGCCCCTTCGAGATTGCGATCCCAGATGGCCACGGGTCGACCAGCTTCGGCCAAGTGCAGGGCACAGGCTTCACCGATGCCGCTCGCACCTCCGGTCACGACGACGCCAGACGAGGGGTGGCCTAAGTGCTCCCAAGGGACTCGGCGCGTTGAAGCTCGTCGTTTTCGAGCGGGCGCTGCTTGGGCATTGCGCTTTTTCTTGATGACGCCGCTTGGGCGGGCGGGCTTGGCCGCTGTTTTCTTCGGCTTGGTCTTTGGAGCCATGAGTCCCCCTTTACTGGGTGGTTATGAGACTACCGAGCCCAGCGGGCATTGGGGAGGGAGGCTGGTTGGCACTCTCGATTCGAGTCTGCTAGAGTTAGCAGTCTCAAGGTTAGAGTGCCAATATAAACCCAAGGAGTAATTCTGATGAATTTGCACCCCCTCGACGACCGCATTGTGGTCCGACCCGGAGAATCCGAAGAAAAGACCGCCTCTGGCTTGGTCATCCCCGACACAGCGAAGGAAAAGCCCCAACAGGGTGAAGTCCTCGCCGTGGGTCCCGGCCGCCGTGCCGAGAACACCGGAGAGATCATTCCTCTCGACGTGAAGGTGGGCGACATCGTTGTCTACTCGAAGTACGGAGGAACTGAGATTGCGGTCGACGGCGAGGACCTGTTGATCCTCACCGGCCGTGACGTGCTCGCCAAGGTTGGCAAGTAACAACAACGCATTTGTGCCAAGGAAGCGAAACCGCCTCGGCGGTTCGCTTTCTTGGTGTGATCAAACCGTAGAGACGAAGAAAGAAGAGAGATATGCCAAAGATTCTTAAATTTGATGACGCAGCTCGGCGAGGCCTAGAAGCCGGTGTCGACAAGTTGGCCGACACGGTCAAAGTGACCTTGGGGCCAAAAGGCCGCAACGTCGTGATCGGGAAGTCCTTCGGAGCGCCGACTATTACCAACGATGGTGTCTCGATTGCTCGTGAGATTGAACTCGACGATCCCTTCGAAAACATGGGCGCGCAGCTCGTAAAAGAAGTAGCGACCAAGACCAACGACGTTGCTGGTGACGGAACGACAACGGCCACCGTGTTGGCGCAAGCATTGATCAAAGAAGGCCTTCGCAACGTTGCCGCAGGCGCCAGCCCAACAGGGTTGAAGCGTGGCATCGACAAGGCGGTAGCCGCTGCAGTTGCCGCAATTCACAAGCAATCCAAGGAAGTTGGTGGCAAGGAAGAGATTGCACAGGTTGCGTCGATTTCTGCTGCGGACACCCTGATTGGTGAGACCCTGGCTGATGCCATCGACAAAGTCGGCAAAGACGGCACCGTGACGGTGGAAGAGTCAAACACCTTTGGCTTGGAGCTTGAACTCACGGAAGGAATGCAGTTCGACAAGGGCTACCTCTCGCCGTACTTTGTTTCTGACCCAGAGCGTCAAGAAGCGGTTCTTGAAGACCCCTACTTGATCTTCGTGAACTCGAAGATCTCTTCGGTGTCTGATCTCGTACCCGTTTTGGAGAAGGTCATGCAGACGGGCAAGCCCCTGTTGATTGTCGCTGAAGACGTAGACGGTGAAGCGTTGGCAACCTTGGTTGTGAACAAGATCCGCGGCACGTTTAACTCGGTTGCTGTCAAAGCCCCTGGTTTCGGCGAGCGTCGTAAGGCGATGCTGCAAGACCTTGCGGTCTTGACTGGTGGCCAAGTCATCTCGGAAGAGGTGGGCTTGAAGATTGAGTCAACGACGCTGGACCTCCTGGGATCAGCTCGTCGAGTCGTCGTGACCAAGGACGCAACAACCATCGTTGATGGTGGCGGCACGGAAGGTGACGTTGCTGGACGAGTGGCCCAGATCAAGCGTGAGATTGAAGAGACTGACTCCGACTGGGACAAGGAAAAGCTCCAAGAGCGCTTGGCCAAGTTGAGTGGTGGCGTTGCCGTCGTCAAAGTTGGCGCCGCAACCGAGGTTGAGCTCAAAGAGAAGAAGCACCGTATCGAAGACGCATTGAGTGCAACTCGTGCGGCAATCGACGAAGGCATTGTGGCTGGTGGAGGAACCGCTTTGGTTCGAAGCCGTGTCGATGTTCTCAAGTTGGCTGAAACACTCGAAGGTGACGAAGCAACCGGTGCCCGCATTGTGGCCCACGCTTTGGAGGCTCCGCTCAAGCAGATTGCTCAGAACGCTGGACTCGAAGGTGCTGTGCAAGTGCAGGCCGTTGAAAACGCCAAGGGTTCGATTGGCCTCAATGCAGCAACTGGTGAACTCATCGACCTGGTCAAGGCGGGAGTTATTGACCCGGCCAAGGTGACTCGTTCAGCGTTGCAGAATGCAGCGTCGATCGCCTCACTGCTGTTGACCACCGAAGCACTCGTGGCGGACAAGCCAGACGAGGGTGGAGACGCTGCTGCTGCCGCAGCCGCCATGGGCGGTATGGGTGGCATGGGCGGAATGATGTAGTTCAGAGCTTTGCTCAGATTTCGCCGCCGGCCGGATCGTTTCTCAAAAGAGAGGTGGTCCGGCCTGCGTCGCGTCTCGGGGTCGGTAGCTGCGGCCCATTGCACTGTTCATGAAGAGAGATTCTGACAACGATCGATGGCCCAGTCCTCGCGGTCAAACTTGATTCTTAACGACTACTTGTTAGTGCTTGGCTGCGCCTCTGAGTCGATAGACACTGACATCGACAGGATCACCAACCAGCACATGTGGTGATCCTGGAACGGAAAAGCCCGCTGAAGCCACTGTGTCAGAGCGAAGATCGGTCAGCGTGGCTGGACGGACGTTCCATGGTTGGTGCACCAGGGTTCCCCGCATCAGTCTTCCGTACCACCAAGAATAAAGTGAGTAG
>Ga0073936_10005893_pt1 | contig 16367 bp, 17 predicted proteins | sample AliMusrvi5mmetaG_FD_87041 | JGI IMG/M metagenome (GOLD analysis project Ga0073936, IMG submission 87041) | Freshwater lake bacterial and archeal communities from Alinen Mustajarvi, Finland, to study Microbial Dark Matter (Phase II) - Alinen... | ecosystem: Environmental > Aquatic > Freshwater >... | reverse complement strand
GGAGGAATTACCAAGAAAGGAAGTCCGAATCAGCCGGGCCAAAGAGTTGATAATTTAGCCGTCCTGCCTGGGGCAGTTTGGGTGGCCATAAGTGGAGCAGTTTGGGGTGGCCATCGGGGGTCGGGATGACGGGGCTTGACTGGCTGCCCGGCTATGTGCCGCGATTTGATCGCCAATATGAATGCGAAACCTGGATGAACGCGCATAGAGATCGTGGAACGCCATGGGTAGCGATCGATGACCGCGGTCATTGGTTCGAGCCCGAATGCCGCCATCTGCTCCTGACCGAATCGCGCAAGGGCTTCCAGGCGGAGCATCAAGCCTTGCTGCGTCAAATGCTGCAGGAGCGTTTGTAATGTTGCGCGATACCCAAACGTTCGACTCTGAGAAAGCCGAGGCCTTGCGGCGTATCTGGTTTCTTGGAGATGTACATAACGAGTTCGAGCATGTGACCCAAGCCCTGCTCGATGCCGTTGAAAAACCGCGCTGGCTTGTGTTCTTGGGCGACATTGACGCGACTCAGAAGCCGTTTCGCGTGATCTTGGAGGATATGACTCGCAATCTGCCGGAAGTGCGAGTTGCCTTCATTTATGGCAACCATGATGCCGATAACTATGAGGCGTGGGAGCTGCTGCATGACTGCGGCCCCGCCCTGCCCTTGCACGGCCAGGTGCTCGATCTTGACGGTGTCGGTGTCGCAGGCCTTGGCGGTAACTTCATTGGGCGTGTGTGGACGCCGCCGGGTGAAATCAAGTTTGCCAACAAGAACGCGGCCATGAACCGCGGTGACTACCAGTTTCGCTCAGGCCAGAGACCAAAATCAACATTCCATGGCGCGATCTATCCGGATGATCTTGCAATCATGGCAGGCCAACAGGCCGACATCCTGGTGACCCATGAGGCGCCATCTTGTCATCCCCATGGATTTGCCGCTCTGGATGAACTTGCGCGCTCTATGAGCGTTGTACGAACGTTCCATGGGCATCATCATGACGACCTCAGCGACGAATACGCGAAGGTCCGCGAAGAATTGGGCTTTGATGCATTGTCAGTCGATTTCAAGGCAATCAAGAACGGACTGGGCGAGATCATTCTTGCCAGGGCTGACGAATGAAAACCCCTCGCGGCGCCGACGAGCTGCTGCTGTACCTCGATTACGACGGGGTGCTTCATCATGAAAACGTGCTTTGGTATCCGCGCAAAGGTGCGGTTCTGGAACCCGCCAAAGCGACTATGTGTGAGCATGCTCATGCGGATCACCGTCGGAATCGCCCTTCTTCCCGCGCAAAGGGCCGTCGCAGGCCAATTCGGGGCGGGATGACAAGTAACGCAGGCGGCATAAGCACGCTGCGCTTACTCGCGCACCACCAGCACTGGCAGGTGGGTATGCGACAGAACGGCTTGGGTGACACTGCCGAGCACCAGTTTTTCTAGGCCGCTGCGGCCGTGGGAGCCCATGACGATCAGGTCCGCCGGGATTGAATTAGCCGACTCGACCACGCCGCGCCAAGCGGCATGCGACTCGACCACTGAACTGCTCACATCAACGCCGGCAGCCTCCAAGGCTGTTCTGGCGGCCTTGATCGCGGCGTTGGCCTCGGCCGTTGCTGCGCTGAGGTACTCAGCCTGGCCGTACGCGAAGTCGGTCCCGACGCCGGTAAACGGGTAGGGATCGATGACAAAGATGGTCGTGACGCGGCTGCCAAACGCCTTGGCTAGTCCGATTGCCTTGTCGACCGCCAACTGCGCCGTTGACGAGCCATCCACCGGAACGAGTATGTGTTTGAACATGACGAAACTCCTTTTGTTTGAACCAGTATCGGTTCGCCGCAGCCGCAACACCTTGACTGTTGTCAGTATTGGCTCAGATATCCTCCGGCACCATCTTGATGGCGCCGCAAGGGCATTCGGATACGCAGATGCCGCAACCCTTGCAGTAATCGTAGTTGAAATCAAAGCCCTTGCCAGGGCCGTGCTTGATCACCGCATTGTCCGGACACACTCCGTAGCAGTTGTCGCACTCAAAGCAGTTGCCGCATGACAGGCAGCGCCTGGCTTCGAACAGTGCATTGCTTTCATCGAGCCCGCCCTGCACTTCCTCGAACGTGGACTGCCGCCGGATGATGTCGAGCATCGGCCGCACGGTCTTGGGGGCATCGCTGTAATACCAGGGGTTGAGCTTGTCGAATGTGGCCAGTTCCGCCTTGGGCGGCGGAATGTGGTTCTCACCGCGAAGCCAGGCGTCGATGTTGCGCGCCGCCTTCTTGCCGTGGCCGATCGCCACCGTCACATTGCGTTCGGCGGGCACCATATCGCCGCCGGCGAAGATGCCGGGGTGTCCCGTCATCATCTGCGGATTGACCTGCACCACGCCGTCTTCCACAAGCAAACCCGGCACGCCTTCGATCAGCGACAGGTCCACGTCTTGCCCTAGGGCCAGCACGACCGAATCGGCTTCGAGCGTCTCGAACTCGCCGGTCGGCTGCGGGAAGCCCTTCTCGTCGAGCGCCATCTTTTCAACCGTAATCGAGGACTCCCCAGCCTGCTTGATAGTGGAGAGCCACTTGATCATGACGCCTTCCTGCAGCGCTTCCTCGACCTCGAAGTCATGCGCGGGCATCTTCTCGCGGTTGCGCCGGTAGACGATGATGGCCTCGGTCGCGCCCAGCCGCTTGGCAGTGCGCGCGACGTCGATCGCGGTGTTGCCGCCACCGTAGACCACCACACGGCGGCCCAGCATCGGCTTGTCTTCGCCCTCCATGGAGCGCAGCACGGCGACAGCGTCAAGCACCCGGGCCGAGTCGCCGGCCGGAATGAAAGCGCGCTTGGCGATATGCGCGCCGACTGCAAGGAAGACGGCATCGAAGCCGCCTTCGCGCTTGGCATTAAGCACGTCGGCGATCTTGCTGTTGTAGTGGATGTCCACACCCAGATCGACGATGCGCTGCACCTCGGCATCGAGCACCTGGCGCGGCAGGCGGTACTGCGGAATTCCAAAGCGCATCATTCCGCCAGGCAGCGGTCCGGCCTCATGCACCGTGACCTTGTGGCCCAGGCGCGCCAGGTGATAGGCCGCTGATAGGCCCGACGGGCCGGCACCCACCACCAGCACGTGCTTGCCCGACGGCGAGGCCACCGGTGCAAATTTCCAGCCCTGGGCAATGCCCTGGTCGCCGAGGAAGCGCTCCACCGAATTGATGCCGACCGGCGAATCGACCTTGCCGCGGTTGCAGGCGCCTTCGCACGAGTGGTAGCAGACGCGGCCCATGACGGCCGGAAACGGATTCTGTTCGACCAGCACGCGCCAGGCCTGTTCGTAGTCTCCCGACTCGGCATGAAACAGCCAGGACTGGATGTTCTCGCCGGCCGGACACTGGTTGTTGCAAGGCGGCAGGCGCTTCAGATAGACCGGGCGCTCGGTGCGCCATGAGCCGGTGTGGTTGGCCAGCGAACTGCCGACGTCGAGCGTGATGGCAAAAGGTTTTTCCATGATTTACTCCTTGAGGGACAGACGCCGGCAACACCCGGTGCGCCGGCGTTGTCCGCAATTTTTCAAGCGGGGTCGAGCAGGCCGAAGCGGCGGATATTGCGGTCGGCGGCTGCCTGCAGCCGGCCGATCGTTTCGGTGTCCGGCGTCTTGCCGAACAGGTGGGCAAAGCGCCGTTGCGGCTTGAGGTAGTCCTCGATCGGCACCCGGCGCCGGATCTTCGACACACCGGTCACTTCACCGCGCTCGGCCTCGAACACAGGAAAGACGCCGCTCTCGGTCGCCAGGCGCGCCAAGCGGATGGTGTCGTGCGAGGCCGCGCCCCAACCGAGCGGACAGGGCACAAAGATGTGGATGTAGCGCGCGCCGCGCATCGACATTGCCTTCTTCACCTTGTACTCGAGGTCGCGCAGGTCGGCCACGGTTGCCGTTGCCACATAAGGGATCTCGTGCGCCATCGCGATTTGCGGCAAGTTCTTGCCTTGGCCGAAGACGTTGCCCGGATGCGGGCCGACCGGCATCGTGGTCGCCGTTCGTGCCGCCGGAGGCGTCGCGCTGGAGCGCTGCACACCGGTGTTCATGTAGGCCTCGTTGTCGTAGCAGATGTAGAGCACATCGTCATTGCGCTCGAACATACCCGAGAGACAGCCAAAGCCGATGTCGGTGGTGCCGCCGTCGCCGCCCTGAGCCACCACGCGCACATCTTCCCGACCCTTGACGCGCATCGCCGCCGCAATGCCGGTGGCCACCGCAGCGGTATTGCCGAACAGCGAGTGGATCCATGGCATCTGCCACGACGTTTCCGGATAGGGCGTGGAGAACACCTCGAGGCAGCCGGTCGCATTGGCAGCGATCAGCTGGCCTTTCGTGGCGCGCATTGCTGCGTCTATGGCGTAGCGCGCACCCAGCGCCTCGCCGCAACCCTGGCAGGCGCGGTGCCCCGAGTTCAGCGAATTGTTGCGCTGGGTATTGGCCTGCACGGTGCGCTGCTCTGGCGCCAGCAGCCGGTTGCCGACCGTGAAGGTGCCGGTCTGGTAGAACTTGATGACTGTTTGTTCCATGATGTGTTCCAGTTGGGGACAGGGCTTGCTCACGGCAGCCTGTCCCGCAAGGTTTCAGGCGATGCGAGACGACACGGTGCCGATATCGCGCAGGATCCCCTCGGCCACCGGGCCGGAGCGGCGCTGCTTCTTCTCGCGCTCGAGCACACGGTTGACGATGTCCCAGTCCAGGTCCAGGAAGGTCAGCAGTTCAAGCTGATCGGCCACCGCCTGCAGCAGCAGTTTGTGCAGCGACGCCTTGGTGATGGCGCGCCCGCCGAGTCCGGCAATCACCGCAAACACCTGCTGCGGACGATTTTGCACAGCGCTGCGCACATCGCGTGTAACGATGCCACCGATGCCCACAGCAAAGCACTTCTCGATTACTACGATACGCTTGGCCTGCGCGATCGCGTCGCGAATTGCCTGGATCGGGAATGGCCGGAACGACGTGATGCCCAGCACGCCGATCTTCACGCCTTCAGCGCGCAAATCATCTACCGTGTCCTTGATCGTGCCTAGCACCGAACCGAGCGCGATGACGATGGTCTCGGCATCGTCCAGGCGATACGGCTTGATCAGGCCGCCCGAGTCGCGCCCGAACACCTGCTTGAACTCTTGCGCGATCTGCGGCATGAGCTCGAGCGCCTGCATTTGCTTGGCGTGCGCCAGATAGCGCACTTCAGTAAACGCTTCGGGACCGACCATGGCACCGATCGTCACCGGCTCGCTCGGGTCCAGCACCTGGCGTGGTTCGTACGACGGCAAGTAGCGGTCCACCAGTTCCTGCTCCGGGATGTCGATGCGCTCGTAGGCGTGCGTCAGGATAAAACCGTCCATGCAGACCATCACCGGCAGCGACAATTCCTCGGCGATGCGAAAGGCTTGGATATGCAGGTCCAGCGCCTCCTGATTGGTCTCGGCAAAGATCTGCAGCCAGCCGGCATCGCGCATCGACATGCTGTCGGTGTGGTCGTTCCAGATGTTGATCGGCGCCCCGATGGCGCGGTTCGCCACGGTCATGACGATCGGCAAGCCCAGGCCGGACGCGTTGTAGACCGCCTCTGCCATGAACAGCAGCCCCTGGCTCGCGGTCGCGGTGTAGGCGCGGGCGCCCGCTGCCGAGGCACCGATGGCCACGCTCAGCGCAGCAAACTCGGACTCGACGTTGATGAATTCGCAGTGCTCCAGTGCGCCCGACTTGACCATCTCGCCGAGGCCTTCAACGATGTGGGTTTGCGGTGAAATCGGATAGGCGCAAATGACTTCCGGGCGGCTCAGGGCCACGGCCTGCGCAACGGCATGCGAGCCTTCGCATTGTTCAAGCATGGAATGCCTCCATCTGTTTTTTCTGCATCATCACGTGTTCATAGGCCTCGCGCGCAGCAGCGACGTTGCCGCGCGCCACGGCGCCGGCAAACTTCTGCTCGATCGCTGACTCGACTGCTGCCAAGGTGATAAGGCCGCTCAGGGCCGCAAAGGCGCCGAGCAAGGGCACGTTGGGCACGGCGCGTCCGACATGCTTGACCGCAAGTTCGGTCGCGCCGACGGTCAGCAGATGCGCCGGATTGAAATCCTTGACATAGTCGCCCATGCCCATTTGCTCGAAGGTATGCCGGGTGTTGATCAGGATGTAGCCGTCTTTCTTCAGACCACTGAGCACTTCAACCTGGTTGAGCAGTGTCGGGTCCTGGATGATCAGGGCGTCGGGCTCCATGATGGGCTCGCGCAGCCGGATCTCCTTGTCGTCCATGCGGCAGAACGCCACCACCGGCGCACCGGTTCGCTCCGAACCAAAACTGGGAAATGCCTGGGCATGGTTGCCACCCCGAAATGCTGCGATGGAAAGCATTTCTGCACCCGTCACAACGCCTTGGCCGCCGCGGCCATGGATCCGCACCTGAAACATATGTCACCTCTCGCTATTGAGAAAGATATCCTCCGCACAGGCTCTTTGACCTGCTTTTCATATAGCAAAATCATATCTCATACTAAAAAAGTCGCCTTTGATCGAGATCAATATCTGTCCATCAAAGAGCGGGGCAAGACTTCAGCGCCTGCCAATCGCGCTGCACGCTATAGTGACCAAGCCCCGCACTCGACCGTCTCAGGACGCACCCATGTTTCTCGCTTCAAAACTGCTCTCGTTTTTCACGCAACCGCTGGCCTGGGCTGCGCTGCTGCTGTTCGGCGCGCTGCTGTGTCTGCCGCGACGACGCCGCTCGGGTATGCGCCTGGGCTGGCTCGCCCTCGCGGTGCTGCTGTTGCAGGGCTGGGAGCCGCTGCCCGATGCCGTGCTGCGGCAACTCGAGGCCCAATACCCGGAGCCGGCGGCGGAGCGCCGGCTCGGCCAGTACGCCGGCATCGTGGTGCTGGGCGGCGCACTGGAGTCGGCCCGGATCTGGCAAAGCCACGGACAGGTCCCGATGAACGACGCCGCGGAACGCATGACAGTGCCCATCAGCCTGTTGCGGCAAGAACCGCACTTGCGCCTGTTGTTCACGGGCGGCGAAGGGAATTTGCTGGCCGAAGGAACGTCCGAAGCAGCACTGGCCAAGGCCTTCTTCGACAGCATGGGGGTGCCGCCGCAGCAGGTCGTTTACGAATCCGCCTCGCGAACCACCTACGAGAATGCCGTGTTCAGCGCCGCGCTGCCGGGTGTCGATCCCAGGCAGCCCTGGCTGTTGCTGACCTCGGCCTTTCACATGCCGCGCTCCGTCGCCACCTTTCGCAAAGCGGGCTGGAACGTGACGCCCTACCCGGTGGACTTCCGCACCGGCGACAGCACGGCTTGGACGCAATATTCGCTCTGGCTGGGAGCCGAAAAATGGCAACTGGTCTTGCACGAACTCGCCGGGCTGCTGGCCTATCGCCTCGCGGGGCGAGCCTGATCCGATCCGATCACACGCGTTCGCTGGCCAGGACCTTGTCGATGCGCTTGCCGTCCAGGTCCACCACTTCGAAGCGCCAGCCCGCGCACTCGATGCGCTCGCCAACCGCCGGCAGATGGCCCGACACCGACATCAGCAAACCCGCCACCGTGTTGTAGCGTCCCCGCTCCTCTTCCGGCAACTCGTCGATCTTCAGGCGCACCTTGAGCTCGCTCACCGGCATCAGGCCGTCGAGCAGCCAGGAGCCGTCGTCGCGTTCGGTGGCCCAGGCGTCGATCTGGGCGCCGGGCTGCAACTCGCCGGTGATCGCCTCCAGCAGGTCGCGCGGCGTCAGCAGGCCCTGCACCACGCCGTACTCGTCCACCACAAACACAAAGCGGCCAGCCTTGGCGCGGAACTGCTCGAGCAGTTCCATGCCGCTGAGGGTTTCGGGCACGAAGGAAGCCGGCGTTGCGTACGGCTCGATCGTGCCCGGCGTATCGACGCCCAGTTCCAGCAAACGGCCGACGCTGATCACACCCACCACATCATCGAGCGAACCGCGACAGACCGGGTACCAGGAATGCGCACCCTTCTCGCCGCCGCTGCCGGCCCGCTTCAGGCATTGCGCCACGCTGTTCGACGCGTCCAGCCACTCGACATCGGTGCGCGGCACCATCAGCGAAGTCAGCGGCCGGTCGTCGAGCTGGAACACGTTCTGCACCATCTGGTGCTCGTGCTGCTCGATCACGCCGGCGTCCACGCCCTCTTCCAGGCTGGCGCTGATTTCCTCTTCGGTCACCGGACGCAGCGCGTTGGTGTCGATGCGCATCAGCCTGAGCACCCCGGCGGTGGTTCCGGAAAGCAGTTTCACAAAAGGCTTGGCCGCCGTGGCCAGCCACAACATCGGCCGCGAGACCCAGCGCGCCACCGGCTCCGGGTGCAACTGCCCGATGCGCTTGGGCACGAGCTCGCCAAAAATGATGGTGGTAAAGGTGATCAACGTGACCACGATGGCCGTGGCGGAAATGGCCGCCGCCTTGTCGGCCACGCCGAAGCCGTGCAGCCAGCGCGCCACACCGGCGCTGAAGGCGGCCTCGCCAACGATGCCGTTGAGCACGCCGATTGACGTGATCCCGACCTGCACGGTCGAGAGAAACTGGTTCGGGTTGCCGAGCAGCGACAGCGCCGCCTGCGCCCCCTTGTCGCCGTCTTCTGCCATCGCATTCAAGCGCACCTTGCGGCTTGCCGCCAGGGCCAGTTCCGACATGGCAAAGACCCCGTTGAGAACGGTCAAGAAGACAATCAGCAAAAATTCCATTGCGCAGCAGCGAGAATAAACACCATGTCACTTTACTTGATTGGCGACGTCCAGGGTTGCGATGGCGCATTGCAGCGCCTGTTGGATGTAATTTCCTTCTCGCCAAGCCGCGACACGCTCTACCTGCTCGGCGACCTGGTCAATCGCGGGCCGCAATCGGCGGCCACGCTGCGCCGCCTAATGCAATACGGCCCAGCCGCGCAAGCAGTGCTCGGCAACCATGACCTGCACCTGCTGGCACTGGCAGCGGGCGTGCGCCAGCCGGGCCGCAGCGACACGCTTGACGAGATCCTGCAGGCGAGCGATCGCGAGGCCATGCTCGACTGGCTGCGCTGGCAGCGCATGGCGATGCTGGAACAAATCGACGGCCACCCGCTGCTGATGATCCACGCCGGCGTTCTGCCCGACTGGAGCGCCACCAAGACCATGGCCCTGGCGGGCGAAGTTGAATCCGTCCTGCGCGGAGCAGCGCTCGGCGATTTTCTGCGCCAAATGTACGGCAATGAACCCGACGAGTGGAGCGACGCGCTCACCGGCGCGGACCGGCTGCGCGTGATCGTCAACGCGCTGACCCGCATGCGCTTTTGCGATGCGCGCGGGCGTATGGATCACGAAAGCAAGGAAGGTGCGGCCACCGCGCCGAGCGGTTACATGCCGTGGTTTGAAGTACCGGGCCGGCGCACGGCCGATGTCACGGTGGCATTCGGCCACTGGTCGATGCTGGGCTGGCTGGGCCGCAGCGATGTGCTCTCGCTCGACACCGGTTGCGTCTGGGGTGGTTGTCTGAGCGCCGTGCGCGTCGGTGGCGCCGCGCCGTCCGGCGACAACAGCCATTTGAAACAGGAACTGATCCAGGTGAAATGCGTGCAGGCCCAGAAGCCGGGCTAACGCAAAGCGACCAGCGCGCTACTCGGCCTTGAACAGCGCGGCCACGCGGCGCTTGGGCTTGATGTTGGCCGAGATGCTGCGCGCACCGTGGCGGGCCGCCGCTTCCCAGGAAGGCTTGGCCTCCGCGTCAGCAACCGGCGGTGCCTCGTAAGGCTTGTCAAAAAACGGATCGCGCGAGGCCGCAGTCGGCCGCGTATAGTCGCGGCGCAGCGGCCGCTCTGGCCGGGCGAACTGACCTTCACGCGCGACGTCACGCAGCGCACCGTGACGATGACCTGGATGCGCGTCATCGGTCACGCCTTCGGCATACATGCGCCGGCCGTCATTGATGCGTCCCTGCTTGCGGATGTCGGGCACGTCTTCATCGAACTCGACCGCTTCGAGTTCGATCTTGATCTTCAGGAGCTTCTCGATGTCGGCCACAAGGCGGGCATCGCTCTTAGAGACAAAGCTCAGTGCCAGACCGGCTGCGCCGGCACGACCGGTACGGCCGATGCGGTGCACGTAGTCTTCTGCGTTGAACGGAATGTCGAAATTGAATACCGCGGGCACATCCTTGATGTCCAGACCACGCGCCGCGACATCGGTACAGACCAACAGATCGACCTCGCCGCTCTTGAACGCTTCAAGCGCCTTGAGCCGCTCGTCCTGGCTCTTGTCGCCGTGCAGAGCGGTGGTCTTGAGACCTTCACGCTCCAACGAGCGCGCCAGGCGAGCGCAACCAAGCTTGCTGTTGACAAACACAAAAGCCTGCTTGAGTTCGCGCTGTTTGATCAACTGATGCAGGGCGTGGCGCTTGTCCTCGTCACCAACGCTGTAGAAATGCTGCTCGACAGTGGAGGCCGTGGTGTTCGAGCCGCCGACTTCGATCGTCACCGGATTTTGTAGATAGCTTCCCGCCAGCCGTTTGATCTCGGACGAGAACGTAGCCGAAAACAGCAGCGTGGTGCGCTGCTTGGGCAGGAAACTCAGGATGCGCTGCAGATCGGGCAGGAAGCCGATATCGAGCATGCGGTCGGCCTCGTCGAGCACCACATACTCGACCTGGTTCAGCACCGCGTTCTTGGCTTCGATGTGATCGAGCAAGCGTCCCGGCGTCGCCACCAGGATCTCGACGCCTTTCTTCAGCTCGATGGTCTGCGGTTTCATGTCCATGCCGCCAAACACCACGGCACAGCGCAGTTGCGTGTACTTGGCGTAATCCTTGATCGCCTGCGCCACCTGGTCGGCCAGTTCGCGCGTGGGCAGCAGCACCAGGGCGCGCACCGGATGGCGCGCGGGCGAAGTCGAACTGCTTTCGTGCTTGAGCATGCGCTGCAGCAAAGGCAGGGAAAATGCCGCGGTCTTGCCGGTGCCGGTCTGCGCAGCGCCCATGACGTCGTGGCCCTGCAAGACCATGGGTATGGCCTGTGCCTGGATCGGGGTCATCGATTCGTAGCCGAGTTCGGCAACGGCGCGGGCCAGGGGGGCGGCCAACTGCAAATGGGAAAACGCCATCGGCAGGTTGTGGCGGGTCATGTCTACGCCCGCATCAGAGTTCAAATCGGTCATTCACAGCCAAAGTCAAATGCTACCAATCCGATAGCTGATCGCCCCGGTGGATTGGGGCAAACCCCTATTATCCCCCAATTAGCCAAGTTCAGGCGCGGGGCAGCGTGACTCCGACCTGACCCTGGTACTTGCCACCGCGGTCCTTGTACGAGGTTTCGCAGACTTCGTCGCTCTCGAAGAACAGCACCTGGGCGCAGCCTTCGCCGGCGTAGATCTTGGCCGGCAGCGGCGTGGTGTTGCTGAATTCCAACGTCACATAGCCCTCCCATTCGGGCTCGAAGGGGGTCACGTTGACGATGATGCCGCAGCGCGCATAGGTGCTCTTGCCCAGGCAGATCGTGAGCACATTGCGCGGGATGCGGAAGTACTCCATGGTGCGCGCCAAGGCAAAGCTATTGGGCGGGATGATGCAGCTGTCGCCATGAAAGTCGACAAAGCTCTTCTCGTCGAAGTTCTTCGGATCGACAACCGTGCTGTGGATATTCGTGAAGACCTTGAACTCGGGCGCGCAGCGGATGTCGTAGCCGTAGCTGCTGGTGCCGTAGCTGATGATCTTGTGCCCATCGCGTTCGCGGATCTGGCCCGGCTCAAACGGCTCGATCATGCCGGTGGTCTCTGCCATGCGGCGAATCCATTTGTCACTCTTGATGCTCATGGGAACACAACTCCTAGTTTGCTGGGATTGTAAGCAGGGCTTGCGAAACAACCGTCCGCTGAACCAGCCGGTCATCGCCCAGCACGATCAAGGCGAACAGCAGTTCGTCCAGACTGTCGGCACACGCGGTGCGCCGCGCGAGCAGGGGCGTGGCTTGCGGGTTCAGCACGATGAAGTCGGCCTCACAACCGGGCAGCAGATTGCCCACCGTGCCGGCCAGACCCAGCGCCTGCGCGGCACCGGTCGTGTGCTGCCACCAGAGATGCTGGGGTGCCAGCGACAAGGCCTGCTTGCTGCGCCCCTCGCGTCCGACATAGAAGGCCGCAAGCATGGTGTGAAACGGGCTGAAGCTGGTGCCGCCGCCGACGTCGCTCGCCAGGCCGTAGTGAAACCCGGCGCGATCGGCTGCCGTGTAATCGAAGAATCCGCTGCCCAGAAACAGGTTGCTGCTTGGGCAGACCGCCGCCGCCGCGCCGCTCTCACGCATCAGGGCGCGGTCCTGCTCGTCGAAGTGAAGGCAGTGCGCATAGATGGCGCGCTCGCGCAGCAAACCAAAGTCGCCGTAGGTCGCCAAGTAGCTGCAGGAGGCCGGAAACAGCGCGCGCGCCCATTCGATCTCATCGCGGTTCTCGGCCACATGCGACTGAATCCAGACATCGCCATAACGCGCCGCGAGTTCGCCGGCGCCGCGCAACTGTGCCTCGCTGCAGCTCGGCGCAAAGCGCGGCGTGATCGCGTACCCGAGACGGCCGCGGCCGTGCCATTGCCCGATCAGTGCTTCCGAGTCGATCAGGCTTTGCTCGGTGGCATCGAAGCGACCATCCATCGATGCCCCATTGAGCACACCGGCTGGCGCGTGGCGGTCCATCAGGCAAAGCCCCGTGATCAGGCGCAGCCGCTGCTGCTGGGCCCGTGCAAACAGAGCCGTGACCGAAGCCGGGTGCGAACTGGCAAAGGCCAGCGCCGTCGTCACGCCATTGCGCAGCAGTTCGGCGATAAAGAACGCGGCCGACTCGGCGCAATGGGACGGGTCCGAAAAACGACCTTCCTCGGGATAGGTATGGTTCTCCAGCCACGGCAGCAGACCATCGGCCGGCGAGGCGATGACATTGGTCTGCGGAAAGTGGATGTGCATGTCAACAAAACCGGGAGCAATGATGCGCCCTGGGAAATGTTCAATCGGCACGCCCAAGAAGCGCTCGCGAAGTTCCTGGTACGACCCCACCGCCTGCACCACTTGCATGCCATTGGCATCCGGCCCCACCACCAACAGACCGTCTTCGTCGTAGATCGCCGAACGCCCCGGTTCACGCGCGGGATCAAAACGCAGGATGGCGGCGCGGTAGGCGTTCATAGCTGCCAGCATAACCCGCCGGTGCGTGGCATCAGGGCAACTTGCCCTGCACCCCTTGTGCCAGCCAGTTCATGCCCTGGATCTGCGCGTCGGTCAAACTCTGGCCGGCGGCGATGACTTCACGCCCTTCGTTGTCCAGCACCGCCTGGCGCGCGCGAAATGGTTGCAGCTTGCCCGCCGCAATGTCCTTCTGCCGCGCCAGCACTTCCTGCTGCACCGCAGCGGGCACGGCAGAGCCGAAGCCTTCGACGCGGATCATGCCTTCGCGCACACCGCCCCAGACATTGCTGCTCTTCCAGCTGCCGTCGAGCACGGCGCGTGCGCGCTTCGTGTAGTAGCTGCCCCACTGGTGCGTGACGGCGAGCACCTGCGCGTCAGGCGCAATTTTCCGCATATCCGAGTGATAGGCGATGGCCAGTTTGCCGCGCTCCTGCGCCGCCGCCATGATGGCTGACGAAGCGGTATGGAAAGCGATCACGTCCACGTCCTGGTTAAACAGCGTCATGGCCGCATCGCGCTCGCGCGTCGGGTCGAACCAGGTATTGAGCCAGACCACCTTGACCTGCGCCTTCGGGTTGACCGAGCGCATGCCCAGCGCGAAAGCGTTGATGCCCTGGATCACTTCCGGAATGGCAAAACCCGCGACGTAACCGGCAACGTTGGTCTTCGTCATGCGCCCCGCTGCGATACCAGCGAGGTAGCGGCCCTCGTAGTAGCGCGCATTGGCCGCCGCCACATTGGACGCGGTCTTGTAGCCGGTGATGGATTCGAACTTGACGGCCGGAAATTCCTGCGCCACCTTAAGCGTGGGCTCCATGTAGCCGAAGCTCGGCGTGAAAATCAGCTGATGCCCGGTGGCGGCCAGATCGCGGATCACGCGCTCGGCGTCCGGTCCTTCGGCCACGTTTTCGACATAAGTCGTCTTGACTTTGTTGCCAAGCGCAGCCTCAAGTGCCAAACGGCCTTCCTCATGCTGGCGCACCCAGCCAGTGTCGGCCAGCGGCGCCACATACACAAAACCGACCTTCAAGGGCTTCTCGGCGCTGGCAGGTGCCGCAGCGGTTTGCGAAAAAACGGGGGAAATGCAACAGGCGACCGCAAGCGCGGCCACGAGGTTTTTATACATGGTAGTCCTCTACATGGCTTTTCGTTAGAAAAGACTTATAAATCAATAACTTAAAAAATCTGCTTGACGCTGTGACGAATTTGTCACAGACTTTGCATCAAATCAAACAGTTGCAGCTATGTGTTTTTATCCAGAAAAAACAGCACGCCTGCCGCCATTTTAACCAACGACACAACACGCTAAACAAGAACTGACTTACTGGCGGTTCATGACGGAGATCAATTCCGTCCACTTAAAACACCAATTTCCGCGACGGCCCCACGTCCGGTCGTCCTTCGTCGTCCTCCCTCGGCCAAACGGCACCATCAAACATACGGCTTGATCGTCGTGCCGGCCGATGACCGATGCAACTGCGACAACCGCTGTCGCGACTGCTGCATCTTCAACTGCTCTGCGCTCCTGTCGGCATTGGTCTTCATCTGTTTCGCTCTGTCCTTCGCTGCCTTGGCGTTTGCCTTCAAGCGATCCACGCGCTTCTCAGCAGCAGTGCCATTTTTAATCTCATCAAGTCTCATATCAAGTCCCCTATAAACAAGTATTTACCGGGGGCTTGGGGGCTTAGTCATCGCACCAGCACAGGCACGCCAATGACATTGCCGCGACCGTATTGGACTTCAAGCAGCGACCTGGCAGCGATGGTGTTTGCCGCAACGATGTGCGCCCAAACAACCATCTTGCCGCGACCCACAGGTGACGGAACTTGCACACGAGCTTGGTAGGTGCTCACCGCAGCACCGCTTATTTCTTCTTCTTGGCAAATCCAGCACGCAGAGCACCACTGGCCTGCTCGATCTGCGCATCCAGTTCACCCGCTTGCACAGCGTCCCTGATGATCCCAAACGTTGCTATCAGATCATCCATGCCTGCCACTTCGATGGCGTTCTTGCCCTTGACGATTTCAATCGGCTTCGCGCCGTAGCGAAGTGCAAGAACGGTCTTGCCGTTTGCAGCAGTAAACCACCATGGTTTTACACGCGTAGCGATCTCGACCTGCTTGCGCTCCCCGGTCTCGCCATCGGTCACGAATTTCACCCGATTCTTGGCGTAAATCTCGCCAGCGTTCGCAGCTTTTGCATACGCGATCTGATGACCCAAATGCGCGGTCAGCTTCGCCCTGCGCGAGACGGTCGGAGATTTTTGACCTGCTGCAACGCTCACGAGTTTCAATTTAGCCAATGCACTCATTTCATTCTTTCAAGTAGTTAGTGGAAATGCAAGTTTGTTGTCGGACTGTGAAATGGACAACCGGAATCCGTGGTCATCACGAAAAAACTTTTGACCGTGTGAAAAGAGCCACGAAGCGCCCAATAGATCACTTGATTTGAGCGATAGTCCTGAAGCGCACTGCCGTCGAATTGGTCTGCACTTGGTCGGTTGGTCGGGGATTTCGGGCTAACGAGCACATGGGTTTTTGCAAAAGCACGGTTTTGCACATCGAGACCATCTGGCAAAAACCGTGCTTTTAACTAAACAGGGCCTCTCGCCACAAGCATCGTGGCTGTCTGCGCGGTGACAAACATGCCAGCGGCACTCCCTCCCTGCTACCCCGCGTTTCTTGCTGTTTTTTGAACAATCTCAGCACGCGCTTTGCATCCATGTCAGCACCCAATGCAACTGGCGGCCACTTTGCGCCGCTTGTAGGGGCGTTTTGACGTGCTGCGGACGCTGGCAACGGCCTCAAAAAGGCATGCAATGCAACTGCCTGAATTATTTCCTGTGGTGTCCGCATTCTGCCGCCATTGCCCTGAATCCAGGTAAATAGCTGTGAGGGATTGACACAAGTGGAAGAAATACGATTTGGGACAGCACTGCAGGACGCATACCGGGAGTTAGCGCACCGCTATGGCCCGTTTCTGACGACCGCCGCCACATTGACACTCAAAAAGTATGCACGAATTCGAGTGCGCCGCTTTGAAAACGACAGCAGCGACATTTACGAGTTTGGCCAGCACTTGACCGATCAGACCATTCGCAGCACTGCACTCCGATTCGAAGCACGACTTACACATTACCTCTACGGCAATCAATCGAAGCACAAGAACAAGAAGCACTGGGCCAAGCCTTTGCTACTTGTT
>Ga0073936_10005888_pt1 | contig 16378 bp, 9 predicted proteins | sample AliMusrvi5mmetaG_FD_87041 | JGI IMG/M metagenome (GOLD analysis project Ga0073936, IMG submission 87041) | Freshwater lake bacterial and archeal communities from Alinen Mustajarvi, Finland, to study Microbial Dark Matter (Phase II) - Alinen... | ecosystem: Environmental > Aquatic > Freshwater >... | reverse complement strand
CCGCCGCCCCGGTTGTCTCCGGCACGGCAGCAGCCCCCTCTCCTACGCCGACCCATGCAAGCGAGCTGGACCCGAGCACAGACGTCATCCGCATTGCCCCTTCCAACAAGCCGATCCCACCGGATGTCGGCCAGTTCGACTACGCCAACGGATTCTACGCCAAAAAGGAATACGCGCGGGCCGCGACGGAATTTGACCGCTACCTGACCCTCTACCCCACCGCCCCCAACCGCCAGGCCGCCCTCTTCCGGTCGGCGGAATCCCACCGGCAGGTGGAAAACTTCAACGCCGCGCGCAAATCCTACGAAACGCTCCTGCTCGAATTCAACGAGGGCGACTTCGTCGGCCCCGCCGCCTACCGCCTTGCGGACATCTGTTTCCAGGAAAAGAACTACCCTGACGCCCTCGCCTACTACCGCAAAGCCTCCGTCCGGGTGAAAGACCCCTCCATCGTCCTCTCGGCCAAATACCATGCGGCGCGCTGCCTTGAATGCAACCGGGCCAGCAGCGAAGCCATCGAAACCTATCAGGACATCCTCGCCACCGTGGAAAACAACCCGTTCCGCGAAGCCAGCCGCTTCGCCGTGGCACGGCTGCTCGCCAGTTCAGGACGGCGAACAGAGGCGCTGACCCAGTTCGACATGCTGATCAAGGAAACCACCAAGGACTCCCTCAAAGCCGAAGCCGCAGTGCGCCAGTGCCTCCTCCTTCTGGAAATGGGCAAGGAGGAGAAAGCCATCCCCGCGCTCAAGAACGCCCTCAAGATGCCGGAGCTGGGCAGTTGGAAGGAAGTGGCCGCAATCAACCTCCTGCGCGCGCTCTACAAGAACCAGAGCTACGCACAGGCCCTCGAAACCTACCACTCTGCCGACGCCGACTCCTTCTCCGCTGAAGCGCAGCCCGAGATGCTCCTCATCGCGGCCAACTCCACCCGGCAACTCGGCAAAGACAAGGACGCCCTTGCCCTTTACGAACAGATCATCCGCGATTTCCCGGCCACCCTTTACGCCAAGGACTCCCAGTATTACCGGCTCATCGCACTCTACAACCTCGGCGCTCCCGAACTGATCGCGGAGGTGGACGCCTACCTCGCCAATAATCCCGAGGCCAACGAAAAACGCGAGCAGCTCACCCTCCTGAAGGCGGAAGCCCTCTACAAAGCCAAAAAATACGCGGAGGCGGCCCCGCTGTACGCCGCGCTCGAAAACGCCCACCTCACCTCCACCCTCAAAGCCGAAGCCCTCTTCAAACTCGGCTGGTGCCACACGCAGGTGCAACCCCGTGACAACCCCGCCGCCATCCAGGCCTTCACCGCCTTCCTCAACCAGTTCCCCATGCACAAGCTGGCGCCCACCGCCCTGGCCCAGCGCGCCATCAGCTTCCAGCAGTCCAAAAATCTCAAGGACGCCCTCACCGATTTCGACCGCATCCTCTCCCGCTACCCTGCGGCATCCGCGGAACGGGAGCTCGCCCTCCAGCAAAAAGCGCTCATCCTCGGCCAGAAGGAGGATTACCAGCCGATGGCCGAAACCTTTAACCGCCTCCTGCAAGAATTTCCAAAGAGCCCGCGCGCAGGGCAGGCTCATTACTGGATTGGCTGGGCGGCGTTCGATTCCAAGAAATACAAGGAAGCCATCCCCTCGCTGGAATCCGCGCGCAACCTCGACAAGGAGCACTTCGGTGAAAAGGCGACCCGGCTCATCCTGCAAGCCACCTACCTCCTTGAAGACACCAAGTCCACGGCAGCCGAAGTGGACAAGGCCGAAGGCAACGGCGTGAAGGTTTCCTCCGAGATCCTCCGCTGGCTCGGCACGGAATTCTTCAAAGCGGGCGACGCCGTGCATGCCGAGAAATACCTCGTCAAGCTCATCAGCCGCGAAGGCGAGGAAGAGTTGCAGGCGGATGACTGGCTTATCCTGGGAGGTGCGCGCACCAAACAGTCCAAATGGGCCGAAGCCGAAAAAGCCCTCACGAGCTACCTGGGCAAAGTCAACGAACCGATCCAGCAGGCGCACGGCCATCTCGCCCTGTGTGAAGCCCAGCTCGGCGCGAAGCACTTCGACGACGCCCAGAAATCCGCAGACGCAGCTCTCGCGCTGCAACCCGAAGGCCGTCTCAACGCCCAGGGCAGGATGCTCACTGGGGACATCGCCATGGCGCGCGCGGACTACCCCGCCGCCGCCAAAGCCTACATGAGCACCTCCCTCCTCTTCGGCGACGACGCGGAAATCACCCCCAAGGCCCTCGCACAAGCTTACGTGGCCTACAAAAAAGCCGCCAAAACTCCCGAAGCCGCCAAGACGCTCAACAAACTCCAGAGCCTCTACCCGGAATACCCAGTGCCGACGGTGAAGTAGGGGCTCCGAGGGGCTACCGCCCCCTTTTGCGGATACCCGGCGCGGATTTTCGTAAAGACCCGTTTTCTAGCGGTTGCATGGAGTCGGGTTTTCCTCTAAGTTCCATCCCTCCTTACCCACTATGCGGCTCCCCTCCCTCCTGCGGTTCCCCCTGCTTGTTCTCTTTAGTGCCACGCTCTGGCTTGGGGTCGCCCCCATTGTGCGCGCGCAATCCAGCGATCCCGATCAAGTCTTTTTGAGCGCCTACATGAGCGCCCAGCAGGCGGAAAAGCTGGAAAGCGAGCAGAGTTACAAGGCAGCCCTTGCCAAATTCCGTTTCGCCGGGAGCATCCTTGACCAGTTACAACAGCGCCACCCGGAATGGAACCCGCCCGTCGTCACCTTCCGCAAGAAAAAGGTCACCGAGGCCATTCAGCGGATGGAGGAAAAAATCGCCCTCGAAGCCCCTCCCGCGCCGCAACCCGGGCTCGATCCCAATCTCCTGCCAGGGATCAACGATCCCCTCCCTACCCGCTCCGGTTCCAGCACCGGCGATCACGGCGGCGGGGACGCCTTTGACCGCGCCGCGCGCGAGATGCGCGCCCAAATGAGCGCCGTCAAACAGGAACTCGAAGCGTCCCGCAAGCAACTCGACGCCGTCCAGCAAGAGAAGGAACGCCTTGCCCGCCAGCTCGCAGACGCCTCCCGCCAGCTCAGCAACGCCGCCAATCTCAGCCAGGAGCAGGCCGATAAAATCCGCAAAGCCGAGGCCGCCAAGGTGGAAGCCGCCAAAGCCGAAGCCGCCAAGGCGCGGGAACAGGAAGGCGCCCTTCGCGAGCAACTCGCCAAATCCCAGGAGTCCGAAGCGGCCCTCAAGGCGCAAATCAAACAGGTGCATTCCGAGGAAACCGACGCCCAGAAAAAAATCGATCGTAACAGCACCGCAGTGCAGGCATTGCAGGCCCAGCTGGAGGAAGCCAAAGCCGAAGCCGAAAAAGTCAAAGCCCAGTTAAGCAAGGCCAAGACCACGGAATCCGACCTCCAAGCCAAGCTGGAGGAGACCCGCAAACGGCTTGAAAACCAGGCGAAGGAAAGTGATCAGGCGACCGCCGCTCAGACTGCGGAGATCAAAAAGGAGATGGAAAAACTGCGCACGGCTCTGGAGGACGCCAAGGCCGACCGCGAAGTGGCCCAGGAACAAGACGAACTCATCTTCAAGAAATCCGCCCAACTTGCCAAGGAACGCACCGCGGCAGTCAGCCGCAACGAGCAGCTTTCCAAGGAGCTTGCCGCAGCCCAGACCAAGGCGGCAGCACTGGCCGAAACCGAAGCCAAGCTCACGAAGGTGACCAAGGAGCGCGACACCGCCCAGGAATCCCTCGCCGAGGCCGAGAAAAAGCTCGTCGCCATGGCGAAGGAACGCGAAACCGACAAGGCCAAGACCGCCGAGATGGCCACGCAACTGGCTTCCACCAAGAAAACCGTCGAAACCCTCACCTCCGAGCGGGACAACGCCCTGGCTCAGCTCGCCAAGGCGCAGGAAGCCCGGGGACAGGTGGACAAGCTCCTCGCGGAAAATGCTTCGCTGATGAAGAAGCTCGACGACGCGCAAAAGACCATCGCCGAATTCAGCAGCGCCGCACCTGAGAAAGACAAGCAGATCACCGCCCTCAAGACGCAACTCTCCGGCGTGCAAGATCAGCTGGATGCGGCAAAGAAAGAGGGCATCAGCAACCGCGTCATCATCGGCGAATTGCAAAAGCAACTCGACGACGCGAAAACCGCCAAGGCGCCTCCCGCCACCGACGAAGAGAAGCGCGTCAGCCAGGAAAATGAACTCCTGCGCGGCATCGTCCTGCGGGAACTCAAGGACCAGGCCCGCCGGGAACAGGCACGCAAGTTGGTCATGAGCGAACTGGACCGCTTGCAGGTCCGCTCCAAATCGTTGACCGAACAGATCGGCCTCCTCAGCCAGCCAGCCACGAAGCTGACCGATGCCGAACGCGCCCTTTTCAAGGGGCCGCAGATGGAAATCATCGACAACACGCCGGGCGCCATGTCCATCTCCATCGCCGCGCCCGCCTCCGGCAGCCAGGAACCGCCACCCACACCGACCCCGTGGCCCGTGCCCGGCGACAGCGCGCTTCCCAGCAACGCCGCGCCCGCCAGCAGCAGCGATTCCCGCAGCCTGGATTCCGCTCCCAAGGTCGCCACGGAAACGCGCCCCGCTGTTCCCGCGGACCTCCAGCAACTAGCCAAGGAAGCGAAGGACAAATTCAACCGGGGGGATTACCTCGAGGCCGAGCGCGCCTACGAAAAAATCGTCAGCAAGGCGCCGACGAACATTTACGCCCTCTCAAACCTCGGCGTGGCCCGCTTCCGCGCCGGCCATCTCAAGCTCGCCGAAGAGACATTTAAAAAAGTCATCGCCCTCGCCCCCTCCGATGCCTTCGCCCATTCCACCCTCGGCATCGTCTATTTTCAGCAATCCAAATACGACGAAGCCATCACCTCCCTCACGCAGGCTGTAGCCGTCAACCCGAAGAACGCCACCTCGCATAATTTCCTGGGCATCGCCGCCGCCAAAAAAGGGTGGACCGAAGCCGCGCAAAAGGAATTGGAAACCGCCCTGCAGCTTGATCCCAACTACGCCGACGCCCATTACAACATCGCCGTCCTGCTCGCCACATCCCAGCCGCCCAACAAGGAGGGCGCCCGCAAGCATTACAAAAAAGCCTTGGAACTGGGAATGAAGGCGGACGCGACTTTTGAGGAAACCCTTCGCTAGATAGGTTCCAATAAAGATGCAGCTGAAGCCTGGGAACGACGAGGGGCACGGTGCGGTAAAATAAATTGCCGATCCCCGTTGACAAAATTTGGTTTTCCAGACATCTTTTGCACCCCCGATTCCAAGGGCATCCTTAGCTCAATTGGTAGAGCACGTGACTCTTAATCACTAGGTTCTGGGTTCGAGTCCCAGAGGGTGCACCACTCTCAGAATCAGGCACTTACGCAAGTTTCAGGGGGTCTGCATCAAAGTTTGGGGACTGATTTGGAGTTAAGTGGTTGGATTTGTATTTTCAGTTTGGGTAACTGTTTCTGGCCCAAAATTATCATTCAGTCGTCGCGTGGGCATATCCACCCGAATGCGGGACAATCTATTCCAAAAAGTTTTGAGGGTTTCCGTCGGCAGCGGTGTCCTACTTCATGACAACGCCAATCATCATGAAAACCAATCTTCTCCTGACCCTCGCCGCAGTCTTCGCCTTTGCCGTCCTGCCCGCCATCGCCCAAGGCGGCAATGATGCCAAACCTGTGCCCGCCGCATCGCCGGTCGCTCAAAAGTATACCTGCGAAATGCACCCGGAGGTAATCTCTGATAAGCCGGGGAAATGCCCCAAGTGCGGCATGAATCTCGTCCCGGTCAAGGCTTCTCCCACGCCAAAGAAGTAGTCCGCTTTATTGCCTCGTGTTGCCCGTCGGTCTGCGGTAACCTGCCAAGGTTAACGGAGGGAACCTTATTATGCGAATGAGACGACTGCTGCTGTTTTTCGCCCTCGCTCTGCTCCCGCTGCGTCCTGCTCTGGCGGGTGCCGAGACGCTCTCCAAAGACGAACTGCTGCGGACGGCCTTGCGGGACAATCAATCCCTAAAAGCCGCACGTGCCCGCTGGGAGATGATGAAGCAGCGTGTGCCCCAAGCCAGGGCTTGGGACGATTTAATGGCCGGGGTGGACCTGCAACGCACCGGGACACTCAATCCCGCCAAGGTCTCGGATATGGAGTGGATGGTCTCGCAGACGATCCCCATCTCCGGCAAAAACCTGAGCCGCGAACGAGCCTCGATTGCGGATGCATTAGCCGCGTTTCAGGAACTCCGGCGAGTGCAACTGGATGTCGTGACACGGGTTCAGGGGGCTTATTTCCGGATTGCGGGGGCCTACGGGCAACTGGAAATCAACAAGCGGAATCAGGAGTTGCTCAAACAGGTCGCTGAAATCAGCCGCAAGAAATACGAGGTCGGCACGGCAACCCAGTCCGACGTGCTGCTGGCGGAAACGGAATTGGCGCGACTCTCCGAGGGCAAGGCGATGATCGAGCGGGACATTTCCGATCAGCAGACGCAACTCAACGTCCTGCGCAATTGCCCGGCTCGCACGCCACTGGCCAAGCCGGAGCCGCTGAGTTTCCTGTCAACCTCGTTGGTCTCGCAAAAGGCGGAAGCATTGGCCTTGCAGTGCCGCCCCGAAGTGCTGATCGGATGGCGGAAGATTGAGGCCGAAAAAGCCCGCCTCCAACTGGCCCGCCGCCAATGGATTCCCGATCCGGCATTTCAGATCAAGGCCCGCGAGTTTCCGGGCACGCCGGGCATCAAGGAATACGACACGGGCATCGTTTTCAGCGTCCCGTGGACGAATGGCAAAAAATACTCCGCAGGGGTGGCCGAAGCGGAGGAGAGCCTGTCGAGCGCCCAGCATGAATACGAGGCGGCACGGACAGAGGCGGCGGGAATGGTGCGCGACCAACTCAAAAAAATCGAGACCTTCGCCGCGAACTACCGGCTCTTCCATGACCAGATCACGCCGACGTCCAGGATGTCGGTGGAGTCCACACGGGCGGGCTACGAAACGGACAAGAGCAGCTTTTTGGAACTCATCACTGCCCGACGCACCTTGCAGGACATTGAATCCGCCGGGTTGAACCAACTGGTGGAGCATCAGGTCGCCATCGCAGAATTGGAAGCCATCGTGGGCGTTTCGAGCCACATTTCGCAATCAAAGGACACCTCAAAATGAACTCTCGCTTTCGCATCCTCGCCATTCTCCTCATGGCACTTCTCCCGCTGGGGCTGGTTTCGTGCTCCAAGCCAAAGGAGGCTCAGTCGGCGTCCAAGACGCTCTACACCTGCGGGATGCACCCGCAGATTGTCCAGGATCATCCCGGCGACTGCCCCATCTGCGGCATGCACCTGGAACCCATCCGCAAACAGACGGCGAATCCGGCGGCTGCCGGTGAGCGCAAAGTCAAGTTCTACAAATCAACCATGATGCCCGGCGAGACCAGCCAGAACCCCGGCAAGGACAGCATGGGGATGGACATGGTGCCCGTTTATGAACAAGAAGTCGGGGTTGTGGATTCCTCCATCATTTCCATTGACCCAGTGACGGTTCAGAACATGGGGATTCGCACGGCGGAAGTCACCCGCGGCCCGTTGCGGAAGATCATCCGCACGGTGGGTATCGTGGATTACGATGAAACCGCTCTGACCGATGTGACGGTGAAATACAAGGGGTGGATTGAGAAACTCTTCGTGGATTCCACTGGCAAGGAGGTCAAGCAGGGCGAGCCGCTGTTTGAGATTTACTCGCCAGACCTCGTGACCGCCCAAAACGAGTATCTCATTGCGTTGGGGGCGGGCGTTGGTTCCCAAAACCTGAAAGCCAGTGCCCTGAGAAAACTCAAAAACTTCGACGTATCCGCAGACCAGATCGCCACGCTGGAAAAGACACACGAAATCAAGAAGACCCTGCGAGTCAACGCACCCCGCAGCGGCATCGTGGTGGAAAAGATGGCGGTGCAAGGCCAGATGGTGGACGCCGGGATGAAACTATACCGCCTTGCGGACCTTTCGCTCGTATGGGTGCAGTCGCAGATTTATGAGCAGGACCTGCCTTCCGTGAAACTCGGACAGGAGGCGGAAGTCACGTTGACTTACCTGCCGGATCGCAAGTTCGAGGGGCGCGTCACTTACATCTACCCGACGCTCGACGAGAAGACCCGCACGGCCAAGGTTCGCATGGAGTTTCACAATCCCGGCCTGTTCCTTAAACCGGGGATGTTTGCGAAGGTCGAGTTGAAGGCGAACCTGGACAAATCCGCGCTGCTGGTGGCCGATTCCGCCGTCCTGCGTAGCGGCGAGAAGAACACGGTGTTTGTGGCATTGGAGGGAGGCAAGTTCGAGCCTCGCACGGTCGTGATTGGGGCACGTGGCGAGGGCAACACCTATCAGGTTCTCAAAGGGCTCAAAGAAGGGGAACGGGTTGTCACCTCAGGCCAGTTCATGCTCGATAGCGAAAGCCAGCTCAAAGAGGCCATCCAGAAAATGACGGAACCCGGCAAGCCCCAGGCGGCCGAACCGGAGCAACCAGAGACCGCAATGCCGCTGCCCGCTTCCGTCGCAAAGGCCGATGCCGAGCCGACCCGCTATGTCTGCCCGATGCCGGAACACAGCACGATCACCTACGACCATTCCGGGAAGTGCCCCATCTGCGGCATGACGATGATTCCGGCGGAGCCAGAGACTGCGGCCCCCGCCGCAGCCTCGTCGCAATCCAAGGCCGCAGAAGCCAGCGAGGGCTATGTCTGCCCCATGCCAGAGCATCCCAAAGTCTATGAGCATCCTGGCGACTGCCCCATTTGCGGGATGAAATTGGTGCCCAAGAAATCCGTGAAACCCGCACCGGCCCCATCGCCCGTTCCCAAGACGGAGCACCACCACTAGTTCTTCCCCATGCTCCGCTCCATCATTGATTTCTCGCTCAAAAACAAGTTCCTCGTCCTGTTGGCGACGCTGGCGCTCGTCTTTGGCGGCATCTATGCCGTGCGAAACATCCCACTGGACGCCATCCCAGACCTCTCCGACACGCAGGTCATCATCTACACCGAATGGCCGGGGCAGGCTCCGCAGATCGTGCAGGATCAGGTCACCTATCCCATCGCCACGAAGATGCTCTCCGTGCCGAACGCCAAGGTGGTGCGGGGCTATTCGTTTTACGGCTTCTCGTTTGTCTATGTGATTTTTGCGGATGGCACCGACCCCTACTGGGCTCGCAGCCGGGTGCTCGAATACCTCAGTTCGCTCTCCTCCCGACTGCCCAAGAACGTCTCCCCCTCGCTCGGCCCCGATGCCACGGGCGTCGGCTGGGCGTTCATGTATTCGATCAACTCGAAGCAGCGTGACCTGGCGGAACTGCGTTCGTTCCAGGACTGGTATCTCAAATACCAACTCAACTCCGTGGAAGGGGTGGCCGAGGTCGCGTCCATCGGCGGCTTCGTCAAACAGTACCAAGTCACCGTCGATCCCAACAAGTTGCGGGCCTACAACATCCCGATCATGGAGGTCAGCAAAGCCATCGAGCGGAGCAACGGCGAGGTGGGCGGGCGCTCCATCGAGATGGCTGAGAAGGAGTTCATCCTGCGGGTGCGCGGCTACATCGAGAAAATCGAAGACCTGCAAAAAGTCGCTGTCGGCGTGGGAGCCAACGGCACGCCCATCCTGCTGGGCGACGTTGCCAACATCCAACTCGGCCCGGACATGCGGCGCGGCATTGCGGAGTTGAATGGCGAGGGCGAGACCGTGGGCGGCATCGTCGTGGTGCGCTACGGGGCCAATGCGAAGGAGGTCATCAGCAATGTGAAAAAGCGGCTGGATGAAGCGATGAAAGGCTTGCCGCCGGACGTGACCTACACCGTGGCTTACGACCGCACCGCCCTCATTGACCGCGCCGTAAAGACGTTGGAAGAGAAGCTCGTGGAGGAGAGCCTTGTCGTCGCACTGGTCTGCATCCTGTTCCTGCTCCACTTCCGCAGTGCGCTGGTGGCGATCATCATTCTGCCCGTGGCCGTGCTGATGTCATTTATCGTGATGTATGCACAGGGGCTTAGCTCGAACATCATGTCCCTGGGCGGCATCGCCATTGCCATTGGCGCGATGGTGGATGCGGTCATCATCATGATCGAGAACGCCCACAAGCACATCGAACATGACGGAGGGGAAAAACCGCATTGGGAGATTATCCGGGACGCCAGCGTGGAAGTCGGCCCGACACTCTTTTACTCGCTGCTTGTCATCACGATTTCGTTCGTCCCTGTCTTCGCCTTGCAGGCACAGGAGGGCCGCCTCTTCAAGCCTCTCGCCTTCACGAAGACCTACTCGATGGCGGCTGCGGCCCTGCTTTCCATCACGCTTGCGCCGATTTTGATGGGCTACTTCATCCGGGGCAAAATGATTCCGGAGGAGAAGAACCCGGTCAACCGGCTCTTGATTTGGATGTATCATCCAGTAATCGATTGGGTGATCCGCTTTCGCTGGGCCGTCATTGCGGCTGCAGTGGCGATTGTGGCCTGGGTGTTCTTCCCGTGGAACGCGCTTGTCGCCAACCGCCTCCCGGATGGCCCCTTGAAAACGCTGGCGACCACGGTGGGACGCGCGTTCCCGTTCCAGAATCTCGGTTCCGAGTTCATGCCGCCGCTCTACGAAGGCGACCTGCTCTATATGCCGACGACCTTCCCCGGCATCTCCCCCACCAAGGCGAGGGAAATCCTTCAGCAGACCGACAAAATCATCAAGACCTTCCCCGAAGTGCATCACGTCTTCGGAAAAATCGGACGGGCTGAGACCGCGACCGATCCCGCGCCCTTCGACATGGTGGAGACCACCATCATGCTCAAAGACGAGAAGGATTGGCCCGTCGTGGACATCAAAGACGCCGACGGCAAGGTCATCGCCCATCGTCGCCGCACGCCGGATGAACTGACGAGCGCGATGAACGCCGCGATCCAAATCCCCGGCCTCAACAACGCTTGGACAATGCCGATCAAGACCCGCATCGATATGCTTGCCACTGGCATCAAGACCCCCGTGGGCATCAAGGTCGCCGGGCCGAACCTGGTCGAGTTGGAGCGGATCGCCGAGCAGATTGAAACCATCATCCGCAAGGTGCCCGGCACGGCAAACGTCTTTGCCGAACGCGTGATGGGCGGCAACTACATCGAGTTCAACATCAACCGCGACCAGATCGCCCGCTACGGGCTTTCCATCGCCGACGTGCAGGAAACGCTGGAAGTCGCCTTGGGTGGCATGCCGCTGACGACCACCGTGGAGGGGTTGGAACGCTACACCGTGAACCTTCGGTATGATCGCGACTACCGGGAGAACCTCGAAGCGTTGCGGGAAATCATCGTGCCCACAATGAGCGGAGCGCAAATCCCGCTGGGGCAACTTGCCACCATCAAGACCGTGCGTGCGCCGATGGGCATCAAGAGCGAGGCGGCGGTCCCCAACGCCTGGATTTACGTGGACGTGAAGGACATCGATATCGGCACCTACGTCCAGATGGCCCAGCGGGCCGTGCAGGAGGCGCGTGACAACGGAATGTTGAAGGTTCCCAGCGGATACAACATCTTTTGGAGCGGCCAGTATGAATACATGCTGCGGGCCAAGCAGCGGCTCATGATCGTGATCCCGATTACGCTGCTGCTCATCGTCCTCATTATTTACCTGAACACGAAGTCAGCCGTGAAGACCGCCATTGTCCTGCTCGCCGTGCCCTTCTCGCTCGTGGGGGCGTTCTGGATGCTCTACCTCTTCAACTACAACCTGAGCGTGGCGGTGTGGATCGGCATCATCGCGCTCGCCGGACTCGACGCCGAAACCGGCGTGGTGATGCTGCTCTACCTCGACCTGGCTTATGACGAGTGGAAAAAATCCGGGAAACTCAAATCACTCGTCGATCTCCGCGACGCCATCTACCACGGTGCGGTGAAGCGAGTCCGTCCGAAGGCGATGACCGCCGCCGTCATCATCGCGGGCTTGCTGCCGATCCTTTGGAGCCACGGCGCGGGTGCCGACGTGATGAAGCGCATTGCCACCCCGATGATCGGCGGCGTGGTCACCTCCACCCTCATGGAACTCATCGTCTATCCCGCCATCTTCTTCATCTGGCGCTCACGGCGTCTGCTCAGGGAGGCGAATGCGTTGCCCATTGTGTAATGCAATAATCCCATCAAAAACATCCATAACAAAATGGGACCGAACGGGCCAGGCTCCAGTTGTTGGGGCTCTAGCGGGAAAGCTTGCGCCAGCCGAAACTACCTCCGCGTGCAAAGTCGGTGACTTTTCGGGAGATCAACGCGGTAAGGGCCGGCTGGACCAGCTTAAAGAGCCCTCCGAGCAGGGCGAGGAGAAATCCTGTGCGCTCGGCTTGCGAGAGTTTGTTCGGGCTCGCCTTTGCGGACGCTTTGGGCGGGGAAACTTTTTTGCGGCCGGGGAGCCGGGAGAGAATCCATCCGGCAACGGCGGCTCCGGAAAGCCAAGCGGTTTTGCGGTGGGCGACGGAATGTTTGAAGCGGGCCACCAAATCCAAGTCGCTGCGGGCGGCGCGCACGCTGGCGGCCAGTTCGTTGCGGCTCCATTCCAGATCGGCAATGAGTTGCGCCTTGCGCCGGGTGGCGTCGGTTACTTTTGGCTTTTCAACCATTGCTCATCCTTTCTGAATTCGTCGAGGGTTGCGGTAAAAACCGGCGTCTTCCATAGCGACCGGAGGGCGTAGAGGCACCCTGCGACCCCCAAAAAATGGAGCACCCCGGCTGCCAGGACGAGCCATCCCCAAGGCCAGTGGGTGACGGCGGAAACCACAACCACCAGGCCGATCCATAGGAAGGCATACCCGAAGGCGAGGCAAACGATGGCCATCCCCATAAGCAGGGCCATTTTGACATAAAGCCCCACGGCATCCTTGCCTTCGAGCCCGGCCAGTTCCATCCGGGCACGAAAATAACCGGCCAGGGAGGCCAGCATGGCGAGCAAATGCCGGGTCAAACCGGCATCGCTCGCGGGCGGCTCCTGCGGCGTCTGCGGTGTATCAGTCATGAGTTCAAGGGGTCCGCGGGTTGGGTGGACCTAGCGGCGAAACAGGATGCCGAGCACAAACCCCACCCCCAGTGCGGTGAGAACGCCGCGCAACGGGTTTTCCCGCACATACGCCTCCCCTTCTTCCTGAAGCGTGCGCGCACGGGTGCGAGCCTGCTCGTAGGCGTCTTCCGCCTTGGAGCGGAGTTCTTTGGCCTTGGCTTCCGCGGCGGTCCGAAACTCTTGGGCCTTTGCCTCCGCTGTGGAACGCAATTCGGACGCTTTTTCTTCCGCGGCGGCCCGCAATTCTTCGGCAGCCTGCTTGGCATGAGCTTTGCCGGTTTCGAACTTACTGGCGTTTTCCTGGTTCATATCAGTGTCGCTGGCTTTTTCGTTCATAAAATCCCTCCGGTTTTGCCTGTATTCAGGTTGCCGTTATTTAATAAGATTTACGGAGCGCTGACAAGGGCTCTTTTTCCCCCTTTCCCGCATTCTTCATGTATCCCATAAACGCGGGGAACGCGCGTCTTGCGTGTGACGCCCCGCAACCGGCATTTTTTGCAAGGCTCAAGCTTCTGAGTTCCCGTTTTCGTATTTGGCAGATTTCTGCTATTTCCCTGTCATCATGTTCCACGTCGTCCTCATCGAACCCGAAATCCCGCCCAACACCGGCAACATCGCCCGTCTTTGCCTCGCCACGGATGCCACACTCCATCTCGTGCGTCCGCTTGGATTTTCCATCGACGATAAAACTCTCCTGCGCGCGGGGCTTGACTACTGGAAGGAGACGCGCGTGGAACTCTGGGATTCCTTCGCGCAGCTCGCCGCAGCGCATCCGCAGGGGCGTTTCTGGTATCTCACTACCAAGAGCGGGCGTCCTTACTATGCTGCCGCTTTGCTGCCGGGGGACTTCCTCGTCTTCGGGCGGGAAACCAAGGGGCTGCCCGAGCCGCTGCTTGCCGCGAACCCGGAGCGCTGTCTCACCATCCCCATGACCCAAAAAACGCGCAGCCTCAACCTCGCCACGGCCGTCGGCATCGTGCTTTTTGAGGGGATGCGGCAGGTGCGGGCGGGGAAGGCAGAGTGACGGGGCAAAACCGCTCCAAGGTATCGCAGAGGGCGACAATCCCCCGCAGACGGCCCTTGGTGATTAGAGCGGTTTCCTAAACCAAGCCGAGTTGGCCCTTAAATATCCAGATGAGCGATTTGACGCCCAGTTCGAGTAAATTGAAGGGCTTGGCGATAAAGTCGTTGCCACCGCTCAAACTCGACTGCACGCGGTTTTGCACCGTGACGGCTCCGGTGATGAAAACCACCGGGGTTTTTTTGAGTTCCGGTATTTTGCGAAGCTTGATGCAAAGCTCGAAGCCGTTCATTTCGGGCAAACCGACGTCGATGAAAACCAGGTCGTATTTTTGTTCCGCGAGAGCCGCGAGCGTCGTTCTGGGGTCTTCCGCGCAAGTCACCCGCAGATTCACCATTTCAATGGCCGAGCGAATGGTTTTGCGCGCGTCGGCATCGTCGTCGACGGCGAAGATGTTGGCCAGATAGGGGTCCTTGACGCGGGCGAGGTTTTTTTCCTCCAACAGCGTCACAAGAAAGTCGAGAGTCTGGCTGACGGTGCGCAAAGTGGAAGGGTTGATCTGCCCCGGAATGTTTCGCAGATCGTTGATCAGGGACTCCAAGGCCGAGGAGAGCGTGGGCACGGCGGTAAGGTTTGCCTTGAGACTTTGTTCGGTGAGCCCGTGCAGGTTGGCAAGCAGTTCCTCCAGCAGACGGGATTCATTCTGGTTCTTGATGAACGCGTGCAGGCAACGGCGCATCGCATTAAGCGCTTCGGGAGCCGTTTCGATGACTCTCTTAATCTGCGGGTTTTCTATATCGAGTCTTTGGGGTTCCGCGCCCGGCATTCGAACCGCCACCGGTAGCACGGGAGGCGTGGGTCTCGCAATTTCGATGAGGCCAGTTTGCGGGGCGACGAGGATGGGAACCGGTGGGGTCGTGGGAATATCCCGGACCAAGGAGAGAGACGGCGCTTTGGGAGTGAGCGGAAGGATGGGAGCGGACGGTTGAATGGGCGCGGACGGCTGAATGGGCGCGGGTTCCATGCTGCCGGGGCGGGATACGTCCAGCAAGGATTCAATGCGCCGTTGCGTATCCGCAAGTCTGGCATTCGCTTCGTTGGCAGCGGCTTGCAGGGTGCTGACCTCCTGCGTGAGGCTTGCGATCTGCTGTTGCGCCGCGGCGAGCTGTTCCCGCACGCCTTGTGCGTCGGCCAGTCTGCCGTTCGCTTCGCTGGCGGCATTTCGCAGAGTGTTGCACTCCTGCGTGGCCGTTTCACGCGCGGCGTCTGCGGCGGTGAGTTTCTCGGTGAGCGTGGCGATTTCGCCCTTGAGGGCGCTGGCGCTCTGGGTGGATTCGGTGAGCTTTGCGTTCGCTTCGTCGGCAGCAGCTTTCAAAGCGCCGATCTCCTGCGTGAAGCTGGCAATCTGTTGCTGTGCTGCGCCGAGTTGTTCCTGTACGATTTGCGCGTCGGCAAGCCCTGCGTTGGCTTCGTCCAACGCGGATGTCAGCGTGATGAGTTCCTGCGTGGCTGTTTCGCGCGCGGTTTCCGTGGCGGTGAGCTTTTCGGTGAGCGCGGTGATTTCACCCTTGAGCGTGCTGACGCTCTGGGTGGACTCGGCCTGTTTTGCGTTCGCTTCGTCGGCAGCGGCTTTCAGGGTGGCGATCTCCTGCTTGGCAGATTCGCGGGCGGCTTCCAAGGATTCGGCCAACCCGGCTGCACGCGCGGTTTCGGCTTCGCACTTGTCGTTGAGTTCCCGGGCGCGGGCTTCGGCTTCCTCCCCGTGTTGTACCGCGACTTTGAGTTCCTCCGCGCGCAACTCTTTGTCCTTGATCTGTGCGGCAAGCTGTTTGTTTATGGACGCAAGCTTGGCGTTGAGCTCCTCGCTCTGCTGCTTGGAGGATTCGCGGGCGGCGTCCGTGGCGGCAAGCTTCTCGGTGAGCGTGGCGATTTCGCCCTTGAGCGTGCTGACACTCTGGGTGGACTCGGCGAGCTTTGCGTTCGCTTCGTCGGCAGCGGCTTTCAGGGTGCCGATCTCCTGCGCGGTGGATTCGCGGGCGGTTTCCGAGGATTCGGCCAATCCGGCTGCACGCGCGGTTTCGGCTTCGCACTTGTCGTGGAGTTCCCGGGCGCGGGCTTCGGCTTTCTCCCCGTGTTGTACTGCGGCTTTGAGTTCCTCCGCGCGCAACTCTTTGTCCTTGATCTGTGCGGCAAGCTGTTTGTTTAGAGAAGAGAGCTTGGCGTTGAGCTCCTCGCCCTGAAGCGCGGCCAGTTCCCGCGATTCCTCTGTGGCGGTGAGCTTTTCGGTGAGCGCGGTGATTTCACCCTTGAGCGTGCTGACGCTCTGGGT
>Ga0073936_10005887_pt1 | contig 16386 bp, 14 predicted proteins | sample AliMusrvi5mmetaG_FD_87041 | JGI IMG/M metagenome (GOLD analysis project Ga0073936, IMG submission 87041) | Freshwater lake bacterial and archeal communities from Alinen Mustajarvi, Finland, to study Microbial Dark Matter (Phase II) - Alinen... | ecosystem: Environmental > Aquatic > Freshwater >... | reverse complement strand
TCATCTGCGCTGAGCGCCTTGTGTTGATTGATTCCGAGGTGGCTTGGTTTGGTGACCCTGCATTCGACGCCGGGTTCCTGCTCAATCATTTGTTTCTCAAAGCGTTGAATCGTCCCGAACGGATGGCGGATTACCTTGATCTTGCGAGCGTGTTTTGGAGCCGGTACGCGGCGCATCTCGGCGGTTCCCGTGCGGCAGATGTGGAAAAGACCCTTGCGTGGCTGTTGCCCATGCTGATGCTGGCGCGGGTGGACGGCCAATCGCCCGTTGAATATTTATCCCCCGACAAACAAGAGACGGCGCGTCGTTTTGCCATCGACCGCCTGCAAAACTCCCCGCTTACGCTTGATGCGTTGCGGACAGCCTGGCAAAAAAAGATTAAGGAGATCCTATCGTGAGCAAAATAACCAAAGTTGAAGCGTTCCAAATTTATGATTCCCGGGGAAACCCAACCATCGAGGCCGTTGTGACACTGGCGGATGGTTCCGAAGGACACGGCCTGGTTCCGTCCGGGGCGTCCACCGGCCAATATGAAGCACTCGAACTGCGGGACAAAGTTCCTGAAAAATTCCGGGGCAAATCGGTGTTTCAAGCCATCGGGCACATTCAGAACGAAATTGCGCCCGCAGTTTTGGGAATGGACTCGCTCGAACAGCGGCAGTTCGACGAAGCCCTCATAGCGCTGGATGGCACCGAGAATAAATCCCGCCTCGGCGCGAACGCCATTTTAGGCGTCTCGATGGCGACGGCTCAGGCTGCCGCCTTAAGCCGCAGGGTTCCCCTTTATCAATCGATGGGCGGCGATGAAGCAACGCTGCTGCCTCTGCCTGAAATCCAGATATTTGGCGGAGGCGCCCATGCCAACTGGCGCACCGACGTTCAAGATTTCCTCCTGATAGCCACCGGGGCCAACAGTTTCCAGGAAGTCATGGAGATCACGTTCAATGTCTATCATGCCGCCGGGGACATTATGAAAAAGCGCGGGCATTACTTCGGCGTCGCGGACGAAGGCGGCTTCTGGCCCGAGTTCCGCACCAATGAGGAAGTCCTGGAAACCTTTGTGGAGGCGATTGGGAAGGCCGGTTATACCCCGGGCCGTGAAGCGTCCATTTCCCTTGATATTGCGGCGAGCGATTTGTACGACGAAGAATCGCACACTTACCGGTGGAAGCTTGAGAACCGGACTTTCTCAGCCGGGGAATACGCGGATCTGATGATTCGCTGGTGCAATGATTACCCGATTATTTCCATCGAAGACCCGCTTTCCGACACTGATTGGGCGGGTTGGAAAAAAGTGGTTGCTGCGATTGGAAATCGAGTCCAGTTGATCGGCGACGATCTGTTTACAACGAACCTCAAGCGCATCCGCAAGGGCATCGAGGAAAAGTGCGCCAACGCCGTGCTCATCAAGCTCAACCAAATCGGGACCGTCACCGAAACCATTGACGCGGTCCGCCTCACCCAGGAAGCGGGCTGGCTGCCGGTGGTATCCGCGCGTTCCGGAGAAACCGAGGACGCATTCATTTCGCATCTGGCGGTGGCCACCAACGCCGGACAACTCAAGGTCGGCTCCTTTACGCGGAGCGAGCGAATGGCAAAATGGAACGAGGTGATCCGGATTGAGCGTTTGCTGGGAAGCCGTGCCCGTTTTGAGGGAGCCCGCATTTTTAAAGCGTTCCAACAGCCCCGCGCCTAGTTCGAGTTTCACCGCTTCCTAATCTAGTCGCTTATGTGGATACAGAATTACAATCCCCTGGGAAACGTTTACCTGTCGACAGCCATCGCCGCTTTTCCCGCGCTTGTTCTTTTCGCATCCATTGCGGTGTTCAAGATGCGCGTCCACTTTGCCGCGCTCTTGTCGCTGATCCTTGCTTTGATCGTCTCGGTGGGTGTTTACAAAATGCCCGCGGGTGTGGCTGCGGCCAGCAGCCTCTTTGGCGTTGCCTTCGGGTTGTTTCCGATTAGTTGGCTCCTGCTGAACGTCATCTTTATTTATCAGCTCACCGTGAAACGCGGCTTGTTCGAAGTGCTGCGTCAAAGCCTGGCGACGGTTGCGCCCGATCCCCGGATCCAGTTGATTCTTATCGCGTTTGGCCTGGGGGCATTTTTGGAAGCGATGGCCGGGTTTGGCGCGCCGGTGGCAATCTGCGCCGCTATTTTGATCCAGCTCGGCTTTAAGCCGCTTCACGCAACGGGCCTCGCCCTCATCGCAAACACCGCGCCGGTTGCATTTGGCGGCCTGGGCCTCCCGATCACCACGCTCGAACAGGTCACCGGCATCGATGTGAAACTCCTTTCCGCCATGACCGGCCGGCAACTGATGCCTTTCGCGGCAATCATTCCATTCTGGGTAGTGGCGGCATTTTCCGGATGGCGCGGTTTGCGGGGCGTCTGGCCTGCCGCGCTGACGGCCGGCCTGGCGTTTGCGATCCCGGAGTATCTTGTCTCCAATTACCACGGTCCATGGCTGGTGGGAACGGCTTCCGGCATTTGCTCCATCCTGGCGTTAATCGGGCTGCTTCGCTTTTGGAAACCCAAGGAGGAATGGCGTTTCGACGGCCATGGGAACGCCGGGCCGATGACCGGTATAGGTAAGCCCCGTGCTGTGGAGGCTGCGGAACCCGACTACGAATCCAGTGGAGGCGTCGCTGTTGCCACCGCTGTCGCGCAGGTTGAGACAAGACCGGCGGTCGCCGCGATTGCCACGGACAAAAAGTCCGTCTTTCTGTCGTGGCTGCCCTGGATCATTCTCACCACGTTCATCCTTTTGTGGGGGATGCCTCCCATCATGGATGCGCTCGATAAGCTGGCTACGTTTAAAATCCAGGCGCCTTATCTGCATCATCTGGTCCAGCGGATTCCACCCGTCGTCCTGCCCAATGCCAGCGCGGAATCGGCCATTTTCAAACTGAATCTCTTATCCTCAACAGGCACGGGCGTCTTTTTTGCGGCCCTCGTCGCGGGATTGGTGATGGGATTTTCACCGCGTCAACTGGTGGCTAATTACTTCCGGACGTTCTGGTCGATCCGGCTTTCGCTCCTCACCATCGCCCTGATGCTGGCCCTGGGCAACGTTACGAAATACTCCGGCACCGACGCCACGCTGGGGCTTGCCCTCGCGCACACCGGCACGTTCTATCCGTTCTTCGGCACCCTGCTTGGTTGGCTTGGAGTGGTGATGACCGGTTCGGACACCTCGGCCAATGTCCTTTTCGGCAGTCTTCAGAAAATCACCGCCCATCAACTGGGCATCAGCCCGGTGCTCATGGCCGGGGCCAACAGCTCGGGCGGGGTGATGGGCAAAATGATGGCCGCGCAAAGCATCGTCATCGCCAGCACTGCCACCAATTGGTACGGGCACGAAAGTCGTATCCTCAAATTCGTCTTCTTTCACAGTCTGGCGCTGGTAACCCTCATGGGAATCTTTGTTTATTTGCAGGCTTACGTCGTTCCGTTCACCCATATGGTTCCCAAGTGAAGATAGTCGAATAACTGATAGATAGATCAATCGCCCCAACCCGCTATTTTAGTAAATCTCAGATTAATTACCCACCTAGAATTATGAACGTAAAAAACAGAATGGAGCATCCAATGAATATTACCCGACTCATATCATCGGGGCTGGCCATCAGCCTTGCACTATCCCTGCCAATGTCCCCCATGGGGGCAAAAGCGGCGCCAACGCCCGCCAAAGACAGCAGCCTGCTTATTTACTACTCGTTTGACAAAGATGACGGCGACGTGGTGAAAGATCTGTCGGGAAACAATCGCGATGCCGAGGTGAAGGGCGGACAGTGGGAAGCCAAGGGCAAAACGGGCGGCGGTTGGCGTACCGGTGGAGATTTAAATCAACCCCTGGTTGTCGATTGTAGCAGTTTTCCCGAGCTCAACGCCTACACGACTGAGTGTTGGGTGAACCTGGATAAGCAGCCGGATGATTTTGGCCGTATTTTTGAAGAGAGTCAACATTGCGGCTTTGTCGTGAATCCTTCGAACCAGAATGGCACTCTGATGAGTTATGTCACTTTTGATGGCACCGAACGGGGAGAGATGACGATCACCGAGGAAGCGCTTTCAGTTCATCAGTGGCATCATGTGGCGAGTGTCTGGGATGGAAAAACAAACCAGATTTGGATCGATGGGATTCAAGAAAAGGAACAGGAGCGGATGGGAAAAATGAATTTGCCGTGGGGCAATGCTTATGTCGGATGGCTTCTGCCGGGCGTCATCGATGAGTTTAAATTTTATAGCCGGGCGCTTGGCGCCAAGGAAATCAAGGAACATTTCATGGGGAGCAAGTCCTCCGTGAATTTTCCTGTGACTCCCGCAGCGCAAGGCAAGCCCGCGGCCAAGGCTGTACCAGCGGTTCCGGACCACGCCACGATGATCAAAAATTTCAAAGCTCCGGACGGAGTGGAGATGCATCGCGATTTGGAATACGGCAAGGGAAACGGGGTTGCGCTTCTCATGGACACCTTTCGCCCCGTGGACCGCAAAGGCCCTTTGCCGGCCATTGTTTTTATTCATGGCGGCGGGTGGAACGCGGGACAGAAGGAGGATTACTGGTGGGAAGCATCAGCCTTCGCCAAACTGGGGTACTTTACCGCCACGGTCGAGTATCGCTTTCTGAGGGTGGCCAAGTTCCCCGCGCAGATCGAGGATTGCAAGTGCGCGGTTCGTTTTCTCCGGGCAAAGGCCAATGAATTTGGAATCGATCCGGCGCATATCGGGGCGATGGGGCATTCCGCCGGCGCTCACTTGTCCGCTCTCCTGGGAACCTCGGCAGACGTCAAGGCGCTGGAAGGCAACGGTGGCTGGCAGGATTTTTCAAGCCGCATCCAGGCAGCCTGCACTCTGGCTGCGCCGACCGATTTTGTCGGGATGATCGATGAGAAAGAAGGCATCAAGATTGATTGGGGCGCCAGCAAGGGAGGGCTTTCCGATTTGTTCGGTGTGCCGGTTCGGGAGAATCTGGAGTTGATAAAGACAGGCAGCCCGATCACTTACGTCAGCAAAGATAGCGCGGCTTTTTTGATCGTGCACGGCGACAAGGATGACCTGGTGCCCTATCAACAAGGCGTGGACTTTTATCAAGCGTTGAAGAAGGCCGGGGCTGACGTAATCTGGATGCCACTCATTGGCCAGGGACATGGGGTTAACGGCCCGGCATTAGAAAAAGCCAGGCACGATTTTTTTAACAGGGTTCTTAAAGGGATCAAACCAGAGGTGCAGTAGTCATCCCTGAACTACCAACCTCAACCCGGTCTGCGTTTTGCGCCGATCATTTTTCCTCAACGTAATTTTCCATCCCTCGTCTTTCCAGATTATGAACTCACTAAAACTCGTCGATTACATCATCATTTTAAGTTATCTGGGATTAAGTTGTTGCGCCGGGTTGTTGATGATGAAGAAGGCCAACTCGAGCATGGAGAATTACTTCCTCGGAGGGCGTTCGCTTCCCTGGTGGATGCTCGGGGTGGCGGGGATGGCGAACTGGTTTGATCTGACCGGGACGATGATCATTACGTCGTTCCTCTACATGCTCGGACCGCGCGGCCTTTATGTTGAGTTCCGGGGCGGGGCTGTGCTGATTCTGGCCTTCCTGCTCTGTTACGCTGGGAAATGGCATCGCCGCTCGGGGTGCATGACGTCGGCCGAATGGATGACCTACCGCTTTGGGCAGGGTAAGGCGGCGGAAGGCGTCCGGTTGCTTCAGGCCGTAACGGGGATCCTCATGGCTATGATGCTGCTGGCGTACTTAATTCGTGGCGCAAGCCTGTTTCTCGGGATGTTTTTCCCGTTCCCGCCGATGATCACCACGCTGGTCCTCATCACCCTGACCACGATGTATACGCTCAGCTCCGGGTTCTACGGCGTGGTGCTCACGGATCTGGTGCAAGGCTGCATTATCCTGATCGCGTGTTTTGTCATTTCGTTCATGGCATGGCATATGGTGCCGGATGCGGCCAGTCTCCAGTTGACGGCGCAATCCGTGACAGGAAATGCGAATTGGACCGATTCGGCATTGCCGTGGCACACGACGATGCCGCCCGGATACTCGGCTTACGAACCGTTGATGATGATCGCCATGTTCTATCTGCTGAGGAACATCCTCGGCGGGATGGGGGCGGGCGCCGAGTCGCGCTATTTCGGGGCGCGCGACGATCGCGAGGCGGGCCTGCAGTCGCTGCTCAACGGAGTGATGGTGATGTTCCGCTGGCCGCTGATGATCGGCTTTGCCGTGATGGGGATTTATCTGGTGTCCAGCACTTTTCCCAATCGGGATGTGGTCAAGCAATCTTCGGATCTGGTCCACAGCTATTATCCGCAGATCACCGAGGCGTCCTGGCACGAACTCACCAGCAATATCATCAATGCGCCCGCCAAGTATGACCCCGGCCTGACGCAAGGTCTGGAGAAGACGCTCGGGCCAAAATGGCGGGATAAAATGCCACTGGTCGGTTATCGCGGCGCGGTCAACCCCGAGCAGATCCTGCCGGCGGTGTTGTTGAACCAGGTGCCGATGGGACTCAAGGGACTTCTGGTAGTGGCGATGTTCGCGGCCATGATGTCATGCAATAACGGCATCGTAAACAGTGCCAGCGCCCTGTTCGTGAAGGACATTTACCAGAACTTCGTGCGCCCCAAGGCGGGCAACCGCGAGCTGATGATTGCCTCCTACTCTTCGACTCTTGCCCTTGTTTACTGCGCCTTTTATTTCGGAGCAAAAGCCTCGAACATCAATAATCTATGGGGATGGATCGTCATGGGGCTCGGCGCGGGCGGATTGGCTCCGGCGCTGCTTCGGCTCTATTGGTGGCGCTGCAATGCGTGGGGGATGTTCGGCGGAATTCTCGCAGGCGGCCTGGGGGCGGTGGTTCAGCGGATATTTGTGCCGCAAATGCTGGAGTGGGAACAATTCACCATCATGACGATCCTTTCATTCCTGGGAACCATCGTCGGCTCGTATCTGACAGCGCCAACTCCGATGAAAGTATTGCAGCACTTCTATCGCACGACCCGGCCCTTCGGTCTTTGGAAACCGCTGCTGGGCGAGTTTAAGGGAGAGCAACGCGAGGCCATGGAACGCGAGCATCGCAACGATATCACCGCGGTTCCCTTTGCGCTGCTTTGGCAGGTGACGTTGTTTTTGTTGCCGATGCAATTGGTGATCAAGGCCTACAGAGGATTCTTTATGACGCTCCCTCTTTTCCTGGTCGCTGCGGCCGGGATGTACTGGTTCTGGTGGAGGGCTCTGCCGCCAAGCGGTCCCGAAGGCGACAAGTTTGCCAGGCAAAGGGAAGAAGAGAGCCCTGAGCCCGTTCCGCTTCATTAGCCTGCTTACACTCCGAGCGACGTCCACCCCCACCGGCCTCAACGTGGCCAGCTACAACGAGCCGTCGCGTGCATGGTTATGGCTGGCCACGTTGGGGCCGGTGGGGGGTGGCGAAACAACAAACTGAGGATGGTTTACTCAATAGGCGAGATGTTCAGGTTAGGGCAATGGTAACCTAAAATTTTCGCGGGGTTTTTACACATGGATTTCAGTCGATCCTGCACCTTCCAATGAACCAACTGCCCGACGGATCCACAAAAAACGCCCTTGAGCAGGATTGATGTTAACTCTGATAAGTGGTATCAATTTACCATCCGTTTCGTCCTCGATATTTTTAATTCACCATGCACAACAAGAAACACAACCCCGGCAAGAAGCTTCAACCCGCCGAAACAGCCCTGTTGGAAGCCTTGCCGGATGCCATAGTGATCACCGACAGCTCCGGAGCCATTGTGTTCGTCAATCAGCAGACCGAAAAGATTTTCGGCTACTCGCGCGATGAACTGCTTGGATTGGAATTGGACGCCCTGATGCCTGGGCGATTCCGCACAAGCCATCTACACCACCGGAGCGGATATGATTTAAAACCGAAAGCCCAGCCCATCGGTTTCGATCTTGAGCTTCACGGGATGAAAAAAGACGGTACGGAATTCCCCGTGGATATTAGCCTCAGTCCCTACCAGAGCGGCGATGAGGTGTTTTCAATCGCCTTAATCAGGGACGTATCGGAATCCAGGCATGCAACGGAGAAATTACACGAGAAGATCAGGGAGTTGACCGATTTCAAGTCAGCTCTGGATGAACATTCCATTCTCGCGATCACCGATCCCAGCGGGATCATAACCTACGTGAACGACAAATTTTGCAAGATTTCCAAGTATTCACGCGAGGAACTTCTGGGGCAGGATCACCGGATTATTAACTCGGGCTACCATTCGAAGTCGTTTTGGCGGGAGGCCTGGACCACGATTGGCCATGGTAAAGTGTGGAAGGGCGAGGTCCGGAATCGTGCAAAGGATGGTTCGTTCTACTGGGTGGATGCCACCATCGTTCCATTTCTGGACGTCCATGGGAAACCGGTCCAGTACGTTGCCATTCGCACGGAAATCACCGCCCGCAAAACAGCCGAGGAAGAACGCGAAAAGCTCATTAAAGAATTGCAGACTGCGCTGGCCGAGGTGAAAACCCTGAGCGGGTTGCTTCCCATTTGCTGCAAATGCAAGAAGGTTCGCGACGACAATGGGTACTGGAGTCAGATCGAGAATTATATTTCCAGCCGCTCGGACGCCTTATTCAGCCATGGCTATTGTCCTGATTGCATCGGGCAGGTTTATGAAGAGGCCAGCCTTCCGGTGCCCGAGAAGTTCAAAAAGAAGAAGTCAAAATCCTGAGACATTGGGAGGTTCTTCGCTGTTTTCAGTGGATAGAGGGAATGAGTAATGACGAAGCACGAATGACGAATGTCGAAAGAATGTCGAAACTCGAATGACAAAGGTTGCCCCACGCCTTTTCCGCCGTTCGCAAATTGCTGAGTGGCAATCCGCCGGATGCCATGCAAGCAGGCTATTTCGGGATTCGTCATTCGGATTTCTTTCGATATTCGTCATTCATGCTTCGGCATTTGTCGCTGGCCCACAGAAAGTAGCGAGGAACCCATTGGGATTATACCATCTCTTTAGGTTAACTGGACTGTAATCGCAAAGCTGCAGCGGCGGTCTATGACCGTCTGGGCGCGTGGCGCGGCTGTCGCCGCTTAACTGTGTGGAAACCAACGTCAAATGCGCGTGGCCACGTAGATCACATGGGCCTCGCGTTTGGCTCGTTCGTGGGCTTTTGCGGGGAAGGCCCCGGCTTTGAAACCGGCATAGGAAAGACTTTTTAGAAATTCGGGTTCCTCGCAGGCCGACCAGAAGGCCACTTTTCCACCGGGCTTGAGTGCCCGGGAGATAAGGCCGAAGCCGCGGCGATTGTAAAGGCGCGAGTTTTTCGCCTGCACGAAGGAGGTCGGGCCGTTATCGACATCGAGCAGGATGGCGTCGTAACGGGCGTTTCCGGCGCGGCGGATGACCTCGAATACGTCTCCTGTGATGACCTTGACGCGCGGGTCATTCAGCAGGGTGCCGTTGACCGCGCCGAGGAACTCGCGGTTCCAGGCGACGACCTCCGGCAGCAATTCCGCGACTTCCACAGTGGCATCGGGGCCTGACAACTCGAGAACTCTTCGGAGGCTGTAGCCCAAGCCAAGGCCGCCAATCAAGACGCGGGGGTGTGCGTGACTCTCGAGTCCGGCGCAGGAAAGTTGTGCCAGCAGCAGCTCCGAAGTGGTGGAAGTCGTGCTCATGAGCTGACGTCCGTTGAGTTTCAAAAAAAACTCACCGTCGTGTTCGTGGAGCGAGAACTTCGATCCGTCCGGCGTGTGGGTCTGAGCGAGATTTCGAAAAGGTTTCAAAGCAGGAGAGGATGTGGCGGGAAGCGCCTGGAAAGTTCTACGCGCCGCGCATTCCTTTGAACACCTCATATTTGCAGGATCCTAAAATTTTCTCCTTTGCCGGCCCCAACGTGACCGGCTACAGCACCTTCATTTTTCGCCTGCGACACCGGCATAGGTTGATTCCCTATGCTTGAATAGGGCGGTGTCCTGATTGATTTCTACATTGCGATCAGGCATCATGACGGAACTTGAGCGGGGAGGCGGCAAGATGATTGAAAGCTATTTCACAAGCGGAGGCGAGGGGGGACAAGGCGCTTTATTTGGGATTCATGCACGGGCATTTCCGGACTGCCAATTAAAAAGGAGGAGGTAACATGAGCACATCGACGCATAGGTTTCTGCACGAGGAAGACGGGGTCAGCCGGCATGTCGCCGGGATGACCGTTCTTGTGGTTGATGATTATCAGTGGATCTGCGATTTGATCGCGATGGGGTTGGAGGGATTGGGTTTTCACGCCTTAACCGCCTCGAACGGCACGGAAGCCTGGGAGGTGGTCACGATGCATGGAGCCGGAAATATCAATCTCCTGATCACCGAAGTGGAAATTACCGGCACGGGTGGCAGGGAGCTAACGGGCATGGGGGGCAAGGAACTTGCGGAATGGTTCCTGCGGGAAAATCCACAGGGACGGGTCATCATGATGTCTGCCTTCCCGCACGAGCTGAACCTCGAGGAACGGATTGTCGTGTTGAGAAAACCATTTGGCCACGAAGAGCTGATCACCAAGATTGACGAGATGTTCGCAATGGCAGGCACCCCGTGAACCAGGATTGAAAACCAGCAGATCTGACCGAAACTCCGATAACCCCATGAATCAACCTGATCCAACGGCACACAGAGCGGAGGGGTTCCATGCGAACGTGCTCCGGCTGCTTCCGGTTGCCAATCGCGTTCAATTGCCGCTGGAGTTGCCGGGGTCCACAATGCCTGTGGAGGTCGCCTGCGAATATGTGATTCCGCAAAAATCCGTGTCGCAATTGCCGGCCGGCCCGCAAGCTCTGGCGATGCATGCCTGAGCGGTAAACACCGGCCATTTTACTTTGAAACAATCGATGCATCACGAAACCCAATGTCGCCAGGAGATAACAAATGTCGCATTTTATTCGTTACTTTTTTCTTGCATATCAGAAGAAGTGTTGCTACTCTATCGGCAGTTTAACAAAACCACAGCTAATCAACATTCCTGCTGCGTAAGTATGATGTGTGACGTGGAATGACAGAAAGAGGGACGGGAGTAGTTGAGAGGCAGGAGGGTTTTACTTCTTGCCGGAAGGTTGAGTGGGTTATGAGTCAAGTTCGGATTTCGAGGGAGGGCGGAAAACGACCAAGTGCGGAGCCTTATGCGCAAAAGGTTCCCGTCAGGAAGGGATTGGCATCGGCGCCGACGGGAATGCGCTGGGTGCTCCGGCGCAAACAGTAACGAAAGACACCTTCTTCTTTCACGCGTTATTCATTATGTTCTCAAGGGATCTACTCGCGGAGCTTCTTTTGTTGGGCGATGGCTGGGAGCCGTCGGAAATCAAATACTCTCAGACCGCAGGGACGATGGTCATTGTCGTCACGGCGACAGAGGCATTGTTGGGAGAGTTGGTTTGTCCGTATTGCAACGGCCGTGAAATCAGTTACGGGGATTGCGGGAAAAAGCAGGTTTGGCGGCATGTGGATGGATTTTGTGTCAAAACGCTGATCGAATGCGCCTTGCCGAATGCCCGTTGCTCCGTGTGCCGCCATGTTTTTCAGGTCAAGCCGAGCTGGCTTGGAAAAAGCAGGCATTTCACCAAGGGGTTCGAGGCGTTCGCGCTGAGCCTGCTCAGGGAGACCACGGTCAGGAGCGCAAGCAGGGTGCTGGGCATAAGCGACCAACAACTCTGGCGCATCCTTTTCGCCTATGTAAAAGGGGTTCACGGAGAACTCTCCACGGTGGCCATCAGCGTCCTTCACCGGGAGTGGAGCAAAACAGAAGGAGGCTTGGACCGGATGCGCGCCAACCGGCGTCAACCGCCCTTGGAAGACGACAAAGCGGAGTCGGTTCTGCATCTCCTTCCGCGGGAGGGCGAGCTGCACCCTGGTGTTAGAGGGCGGAAATAAAGTTCAAACGACTGGCAAGAGGAATCGTCATGGATCATTTTCCGGAATTTCCGCTTTGGAAACGCACGCTCGACCTCGTCTGCGTCTTGTTGAGCCTGCCCTTCTGGCTGCCGCTCATGGGTTTGATCGCGCTGGGAATCAAGCTCGTCTCACCCGGCCCGGTTTTCTTCCGCCAGGAACGGATCGGCCTCGGGGGGCGACGGTTTATGTGCCTCAAATTCCGAAGCATGCGGGTGAATGCAGGGACTGCAGTCCATGAAAACTACTTGAAGGAACTGATGCAATCCAACCGTCCCATGACGAAACTGGATGAATCCGGCGACCACCGTCTGATCCCTTCGGGACGATTTTTCCGGGCGACGGGGCTGGATGAATTGCCCCAGCTTTTCAACGTGCTCCGTGGCGAGATGAGCCTGGTCGGGCCCCGTCCCTGCACCCTCCGGGAATTTGAATCCTCCCGGCTGTGGAAACAAAAACGCTTTGAGGCGCCCCCCGGTCTTACCGGCTACTGGCAGGTCAACGGCAAGAACAAAACCACCTTTCGTCAAATGATCGCCATGGACGTCTGGTACGCGGCCCACATGTCCCTCGGGCTGGATCTCCTGATCCTGCTAAGAACCCCGCAGGCGGTCGTGGCGCAGGTTTTCGAACGCCGGAACGGTGCCCGGGCCGGAAGGGTGACAAGCGAACCAATTGTATAACATAATAAATATAATGTAAACAGCGGAAATTCGTAAAGACGAGGAGAGAATATGAAAAAACAGATTTCCATCGGGGTCGTGGGCTGCGGATACTGGGGACCCAACCTGGTACGCAACCTCAAGTGCCTGGATTGTAATTTGAAGGTTTTGTGCGATGCCAGCGAGTCGCGCCTAAAGCACCTGAAGACATTGTTTTCGGACATCGAAGGCATCAGCGACTTCAGCCACATGCTCAACGGCGTCGGGCTGGGCGCGATAGTCATCGCCACGCCCGTCAGGCATCACTTCGTGATGGCCAAGGCCAGCCTGCTTGCCGGCAAACATACGTTCATTGAAAAGCCGATGGCGAGTTCCTCCGCCGAGTGCGAGGAATTGATCGAAATTGCGGAACGCAAGGGGCTGGTCCTGATGGTGGGGCACACCTTTCTCTACTCGGCCCCGGTGCGCAAGATCGTCGAGATTATCAAGTCGGGTGACATCGGCGAGATCCGCTACATCAATGCGCGGCGCCTGAATCTGGGCCTGTTCCAGAAGGACATCAACGTGGCGTGGGATCTCGCCCCGCACGACATCTCGATCATCCTGCATATCCTTGGCGAATACCCGACCACGGTCAACTGCCAGGGGAACGCCCATGTCACGCCGGGGATTGAGGATGTGACCAACATCTCCCTCGCCTTTGCCAACAACCGGTTCGCGACCATCCAAAACAGTTGGATTGAGCCGAGAAAAATCCGGGAAATGACCATTGTCGGAACGCGCCGGATGATTGCCTACGACGACGTCCAGACCGTTGAAAAAATCCGGGTTTACGATGTCCGGGTGGAACGTCCGGCGCATTACGACAGCTTTGCCGAGTTCCAGTATTCATATCACTCGGGGGATAGCTACATTCCCCATCTTGATCTGCACGAACCCTTGAAAGAGGAGTGTCAGCATTTCCTCGATTGCATCCAAAACAGCACCAAGCCGTTGAGCGGGGGCCGCGAAGGGCTGGAGCTGGTGAGAATCCTCGAGGCGTCCTCGGCCTCGCTGAAACAGAACGGGGCGCCGGTGAAGTTTTCCCGGTCGCGCGAAGCGCCTCCGCCCCCGGCGGCACGAAAGCGGACAGAAAATGTGGAGCCTGCGGAGGCAGGGCGTATATGAGCGATCAACGGACAGACTGTCAGCGCATTGCGCCGGATGTGAAGCTTGGCAGCAATGTGCGGATCCAGGGATTTGTGAACCTTTACGGGTGCGAGATCGGCGACGAGACAAAGATTGGCACGTTCGTTGAAATCCAAAAGGGGGCGAAAATCGGATCCTGCTGCAAGATCAGCAGCCACAGTTTCATCTGCGAGGGCGTCACGATTGAGTCCGGGGTGTTCTTGGGACACGGGGTCATTTTTATCAATGACCGCTATCCTCGCGCGACCAACGCCCGGGGGGAACTCCAGACGGAAGTCGACTGGCACTGCGAGAAAACCGTGGTTGAACACGGGGCATCCATTGGTTCCGGCGCCACGATTCTGGGAGGAGTCACCATCGGAGAAAATGCAATCGTGGGGGCCGGCAGCGTGGTTACCAAAGACGTTCCGGCCAACGCCACCGTGGCGGGCAATCCCGCGAGAATCTTGAACCCGTTCATAACCAGTGAAAACGATGAAAGTGCCATTTCTCAATCTTAATGCCCAGCATGCGCCGCTGAGGGGTGAAATCGAAGAAGCGATCCGCGAGGTCATAGACAGCGGCGCCTTTGCCGGGGGGCCATTTGTCGCGAAATTCGAAGAGGATTTTGCGGCCTTCTGCGGGGGGCGTTACGCCATCGGGGTCGGCAGCGGGACGGAAGCGCTCTGGCTGGCGCTTCTGGCGGCGGGGATCGGGCCGGGGGACGAAGTGATCACGGTGCCGAACACCTTCATCGCCACTGCGGAGGCCATCACGTTTTGCGGGGCTACGCCGGTGTTAGTCGATGTGGACCCGCAGACTTACACGATGGATCCGAGCGAGTTGGAGCAGGCTATGACCGCCAGGACGAAAGCCGTCATCCCCGTCCATCTTTTCGGCCAGCCGGCGGACATGGATCCCATTTTGGAAATCGCCCGGGCGCGCGGTTTGTTTGTCCTTGAGGATGCGTGCCAGGCTCATGGCGCCGCCTACAAAGGGCGCAAGGCGGGCACGCTGGGCGATGCGGGTTGTTTCAGTTTTTATCCCGGGAAAAATCTCGGCGCGTTTGGCGAAGCGGGCGCGGTTGTCACCAACGACTCGGCGTTGCAGGAAAAAATCCGCATCCTTCGCGATCACGGTCAGGTGGAGAAGTACCACCACACCCTCATCGGTTGGAACGGCCGGATGGATGGAATCCAGGCGGCGGTGCTTCGGGTTAAACTGCGGCATCTCGAAGAGGGAAACCGGGCCCGTCGCGCCCATGCGTCCCAGTACGGCCTTGCGCTGGGCGGAATCGAAGAAATCATCACGCCTGTTTGCGCGGCGTATGCGCGTCACGTCTATCATATCTATGCAATCCGTGTTCACGAAAGGGATGAGTTTCTGCGGTTCATGGCCGGGCAGGGAATCGGATGCGGCGTTCACTACCCGGTTCCGATCCACAACACAGAGGCCTATCGGAGCCTTGGATGCAGGAGCGACGCCTTCCCGGTTTCCGTGCGCTGCGCCGGGGACTTCGTCTCGCTGCCCATGTTTCCGGAATTAACTCCCGAACAGGTGGAAAGGGTTGTCCAGACTGCAAAAGAGGCCGTCGCCGCCGGGGTGATGGCCTAGGAAAAAATCAACGATTCCGATTATGGAGACTAAACTCGTCAATCCGGGTTGCGACCCGGACTGGGACCGGCTTGTGGGTTCGCATCCCGACGCCTGTTTTTTTCACAGTGCGGCCTGGGCAAAGGTGCTCTGCAAGACATACGCCCATGAGCCGGTCTATCTTCGCTGCTCCCACCAGGGCGTGCTTGCCGCGTTGATTCCCATGATGGAGATCCGCAGTGCATTGACCGGCTGCAGGGGGGTCTGCCTCCCTTTCAGCGATTTTTGCAGTCCCCTCTTTTTTATCGAAGACGGACATCGGCTCGTGATGGATCAACTGCCCAAAGTGGCGCAGGCGCGGAAGTGGAAATACTTCGAAATTCGCGGAGGACCGGCGCCCGAGGCGGCGGCCAGACCGGCGGCGGTGTACTACGGGCATACGCTGGATCTGCGCGGCGGCGAGGAAAAGCTGCTTGCCAAGTTTGCAAGTTCGGTTCGCCGCGCCATCCGCAAAGCCGTGCGGAGTGGATTGAACGTGCAGGCAAGTCTGGAAGGGATGTCCGACTTTTACCGGCTTCATGTCCAAACGCGCCGGCGGCACGGGCTTCCGCCGCAACCGGTCTCCTTTTTCAAGAACATCCACCAGGAGATCATCAAACCCGGTGCCGGCTTCATTGTTGTGGCACGATTCGAATCGCGTCCTGTCGCCGCGGCAGTCTTTTTCCATTTCGGAAAAAAAGCGGTTTACAAGTTCGGCGCGTCCGACGACCTCTTTCAGGAGTTCCGCGGAAACGACCTGGTCATGTGGGAAGGGATCTCGTCCCTGGCGCGTCACGGCTGCGAAACCCTGCATTTTGGCAGGACCTCGATGGAAAATGACGGGCTGAGGAGGTTCAAGCAGGCCTGGGGAACGGTCGAGGACCGGATGGAGTATTTCAAGTTTGATGTGACATGGGGCGAGTGGATCAGCCGCAGGGATAACGCCACAGGTTTTTACAACGCAATATTTGGAAGATTGCCTCTGGCCGTG
>Ga0073936_10005886_pt1 | contig 16387 bp, 15 predicted proteins | sample AliMusrvi5mmetaG_FD_87041 | JGI IMG/M metagenome (GOLD analysis project Ga0073936, IMG submission 87041) | Freshwater lake bacterial and archeal communities from Alinen Mustajarvi, Finland, to study Microbial Dark Matter (Phase II) - Alinen... | ecosystem: Environmental > Aquatic > Freshwater >... | reverse complement strand
GTCTCTGCGAGATGTTCGGGATGTGTTGTGGAGCGTCGCCGACGCGCATGTGACGGACACGAAGACCGGCGAAAATTTTGTACTACGCTCGGAACCGAGCGCAGGGGTTAAAAAGTTAGTGGAGGTGGTGGGGCTGTCGTACTAAATGATAGAAGTCAGGAATGACGTGCTGCTGCTCAAACACTTGCTTGCGGACGCGCCGGTGCGTGCGGCGTTCTTCACCGATGTGGATGGTGTGCAAGTCTTCGACTCGAATCGTTTCGTGCAGTTTGTGAACAATAAGGCGTTCCTGCCGGATTCGTACACGGCGTTTAAAAACAAGATCGGTATTGCCGAGGGCGACGAATTTATTTCCGAGAAGAAAGAAGTGGTGCTCAACTGGCCGTACAAGGATTGCGTGCTGGAGGGCGGGCAGACCAAGGAAGACGCGAAGCGCGATGAAGTCTTCTGGAACGAAACGCTCGCGCCGGATCAGATCCATCGCCTGCTCGACCCGAAAGTATTCACCAACTGGAAACGCATCGACGCGAAAGGCGAACACAAGCTCGACGGACTAACGGTCAACGCCGCCGGCGACCTCCAAGACAACCTCATCATCAAAGGCAACAACCTCCTCGCCCTTCATTCCCTAAAATCCCGCTTTGCCGGGAAGGTAAAGCTCATTTATATTGATCCGCCGTATAATACCGAGGGTGATGGGTTTAGATATAACGATAGCTTCAATCATTCGACATGGTTAACGTTCATGCGTAACCGACTCGAAGCCGCGAAGCCGTTCCTTCGTAATGATGGACTAATGTTTGTGCATTGTGACGATGTGGAATTCGCGTACCTAAAAGTTTTACTTGATGAGATATTCGGCAGAGATAATTTTGTCGCGACGCTTATTCACCAGCGAGCCAAGGGCGGTGGTAATGCGAAACATATAGTGAAAGGTCATGATTATGTAAACATCTACGCAAAGAATCTAACCGCTGATTTGAAGATTGTTCGGGATAAGGTTGTACAATCTAAAGTCGTAGAAATTGATGGTGTTTCGTATGTTCGCAATGATGATGTGGTGCGAAAGGTCTTTGGAAAGTATGACAAATCTTTGGGCGATCGACGTTGCTTTTATGAGGAACTCGGTGAATATAAAAGCCCGAAACAAATTCAAGAAATTGAAGCGAAGATCAAGAGTGGGGAGTATGTGCTTGAAAAAGCGTCGAATGGAAAGCGTGTTATATGCACCTATACAAAAACAGGCGAGTCGCACTCAAAACTGTATTCAATTGTTAAGGCTCTTTCCGAGGATGGCACTGATGAATTGTCCGCGCTTGGTTTGGATTTCAAGAATCCAAAACCGGAGGCAATTCTTAAATTTCTGATCGCTTCTGCGACGCAAGAAGGGGATATTGTTCTCGACTTTTTCGCCGGAAGTGGGACAACGTGCGCGGTGGCGCACAAGATGGGTCGTCAATATATCGGCATTGAGCAGATGGATTATATCCACGATCTGCCGGAGGCGCGATTGAGGAAAGTTATCGCCGGCGAGCAAGGAGGTATTTCGGAAGAAGTCGGCTGGAAAGGCGGTGGGGATTTTGTGTATGCCGAATTGCTGCCACTCAATCAGATCTTCAAGGAGAAAGTGGAACGCGCGAAGAACGAGAAAGAGCTCGCGAAGGTGTGGAGCGAGATACAAGAAAAAGGATTCTTGAGCTACAAGATCGACTTCAAAAAATTTGACGCCAAAGCCTTCACCGACCTCTCTCTCGCCGACCAAAAACGCTTCATCCTCGAACACCTCTCCTACAACTACCTCTACGTCAACAAAAGCGAAATCGAAGACATCGACTACAAAATCACCCCCGAGGATAAAAAGCTAAACAAAGAATTTTATGCTAGATAAAATAAACAAAAACGAGGGTATCTGGTCTTTTTTTGGCGTAATCTTTACGATTGCAACCTTTGTACTCACTAATCAAAAATGGTGGGCGATAGTTGTGTTTGTGGTAGCTGTTTTGATTGTTTGTGGTATTCATTGGTTTGGAAAGAGAAAGTTAAAAAGTTTTAGTGATATTCGAGATACGGCAAAAATTTTGTTCATAGACGATAAGGAGTGTCAGATAGTGACGAGTTTACTTCGTAATAATTTTGATGTCCGGAAAATAGACGATGTATCATCGCCAGCAATAGATGCTGATGTTCAATGGGCAAATATGATATTCGTTGACTATAAGGATGTCGGCAAGAAGCTTTTTGGTAAAAAGGAAGGCCTCGGGCTTATTAGCGAACTAAAGCGTGTTTATGGGAATAAAAAACGCTACGTCATATATTCTTCGGTGCAGGACTTTGGTGGACTTGTAGAGTTTCCGTATATTCGGAAGAATGGGTCTTACGACGAATTCATTTCGCTTATCACTACAGAGATTGCTAAACTATGATTTATCTAAGACTTACAGACTCGAATAAAGCTAGAATTGTGAACTCATTCCCGAGCGATTTTGTTGCGCCCGAACAAGAGGAAGAAAAGAAACTGAAAACTCGGTACCTGCGCAAAAAGACAACTTTCGGAGTTCTAGAATTTTTAATGCTGGAAGAAGAAAGGATAGCGAATAGTAATAAAGTATTTTATACGTTTACTGCTACTGTTGAGGCGGTGATGGAAGGTTCCGTTTTTCATGGTTTAGAGATGGCAAAAAAAATGGCGGATGATTACCTACATAACATAGTTAAGATCCATGGGAATCAAAAAAGTATAGTCGAACGATGTGTTTCGGAAGCTGAGGGGAAGGAAAATTATAACGAGTTCGTTACTGCGGTAAAAGAAAATATACAGAGAGAGCCGGGTATATTTGCGGAAGATCTTTGCGCTCTTTCAAAAGAGGTGAGATTGATAGATTATCATATTGGTGGTTATAAACTTCTTCACGATGCGTCTGCAAGGGTTTCCGTGACAAATAATCATAACCTTAAAAAGTTTTTGCTCGGCTTACTACACTTATTCTTTGATTCTTTTAAAAAGAATAACGTACTGGTTAGTTTGCACGAAGTGGATGAAAATTTCTTTTGTGCTTTTGAATATGAGACGTTTAATATTGCAATGCATAGTTTTATTGAAAATGCAGTAAAATATGCGAAGCCTTACTCAAAAATAGTTGTTCATACCAAGGCTGGCGGAAGAGAATTGTCTTTTGTAATGGAGAGTATTCGCATCGAAAAAGATGAGATTCGCAAGATCTACGAAAGAGGTGCTTATGGTTCCAATGTGCCCGAATTTTTGCGCGGAAACGGCATAGGTATGTATTTATTAAAACAATCACTAGACAGAAGTAATATCTCGATAGACATTGCGCCAGATTATTCGCAGAACTCTACTGGAGCAGATAATATCCAGTACATTAAAAATACTTTTATGTTCACCTTTCCGAAATATCGCCCCGTATCATAATTATGCTCTACGACGATTTTGATTCATTGACGCGGACGATGGGGGCTGACTTTTTCAAAAAGTTAGTGCCGGAATCTGTGGTGGGGAATTTGAATCCGGGGTTGGGGTTGCGGGAGTACCAGAAGGAGGCGTTGGGGCGGTTGGCGTTCTATCTCGACGGGTATCCGGGGCGGCAGACGCCGACACATCTGCTGTTTAATATGGCGACGGGGTCAGGGAAGACGTTGGTGATGGCGGGGGCGCTGGCGTATGTGTATGCGAAGGGGTATCGCAACGTCATCTTTTTCGTTAACAGCACGAACATCATCGAGAAGACGAGAGATAATTTCTTGAACCGACAGTCGAGCAAATATCTTTTTGCCGACAAGGTGGTGATCGACGGCAAAGAGGTTCCGATTTGTGCGGTGGACAATTTTAGCGCGACGGATCCGGGCGGCATCAACATTCTTTTTACGACGATCCAAGGGTTGCATCGGCGTATGACGGAGCCGCGGGAAAATGTGCTGACGGAAGAGGATTTCGACGACAAGGATATTGTGTTTCTTTCCGACGAGGCGCACCACGTGAACGCGCTGACGCGAGCGGGCACGACGCTGACCGGCGACGAGGTTGTCGAGAAACAAACGTGGGAGGGGACGATCGATCGCGTGTTGCGCAAGAACCCGCGCAACGTGATGCTGGAGTTTACCGCGACCATCGACACACAGAATGCCGAGATCGCGAAAAAATATCAGGACAAACTCATCTACCGTTACGACCTGGCGCAATTCCGCGGCGATGGGTTTTCTAAAGATGTTCGTGTTGCCGGCATCGACTTCGAGGCGATGGATCGCGCGCTGGGGGCGGTGGTGCTTTCGCAATATCGGCGGAAGGTGGCGGAGCGCAATGGCCTGCACCTGAAGCCGGTGGTGCTTATGAAGTCCCGGGCGATCAACGATTCGAAGGAATTCGAGGAGCGATTTCATACAGCGATCAAAGAGCTGGGCGCACGCGATATTCAGAAATTCAAAACACGCGGCAATGATGCGCACAAGAAAGCGTTTGCGTTCTTCGAAAAAGAGAACATTCCACTTGGCGATCTGGCGCGCGAAATTCGCGATGATTTTGCGCCGGAAAAGTGCGTGTCGGTAAATTCCAAAGATGACAGCGAAGCGAAGCAACTGCTAGTGAACTCGCTGGAGGATAAAACGAATCCGATCCGTGTGGTGTTTGCGGTGGATAAGCTCAACGAGGGGTGGGACGTGCTCAATTTGTTCGATATTGTGCGCTTGTACGAGACGCGCGATGCGCGTGCGGGGATGCCGGGGAAGACCACGATGAGGGAAGCGCAGCTCATCGGCCGCGGCGCGCGTTACTGGCCGTTCGTGCTGGAGAAAAATGCTGACAATCGTTTCCTGCGCAAATTCGACGAAAATCTGGACGATGAAATGCGCATCCTTGAAGAGCTGCACTACCATACGAAGTTTGATAGTCGGTATATCGACGAGATCACCAAAGCGCTGGTGAAGACGGGCGCGCTGGCGGCGCCGGAGATGGTGCGGGAGTATACGGTGCGCGTGAAAGATGCGGTAAAAAAATCACGCTTTTGGAAGGACGGGCAGATCTTCGTGAATGAGCGCGTGCCGACGGGGCGCAAACATATTACAGGCATCAAGGATATTCCCGGCGTGCCGGAGGTCTTTATGTATGATCTGCACCGTGGCGGCGGGCGGGAGGTTGTGGCGTTTGCGACGACGGGTGCGCAAACGGTTCGAGAAGTGACAACGCGGAACATTGGTTCGCTTGATGTGGCGGTGTGGCAGGAAGCGCTGGGTCGTTCCCCATTTTACCAACTGGATTCGCTGAAGAGATATTTTCCGCACCTGAAATCGGTCGGCGAATTTATTGAGTCCAAGGCATACGTGGGCAGCGTGAAGGTGTCGGTGCGAGGCGAGCAGGCGGATCTTTTTGCGCTTTCGCGCGCGGATGAATTGGATGCGGCGCTCTTTGTGTTGGTGCAGATCGCGCATCTGGTACAGACGAACACCGGCGAGTTTGCGGGCACTACGCAGTTTGTCGCGCAACCGATCTCTCGAATGGTGAAGGATAAAAGTCTTCGGGTAACGATGCCTGATTCGGGCGAGCAGGAGCGGGGCATGCCGATGCGCACTGCTCGTGATCAGAAGACGCAGCTTGATCTGATGCAGAAGGACTGGTACGTGTACGACGAAAATTACGGCACGAAAGAGGAAAAGCAATTCGTGCATTTCGTACATGACTGTATAGATGATTTGGAGAAGCGATATGAGGAAGTGCGGCTGCTTCGCAACGAGCGGTTATTCAAGCTGTATCGATTTTCCGATGGTGCAGCTATTGAACCGGACTTTGTGCTCTTTTTGCGCGAGGCAAAAGCGAAAAAAGCGATTGTGTACCAACTCTTCGTGGAGCCGAAAGGCGGGCATTTGGTGATGGAAGACAAATGGAAAGAAGATTTTCTGAAAGAGATCTCGGCGAACGCGACCGCGGACACACTCTTTGAAAATGCCGAATACAAGATCATCGGACTCCCGTTTTTCCGCCACGATGCGAATGAGGCGTTTGAAGAAGCGTTTGAGCCGTTTAAGATATGACACCCATGCAAGAAAATCCTATACAGTTGGTTTGTTTCGTGTAAAAGGTAATTGGTAACATATATTGTATGAATGAAATTATTTGTCCGCATTGTAAGAAGGCTTTCAAGATTGATGAGGCGGGGTTTGCGGATATTTTGAAACAGGTGCGTGATCATACGTTTGCGGAAGAGTTGCGCGAGCGCGAGGAAATGCTTAACAAAGATAAAGAACACGCGGTCAGGCTTGCAGAAGCTACTGCTAAAAACGAACTGCAGGCTGATGTGGCAAAAAAAGATGCTGAAATTGCGGGACTCAAGGCTGAAAAAAATCTTGCCTTGGCGCAATTAGAACTGAAGAAAGATGCGGAACTTTCTGCACTAAAGGCAACACTTCAATCTGTAGAAACCGAGAAAAAACTTGCGGTTACTGAGGCCGTGCATATGGTCGAAAAAGAGCGCGATACGCTGGCTGGCGAGTTAAAAAATAAGGATACCGAGAAACGATTGCTCGAATCTTCGCTTAAAGACAAATATGAGAATGATCTTAAGTCCAAAGATGAATTGATTGCCTACTACCGAGATATGAAGGCGAAGCTTTCCACTAAGATGGTTGGTGAGTCGCTCGAGCAGCATTGTGAGACTGAGTTTAACAAGCTTCGTGCGACCGGGTTTCAGAATGCCTATTTCGAAAAAGATAACGATGCCATAACCGGCAGCAAGGGTGATTACATATATCGCGAAACCGATGCGGCGGGGAATGAAATCACGTCGATAATGTTCGAAATGAAAAACGAGGGCGACGAAACGGCTACTAAGAAAAAGAACGAAGACTTTTTACGCGAACTTGATAAAGACCGCGCCGAGAAAAAATGCGAATATGCGGTGCTTGTGTCGCTCCTGGAGGCAGACAGCGAACTGTATAATGCCGGCATTGTCGACGTGTCTCACAAGTATCCTAAAATGTACGTGGTGCGTCCGCAATTCTTCATTCCCATCATAACGCTGCTCCGCAATGCCGCAATGAATGCGCTTGCCTATAAAGCGGAGCTTGCCCTTGTGAGAAATCAGAATATTGATATAACCAATTTTGAGGAAAACATACATACGTTCAAAGAGGGATTTGCAAAAAATTATGAACTTGCCAGCCGTAAATTCAAAACCGCCATTGAGGAGATAGAAAAAACCATAGATCATTTGCAGAAAACCAAGGATGCGCTGGTGTCGTCTGAAAATAACCTTCGCCTTGCCAATGATAAGGCAGAAGATTTGACCATCAAGAGACTAACGCGCGGCAACCCCACAATGGCCGCCAAGTTTGCGGAGCTGGACAGTGGTGGAAAGAAAACGAAAAGGTAATGACGCGCGTATCGTACTATGAAGAAAAAAATACCGGATAATCAAATAGCGTTTTATCAATCGGCCGATGGCTCGATTGCTATTGAGGTGTTGTTCGCGGAAGAAACTGTATAAGGCGTGTGCTGGGGGAGAGGAAGGAATTAAAACCTTCGGCAAAAAAATGGAAGACGGTGCGATTGTAAGATTGTATACTGTGGTATATGAAAGCGTATTTTATCTCGCCCCTTGTGCTGCAGACATTGGTGTGGCTGTTGTGGCGGCCGGTGTTGGCGGTGTTTGGGCGTTTTGAGGTGGAGGGGTTGGCGAATGTTGCGAGCGTGCGGGGTGCGGTTATTTTTGCGCCGAATCATACGAGTGAGTTGGACGCGGTGATTGTGCGCACGGGGTTGCCGATGTTTTCGCACACCTCGCCGATGTTTTATACGGTGTTGTCGACGGAGTATTACCGGGGCAATCCGATGTTCGGGTGGCGGCGTTTTTTGTACGGCGGCGTTTTTTTCAAGGCGTTCGGCGCGTACCCGATGGCGACGGGTATGCGCGATTATGCCAAGACGCTCGCCAATCATGAAGCAATTATTCGCGACGGCGGGTCGGTGTGCATTTTTCCGGAGGGTGCATTTACGAAAGACGGAATGCTCGGTGAGGCGCGCGGCGGGGTGGCGTATCTCTCGCACGTGACCGGTGCGCCGATTATTCCGGTGGGCATTAGTGGTACGTTTCGCCTGAGCTTAGGCGATTTTTTGCGCGGGAAGCGCACGATTCGCGTCCACTACGGCAAACCGCTGTATCCGAAAAAGATGTTTCGCTCAATGAAGCGTACTGTCGTCGGTGAAGAAAAGGAGGTGGCCACTCGCGTGCTGAAGGAAGTGGGGAAATTGCTGGAGGAGTAGCGGATGCCGCGTGCTACAATAGAGAACGTTATGCAATCTTTTTTCCTCATCGGGTCGGCTTTCAGGGATTTATTTTTGCAGACATTTCCGCGGAAAGGGCTTGGCGACGGGTTTGCGTTTTTGGTGCATCCGCGGGATCTTCGGGATGTGTATCGGAAGTTTCCGTTTTTGAAAGTGTTCCCGACGGTGGCGGTGAAATGGCTACTTCGGCACGCGTGGCCGGTGACGGTGTCGCGGATTTCCGGCGTGCGTCTGAAAACGACGGGCGAACCGGTGCCGGGGTGGATCGTGAGTACGGTCTGGACGCCGGATATGATGATGGCGGACAGGGAAGGGGCGAAGAAACATTTGATACAAGCGGCGCGGTTGGCGGAAGCGCGAGGGGCGCGACTCATCGGGCTTGGCGGCCTGACGGCGTCGCTCACCAACGGCGGGAAAGTACTGTTGCCGCATATGCAAGGTTCGCTCACGACCGGTCGGGTGTATACCGCAAAAAACGTGACCGACATTGCGTGTGATGCGATGGAACTGTTGCGGATGGATACGAGTGCGCAGATCTCGATTGTCGGCGCGGCGGGTTCGATCGGTTCCGCGGTGGCGCAGCTGCTGGCGGTGCGCGGGTTCGGGAACATTGCGCTGATCGATGTCGGCAAGCGCGACGAACATCTGAACCGCCTGACGCGATTGCTGAAAACGCGATTGCCGAAATCGCACATCACAACGCACCACACGCTCGACATACTCAAAAAATCAGACGTCATCATTGCGGCGACCAATCGTGCTGAGGCGCTCATCCGCAGCGAACATGTGCGTCCCGGGACGGTGATCGTCGACGATGCGCAGCCGTCGGATGTGGACATTGAGGTGCGCGAGAACCGCCCGGATGTGCTGGTACTCCAGGGCGGCGTCGTGCACGCGCCGGATATCGACGTGCATTTCAACATCGGTTTGCAGCACCGGGAAGATATTTACAGTTGCCTGGCGGAAGTGATTCTTTTGGCAACCGCCGGCCACACCGGACATCACGCCGTCGGCGAAATATTCGAGCTGGATATGCACGGCGTCCAAGTCCTCTCCGACCTCGCCGACGAATACGGTTTCCGCCGCGGCGAATTCCAAAACAGCTCCAAAGTCTGTACCGTCGAAGAAGTTGACAAGGTTATTGCCGCGCGGGAAAGAGGAGTATACTAAGGGTATGGACTTCATAAATACACTTCTGGTTATTGCGGTGCTCGTGAATGCGGTGGCGGCGCTTTCGGTGTTGAGCCGGCCGGGGAAGAGCGATCTGACCAGTCGTGTGTTCGTGGCGCTCATCGTCAGCATCATCTTGTGGACGCTCACAATGATCACGTTCCGCTACCTTGGGTATTCGCCATATCTCACGCTGGTGGTGCGGCTTCTGTATGCGATTCCGATTTTCATTCCGGTATTTCTGCTGCATTTCGTCTGCCTGTTCACCAAGTGTCCGGCAACAAAATATCCCTGGATCTATATGCTGTATGCGTATACGTTCGTGCTGGCGATCGTCACGATGAGCACCGACCTGGTCGTCTATAATCCGCTCATCCCGACCGTCGGCGAAAAGACGTTCCAGGCCGGCATTTTGTATGGTTTGCACGCGCTGCACTACATCATTCTTTCCACCGCAGTATTCATTCGATTGTACATTTCGTATGTAAAAAGTCCCGATCCGCAGATCCGCAAGCCGGCAATTCTGTTGTTTTACGGTTCAATGCTTTCGCTTTCTATCGGACAGGTCGGCAATCTGTGGCTGCCGTGGCTGGGTGTCTTTACGCTCGACTGGATCGCCAATTTCTTCACGGTGCTCTACGCTGCTGCGGTGATGTACGCGATGATAAAATATCGGCTCTTTAATATTAAGGTGGTGGCGTTCGAATTTCTCGCGGCATTTTTGGTTGGTTTCCCGATAATTGAACTGCTGTTCTCGCACACCAAAACCGAGTCCTACGTTGGCGTTATTTTCCTGGTGCTCATCGTGCTCGTCTCGATGCTTCTGATAAAAGGTGTCTACACCGAAATCGAGCAGCACGAACGTATCGAGAAGCTGGAGAAGGAGCTGGAGGAGAAGCGCTAACCTCAAGCTCCTCTCCCCTCAGGGGGAGAGGATGCCCGACAGGGCAGGTGAGGGGTGGCGGAGATACCCATTTTTATGACCCAACATACACGTACCGGCATCGTGGTTTTGTTAGTCACGCTAATCGTCATTGTATTTGTACTCGTGCGGTTGCATTCGCAGACATTGGTGCATCCGGCGGAGCAGCCGGTCAATGTTGTTTCGTATCTGTGCGGAGGTGGCGAGGCGGTGACGGCGGCGTATTATGCGGGGAAAAGCACGCCGGCGGCGAGTCCGGATCAGCCGCCGGTGCCGGGCGGGAGGATCGTGTTGACGCTTGCGGACGGCTCCGTGCTGACGCTGCGGCAAACCATTTCCGCGGACGGCGGGCGGTATGTGAACGCGGATGAGTCGGTCGTGTTTTGGGACAAGGGCAACGGCGCGATGTTCGCGAAAGAGGGTGCGCAGACGCAGGAGCAATGCGTTTTAATCGCCGCCGATCCGGGAGGATTGCCGAATGTGTACGCCACCAGCACTGCCGGTTTTTCGATTCGGTATCCGGCGGGATTTGCGGTTGATGATGCGTATGTGTATCAGGCGCTCGGGCTGGGGAAGGAAATTGCCGGCGTGAAGTTCACCATTCCGGAGACGGTGGCGACCGGCACTAATCTCGGTACGGATTCGTATGTGAGTGTCGAGCATTTGTCGCAGGCACCGTCTTGCACCGCCAATCTTTTTCTTGAGAGTGCCGCAACCTCGAGCGAAGTGATCGACGGTGATATGACCTATTCGCTCGCGTCTTCCACTGGTGCGGGCGCCGGTAATCGCTACGAAGAGACGGTGTACGCGCTGCCTGGTATTAATTCGTGCACCGCGGTTCACTATTTCGTTCACTACGGCGTCTTCGAAAATTATCCGCCCGGTATGGTGAAAATGTTTGACCGCGACTCCTTGATCGCGCAATTCGGCGCGATCCGCCGCACGCTCAAAGTCGCGCCGTAATATGTATTTCGTCTACATCCTCGAGTGCGGCGACGGCTCGCTCTACACCGGCATCACGACCGACGTCGCCCGCCGCTTCGCAGAACATCAAAACAAAACCGGCGCGCATTATACGAGCGCGAGGGGTGCGGTGAAGATCTTGTACACCGAAGAACACCCCGATCGCTCGTCCGCGTCCAAGAGGGAAGCGGAGGTGAAGAGGATGACAAGAAAGGGGAAGTTGGCGCTCATCCAATCGCCACCCCTCACCCCCCCTGAGGGGCGAAGGGCAAACCAAAAACCAAAGACCCGCCAATCTCAAGCTCCTCGCCCCTCAGAGGGAGAGGATGTCCGGAGGGCAGGTGAGGGGTGGCGGAAAAGTAGACGCGTACCTCTATGAGCGGTACGATAGGCATATGATACGTGCCGCACAACGCATTGTTATAAAAGTCGGCACGCGAGTACTCTCGCGGGAGGGCGGGGCGTTGGATGTGGAATTTTTGGCGGGCTTGGTGGAGCAGATCGTGGCGCTGCGGAAGCGGGGGACGCAGGTGGTGTTGGTTACCTCCGGGGCGGTGGGGTCGGGGCGGAGTTTGTTGAAACTGGATGATGCGAAGCTGGAGGTGGTGCGTAAACAGATCTTCGCGGCGGTCGGGCAGGTGGCGCTGATGACTACCTACGCGGCGCTGTTCGCGAAGTATGATTTCCTGTGCGCGCAGGTGCTCGCGACCAAGGAGGATTTCCGCGACGAAGTGCATTATGCGAACATGCAAAATTGTTTCGAGGGTTTGTTGCTGGATAACGTGGTGCCGGTGGTAAACGAAAACGATGTGGTGGCGACGACCGAGCTACTCTTCACCGACAACGACGAACTCGCCGGCCTCGTGGCCGAACAACTCAAAGCCGATCGTTTGGTAATCCTCACCGGCACCGACGGCGTGCTCGATGCCGACGGTCGCACGATCCCCACAGTGACCGACGCGAACATCGCCGAAGTCGAAAGCTGCGTCCATCCAAACACCTCGACCGGCGGCCGCGGTGGCATGGTCTCCAAGTTCAAAGTCGCCCGCGAACTTTCCGCGAAAGGAATCACGGTGCATATCGTGAACGGGAGGGAAGAAGATGTTTTGATGAAAGTTGCAGACGGCGTGGCGACCGGGACGCGGTTTACGCCGCTTTCTGTGTGACCACTGCTTCGTGTATTTGCCTGGTTAGCTCTGTGTTTACTTCCACGAGCCGATGCACTTCGTCCTGTATTTCTAAAAGTGCTTCGGCGTCTTGGTAGGTTTGGAGGGCTTGTTTGTCGGAGGCTTCGGCGGCTACTTTTTGACCGACCATAATGACCGAGAGAAGGACGAGTTGGAGGAAGGTTTGGGCTATCCACGAGATGAGCGTCGCGGTGCCGCCGTGGATGGCTGCCGGCAGACTGATGAGTGCGATGATAGTAAAGAGATATGCGCACCACATCGTCCCGACCGCGTTGGTAATGAGAAGCGCCAGCCACCCATTGAATCCGACTCGCTCGTGCTTGGTTAAGTGCGGTCCGGTCTTTTTTCGTGCCGCAATTTGTGTGTGTGGTGTATGTGTGCGTTCCATATGCACAGTATACGCATTTTTTATGGTTGGAGAAAACCGGCGTGCGTGGGAGTATGTAGGGAGTGGCGGGGCGATTATTTACATAAATGTGCATATCAAATGAAAAAGAATATTTTGTATATCGTGGTTGGGGTTGGGGTGATTGTGCTGGTGGGTGCGGGGGCGTGGTTTTTTATGAAGTCGGGCGGGGAGGAGTCGACAGTCAAGGCGCCGATGAGTACCACGACGGCAGCCATCGACGCTTCGGCGAAGACGAGCGATACGGTTACGGCGGGTGCGCCGAGTGCTATCGGGAAAACGAATCCGTTCAAAGCAAATGTTAGTCCGGTCGCCGGTTATCAGAATCCTTTTAAGTAATTATATATGCCTATCACCAGATCTCTCGTCGTCTCGTCAATCTTTGCGGTGTGTCTTATTGCCGCGTCCGCGTCCGTGAGTTTCGCGCAAAGTGCGCCGGCGGCTGCGACCGCTGCCGCGAATGCCGTTACCTATCCTATTGCCGATTTGGGTTCCTGTAAGAATAAGCAGGCCTGCAAAACGTATTGCGACAATGCTGACCATATGACCGCGTGTGTTTCGTTCGCGGAGAAGCAGGGGTTGCTGAAAGGGGAGGATTTGCGCATTTCCAAAATCGTCGCACAGAAAGTCGCCGATAAGCAAACGCCCGGCGGTTGCACGACGCAAGGTACGTGCGATGCGTATTGCAACGGCAATGCGGAGCATCTCAACGAATGTCTTTCATTCGGCGAGCAGTTGGGCGTGATTCCGGCGTCCGATTTGGCAGAAGCAAAGAAGATTGCGAGCGCGTTGCAGAAGGGTGCCGCGATGCCCGGTCAATGTAAGACAAAGGCGGAATGCGAAAATTACTGCGCGGTCGGCTCACATATAGATGAATGTCTGAATTTCGCGGAAGCGTCCGGTATTTTGCCGGCCGAGGAGTTGGCGCAGGCGCGCAAGGTTGCGCCGTTTCTGAAGAGCGGCGAGACGCCCGGCAAGTGCACCACGAAGGCTTCGTGTGATGCATTTTGTGCAGATGATGCACATTTCGGTGAGTGCCTCAGCTTCGCGGAAAAAGCCGGTTTTGTTTCAACTGAGGAGGCGGTGATGGCGAAGAAGGTTGGCGGCAAGGGGCCGGGCGGTTGTAAGGGGCAAGAACAATGCTTGGCGTATTGTAATGATGAGGCGCACGCGGATGAGTGCTTGAATTTCGCCAAGGACAAAGGTTTGCTCTCTGCGGAACAACTTGATCTCGTGAATAACGGCGTTGATCAGATGAAGTCAGGGCTCGATCAAATACCGGAGGAAGTGCGTGGCACGGTGACGGATTGTCTGGCAACGGCGGCCGGCAGTCAGGATGCGCTCAATCAGATTTTAGCGAAGACTAAGACGCCGACGAAAGCGATGGGCGAGAAGTTCCAGGCTTGCTTCGCGAATATTGCCGGACTTATGCAAAAGGAGATGACCGCCAAGTATCAACAGATGGGTGGCGCGCCGCGCTCAGGTACCGGTGCTCCTTCGGGCGCTCCGGGCGAGGCCGGCGGTCCCCCGAGCGCGTCGGAGATTATGAAAAATCTTCCGGCGAATGTCCCGGCGGATATGCGTGCCAAGATTGAGCAGCAAATTCAAAATCAAATTAAAAATGCGGGTGCCGGTGCCCCTGCGGGTATGCCTTCCGGCGCTCCGGCAGGCGCCCCGCCGACCGGCTCGGTGCCACCGATGATGCAGACCGGCGGCGCGGTGCCGGCTCCCGGAAATGTGCCGCCGCCGAGTGCCACACAAGGTGCCCCCGCAGCGAGTCCAGAAATGTGCGCCGCGTTCGTATCTGTCCCTTCGTGTAGCTACATCACCGATGATCGGGCACACGACCTGTGCAATAAATGCAAGGGGCAATAATAAATGAGCCCGATAGCGGTTAAAAAAATAAAAAAATCTACCCCACCACCGGCGTCTTCCGCGCCGGTGGTGGTTGTGGTTCCTGCGAGTTCGCCGTTTCCAATGTGGACGCCGCCCGTGCCGTTGCCATACTTCATTCTTTCCCAAACCTACCTCAACGAAGATTGGACGCTGTACCCGAAATTCGGGCACCATACCGGCGTGGATTATGGCGGGCACGGACAGACTGATATTCCGCTCTTTTCCTGTGCCGACGGAGAGATTGTCTACGGCAACACTGCGGACTCTCCCTGGGGTGCGTCACTCGGCAATCATTGCGCGCTCTATGTCCCGTCGGTCGATCGTTCTTTTTTGTATTGCCATATGAGCGCGCCGCCGCCCGCGCTCGGGGAAGTGAAAGCCGGCACGCAAATCGGCATAATGGGAAATACCGGCAAGTCCGCCGCCGGCGCAATCCACCTCCACCTCGAAGGCTTCTTCGGCCGCTTCGTTATCGCCGCCCGCGCCTTCACCTCCCTCGCCGACATCCAAACAAAAACCTTCGACGCCGACCAGTGCATTCGTGAACATCTTTCTTTTGGTATACTTACCGTATGAAGACTATTGTTGCCGTGCTTCGGGGCGGGGCGTCGGAGGAGTATGAGGTGTCGCTGAAGAGCGGGGCGGCGGTGTTGGAGCAGTTGGATCGGGGGAAATATCAGCCGCTGGATATTTTTATTTCGCGTGAGGGAACTTGGCACCGGGGCGGGACACCGACGACGCCGGCCAAGGCATTGCTCGGCGCCGATGTGGCGTTCAATGTGCTGCACGGACGCTACGGCGAAGACGGGTCGGTGCAGCGGTTGCTGGAGGCGCTCGGCGTGAAGTACACCGGCTCCGGCGTGTTCGCCTCGGCACGCGCGTTTAACAAGCACCTTACGAAACAAGCGCTCGCACATTTGGAACTTTCGCTGCCGCGGTCGGCACTTGTTTCGTTGGAGGAGGATGCCGGCGAACGGGCGCTCGAACTCTTCCGCGCATTTCCGATGCCGGCGATCGTGAAGCCGGTGGCGGGAGGGTCGAGTGCGGGTATGACGCTGGCGCGCGACCTCACGTCGCTGGAGCGCGGCATCCGTCTCGCACTCAAGAGTGCGCCACACGCGCTGGTGGAAGAATACATTCGCGGCAGGGAAGCGACGGTCGGCGTGATAGATGGTTTCCGCGGTGAAAAAACGTACGCGCTGTTGCCGGTCGAAATCGTGCTCCCACCGAACGCCGACTTTTTCGATTATGCCGCGAAGTACGGCGGCGAGACGCAAGAATTGTGTCCGAGTAATTTCAGCACTCGCGAAAAAGAAATCCTCATCGACGCCGCCAAACGCATTCATACCGCGCTCGGTCTCTCGCATTACTCCCGCTCCGACTTCATCGTCTCCCGCCGCGGTACCTATTTTCTCGAAGCCAACCCCGCCGCCGCCGTCGGCCTCACCCGCGAGTCCCTTCTCCCCAAAGCCCTCCAAGCCGTCGGCGCCACCCAAAAAGATTTCTTGGATCACGTGATTGGGTTGGCGCTTGCGCGGTGAATCTATATAGAATAC
>Ga0073936_10005879_pt1 | contig 16402 bp, 12 predicted proteins | sample AliMusrvi5mmetaG_FD_87041 | JGI IMG/M metagenome (GOLD analysis project Ga0073936, IMG submission 87041) | Freshwater lake bacterial and archeal communities from Alinen Mustajarvi, Finland, to study Microbial Dark Matter (Phase II) - Alinen... | ecosystem: Environmental > Aquatic > Freshwater >... | reverse complement strand
GGCGGGCTCTGCGGCGGTCTTCAGGGACCTAGGCGCTTTCGCTCACCATCCGACGGGATTCGACCTCTGACACTACTGTACGTTTTGTGTAGGTCGAGTGTCGAATCCCAATATACAAGGCGCTGAGACAAAAAAGGGGTAACCGTTCAGGTATCTCTGGCGCGCGAGCGTCCTCGCGAGCACTCCGGTGGTTTCGATACAACCCTCCGTAGTCTACTCAACCACCGGAGTGCTCGCGAGGACGCTCGCGCGCCAGAGATACCTGAACGAATACGATCGAAATTTCCCCGCGTCCTCGTCCGAATGCAACATAACCACCTGCGAATGCACGCCCTTGCCGGGTATACGGCAGGGGGGAGCGGATACAGCCATGTCGCAGCCACGGAAAGGGACGAATGCGGACGAAGGCGGGAGCCGGGAAGGATTTGCGGTCAGCCTGCCGGGACGGATGGCGCGTTGGCGCACGCAGCGGGGTTCCGCGTTATCGCACGCGCTGGCATGGATCAGTCTGCTTATCGTCTATGGCGCGGTGGCGCTGGGGGTGGGGGTATTGCTGATCACGCGCCGGCCGTATCGGCTGCCGGCGGTGGAATCCTACCTGCCATCCACCGTCTATGCGAGCGACGGCACGGTACTGGCGCGCTTTGCCGATGAGCGCCGTATTCCCATCCACGTGCAGCAATTGCCGGCCAGGGTGATCGAGGCCGTGCTGGCGGCGGAAGACACCCATTTTTATACCCATCACGGCCTTGATTGGCGCGGCATCCTGCGGGCGGCGTGGGTCGATCTGTGCGCGGGCCGGTTCGCGCAAGGCGGCAGTACGATCACCCAGCAGTTGGTGCGGCTGGACGTACTGGATGATCGCCGCTCCGTTCGCCGCAAAATCCACGAGATGGTGCTGGCATTACGCGTCGAGCACGCCTACCGGAAAGACGAGATTCTGGAACGCTATCTCAATGCCGTCTACTTCGGCGGCGGCGCCTATGGTATCGGCGCGGCGGCAGAGATCTACTTCGGTAAATCCGCCGCCAGGTTGACCCCCGCCGAGAGCGCCTTACTGGCCGGCTCGATTCGCCAGCCCGGCGAAGGCGATCCCCGCTATCACTTCGACATTGCTCGCGGTCGCCAACAAGCCATCCTCGCCGCCATGCAGCGGCATGGGTGGCTGACCAGAGACGCGTATCAAGTGGCGCTGGTGGAACCACTGCATATTCACCCGCGGCCGCGCAGCATCTGGCGCGCACCGTATGTGGTGGAGGCGGTGCGGGAAGATTTGCTTGATCGCTATGGGCGTGACGTGGTCTATCAGGACGGGTTGGCGATTTATACCACCGTGAAGGTCGATCTGCAGCAGACGGCGGAACAGGCGCTGCGGCATGTCGTCGCCGCCGGACGTTCGCAACACGTGGGCAATGGGGCGCTGGTGGCGCTCGATCCGCACAGCGGCGAGATTCGTGCTTTGGTCGGGGGCACGGATTTTACCGCCAGCCAATTCAATCGCGCGCTCCAGGCGCATCGGCAGCCCGGATCGGCCTTCAAAGCGTTCGTCTATCAGGCGGCCATCGACAATGGGCACCTATTATCCGATCAGGCGCTGGATGCGCCGGTGACCGCCGGCGATTGGTCGCCGGAGAACTTTGGCGCGCACTACCACGGCAAGGTTACGTTGGAAACCGCACTGGCACTCTCGCTGAACAGCGTGTCGGTGCGGCTGGTGAAGGAAGTCAGCCCCTATGCGGTGATCACCGCGGCGATCAACGCGGGCATTTCCAGCCCGTTGCGCCCGACGATGGCCATCGCGCTGGGGGCGTATGAAGTTACCCCACTGGAGATGGCGCGCGCCTTTGCCACCTATGCCGCCGGCGGGAAAACGTGTCACCCAGCGCTGATCCGCGAGATTCGGCGCGGGCAGACAGTGATCTGGCGGCGAAGAGCGTCTTTCCACCAGAGCGTGAGTCCGGCCACCGCATTCCTGCTCACCCAAGGGTTGCGCGCGGTGATCGCGCGGGGTACCGGACGGCAGGCGGATATCGGACGACCGGCAGCCGGCAAAACCGGCACCAGCAACGATTTTCGCGATGCCTGGTTCATCGGCTACACTCCCGACCTCTGCGCCGCCGTCTGGGTCGGTAATGACGATCGCCGTCCGATGCGCGGCGTGGTCGGCGGCAGCTTGCCGGCACAGGCGTGGGCGGCCTTCATGCGCGAAGCCTTGCGCGGGTATCCTGCCACCAATTTTCCCATCCCGACCGGCATTGCCAACGTGAAGATCTGCACGGCGAGCAATGAATTAGCGCTGCCCACCTGTCCCATCGTCGTCCAGCGCTATCTGCCCAGCAATCGCGTGCCCGGCCTGTGCCAACTGCATTACTGGGTCACCCGCCGCGTCTGCGCGGAAACTGGCCTGCTGCCCAATCCTACCTGCCCCCACGCCATCCAACGCTTCGCCTACGATCAACTACCTACCCAGGTATGCCCCATCCATCATCAGCCGATCGAGAGCCTCCCGCAGCCAGATACAAATCCGCCGGCGAGTGGGAATGGGGTGGGGGAGTAAATGTCAGCGAGCTTAGCTTGTAGTAGGCTCGCAGCGAAGCAAGAGTCGTTACGAGTTTTACGGTGACTGCACGTGTATTATATTGGCATCAGGTAGGACGCTTAGCAATGTTTGGAAGTCGAAGATCGTCGCACCCAGTTATCAATATTCGATTAACTTGCTAGGTAGCGTAAATGGTATTATCATATAACCACTCAAGGAAGCGAGGATAGAAAATCCGTGACCAGCAAGTAAACGTAGTTAAGTAAGGGTTTATTAATGTCTGCTATAGTCATAGAATTACAGCGCGACGCATTAGACAAAGCTGTTTCAATTTCCGATTTACTTCGAAAAGCACTTGTCGTTTCTCGGAAATTGAAGTTAGATAAGTTCGAAGAGTGGATCGGATATGAGTTAAATGGATATGTCTCAACTGATCAAGTGCCTCACTATAGGAAAATACGCGGACAAGTTGGTTATAATAATCCCTATCACGGTTGGTCTCCAATAACATTTGAAGATGCAAATGAAGAAGATGCCTACTCATCTCGTAATAGCACGCAATCAGTTGCAGAACTAGAGAATATCATCGGTAATAATGATGAAAAATCTGTTGTGGCGATGACGTTTTCGTCACGTTATGAAAAACCACTGTTAGAAGTTACATTTGGGCATAAACCGTATTTACGTATTTCGCGGTCAGCGATTATTGGAATACTTGATGCTGTAAGAAATAATGTTCTGAAGTGGTCACTCTCACTCGAAGAGGAAGGTATATTAGGTGAAGAACTCTCTTTTTCTGAGAGCGAGAAGCAACGGGCAGAATCTATTTCGTATCATGTAAATAATTTTTTTGCTCCCGTGTCCCAATCTCAATTTTCTCAAGATGCACACAATCCGGTCCAGGTCGTAAATTCAAGTTCAATCGATATTAGAGCGATCGAGGGGATGCTTTCGGATATAAAGGGAATCCTTAATTCGATTACACTCGCTTCAGATCAGAGGCTGGAACTCGATTCAGAGATTGCCACCGTAGAATCACAGTTAAAGTCCCCCAAACCCAAGCCTCTCATCCTAGAGCATTCCTTTCAATCAATTTATAATATACTTGAACATGCTGGCGGTCATGTGATCAGCGCAATACTATTTGAGCTTGGAAAAGTTATCACGGGTTTGGGCTGATATTCAGCAGAAGCTATTATTATGAACAAGTAACTAAAAGTATGTAACTGTTCAGGCCCCCTGGTGCGCGAGCGTCCCCGCGAGCACTCCGGTGGTTTCGATAAGACCCTCCGTAGTCTACTCAACCACCGGAGTGCTCGCGGGGACGCTCGCGCGCCAGAAAGGCGCGTAATAGCCGGCAGAGGACTGCCGGGCTCCCAGGATGGTGTTTTTTAACACATCAATGAGACGAGCAGTTATTTCACCCTGTCAAATTCGACGGGGTGAAAACCGCTTTGCTTATTCCATCGTAAACACCGCCGTCCAGGCATGCTCACACGGTAGCACATCCGGCAAGCTGATCTCCGCGCCGGTTGCCGTCATATGCCATGACAGCGGTTGTTCCACGCCCAACAGGCGCACGGTGGAACCGGCGGCGGGGCGCAGGCTGGAGAGGGTGATGGTTGCCGGGGGGCGCTCCGCGCCGGCGTCTGCCAGGATGATCGCGTTGATGGTGGTACCTTTGCTGGTGAAGCGTACCGGGCCTTCCACGTAGGGGGCGATGGCGCGTGTGCCGTAGACCGCTTCGCTGTTGACCGCCATCCAGTCGCCCATCTGCCGCAGCAGTGCCAATTGTTCCGGGGGAATGACACCGTCCGGCGTCGGGCCGACGTTGAGCAGGAAATTGCCGTCTTTCGCGATGATATCCACCAGCATGTGGATGAGGGTGCGGATCGATTTGTAGTTGTCGTTCGGTTTGTAGGCCCAACTGTCGCCCATCGTCAGGCAGGATTCCCAGGTGTGGCCCATCGGCGTGTCGGGAATTTCCTGCTCCGGGGTGAGGATATTTTCGAATTCACCGCCCACCGTGCGGTCGGCGATGATCAGCCCCGGCTGATGGGTTCGTCCCATCGCGGCGATGCGGTCCATATGGATATCCTGCCGCGGCGGGCGCACCTGCCCGCCATCGAGCCAGAGGGTGTCGATCGGGCCGTATTCCGTCAGCAATTCTTCCATTTGCCGGTAGGCGAAACTCGCGAATTGCTCCCAGCGCTCCGGTTCGGCGGCGGTGTTGTAGTTCGGGTTGCGGTTGTGCGCGGGCCGCGCGGGATCCCAGTAATACGGGCTTAGCCAGTCCGACTTGGAGAAGTAGCAACTGATGGAAAACCCTTTGGCACGGAAGGCGTCGAAGACGTGCTTGGTGATATTCGCGCGCGGATTGGTGTGGAAGGGGCAGTCCGGTCCGGTGACTTTGTAATCCGTGGTGTGGGTATCGAACATGCAGAAGCCGTCGTGATGCTTGGTGGTGAAGGCCACGTATTTCATGCCGGCAGCTTGCGCCGCTTCCGCCCACACTTGCGGATCGAATTGCGTCGGGTTGAAGGTGGTGTTCAGCGCCCAATAGTCACGGCGGAAACGCGCCAGGTCTTTATCACGCTCTACCCACGCTTGCAGGGTGTCTGGGCGTGCCCAGGTGTCTTCTTCCACCAGCGGCCACGACTCGATGCAACCCCACTGGCAATACGGTCCCCAGTGGATGATCATGCCGAATTTCAAGTCCTGAAACCACTCCAGCCGCTCCTTCAGCCAATCGGGATAATTGGCGGTAATCAGGTCGGCGGTGGTGGAATGGTTGATAATGTCAACGCGCTCTAACTCGTCCATCAGGTGCTCCTTTATTGGTGTTGCGGATAGTATAACGAGGTAATGGCAAAATTTCTACCCAGTGCTATTATTTCAACGCAAAGGCGCAGAGATGCATAGTATTTTGCCGAGAAGATTTTCTCAGCGTTCGTGGTAGAAGAGAATATAATAAGCCCATGCAACCGTTTACATCTTTGGAGCTTTGTCGATGAGTATATTCAATGCCCTGGCACCGACGCCGCCGATGGGGTGGAACAGTTATACCTGCTACGGCATTACCGTGCGCGAGGAGGAAGTGCTGGACAATGCGCGCTATCTGGCGGAACACCTGGCGCCGTTCGGCTGGCAGTATGTCGTCGTCGATGGGATGTGGTATCAGGATACCGGCGCCATTGCCGGCGAAGCGCCGTGGGAGCCGGAGCCGTTTCCGCTGGATGAAGTGGGGCGTTTGTGGCCCAATTTGCGGCGCTTCCCCACGGCGGGCGGTGGCGCGGGGTTTAAACCGCTGGCTGATGCAATCCATCGGCTGGGCTTGCGGTTCGGCATCCATATCATGCGCGGCATCCCACGGTTGGCGGTGGAGCGGAATCTGCCGATTCTCGGTACGCCATATCGCGCGGCAGAGATTGCCGAGCGCGCCAATATCTGCCCGTGGTACGATGGGATGTATGGCGTCAACATGGCGCATCCCGGCGGGCAGGCGTATTACGATTCGCTGCTGGCGCTTTATGCCGACTGGGGCATCGATTACCTCAAAGCCGACGACTGCGGGCACACGCCCTATCAGCGCGCGGAGATCGAAGGCATTGCCCGCGCCATCGCGAAATGCGGACGGCCGATCGTGCTCAGCTTGTCCATCGGCGATGAGCGCGTCACCCGGCACGCCGAACATCGGAAAGCGCACGCGGAGTTATGGCGGATCGGCCCCGACTTGCACGACGAATGGCCGCAGGTGCGGGAGACCTTTGAATTTCTCCCGCGCTGGATGCCGCATATTGGCTCGGGTTGCTGGGCCGATCCGGATATGCTGCCGCTGGGGATGCTGCACCTGCGCGAATGGGCGGGCAACCAGGCCAATCCTCACCGGACGAAATTGACCCGCGACGAGCAAGTGACGCTGATGACCCTCTGGTGCATCAGCCGCGCGGCATTGATGTTCGCCGGCGATCTGCCCAGTTGCGACGACTGGACGCTGTCCCTGCTGACCAATCCGGAAGTGCTGGCGGTCAACCAGCACAGCAGCAACAATCGCGAACTCTTCCGCGACCGCGACCTGCGCGCCTGGCTCGCTGACGTCCCGGATTCCTTCGCGCACTACCTGGCGTTATTTAACCTCGGCGAGGAGGCTCCGCTGGAAACGACGATACCGCTCGCTGAACTATCCCTCCCGCGCTGCCGGGTGCGCGATCTCTGGGCGCGCCGTGAGATCGGTGTGGTGGAAGAGGCGCTGGAGATCAGTCTCCCGCCGCACGCCTCGGTGCTGTATCGGGTGACGCCGGAGGAGTGAGGAGACGGGGAACGCAGATTACGCTGATTGCGCAGATTGGCAATTTATTGGTCGAGTATGCAGAAACAAAAGCTAAAGATCGTGATTGTCGTGACCGCGGTCATCTTCCTGGCCATTACCGGATGGAAGGTGTGGCTTGCCATGCGTCCTCCATCGTTGATCCGGTGGAAACAACTCATGGCGACCGGAGAACGCTATTCTCATAATAATCGGTTTCAGAACGCCGAATGGTGTTATGCAGAGGCTATTAACGAAGCGAAAAGGCTAGCAGCAAATCACCGACTGGCAGAAAGTTACCTTGCCCTGGCTAATCTTCGTTATTATGAGCGCTGGTTCGCTAAATCACAAAACCTGGCTACAGCATCGCCATTCCAGCAAGTTGAAAATGCTTTCTCCCATGGTCCACGGGCGCTGTTGCGGACTATCGAGGAAATAGGAGATTTCCAGCAGGCGAATAAAGTGAGCCAGGATGTTGCGGCCATAGTCACCTACTACCAGCAGGCGTTACAAATTCTCGAATTAACGGATGGACACAACGCCCCATCTCTGCTTCCTGCATTACGAAAAATGGCAGAGCTTGCAGAATTGCAAAATATCACCGGCGCACAACCATATCGTTGGCGAATCTGGCAGATAGTGGATACTGCTTATGGACCTGACGACAGGCGCACGCGCGAGGCGCTGAATGCCCTGGTGGATATCGACTGTAAACTCAGATGCTTTTCGGAAGCTGCCCATTTGCGCCAACAAGTGCTGGCGCGTTGCGAAACAAGGTACAGAAACTCCAGCTATGAGATCCTCCCCGCATTGACAGCATTGGCACGCATATACCGTCTGGCCAAAGACTATCATCGTGCCGAACCACTGTATCTGCGCGGCATAGCCATTACCGAGCGTATCTACCACCGGCCATATACATCTATGACCGATCCAACCCTGTACGGAACATCGCACTGGAAGAGTGTGAGATATTTACTCGATGATTATTGTTGGCAACTCGCCGCCACCGGACGTCAGGCAGCAGCGCAAGCAATGCGAAAAAGATTGACGGATTGAAGAGCTCACGGAGGCAGGCATGCCGAGAGAGAAAGAAATCGATCCATACCGGCTCCATTACCGAAGAAATTCTTTGCATTGGAAGACCTACCACGGTGACATTCATGTCGTCAGGCAATGGCTGTCGAATGGCGGTGATCCCAATCTGCGGATGGTGAATGGTCAGACGCTGTTGCATGCCGCCACGCACGGCGGTTGGCTGGAGATCGTCAAACTGCTTATCGCGCACGGGGCCGATGTCAATGCGTGCTCGATTGAGACGCCGTATCATACCTACCCAGTGCAAATCGCCGTGTATAACGGGCTATTGGATATCCTCGATCTACTGGTCACTCACGGTGCGGATATCACCGTCGAGACGGAAGATGGTTGCACGCTGATTCATCTTGCGGTATTCGGTTATTCCTCGGAAGTCGTGCAGTATCTGCTGGAGCGCGAGGCGGATATCGAGATTCCCGCGAAATCCGGTGTCACTCCACTCTGTTCCGCTACCATGCACAGCTATCGCGAGATCACAGAGCTTTTATTGCGCGTCGGGGCAAATCCGAATGCCGAGTATTGCGGCACATTTACCCCCCTTACGCAAAACCGCGATCCGGATATTACCCGCCTGCTCATCGCGTATGGCGCCGAGGTGAACTTCCTTTGCAGTAATGGCCGCACCCCGCTTTTCGAGGTGGGATCCATTGAAGCGTTCGAGGTGATGATGGAACATGGCGCACGCTTGGATGTGATCGATAACGCCGGCAATACGCTATTGCATCGCGCCGCCGAAATGAGCGACAACGACACCAATGGGAAAACACATGAGATCGTCTATCACACACTACCGGAAAGCATGCGGATCGCCGCGTTATTTGTCGCACAGGGGTTGGACATCAACCGGCGAAATCACGAAGGTCTGACCCCGCTCGCAATTGCCATCGCAGAAGATAACGAAGAGATGGCAACTTTTTTGCGCTCTCACGGCGGCATTGAATAGTGCGATTCTCTCCCTCAGTTTAAGGGTGTGATATCCCTGTGCCGCGGATATGCAAGAAGCGCGCGGTCTTTTTGCTATCAGGTAAGTGGCAACCGGACGCGCCTTGCTGCGGCTGCGGCGCTACTACGAGCCCAATAGGTTGCGTCCTTGGTGGACGTGCGAAAACGGTGCGGCGGCGCCGCACTCCATAGTTACAAATTCATGAAATCACTCGCATCACAGTTCAGACAGAAATGCTCGCGCTTCCGACACGGTTGGTCTACCATGGACGGTTGGGATGGCCGTGATTTCCGGGGCTATTTCTCTGTCCAGGTGCCGTCAATGCGGAACAGCCCGCTCTTGGTGCAAGCGTAGTAATGATAGCGATCCACGGCGTCGAAGGTGAGCCAGTGATCGGGAAGGGTATATGGCGTGTCGGGATGCGTGCCGTTGTCATTCCAACCCGGAATGCTGAAATAGGCCTGGCTTTCCACGCCGTCGATCACCGCGCGCCAGTGTTGCGCATCGGCGCGGGCCAGATACCCCCAGTGATGGCAGTCCGGACTGAACGTGACCCGTCCAACCTCGGCAAAGGGTTTCCCCGCCTGTCCATCAATCACCACCTGTTTCCCCTTTTCCCCTGTTGCCGTGTAGGCGACGTGCCAGCTATCCGGGCTGAACAGGAGCGAATCGCCATCGATGGTCGAAAACGGCGGACCTTCGACGCCATCGACCACCACGTGCCAGTAATCGCCTTTCTGCGCGACATAGGCCAGGCGCAGGCTATCCGGACTGAAGAGCAGGCAACAGGCGTAGGTTGAGCGGCGCGGCAACGCGAGGATATGGTCATATCGTCTTCCCGGCACGCCATCCAGCAGCACGCGCCAGCGCCGGCTCTTTTTCCCCGCGTAGGCAATTCGGTGGCCATCCGGGCTGAACACCGGCGCGGTGATCTTCTCATACGACGGGCCGATGGTACCATCGACGACCATGGCGCTATTGTTCACCGCATAGGCGAGTCGTCCGTCCGGACTGTAGGTCAGGCTATGAATTTCATCATACGCATGGCCGGCCACGCCATCGACCACCACGCGTTTTCCGGTCGCGCAGGCGAGATGCCGGCCATCCGGACTGAAGAGCAGCGTGTAATGGGGATCACCGCTGCCGGCAGCGCCCTCCGGCAACGGAAAATAGTTCTCGGTGGCCGCTTCGGTCACCACCCACCATTTACCCTCGCTCCGTGCCAGATAGGCGAAGCGCGTGCCATCCGCACTGAGTGCCGGCGCATACAGGCCCTCGTAATGCGCCGCCTCGATGCCGTCGCGCATCACCAGCCAGCGATCGCCGTCGTGTGCCCAGTAACTGAGATGCTTGCCATCCGGAGAGAAACGCAGCAGCGTAATCGCATTGAAACGAGTTCCCTCGTGCCCATCTACGACGACGGCGGAACTATCATCGGTGGGAGAGATCGCATAAGCCAAGCGCGTGCCATCGGCATTGAACAGCAGGCACTCATTCGGATCGCTCATTAAATCCAGCGGGTCCAAACTCCAGAAGCTGCCGTCATTGCCTCCCCCCAGCGCGTGTATTTGCCACCAGCTTCCGAACGGTTGCACAAAACCGCGCAGCCACGGAGACGGAAGCTCCGCCTGCCCATCATGCACCGCGCGCCATCCGTCCGGCGTGCCGGCGAGATAGGCGAGATGGCGACCATCCGCGTTGAAACGGATCGAGCGTGGGAGAATCAGGGGGAACTCCGGGCCGGCGATGCCATCCACCACCACGCGCGCGCCGGTCTCGGTCCGGACAAGATAGGCAAAATGGCGGCTATCGCCGCTGAAGGGATATTTCGGCAGCAAAATCGGTCGCATGCCGCCCGGTTGCGGATGCCCGTCGAGCAGCACCTGCCAACTGGCAGCCCCATCCTGTTTTGCCGACACGACTTGCACCACATGCGCGCCATCCGGACTGAGAAACGGCAGTTGACCGGCATCGGTGGTCATCGCCCCGAGTTGGCGTTCGGTAACCGTCCAACCGTCCGCGTGAAGGGGAGAAGCGGGCAGCATGAGACCTGCGCATGCCAGGCATAACGATAATGAGAAAAAGAATGAGTTGTTCACGGGTACCGGTATTATACCCAATGTGGCGTGCAGTGTCTCATTTCGCCGAAAAATGGCCACAGCTTTTGTTCCACGCCGTGAACTGAAACAAATTGAAACGATGCAATGACGTGCGATGCAACTATTTCCGTGAGGACGCGTATGCTGAGTAAGGAGTGATGATCGAGCCGACTTGCCATGATATCGTAGACCCGTCATCGCTTTTACATGCACTGCCTCCGGCCATTGGGCTTATACACGGAAGCAGTGCATGTCGTTTTTATATTCCATTCCGTATGAGATCCCCCATTATCATCGCTTTTGTCGTTCGGTAACACTACCCGTTCTCCCCAGCTAACGCTACCCTGAACTCAGGAGTCATGCGTCTGCAGTTCGTTCATGGCGATGGGCAGTTAAAATCGGTGATGGAGCGAAGCTGATCCCTTCCCACGAAAAGTATTACAAGTTCGGAGTTATTCACCATGATGGTGTTTGCGAGTGCGCCGCTTCGCATTCTCGATATCGGGAGTTGGACCGATGCCGCGTTCGCGGAGCATGGGGCGGCATTGAATTGCGCGATTGCGCGTTATGCGCGGGTGTGCGTCACCGCACGCGAGAAGGCGGGAGTCGAACTTCATCTGCATAGCGTCGCGTGCGGCCCGCAATTTCAACTGATCGGCGATGCCTTCCGGGCGCTGGCGCGCCATTTCGCCCTTGACGGCATTGCGGTCTGGGCGCGTGCCGATTTACCGCCGGGCACCGGCGTCGGTACTACGGCATCGGTGGTCGTCGCGCTGACGGCCGCGCTGGCACATCACGCGCAAGCGAACCTTTCCCCCGTGCAGTTGGCCCTGCTCGCGCATCAGATCGTCAGCGAGGAAGTTGGACGGGTGTGCGGAACGCACAGCCACCTGGCCGCGGCGCTGGGCGGTGTCGGACTCTATCGGACAGCTCCTTACCCGCGTGTCTTCACCACCCCACTTGCCGATTCGACGGAATGGCTGCGGGAGATCGAGGAGCGCTTGTTGCTGGTGGATAGCGGGCGGCCCGCGGCGGGAAATTGCTATGCCGCGGTAGAGAAACGCTGCCGGGCGGGTGAGACGCTACCGCGCCGCGTCCTCTGGCAGTTGCGCAAACTGCCGACCCGCGCCGCTGATGCCTTGCGCGCGCATGATTACGCGACCCTGGGCGCGGTCATGCGCGACCAGGCCACGTTGCAGCGGCAAGTGTGCCCGGCGCTGCACACGCCGGAAGCGCGGCGCATTGCCGCTATCGCCGACGCGCATCAGGCAGTCGCGAAAGTCAACGGCACCGGCGGCAGCCTGACGCTACTGACACCGCCGGAAAAGCGGCAGGCGCTGATCGATGCGCTGCAGCGAACCGGCTATTCGGCATCCCCGGTCGTCATTGCCTCGGAAGGGGTGAAGGTGTGGACGGAGTAGCGGTGTTGGGTGTTAGGTGTTGGGTGTTGGGTGTCAGACCTGTCCGACTCGTCCAACACCCGACACCTGAAACCTCCTACGCGATTGCGGCGTTTACGCTCTGCAGGAAGGCAATGGCTTTGCGGACGTCGCCGACAGGATCGGCGCCGGCTTCGCGTTCGATGGTGTAGGCGCCTTTATAGCCGGCGGCCTGCATACGCGTCAGGTAGTGCGGCCAGGGCACATCACCTTCACCCAGCGGGGCTTCGCGCCATTTGCCGGGATCGCAGTAGCCGTCTTTGGCGTGCGTGTGCACGATAAACGGCAGCAGCGCGTCGAGCGCCTCATCGAGGTTGTAACCATTCATCACCAGATTGGCGGGATCGAGATTTACCTTCACCGCGCTGGTGTCGAGCGTCAACAGCAGATTGCGGAGCACCGGACCGCTCTCCGGACCGGTCTCGGTGGCCAGCATGATGCCGCGCTTTTCCGCATAGGCGCCGATCTCATTCAGCGACACGCGCATGATTTCCCACACCGAATTGGGTTCCGGTGGGACCGTGCCGATGTGGGTGGTGATGATTTGGGTGCCGAGATCGACCGCGAGATCGACCTGCTTGAACAGGCGCGGGATCATCTCCTCATTTTTCACCGGATCGACGAATCCGGCGCCGAAATCGGCGCAAGTGGCGGAAAGTTGCAGTCCCAAACCTTCGAAATAGTTGCGGAACTCCACCCGCTGCGCGGCGGTCATATTTTCCGGCAGCACTTCCCCGCTGGTGGTATACATCTGAAACGATGCCACCCCCAACTCCGCCGCGGTGCGAATCCCCTCCCGCAACGGCAGTTTGAGATTGTCGGCGAAGATGCCGATCTGTAAGGTGCTCATGATGGCCTCCCGATGGGTGTTAAACTGTGGTTAGCGAATCGTACGACCGAATTGCCGCACCATACTAGCTCTTCTTAGCGGAGATGGCAAGATGGGTTTCAGGGGTCAGGTGTCTGGTGTCGGTTTTTACGCCTGCTATGCAACATCGTTACGTTTTTCAACGCAGAGACGCAGAGATGCGGAGATTTTTCGCAGAGAGAAGAAAATGCCAATCAGAACAGGGGTTCTCTCTGTCTGCGGTATTTACTCCTCTGCGTTTTTCTCTGCATCTCAGCGTCTCTGCGTTGAAAAACGTAACGATATTGGATTGCAGGCGTAAAAACCGACACCCGACACCTGAAACCTCCTACGGCACCAACACCGCCTTGATAATGGGTTGGCTGCCGTCGATGACCGCGGCCATCGTTGCTTTCGCCTGGTCGAAGCCGAAGGTGTGGGTGACTAGGGCACCGGCATCCACCAGGCCGTCGCGCAGCAGGCGATTGGAGACCGGGAAGTTGATGGCCGGCTCGGCGAAGGTGGGGCGCAAGGTGATTTTCCGGAAGATCATGTCGTTGACATCCAGGCTGATGGTATTTTTACCGCCGAAATGCAGGCCGAAGAAGGTGACGATGCCGCCGAAGCGGATCACTTTGAAGGCATCGTAGAGGCTTTCCGGCGGGGAGCTGACGATCACGCGATCCACGCCGTTGGGCAGGCGGGTTTTGATCTCGTCTTCGATATCCTGCTTGCCGGCCTCGATGGTCAGATCGCAGCCGAATTTTCGCGCCAGTTCGAGACGGGCTTTTTCGCGCGGATTATCCGCCGGCAGTCCGGTGATGGCAACGAAACCCGCGCCCTGCAACTTCGCCAGCCGCGCGGCCATCAGTCCCAGCGGGCCAGGTCCGAGCACCACCACGCTGCCGCCCAGCGGGATTTCCGCCGCCAGCACCGAAGTGAGCGAAACGGCCAGCGGTTCGGTCAGGCAAGCGGCGGTATAATCGAGCCCGTCGAACTTGTTCAGACAGTTGAAGCGCACCGACATGTATTGCCCCATGCCCGGTTGCCCTTCCATGTCATACATGTTGCGGCAAAACTGCGGTTGCCCGCTTTTGCAGTTTTCGCAGATGCCGCACATGGTGCAGTCTTCCACGATCACTTTATCGCCGGGCTTCACGCTAACTACGTTCTTCCCGACTTCCATCACCTCGGCGGCGATTTCATGCCCCAACGGCATCGGATCCTCGTCCCAATCGCGCACGAAGTTGATATCCGTCCCGCACACGCCGCAGGCGTGAATCTTCACCAATACATGATCTTCATCCAGCGGCGCAATGTCGCGCTCCTTGACCTGGATATCGAGGAATTTTTTTCCGAATAAACCTTTGCTTTTCATGATGGTCACCTCTTTTTTATTCACAGGATGGAAAGGATGAGTTTAGGATAGGCAGGATGAGGGTTTTTCTGTCTGCTTCATGCCGTTACGGCATGAAGCAGACAGAAAGAAAAATATTCTATCCTGGTTATCCTTCAATAAAATCCTGTGCATCCTGTGAATCAAATATTCTCGACTTCGGCTGTAGTACTACCCCGCGCCGTATAACTTCCCGTCTGCTCCGGGATAGATTTCGTCGTCGGCGTGGGCGAGGGCGACGTCCAGGTTGGCGAAGACTTTGTGGAAGGCGGTGAGGATCTGCTCCATCAGCGCTTTGCCGTTGGGAGCATGGATGCCATGGACGACAGTATAGCGGTCGCAGAGCTGTTTCGCCACCGGGAACTGATCGGGATCGTAGTTGTACTTGATGCCCTTGTCTTCGTTGATCTTCCACGGATAGCTGGAGCCACCGTACCCGAGTCGGCTCTGGAACAGGTCTTGCGCGGGCACCGGCACCGTCTGCCACTGGCCGACCAGTACGCCTTCTTTATAGAGCGCCTTTTCCACCGCAATGCGGAAGCGACGGGGTTCACAATCGACGCCGGCGGCTTTCGGATCGAAGTTCACGTTATACATGAAGTAAACATGCTTGCCGTATTCCGGGCACGAGGGAGGAATGATGCCGGGGATTTTGCTCAATTCGCGGGTGAGATACTCGGCATTGGCGATGCGCACGGCGTTGTTCTCATCCAGATGGAGCAGTTGGGCGCGCGCATGCGCCGCCGGCAACTCTTGATTGCGATACATGTAGCCGAGGATGGACGCGTTGTAGACGCGGCGATGGCTGACTTCATCCACTTCGTCGCCGAAACAGCGGATCAGCACGCCTTTGTTGAGCAGAAATTCATCGTCGGTGGTGAACAGGCCGCCTTCGCCGCCGCTCAGGTTCTTAAAATTATTCAGACTGAAGGTGCCGATATTGCCGATGGAGCCGACTTTCTTCCCCTTATACATTGCGCCGTGCGCCTGGCAGGCGTCCTCAATCACAAAGAGGTTATACTTCTTCGCGATGGCCATGATGGGGTCCATGTCGGCCGGGCAGCCCTGGATATGCACGGGGATAATGGCTTTCGTCCGTTCGGTGATCGCCGCCTCTACACTCTTCGGATCGATGCAGAACGTCTTTGGATCGATGTCCGCGAAGACCGGGATCGCATTCTGGTGCAACGCGCAGGAAGCGGAGGCGAGAAAGGTGAAGGCCGAGGTAATGATCTCGTCGCCGGGGCCCACGCCGCCGGCTGCCAACGCCATGTGCAGTGCGGAAGTGCCGCTCACCGTGGTCAGGCAGTGCTGGGAACCGACATATGCGGCCCATTCTTTTTCCAGCGACGACACCTGCGGCGCGGTGCCGCCGGCGACGATGCCGGAGTCCAGCACCTCATTGATCAGCCGCCGGTCATCCGCGGTGATGATCGGCCAGTTTTTGTAGTCGCCGCGGGTGATCACCGGTGTCCCGCCGGCAATCGCCAGTTGCTCGGAAATTGTGTTGCTCATGTTTTATCTCCTTCAAGGGATTATTAATCGTTGCCGTTCAGGCTGTTGGCTGTTGGCTAGATTATTGACACCATCCTGGCGAACCGCCAGGCTATTGAGATACGCCCCATAAATGGGGCTTGTATGGCCAGGAAGAACTAATCCTGCCTATCCTGCACATCCTGTTATTTCATCGTAAACACCTTGCCCAGCAATTCCAGGCTTTGCGCGGTGATGGTCT
>Ga0073936_10005876_pt1 | contig 16406 bp, 10 predicted proteins | sample AliMusrvi5mmetaG_FD_87041 | JGI IMG/M metagenome (GOLD analysis project Ga0073936, IMG submission 87041) | Freshwater lake bacterial and archeal communities from Alinen Mustajarvi, Finland, to study Microbial Dark Matter (Phase II) - Alinen... | ecosystem: Environmental > Aquatic > Freshwater >... | reverse complement strand
TTGCTAGGTCAGAAAACAGGCCTAAAAAAGGCTGGAATCGGTCAAAAAACGTGAATCAAACGATCGTTTAAGAAACTCGGGCTGGGAGAACCTTCGGTGAATTTTCCGACCAATTCCACCGGCGTTGAAAAACCCCGGCCGCGATTCCGGTAATCCATGGAGCGAGCTATCGGACGCCAACCCACTCCATCCAAAACCATCATGAGTCATTCATTCAGCCCCACGTTGGGCCGCCGCACTTTCCTCAGCGGGGCCGCTGCCGCCGTTGCCGCTCCGCTGATCCTGCCTGCCGGCCGTTTGTTCGGGGCAGCGGCACCCAGCAACATGCTCAACATCGCCGTCATCGGTTGCGGCGAACGTGCCGAGGATGTGGTGCTCACCAACGAGCCATACACGGGCGTCCGGTTTGTCGCCACCTGCGATCCGTTCGCCGAGCGGGCGGCGGCCTACGCCAAACGCCTCAACGAGAAATACCACACCGATGCCTGCCAGCCGCACCGCGACTTCCGCGAGATCCTCGAGCGCAAGGACATCGATGGGGTGGCCGTCTTCACGCCCGACCACTGGCATGTACCGGTTGCTTTGCTGGCTGCCCGCAATCACAAGGACATGTATGTGGAAAAGCCCCTTGGCGTGGCGATGACCTGGGCGTGGAAATTGCGCGACGAGATCATCAAGAACAAGGTGATTTTCCAATACGGCACGCAGCAACGCTCCGCCCGCCAGTTCCGCCAGGCCTGCGACTTGGTTCTCAACGGTTACATTGGCAACGTCAAAAGCGTCGATGCCTGGTGCTCAGGCATCGAGCCGGAGCGCCACGCCGTCCTGCGCGAGGAACCCGTGCCCGCTGGGTTCGACTATGACCTGTGGAGCGGCCCGGCAGTCAAATATCCCTATCAAGCGGAGCGCGTCTCGTGCCTCGGCGCCTGGCATTGCCGCAATACCGCCCTGGGCTTCATCGCCGGTTGGGGCGCCCATCCGCTCGATATCGCCCAGTGGGGTCTCGCCATGGATGGCAGCGGACCGGTCGCCTACGCAGGCAGCGGCGAGTTTCCGACGGACCCAACCGAGCTGTTCGACACCACCCGCCGCTGGGACATCCAGTGTGCCTATGCCAACGGCGTGAAGATGCATTTCATGGACCACGAGACGGCCAAGCCGGTGGTCAAGGCCTATCACTACCGCGTCCACGACCACGGCACGGTGTTCCATGGCGAGGAAGGTTGGGTCGGCGTGGACCGCGACGCGATGTTCTCCCACGACAGCAACAAGTTGCGCAAACTCGAGTTCAAGCCCACCGACAAGCACCTGCCGGTGAGTGACAACCATTTTGCCAACTTCCTCGATTGCATCCGCTCGCGCCAACAGCCCGTCAGTCATTTTGAGGCCGCCCTGCGCTCCGACACCATCAGTCATCTATCGGAAATTGTGATTCGCACCAAGGCGCCGCTCCAATGGGATCCCAAGGGCGAAAAACTCGTCAATGCCTCAGCCGCCCAGGCCGCCATGTTGGACCGGCCGATGCGCGAGGGATTCAAGATCTGAAGGTGCGATGCGGGAGATCGCCCCTCCGAACGTGCTGCGATCGCCCCTCCTCAATTGCCGGGCCGTTTCGGTGGGTCGAACGGGTTGACCACGGTACCGGCAGTTTCGATCGCTGCGGGAGAGTCATCGGCGATGATATCATCGAGCAAGCGCTTGATGCCGGCTTCGGCGAGGTCGCTGCGCGGATAGATGCCGCGCGCCTTCAGGTACCAAGCCAAGGCGGTGCCGGTTTGCTTGGGGGTGCGGCTCTCGAACTGGTGGGCGCGGTCGAGCGCCTTGGTGAAATCGGCGACCTTGGGGGCGAGCAATTCGAGTTCGCGGCCGAGTTTGGGATCATCAGGGAATTGTTCGCGCAGGGCGGCGAGTTGCTCCCACGCGGCGTAGTTTTGGCCGACCTTGCTAAACTCGGCGGCCTTGCCCAGGGCCGCCTCGATCTTGGTTAGATTGGTCATGATCTGTTTGAAGGCATCCTCGCGCTTGGCATCGCCTTGAATGACGGGGGCAAATTCATATTGGCGTTTGGCGATCTCGCGGTAGTTGCCTTCGCTCAGCAAGCGGTCGAAGTCGTTGCGGGCGGTGAGCATCGGCTGACCCTTTTTGATGATTTCGCGAAATTCCTCGAGTTTGGGGTTGGTGGGCCAAATTTCGGTGGCGGCGCGGATTTTTTCGGCGGCCTTGTCGTTTTCATGGGCCAGCAGGTGTTCTTTGGCTTCGTCGATGGCGAGGTCGGAGGCGAGCGAATAGCCGGAGATGGCGCCGTCCATCTTGGAGGAAGGGAAATCCTTGGCAGTGGTCTTGAGTTTGGTCGAAAGCTCCTTGGCGCGGGTGAAATCGTGGGCTTGCAGCGCGCCATAGATCTCATTGAGATCGCGGGTGAACGTGAGAACCTTGAGCTTTTTCTCCAGCGGCAGGGTGGCGACCGGGGCGAGATACTCGCCCACGGCGAAAGCTTCCATCAGGCGCTGTGAGGCCGAGTAGAGCTCGTCGCGGGTGAGCATGAGGTTGAACGCCTCGATGTATTTGTCGGCCTCGCGCACCGCTTCATTAGATAACGAGTCCAGCGACGACACCGTGGGGCTCACCCCCATCGACTGGGTAAAGAGCTTGGCGACATCCGAGCCTTTGTCGATGCGCAGGGTGGTATCGCCGTCTTTCCACACCTGGTTGTAAAAGCGCGCGGCCATGATGACATGTTCGAAGCGCCGCTGCATGAACCATTGCACCATGTTGACCTGGTATTGCGCCTTGGTGGTGATCGTCTGGGCTTCGGTGCGGGCGATGTTGACTTTTTTGAGGGCCTCGATTTCCACGATGCGGCGCAGCGCGTCGGCGTATTTGAGCGATTGCATGCCGGCGCCGGGGTTGTTGCCCTGAGTGGTGGCACCCTGCTTGCCGCCGTTCTTGCCGCCCGCGGGAGTGGCGGCTATGACACCGGGAGCCTTTTCGTGGCGGGCATCCCAATCCGACTCATGTTCGATTTGGACTTTTTCCTGCTGGATGGATTCGTTGAGTTTTTTGAGGCTGTTGACGTCCTGTTTGGCGAGCATGGCCATGTAGACCGCCTCGGCGAGGGTGCTGCAGATGTTGGCATCTCCCGGATAGGTGGCGGCCCGGGGCAACAACTTGAACGCATCGTAGAGATTGGGCGAGGGCTTGTGGAAGGGCGACACCGTGGCCAGGATCTGGGCAATCGTCTTGCGGTACTCCAACGTCAACTCATCGCTCTCCGGCGGTTGGCTCAGGTACTTCTCAAAGCGCGCCTTGAGCAGCCGGTTGTCACCCAGCGGAATGCTCACCCCGCCCACGGTGATGGCTTCCGCCGAGGGATCGAGCATCGGAATTTCCTGGCCCAAGGGACTGGCGGCGGGCTTTTGTTGCGGGCGTACCGCGGTGTCCTGCGGGGCGCCCGGCTGCGCCGCCGGCTGGCCGGTGGGCGGCGTGTATACCTGGCCCCACGCCATGCCGGAAGCTAACAAGAGGAGACAAAGTTGCGGTTTCATGGGCGGGGTGGCAGGATGGTTGTTAGAGTCGGTTGACGGCGGTGGCCACCGGGATGCCACCCTGGCGGACTTTGACGCGCATGGCGTAACGCTGCTCGCGCTCGACGTTGAGGTTGTTGAAGTTGGGGGGGATCTCGATGCCGATCAATTCATCGCCGCCCTTGGTGGCGACGCGCAAGCTGATGATCTGGCCGCGGCTGGGGGTCCAGCGGAGTTTTTCATCGATTTTGCCCTCGATGGAATATTCGTTGCCGCGCAGACTGTTGCCGTTTTCCAAAAAATCATCGATGTTCAACGCGCTGACATCGCCAAAGCTGGGCTTCTTATGTTTGAACAACGATTGGCCGGCAACGATGGCCACCACCACCGCCGCGGCTATGCCGAGGAGGATGCCGGGGTGCAAACTGGAACTAGCGCGACGGGCCATGGAACGATGGGTGCGGTGGGGGTAAAGCGAACAGGGGAAACTTACCAGCGCATTTGAAAAAATCGAGGCCTAAATCCGCATCAATCCCATTGCGGCCGGCGCGCCCCGGCCCAGGCGATGATCAGCGCGACGCCGATGTGCGCGCACAGCGTGTAAAGGCATGACGTCTGGAGCGACAGCGAGGTGTCGATGACCGACTTGACAGCATCGTGGACCTGGGTTTGGAGCGACTCGACGGAGCCCGACCAGGCCCAATAGGCGGAGATGAACGGGCGGGTGAAGACCTCGATGTTCTCAGGCAGCGCGAGCACCGCGCCGGACAGCGGCAGTTGGAAGCCGACCAGATAAATCGACAGCAACGACGCTTGCTCGGCGGTGCGCATCACCGAGGAGATCGCCAGGCAGATGGACGTCATGGCCGCGTTGACCAGTAACAGAAACCCGGCGTGCTGGAAAAACTCGCCGCGAAACTGGCCGAAAAAGTTCACGAAAAACGCCATCCACAGCGACTGCGCGATGACCAGACAGGCCAGGAACGCCACCTTGGACGCCAGATAGGCCGACGGCCGCAGCCCGCCGAATTTTTCTTTCTCATAAATCGGCCGCTCGCCGGCGATTTCACGGGCCGAGTTGTTAGATCCCATCAGCGCCAGCAGCACCACCTGGAACATGATGATGCCCGACACCGCGGAGCCGACCTTGGCTTGGTCGGCGCGCACGTTTTGCTGCTCCTGGATTTCCGCGGCAATATCGCTCTGGTGGCTGTCGGAGAAGCGGCGGATGGTGCCCGAGGCCTTGTCGCTGAAGAGGGTGACGAGAATCGGGAAACAAATCAGGATGGCCAGTTGCAGGAACACCTGGCCGCGATCGCGGAAAAAGATGCGCCAGCGACGCGACAACAGCGTGGCAAACTGGCTGAAAAAGCCCGGCATCGGCAACGCCGCGGGCTGCGGGCGGGTGGCGGCGCGCTTCGAGGCGGTCGGCTCGTCGTCGCTGGAAACTTCGGCGGTGGCCGGCGGTGCCGCCTGCTCGGTGTGGAGCTCGTCGGAGTGGGGCAGGTGCAGGCTGCCGCTGGCGATGAGCACTTGGCGGTTGCGTTCCAACATGTGGAAATACGACTCGCCGTGTTTCTGCCAGGAACTCTGCCACCGCTCGGCGGTTTGGGTCGCCAAGCGCGGATAAACCTCCTCACTGTCTTTGACTGAAAAATAATGCGTCAGCTTCTCCGGCGGGCCATGGAAGGCCAGGCAACCTTCGTGCAGCACCAGGATCGAATCATATAACTCCAGATGCGCCAGCGAGTGGGTCACCGACAACACGATGCGGCCGTCCTTGCGCGACAAGTCGTGCAGGAGGCGGACGATTTCCCGCTCGGAGCGCGGATCCAACCCCGAGGTGACTTCATCGCACAGCAGGATTTTCGGGTCGGACACCAGCTCCATGGCCAACCCCAGCCGCCGCTTTTGGCCGCCGGACAAGACCTTGACCACGCGATCGCTGATGCCTGCCAGGCCGGCTTCTTCCAGCACCCGGTCGATGCGGTGATCCAATTCGGCCGTGTTGCGGCAGCGCACCCGCAGGCGGGTGGCGGCCTCCACTGATTCATCGACGGTGAGCGGATCGTAGGCGATGGAGAACTGCGGCACATAGCCGATTTCGGAGGGCGCGAAATCCCCCCCTTTTGATAGATTGCGGCCATCCCAGAACAAACTGCCGGAACTCTCCGGATTGAGCCCGGCGATGGTCTTGAGCAGGGTGGTTTTGCCGCACCCGGATGGGCCGACGATGGCCATGAAATGCCCTTTGGGCACCTTGAGCGAAATGTGATCGACAAGATTGACCTCGGCGCCGTCTTTGCGGATGGTGAAACAAACGTCTTGAAGTTCTAGCACGGAAGCAGCGGGTTGACTGGTAACGGAGCTGAAGATAAGGGCAATCTGAAGGCTTCTGCGAGCAATAAATTATAGGATTGCAGCTTGCGCGGCGGGGATTGCCGGATATATTCGTCTGCTCGCTTGCGGAACGCGCAGTCGCGCGAATCCAGTTGCAGCACCAACCATTACCCCCCCCCAACTACCATGGCCTACACCCTTCCCGAACTCGGATATGCATACGACGCGCTCGAACCCTACATCGATGCCCGCACGATGGAAATCCATTACACCAAGCATCACGCGGCCTACGTCACCAATGTCAACGCCGCCATCGCCGGCAAGCCGGAGCTGGAGGACAAGTGCCCCGGTGAATTGATTGCCGATTTGAAGTCGGTGCCGGAAGACATCCGCACCGCGGTGCGCAACCACGGCGGCGGGCACGTCAACCACACGCTGTTTTGGAAAATGATCGCGCCGGGTGGTGCCAAGGCCCCCGGCGGCGAGCTCGCCACCGCCATCGATGCGGCCTTCGGCTCGTTCGCGGCCATGAAGGAAGCCTTTGGCAAGGCTGCGGCCGGCCGCTTCGGCTCCGGCTGGGCTTGGCTGTGCACCGCCGAGGGCAAGCTCTCCATCTGCTCGACAGCCAATCAGGACAACCCGATTATGGGCCCGGACTTCGGCGGCTGCGCCGGCGGTTGCCGCGCCGTGCTCGGCCTCGATGTGTGGGAGCATGCCTACTACCTCAACTATCAGAATCGGCGGCCCGATTACATCGCCGCGTTCTGGCATGTGGTCAACTGGGATGTCGTCGCTGCCCGTTACTCGAGCGCTTGCGGCTGCCCGGAAAAGTGACTCAGCGCGGAACTTCAGTCCGCCCCGCCGCTGGAGCACAAACTGCGGCTGGCGCGGCCGGGATGCGCCAGCCCGCGCTTCCTCGGTGGGGTGGGACCATGAGCCGGGAGGTGGCGCCCCCGACACCAGCGGGCCTCGCCCCGTGGCTGTTGGCTTATCTGCATTTCCTGACGACCCGCCCGGATAATTGATAGATATCAACTGCGATGGGTGGTCCAGCGGGCCTCGATTCCTTGGCCTCACCACTGGAGCCTTAGGCTAGCGCACATCGGGCCTCGTCCCCACGCATTCTGACGAGTGTCATTACGCGGCGCTTGCGGGGCCGATTGCGGTGCTCGCGCGCGCAGTTCACACGGCTATGTTTGATAGAACCGGATAGTCGGTGTAACCCGCCGGTCCATCGCCATAGAACGTTGCCGGATCGGGGCGGTTGAGGGCTGCGCCGTTGCGCAGGCGCGCGACGAGGTCGGGATTGGCGATGGCGGCTTTGCCGAATGCAACGGCGTCGGCCGCACCGCTGCGGATGGCTTCCCGCGCGGCGTCGGCGCTGAAATTCTCGTTGGCGATGAACACCCCGCCAAAGGCTTGCTTGAGCGCGGGCCCAAGTGCCGGTTGGTCGTGCGATTCGCGGGCGCAGAGAAATGCGAGTTGGCGCTGGCCGAGTTCGCGGGCGGCGTGACGAAACACCTCTGATATGTTAGAATCGCCCATGTCGTGGGAATCGCCGCGCGGCGCGAGATGCACGCCCACTCGGTCCGCTCCCCACACCGAGATGACGGCGTCGGTGACTTCCAACAGAAATCGCGCGCGGTTTTCCAACGGGCCGCCGTAGCCATCCGTGCGTTTGTTGGTTGAGTCCTGGAGGAACTGATCGATCAGGTAGCCGTTGGCCGCGTGGATTTCGACGCCGTCGAAACCGGCGGCTAGCGCGTTGTCAGCGCCGCGGCGGTAGTCTGCGACGATGCCGGCGATTTCCTCCAACTCCAGGGCGCGCGGCGTGACGAAATCCTTCAAGGGCCGGATCAAACTCACATGGCCGGCCGCCGCAATCGCGCTGGGTGCCACCGGCAGTGCGCCATCCAGATAGACCGGATCGGAAATGCGCCCGACGTGCCAGAGTTGCAGCAGGATCCGGCCACCGGCCTCGTGCACCGCACGAGTGACCAGCTTCCAGCCTGCCACTTGCTCCGCCGACCAGATGCCGGGGGTGTTCGGATAGCCGACACCCTGCGGCGAAATCGAGGTGGCTTCCGACAAGATCAGGCCGAAGGCACTGCGTTGGGCATAGTACTCGGCCATCAAGGCATTGGGCACGCGCCCGGCCGAGGCTCGGCAGCGGGTGAGCGGGGCCATGACCAAGCGGTTGGGCAGGAGCAAGGCTCCGGCTTGAAGCGGAGTGAAGAGTGGGTCTGACATGTGCATGAGTAGGTGCGGTGGAACCGGCCACACCCTAACGCCGATCTGCGCTCCGTCAAAGCCAATCCATGAGGAAACCCACCTGCGCGCTTCCGCCGGCATCGAATCTAACAACATTTTGGCGCAATCGCCGCCGCGTGGCACAAGCCCGATGCCCGATGCGACGTGACCGGCACGTCGAAGAAAATCGCATAGGCCGAGAGTCCTTGAAAAGCCAACAATGTTTTCACTAGTTCAAGATTCGCTTCCTGCGTCTCGCGTCTTGCGTCCCTCCGATGTCAATTCGGCAAAGCGACATGACGACCATCCGGCCATCAACAAGTATTTGTCAAGATCTGCACACTGACGCCATTTTCCTGACCCCATTTTCATCACTTCCCAAACAAATTCACCACATCCGCCGCACGCGACTGCGGCGTGACGGTTAGCCAGATCACCTTGCCGTTGCTCACCTCCCCGGCCACCGTCGTGTTGTTAGGTGCGTGCAGCTTGAAGGTGACATTCCAGTTCTTGGGCCAGGCCGGCAGGACATATATCTTGCTGCCCTCGGATTGCAGCAACATGCATTGCAATGTTGTTAGAATGTTGGAGCCGTGATCCTGGTCGGGTATCCAATCGAAGTTCGGCCCCCACATCGCGGGGAAACGGTTGGCGGGATTGATCTGGGCGGCACGGGCCGCAACCTGGCGGCCGGCCTCCTCACCGAGGCCGAGGCAGGCGGCCTGGATGCTGTCCTGGCACCAGCCGCGGTTGTGGTGGTTGGCTCGCCTGTCATAGGATGCGCGGGCCATCGCCAAGTCCGGCCGGCCGACCCCATACAGCCGATAGGGAAACACCGCATACAGCTCGGGGTTTTCGGAATTGGACGCCCCTGAAAACGTCCCGGCGGGACGCAGGAGTTTCGCCCCGCCAACCTCGGCAACCGGCAACGGCGGGAGCTCGCTGAGAATCCGCGTCCAACCGCTACGCTGCGCCTCGTCCGTTAGATTTTGAGGCAGGGCCAGCAACCGTGGCAGCACGAAGCGCAAGCCGGCGATTTCGGGCATCGGATTGACCGCGCTGTGGAATGTTTCCAGCGATTGCGCAGGGTCCATGATGATTTTCCCGCTGCCGTCGCGCTTCTGCCAGTATTGGTCAAAGAACGAGATCAGCGGCGCGGCCAGCGGCACCAGCGTGTCTTTGGCGAAAGCCGGATCCTGCGTGAAGTCGTAGCGGTCGAGCATCATGGCGATGAGTTCGAGGCTGCCGTTCCAGTAGCGGCGGATGTATCCGCTAGACGGTTCGGGCGCGGTGTTGCCCCAGCCGTAGTCGCCGTTGTTAGGCATGCCCCAGAAATACATCGTCTCGGGAAACACCGCAGCCCCGGCGAACTTATAGTAAGTTTGCACCCGGGCCGTGGCCAGCGGCATGGCGTCGCGATACATGCGGAACCAGGGTTCCATCATCGCAAAGTCGCCGGTGGCCAGCATCGGCCAATAAGCGAGGCGGGTGTTCTGGAACCAATAGTTGCCGCCCCACAGCCGCCAATCCGGATCGCCCGCCGCCGTCTCAGGCGAGGCCCCCGGCTGCTTTTCCACGGTGAAGATCGAACCGTTGAACTTGATAGGCGAGCCCCCCCGCCCGGAACAGGCACTCATGTAGCGCTGTAACACATAGCCCCGCGTAACGATATCGGCGGGCGTCCCGTCGCTTTCCTCCTTGAGCTCTTTACCATTCAGATAAATGTGCCGCATACCGCTGTTAGAGTCCGCGGTGGCGGCGACATGCTGCCATTCGCCAGCCTTGAGGCACGCCGGCTGAACCATCGTGTTTTCGCCGACAATCCAACGCAGTCCCAAGCCCGGATTGGTGTCAAAGGTGATCCCGTCAGCCCTGCCCGCCGTACACTTGTCGAGAATCCGTCCGGTTTCGCCCGCTGCCGGCTTGATCCACGCGACCACCGTGCATCCGGTCCCCACCGGTTCCTCGGTGAATTTCGCCTCGCCCGCCGGGGGCTGGCCCGCAAGCTCCGCGATGTCGGCGGCCGACAGGGCTCTGCCGATCACACGCGGTCCGCCAATCGCTCCGCCAAACTTGTTCTGGCCCTCCGAATCGACACCGACCCGCCACCCGTGGTTATTGTTAGCCAGCAGCGCCAGCCCACTGCTGCGCCCCACGAAAATCCAACTGCGCTCCCAGAATGCCCGCCACCAAGCCTCGTGCGCCTGCCGCGATTTTGCCAGATCGGGCTTGGCCGCCGCCTTTTCCAACTTGTCGAGCTGTCCCAGCCACAATTCCGGCGTGGCTGTCTGTGATGTTAGAACAGTCAGCGCCAAGGCATGGTGCTTGGCCGCCGTGACCGACTCGAGGGCGAGCTTGCCTGCGGCTACGAAGCCATCGCCGCGCAGGCTGGCGCCGAAGGTGCGATTCAACAGCGGATCGGCGAATTTTCCTATCAGTCCATCCAAATGCTGGACCTTGAGGCTCGGTTCATACATCGAACGGGTGTTGCGGTGATACCACAGCACTGGCGGCGCGGCGGTGGGCACCACCACATCCGGCAATACCGTTGGCTTCCACGCCTGGGCGCTCAAGCCGCCGCCGGAGTGCGAGTCATCGTCCGAATCAAACGGCCGCTCGCGCATGCGCCACAATTCAACCTCCGCCCGGCAGGCCACCGGCACCGTGGCTTCGGCCTCCACGCGCACCACCGGTTCGTTGGCATCCACCCACAAACGCAGGCTGGCGGGCTGACCTTGGATTTTCGCTTCAATGACGATGGCACCGTCGCGGAGATTCAGTCGCTGGCGGAAGCTGTCTTTCACGCTCAGTGGCGGCTCGCATTTCACCCGCAGGCGGCCGACCTTGCACAGACGCCCGTTCTCGTCCCAGGCATCCGTCTTGCCAACATAAAACACCAGATCGCCGCCCGCTTCCACCCACGCGTTGACGCCAATGTCTCCATTGCCCAGCGGCATCGAACCTGCCGGATTGAGGCTCGGCGCATCCCACACCACATCGTAGGCCGCGAGGCGCTCGGCGAGTTGCTGCTCCGGCGTCGGCGAGCCCGCCATCACCTTGCCGCACGCAAGCGCGACCAGCGCCAAATCAGTTAGAAAAGTGCGCAGGCGGCCACGACACGGTGCCGCGTTTCTGTTAGCTCGGGACATGGCGTTCATTCGTGTGGTCCTACATCATAATTTGTTAGAATGGAAAATGAGGTCAGTATACGAATCTTGACAGAATGGCTCCGGGCCTCCGGTTCAGCGCCCTTCCAAATTGTTGATGGAGGAATTGTCATCGTGGCGTTTTTCCAAAAGCACATGGTAGCCGTCCTTGCAACTGACGGTGTAGATCTTCACTCGCGCGGGACCGGTTCCGATCTCCACGACACTGCTGCGCCGTTTGCGCTTCCGGGTCATCGGCCCCGGTCGGCGTGTCAACTGTGCTGGAATTCATGCTGGAAAACCCGGCTGGGGCGTCTCTGAATCATCGCAATGCATTGATATTGAGGCACTTGCGAATGCGTTTCTAGCTGAGAGCGGACAGGGAGGGATTCGAACCCTCGGTGAGCTTACACCCACACACGCTTTCCAAGCGTGCTCATTAGACCACTCTGACACCTGTCCTTGCGCTTCGAGGGGTCAAGCTAGGGGCTGGGCGGGGAATTGGCAATTGTGATTTTCAGATAAATTGGGCGGCTTGAGCGACAAGCCGGGAGAGGAGTGCGGTTCAGCCGAGGTAATTGGCGATGGGCTCGGCGCCGAGGGTGCCGACCTGTTGGCGTGGATAATCCGGCGCGGCGAGCGCGGCCAAGGTGGCTTGCGCGGCGCGCAGTCGCTCGGCGAGATGAAGGCTCTCGGCGACGTCGGCGTAGTTGGGGCGGCGGAGGAATTGAGTGAGGGATGCGACGTGGCGGGTCCACAACGCGCGGTCGACCTGCTGTTTGGCGGCGAGGCGCGCAGCGTACCACGGGCTGGCCAGCAGGTGCTGGCGGGTGAAGAGCGCGCGGAACTCGGGATGGTCGAGGCCTTTGCCGTCCCAAACATCGTCGAGCATGATGTGCAGCAGCGCCTGCAACGGCGGACAGGCCTGCGCGATGCTGCCGTCGTCGACATACATTTTGGCGACCCGCTTTTGGGTGGCGACGATGTTGTCCATACCGTCGGCGAAAACGGCCGGGTCCTGCAATTCGGGTTTGAGCATCGCTTCAGTGAAGACGGCTTGCGGGTGGTTGAAGACGCGGCCGAAAAAGGCATGGACGAAGCGGCTGTTGATGCGCCAGCCGAGGCGGCTGGCCAACACGCGCTGGCCGGCGTGGTCGAAATCCGCGCATTTTTCCAGAAACCGATTGGCGATGAGAAATTGCGGGTCGCGTTCGTGGGCGGACAGGCGGCACCAGATTTCCGGCACGATCAGGCTCACGTCGTGATCCACGCGCAATTGCGGTCCGACATAACCGGCGGCAGTGACGAAGGCTTGGTGGCCGGTGAGGATGAATGAGACCAAGGCGGTATTGAGGTCGATGATCGGTGGCAGCGCGTTGAACGGGCCTTTGGTGAGCGCGCCTTCGGAACCCGCGCCGGTGGTCGAGGGTGATTTTCCGGTCATGCTGCAAATCACCTCCATCAACAACTCCGGCAGCTCAAAATAGTGAATCGGGTTGTAACAGGCGAGCGGGCGCACGCCGCGGTCCGGCGGGTTGTTGCGGCGACCGGGCAATACCGCGGTGACCGGCGTGTGCAGCGGATGGGCCAGCGGCACGCGGCGGCGCAGGCGGGCGGCGATTTCCGCCAAATAGGTTTCGTCGCCGCGCAGGCGGTCGGGCCGCTGCTGGAGGTAACGCGGATTTTTGGTCGGGGTGCCGTCGACGAGGCGCGGGTTGGCGCTGCAGACGAAATAGCCGGGTGCGGCGGCATCGGCGGCGGCGAGCACGAAGTGCTGCATCGGTGCGGTGAATTGGTGGAAGCCCAACGCGTCTGCCAACATGTCGCGGGCATCGGCGGGCGTGAGCGGCTGGTAGTTGGAAAAAAAATTGTCGGGTTGGACGAAATCCTCTTCGGCCTGTTTGTCGTAGCCGCGGTGGATTGCATCGTCGGGGCGTTGGAACAGGCGCTGCTCACAGTTTTGCACGAATTTGAGCGACAGCGCGGGGTCGGTGCCGGTGGGCAGATGCTGCAAAGCGGCGGCCGGCACCACGGTGGAAGCGGTGATGTCATCTTCCATCTGGACCTTGACGGCCGGATGAAAATCCTTGCGCAGCCCGAAGGTGCGCCAGGCACCATCGGCTGCGAAGCCGACCCGCAGGTAGGTGGTGACGAGTTTGCGGTTGTCGCATTTGAGTTCGTTGCCGGGGGTGCCGTTGATGATGTCGACGCTGAAGTGCTCGCGCCAGGTGGCACCCCATTCCGGCTGGTAGTAGCGTTTAACGACGAAAACGAGCTCCTTGACATGCTGCGGCACGCTGGCGAGCCAAGCCCCGTACGCCGCGGTGTAGTCCTGCTCGTCGGGAGTGAGCAATTTGATCACCGAGCCGAGCGAACGCTCGGGTGAGAGCACGGCGCGGGTGTCGACGCGCGCGGGGTCGGCGAAACGCCCGGCATAATCGCGGCTGATGAGCTCTTCGACTCGGTCGAAATCCGCTTTAAGATCCGCGACGAAGACCGGGCCGGTGAGGATGGCATCAGTGATGCTCTTGGAAATTTCCGATTTGCCGCCGCCGGAAACCGTGCAGGGCTTGTGGCAAAATGTGCCCTCGGCGACGGTGCCGACGAGGCGCCACTGGCGGCCGTGACCGGGGGGCTTTTCCATGCGGACCTTGTAGCCGGACGGGCGGACGTAGGTTTTAGCCGGGGACAGCCTGATGCGATGGGCGCCGGTGGCATTTTTCCACGAAACCTCTTGGGCGTGCAAATCGAAGAACGCGTCGTGCGGAACATACACGATGGCCGGAAATTTCTTGTCCAGCGCGTAGCCATCCGGCTGGACGTCCATGAGCTCGCCAAACAGCGCGACCATTTCCTCGAAGTGGTGGCCCAGCTGCCGGACGTGGGCCTCGCCACTGAATTCCTCGCCCAGATCAAAGCTTTGGAACACCAGCGCGCCGCCGGCATGCTCCTCCTCGGCGAGACCGAACAAATTCGCCGCATAGCTCAACTGTGTCTTCACCTCCTTCTTGCAGTAGCCAAAATAGTTGTCGGCGATGAGGGTGACAATGACGCCGGTTTCGTCGCGCACGGTCAGTTTGAACGGGTTGCCGTCGTTGTAACATTCGTCCTCGGTGGTCCAGCACATGCCGTCGCGGCGCTGGCGTGCGCTCGCCTGTGCCACGTGCGGCAGACCCACCGCTCGCTTGGTCACCTGGGTGAGGTGCGGGGCAAGAATGATGCAGCCGGTGTGGCCACTCCAATGCTCGGTGTCGAGCGCCGCATCGTTATGTGGCAACAACGGGTCGCCGCCGTTGGCGAAGATGGCTTCGACGAAATCGAGGTTGCTCACCAGGTTGCCGGGCACGAACAGCCGGATCTCCATCGTCTTGCTGGCGGTGAAGCCGGCAACTTCCGGGCACACCAGCGGCCGGATGAGCAGCGACACGAAGCATTCCGCCGGCTGCGGCTGGGTCGAGGTGAACGGCAACCGCAGCAGATCGGGCGGCGGGGTGAGCGCGTGCTGGAGGAGTTTGGCGAAGGTGAATTTGGGCACGGCGAGCTTGTCGTCGGGGATCGGCAGCCCGCCTTCGGTGATGTGAAAAATCCCGGCGGTGGTGCGGCGGTCGCTCTTCGGGTTGTGCAGGACGCCTTGTTTGACCCGGTAGGAATTGATGATGTCGGAGGTGAAATCATCGCGATCCACTGGCAACGACAGCACCCGGGCGAGCCCGGCGCGGTCCAGCGTGAAGGTATGCGCCGGCAATTTGGGAGTGGGAATTTCCTGCAGGTAGTCGTGGAGGAAATTTTGGATGCGCTGGTCGGCGGGGCACAGGTGCTGGCCGAGCAGGCGGTCCTTTTCGCGCGACTGGGCGGCCATCGCGGCGGCGATTTCAGCAAACTCACGGTCGCCGGCCAGCGGCACCGGCTGGCAGCCGAGGAGGGCGAGCTTGACGTTGATATGGGCGATGAGGTGCGGCGGGATGCGCGATGGATTGGCCGATTGCGGCTGGCTGTTCATGGGGGAAAGGGTAGCGGTTGGAAATTTTAGTGGGACCTCCGGACAAAGCCACGGCTTGTCATAGCAAACCGCGGGCCACCTTCAGGTCCGCCTTGCGATCGCTTCCCTCCCAGCGGGTTGCGACCGGCGCTTACCCAGGATCGTTTAGCAAGAGGATCGGCATCCTGCCTGTCATGGACGAATGGCATCCTGCCTGTCGTTACATTGGCTGTCAGACGGGGTGCGCCGTCTGCCCTCACAGGATGGAGCCGATTTCCGATTGCGAAGCGTTAAACGGACAGGATCGGGTGGGCGAACTGCGCTGATCCGGGAGACAGCGGGTGGCCGCGAGCCGCCTGTCAGTGACTGCCCGTGGTCACGGGCGAGGCGGTGATCGCCCCCTCGGTGTGTGCCTCCTGCCAGGGGATTTCCTTGGCATTGGCCCAGAGTTCCTCGAGGCCGTAGTAGTCGCGCATTTCCTGGTGCATCACGTGGACCATCACGTCGATGTAATCCAACACGACCCAGCGGGTGTCGGCCTTGCCCTCGGAATTGACCGGGCGTTGGCCGTGCCATTCCAGCACCAAGCCGGACACGTCGCGCAGGATGGCGCGCAAATGGGGCATGGAGGACCCGGCGCACACGACCATGAAGTCGGTGATGCTGGAGACCCCGCGCATGTCCCAGACGCGGATATTTTCCGCCTGCATCTCATCGGCCGCTTGCGCGCAGGCCCGTGCCAGTTGTGCTCCTTGGATCGCCATAAATTCCCCTCGTGGGGAAGCCACTGTAGCCGACAACGCCCCGGATACCAACAAAATTCATCCGGCGATTGACTCCGGGCCGTTCATGGCTTCCCCTACGGCATGCCAGAACCGATCTCCACCAAGCCAATTTCCTCGAACAAATGGATCTGGGGCTACCTGATGCAGGAGAAGGCGGTGTTCCTGCCGTCGCTTGTGGCGCTGTTTGTCACCGCGGGATTGTCGCTGGCGTTTCCTTGGTTTCTCAAGGAATTGATTGGCAATCCGGTGGATGCGTTGCGCGCGCCGGGCACGCTCGACCCGCTGGAAGTGTTGGCCAAATCCAATGCGATCGTGCTCAAGCTGGTGGCGGCGCTGACGTTGCAAGCGTGCATCGGGTTTTTCCGGGTGCAGGGGTTTATTC
>Ga0073936_10005874_pt1 | contig 16406 bp, 12 predicted proteins | sample AliMusrvi5mmetaG_FD_87041 | JGI IMG/M metagenome (GOLD analysis project Ga0073936, IMG submission 87041) | Freshwater lake bacterial and archeal communities from Alinen Mustajarvi, Finland, to study Microbial Dark Matter (Phase II) - Alinen... | ecosystem: Environmental > Aquatic > Freshwater >... | reverse complement strand
TTAAACCCCGAAGTCACCTCAACCACTGCAGGTGAAATTACTTACACCTGGGCAGACAATCATTTGGATACCAATGCAGATGCTACTGACAAGGCTTTGCTGGTGGTGTATAACCCTGCCCGCAACAAGGCAGTAACCGTAGTGGATGGCAATACCCGTACAGGGGGCAGCCAGACCATCACTCTTCCTTCGAACTTCTCAGGCGACGAAGTACAGTGCTTCATCTCCTTTGCAAACGCAACCCAGGCTGTTCTGTCGAACAGTGAGTTTGTAGGCGGGATAATCGTATCGTAGGGATTTGAATAGCTTATAAGGTCAAAAAAACCGCTCTCTTGATGGGGGCGGTTTTTCAGGATTTGTATATTTTGTTTGTTATTACTTAAACACAATTAAAAAGCACCTACACAAGTGAATGTATAAGTGCTTAATTTTCAGGGTCGGTTTGGAGGGATTCGAACCCTCGGCCCGCTGATTAAGAGTCAGCTGCTCTACCAACTGAGCTACAAACCGAATCGGCGACAAAAGTAACAGATTGTTTGTCATTTTCAAAGAATCGGCACATTAATTGAGCTTTTATTTGTAAGCAAGTGAACGAAAATATAATATACAAGGGTATTGTGACGTTTTAACCGTATAAGCACGAATAAATAGTTATAACAGCATCAGACTATTGATTTGCAGTCAATGTAACGAGCATGTTAGAAAAATTCAATCAAAAATGAATATTTAATATGCGAGTTCCATCCGGCAATTAAAAAACACATTATTTTCGGATGAAATAATATCTTTGTTAGCAAACATAGGAACTAATATGGAAATCGTTAAATACATACCTGCAGAATTCGTCAAATTCATCATGGTGTTGATTTTCTCGTTGCTCATCGGGCTGGAACAAAGACGGCACCACATAGACGAAAACGAAGATCTCCTGTTTGGTACCGACCGTACTTTTACCTTTATCGGTTTACTGGCCTATGTTTTATTTATTGCCGACCCGGTTCACTATATTCCCTTTTTGATTGGATTTGCTTTAATTGGCTTCCTGCTCGGCATACAGTATCACCACAAGATTGGCTTAAATGGAAAATTCGGATTAACGAGCACCATTCTTGCCCTACTGACTTATTGTATTCCCATCATGGTTTTTACTCAGCCTGTCTGGCTGGTTTTATCGTTTATTGTTGCCCTTCTGCTGGTAGCCGAACTTAAAAACAATCTGATTACATTATCCAAGAAAGCGTCAGAAGAGGAGTTTATCACGCTGGCAAAGTTTATTGCACTTGCCGGTATCATACTTCCGCTTCTTCCGGAAGGAAATATCTCCCCTCAAATACCGATATCGCCCTACCATCTCTGGCTTGCAATAGTCGTTGTTTCGGGTATCTCCTATTGCAGTTACCTGCTCAAAAAATTTGTTTTCCCCGATTCAGGAGTCATGCTTACGGGTATATTGGGCGGTTTATACAGCAGTACGGCAACGACCGTTATTATTGCGCGAAAGGAAAAACTGGGAGTAGCTGGTCCAAATGCAGTTTCAGCCATTATGATTGCCAATGGGATGATGTATTTGCGAATTCTGTTTTTATCCTTCATATTCAACACCCAGGTAGCCTTACAGTTGACAATTCCTTTTATCGGGATGTTCCTGGTGACTTTACTTCTTTCGAGAATTTCAAGGACTAAAATTCAGGATCAATCTTCTGAACAAGTTCCTGTGATGAATGTTGAATCGAATAAGAACCCTCTTGAATTCAGAACGGCAGCAATTTTTGGCGCACTGTTTGTTGTATTTGCATTAGTGACAGATTTTATATTGAAAAACTATGGAAGCAGCGGGATAACAGGTTTGGCCTATGTAGTCGGAGTAACGGACATCGATCCGTTTTTATTAAACCTCCTTCAACACAAGACAGGAATTGAACAGATTACAATTGTGTTGGCTATTATAAATGCAACCAACAGTAATAACCTCTTAAAAATGATATATGCAATATCATTAAGTAATAAAAGTCTCAGGAAGCGTATATTTTTTAATTTTGCAATACTTATTGGCGCCGGGGTACTTTTGTCAATTCTCATTTATTTACTTTAGTATTTGAAATATCATAAGAATCGATTTATAAACAGATCATCATGAAAACAGGAAATTATCGTAATATCATTTCACTCATTCTTTTATCAACTTTGATTTTTACGAGTTGTAAAAAAAGCACGGTACAAGCACCTCCGGTGGTTATCCCTGATGCCTCAGTAGTCAATAAATTCATTTGGAATGGATTGAATAATTATTATTTATGGACCAGCCAGGTACCCAATTTATCGGATCCGAAATATACGGTGAAAGACACTTTAAACCTGATGCTTAATAAGTTTACCGATCCTCAGGCCCTATTTACCAGTTTGCTCTATCAATACAATACCATTGACAAATGGTCATTTTTGGTTGATAATTCACAGACCATCACCGACTGGATTAGTGGAACATCGAAAACCATGGGATATGATTTTATGCTTGCACAAATCGGGACTACAGGTGATCTGTTCGGATTTGTACGCTACATTTATAAAGGTTCCCCGGCTGAAGCTGCAGGTATGAAACGGGGTGATATTTTTACCAAAGTTAATGATAACCAACTAACATTGTCCAACTACGAATCTTTGTTATTTTCAACAGATTCTTACAAGCTTGGTTTTGCGACCATCGCCAACAAAATCGTAACACCAAATACAAGGACTGTGAATTTGACCGATGTTGTCATGCAGGAAGATCCGATAAATATGGACACCATTTTTGTATATGACAATAAAAAAATAGGCTACCTTGTTTATAACGGATTTAATTCTGATTTTGACATTCCGCTAAACAATGTTATTCAAAGCTTTAAAGATGCCAATATCGATGAAATGGTTCTCGATTTACGATACAATGGCGGAGGATCGGTTCAGAGCAGTATTTATCTGGCCAGTATGATTTATGGTACTGATGCCACCAAATTATTTGCCCATGCACAATACAACAACAATTTACAAGCCTACCTTGTCGAACAAAATGGAGCCGGCTATTTAAACAGCTATTTTGTACCGACCATAGATGCCACGGCTACAACTGCCACTACCCCAATCAGTACACTCAATCTGCAGAAAATTTACATTATCGTATCAGACAATACTGCCTCTGCAAGTGAACTATTGATAAACGGGCTAAGACCATACCTAAATGTGAAGGTAGTGGGTATCAATACGGTTGGAAAATATGTAGGTTCTACGACTATCCAGGATTGGGATGCCAATGGGAATGTCAATACTAATGATCCTTACGCCATGCAGCCGATTGTAGTTAAATATTCCAATTCGCTTGGGGTAACTGATTTTGTAAATGGCTTGACTCCCGACATTGTTGCACAAGAAGACATTGCCAATCTGTTGCCTTTTGGTGATCCGAACGAAACATTGCTTGGCGCAGTTTTGGCTGACATTAAGGGAATGCCGGTAACCAGCATGACACTTAAATCGGCCCAGATGGGTCTGAAAAAAGTGGCTGACAGTCATCAGTTCAAGCCGTATGCTACGGATATGTACATTAATCCCCAAAAGATTAATCGTTCATTAAAAAAATGATACTGAACAGAATGCGGTACTGGAACAATAAATTCAGTACCGCATTTTAAGTATATTCAATTAAAATGATATCAGGTAATTGGGAAATAATCTAAAACTCAAAACTGACAAACATTACCGTTCTACAACCTAACCCATGAAAACCAGATCCTTAATCCTCTTTGCATTTCTTTTCTTTTTTACCCAGGCTATCTTTTCGCAGGTTCCGGGAATAACTTCCTCCAATCTTCCCCTCGTAGTAATTAACACTAATGGTCAAACCATACAGGTGGGGGGAAAAATCGGAGCAAAGATGAAAGTTATTAATAATGGAGTTGGTAAAGTAAATTTGCCATCCGATCCCGGTAATAACTATGATGGAATAGTTGGAATTGAATACCGTGGCACTTTAACTTCCGGGGTGCAAAATCCATATAATTTTGAAACGAGAGATGCAACCGGGGCCAATTTGAATGTTTCTTTACTGGGAATGCCTGAAGAGAATGACTGGGTTTTGCTGGCTAACTACGACGACAAGACATTTATGCGCAATACCCTGGCTTTCCAGTTATTCCGAAAAATGAGCCATTATGCTCCACGTACACAAATGGTGGAAGTCATTATCAATAACGAATACCAGGGAATTTATCTACTGGCAGAAAAAATCAAACAGGACAAGGGCCGCGTTGACATCTCCAAACTGACAAATACAGATATTTCGGGCGATAATCTGACCGGCGGGTATATTTTCAAAATCGATACTTATGATGCAACAAACAGCTGGGTAAGCAATTATACACCCATCGATCATCCTGAGAAAGTCGTTCATTACGTTTATGACAGCCCTGAAGCATCCAAGATAGTTTCCCAGCAGAAAACCTACCTGAAAACCTTTGTTAACTCTTTTGAAGCTATGTTGTATGGCTCTGCCTTTGCTGATAAAACAATAGGATATCCTGCATGGATAAAGTTGAATTCATTTATGGATTATTTCATTGTCAGTGAGGTATCCAGAAATATAAATGCTTACCGGAAAAACTGTTACTATTTTAAGGATAAAGACAGCAAAGACAATAAAATTCATTCAGGGCCGGTTTGGGAATTTGATTCTGCATTTAAGAACATTGTTGATTGCGATCCTTACAATGCTACAGACGGATCTGGATGGACCTATAAAATCAATGATTGTACAACCAATACAATGAACTCGAATGGCTGGATAGTCCGTTTACTTCAGGATCCTGCTTTTGCCGATGCAGTGAATGCGAGGTATTTCGAAATGAGAAGTTCATACCTGAGTACACAATATATAAATAGCTTCATCGATTCAATTCAGAGTCAGGCCAGTGAAGCTGAAGTAAGACATTATGCCAAATGGAACATCCTGGCTGCCTCAGTGGGTACTCCTGAAGTTGATCCACAGCCTGCAACCTATGACGGACAAGTAACAAAACTCAAAGACTGGATTCAAACCCGGCTCAATTGGCTTGACGGACATATGTTAGGAACTACATCAACTGCTGAAAACCATGAATCAGATGTCAGTTGCCGGGTCTTTCCAAATCCAGCTCGTGATGTCGTATATCTGGAATCGTCTTACGAAATTCAAAGGATAGGAATATACAGTAATGACGGGACGTGTGTCATGATAAAAGAAGGAAATTCAGGATTCTCAACACAGCTGGATGTCTCAGGTCTATCCTCCGGGTTTTATGTTGTAAGGTTAACGCTTAAGGGAAATCATACGATTAACGCTAAACTCGTTATAAAATAAGTAACTTTATTAAGTTAAGGATGTTTGGCAATTTACTTTTTGTGAAATTCAGTGTTTTTGTGCCTTGGTGGCTAAATTTTTCTTGCCACAAAGGATCCAAGTCACGAAGTTCCACCAAAAAATGGATCACTAGACATTGTTGCGGAAAGCAAAGTCAATGGTGAGTTTTAAATGATCTTACTTCTTTCTTTAAAACGTATTAACCTCAGTAGTAAAAGTATAGGGACACCAGCATCAAACCTTATTACCTTATTTTTGAAAGTTGAATACAACTATCAGGAGCTATCAGTCCATCAACCCCAAATAAGGTAATAAGGTTATTGACTGTGAGTTTGGACTTTTCTACTGAGGTTACCAATAAAAATGAGGTTTTAAGAAATGGCCATCTATGTTGTTTGGATACAGAGTTCGAGAAAGAACTCTATTTTCATAAGGTAAATAAGATTAAGGTTTTTGGGGTTGTATCTTTGTTACTAAGATATTTTCAGAAAAGTAAGATTTTTAGAATAAACAGTTCTGAATAGTGGTTTTGATCCAGGTACTCGGAACCCCATAACAATGTCAAGTGATCACAAGAAATTCTCTTAACTTAATGACATTGCCCATCCGAGACAAAAGATCATTATATTCATTCCTTTTCTGCCAACATTTTGTCCCGTACAGGATACAGGATGATAGAATAAAATTCAGACAGTTTCTATTATTTTTTATCTTGTTGGATATTCTATAGGTTGTTAAAGTTCAATTTGCTAATTTTAGCATAGAACCAAATAACTAACACTATGAAAATACTTATCACTATTTCGCTGATTTTATTCATCGCATTTTCAGTTCATTCTCAACAACTTCCATTCAGGCTAGAAGAATTAACCGGTCCAGATTATGTCAAAGCAGTGGAGAAATCATCTAAGACCTGCATCCTGCCCATTGGAGTAATGGAAAAGCATGGACCGCATCTTCCAATCGGGACTGATTTGTACCGTGCCCGTGAATATGCCGTACGTGCTGCTGCAAAGGAGTATACTGTCGTTTTTCCGTGGTATTTCTTCAGCCAGATCAACGAGGCTAAACACCAACCGGGAACTATCGCCTACAGTCCTGAACTGATATGGAAGGCTCTTCAGGAAACACTGGACGAACTAGCCCGTAATGGTTTTGATAAAATCATCATAGTAAATGGCCATGGGGGAAACAATGCCTTCCTTAATTACTTTGGGATGGCTCAATTATCCCAAAGACGTTCGTACAGCCTTTATCTTTTTCAACCAACCGAAGATCCTGAGGTTTCAAAGAAAGTGGAGGAATTGACTCAGCATGACCCCCTTAACGCACATGCAGGCAATAGGGAATCGTCTGAAATGACTGCCATACAGCCTGATTTAGTCCATATTGATCGTGCCGGGCAGCAATCAGGAGCTGATCAGGATCGTCTTAAAGGCCTTCTGAATGTTTATACAGGAATCTGGTGGTATGCTAAATTTCCGAACCATTATGGTGGCGATGGGGCAAAAGCAAATGCCAAGGCTGGCGAATTACAGATCAGTTCAACGGTGAATCAGCTCATAAAGATGATTCAGGCTGTGAAAAAAGATGAAATAGTTCCGTCTCTTCAAAAGCAATTTTTCGATCAATCAGAAAATCCATTGAAGACCAAACAATAATTCTCCATAGTATTATTGTACACGATTCAATGGACAAGAAACTATAACTAACTGATTGGCAAAGGAAAAATGTCATTAGTCATTAGAAAATCTGCACTTTTGACCTTTTCTCCGCCTGTGTCGGCTACCGTGTACTCACATCTGTTTCGACTCTATGATGATTGATAAAACCTTATTTTTATTGGGAAACCTAAGTACAAAACATGCGTCCCAAAGACTCAACCTTATTACCTTATTTATGAATGTTGAAATACATTTATCAGATTCTGTCAGAAAACTATCAACCAGAAATAAGGTAATGAGGTTGTGGGTTGTGGGTTGTGTGTTGTGTGTTTTGATTTTTCTACTGAGGTTAATTTCCTTAAAATAAGGTTTTTTTAGCCATCCCTGGTATCGGGATTATTTTTTATTTGTGGGTACACGGTAGCTGCGTCGAGCTGGGAATAGCTAATGACAGTTTTCTGTTAGTATAGAATAGATTAATAGAGTATAAAGTCTGTGAGGAAATTTACAAAAAGAAAATTGCAACACCACCAACTGTAATTACTGCACCGATAATTTCCTTCCAGTTTACCTTTTCGTGAAATAAGAATATTGCTGGCGGAATGATCAGCACAGGGACTATTGACATGATCGTCGCAGCAATTCCTGCCTGGGTATGCTGAATAGCAAGAAGTGAGAAGGAAACGCCCAGGAATGGGCCAAAAACAGATCCCAATGCAACTCTCTTCATGGCAGGCTTGTGCTGCAATGCTTTCCAAACCTTACCATATCGTTTGGTGAATAGAATGATAATTGCAAAACCAACCATTCCGGTCATAACACGGATGTGTGAAGCTGCAAATGCATCGTAGTTACCCATTCCCTTTTTGCTCAGTACCAGTCCAACACCCTGCCCCACCGCTCCGCCAAAAGCAAGCATGATTCCTTTTATGCTGTAATTGGTGGTAATTTTATGTCCCTTCTTCGTGATGTCTTCATGTTTTTCGCGTTTCAGGATTACTATGGAAATTCCGGTTAGCGTTACAACCATCCCCACCCAATTCATAGAACTCAGAACCTCCCCCAGTACCATCCAACTTACGAACGCAGTAATTGGTGGCGCCAGTGCCATGATTAGCATGGCTATTCGTGCACCAATAATTACATAGGACTGGAAAAGAAGCAAATCGCCAATCACAAAACCTACAATACCTGATAAGGCAAGCCATGCCCATTGTTCAGCACTTGCATCCAAAGGTAGAATCATGTCTCTGCGGAAATAATTTACGATTCCGTAGATAAAAAATGCGATCACCAAACGAATTAAATTAACCTGAAGGGATCCAATCTTTTTGCCGGCAGATTCAAAGGACATGCTTGTCACCGTCCAGAATGCGGCGGTTAGAAGAGCGGCGATTTCGCCAGTATAGTGATCCATAGAAGTATTGTAAAAGAAGGGCCGAAGATAAAAAGAAAGTGTCTAAAGTATACTAAAGTGCCTAAAGTTATGAGTAAAAACTTAAGGCACTTCGAACTTTAAGCTAACCGAACTTTTTTATTCCATATCATTTAGATGAAGATCGAGCGCCTTTACTGATATCTGAATTTCACGGATTGAAAGGGCTAGTGATAGAATCAGTAATACGAGGGCAATTCCAAATAGTACTTCAGCCCATATATGAAAGTTTACATAAATAAGGAACATACAGATCACGCACAGCAAAAGACTTGAGATACCTAATATCTGCATGGTCTTGGTCAATTGCAGGCGTTTTCTCAGATTCTGTATCTGACCAAGAAGCAGTGAATTTGGATTTTCTTTAAATGAGCTGTGCAAGCTGCGTACTACCTGTGCATACGCCAGAAACCGGTTGGTATATGCCAGCAGAATCAAGGAAATGGCCGAAAACAATAAAGCCGGTGTGGTAAGAGTTAATTGTTCCATAAAAAAGTGCCTAAAGTGAACTAAAGTGCCTAAAGTTATGAGTAAAAACTTTAGGCACTCCAACCTTTTTCGTTATTTCAGCAATCCAGCCATCGTATCGCGCAGTTTACCTTCGCGAATATTGCGTGCAATGATTTTACCGGTTTTGTCAACCAACAGGTTGGATGGTATTGAGTTTATTGAATACAAAACAGCTGCTTCGTTTTTCCAAAACTTCAAATCTGACACATGGGTCCAGGTAAGCTGATCATCAGCAATAGCCTTTTCCCATTTTTCTTTATTACTATCCAAAGAAACTCCCAGGACTCCAAAACCTTTAGTCTTGTATTTGTTAAATGTTGCCACTACATTTGGATTCTCCCGACGGCATGGACCACACCATGAAGCCCAGAAATCAACCAGGGTATATAGGTTTTTTGAATAGACGTCACTGAGTTTAACCGGATTCCCCAATGGATCATTTAATGTAAAATCAGGAGCATTTTGTCCAACTGAAACCAATTTTAACTTGGCTACATGATCTTTCAGTGTAACAACAAATGGCACTGAATCAAGTTTAGGATTCAATCCTTTGATAAACCCTTCCAGGACATCTGCTTCCATGTCATAATAAACACGGCTAAGCAGATAAGGCGAAACGTAAGATGCTGGATTTGCCTTGATATAGTCTTTTTGTTCAGTGTCAATTTTATCTGACATATTTTCAGACAAAACCATCAAACTGTCCGCTTTAACTTTATTGCCTGCCTTTTCAGCTTCTTTTGACTGAGTAAAAAGTGCTGTCGCCTGTTTGTCAATTTCATCTAGTTTATTCTGAAGGGTCTTATATTCATCCTGAATCTTTGACCCGGTCACTCTGGCCGTTGTCAGTGAATCCAATGAACCTGTAATTGTAATCTCTGCATTATCAATAAAGAATGGCAATTTATCGTTCCTGGTGCTGGTTGTAAAGTAATAGACTTCAGGAAATTTAACAGCCCCGTTAAACTTACATTCACCGCCCTTAATCTCAGTAGAGTCCAATTTCACCCACGTGCCTTTGATTCTATGACTTAAGTATGCTTTTCCATCACCGGCAGTTAACTTCACACTGACTTTATATGAAGGGGCATGATTACAGGCAAAAAAACCAAACATGATTGCAATTAATAACAGATTTCTCATTGTTGTATTTTAAATTATTGGAAGTTTAATAAGTTGATGCAAATTAAAAGAAATAAATCAAAGAAATAATGAATTAAATGAATCTTTAATCAGTGTCCGTCCATACAGTCGAAGTTCTTTAATAGGAGCGTCATTGCGAAGGAGGAACGACTGAAGCAATCTATTGGATATAAATAATTTGAGATTGCTTCACTTCGTTCGCAATGACGCATCGATTTACATTTTACCTACTTTATAGACAGACTCTAATTATATTGCTTCAGGTCAAATATGACGTAAGCAATAATTAATGATCTGTTCATCAAGTGCGTTCATTAATTCTTTACAGTCTATTGACCTGTATATTTCCAAGCTGGTTTTGAAGTTCTTGCTTCTGAATTCGTTTCGTGCTTTCTCAATTCTCAATTTATCAAATTCGATATTGTAACCATCCCGTGCTTTTTTATCATATTCAGTTATGATATTATCCTGAAGTTTTGAATACTCTTTCAGCCGAATGCATTCACCTTTAAAGAAGTCATCTACTAAGTATCTAAAGTCGTGTAATATATGTGAAAACGCCAAAAGTTTATCTTCAGTCTGAACGTCATTAAACTGTTTCTTGTTTCGAAATCCAAGTTTATTAAGATAAAAGTCGTGACTTACTGCAAAGTTTTCAAATTGGTAAACAACATGCCCAATTGAAAACTGATACCCAAGATGAAATTCCTTGTGTTCGTTTTTGTATTTCACAAAGGTAAAACGACTTCCCGAATCCTTGAAGTTTTCGTATTCTTTTACCCTAAAATCATATCGATTTAAAAATGGTTCTAAAATATCAAGTCCTTTGTCTAAGCTTGCAAGTAGTTCCATCGCCTTTAAAAAATTACTGACAATTTGTGTATCTCTTCAACAAGGGTGAAGATATATAAAAAAGTTATATGAACTACCTTCACTTTTAGAGATGTCACACGGTATATCTCTCAGATACTAAAAAAACCGGGCAACAACGCCCGGTCCTATTGTATACATTAAATTGATATCTATCTTGATTCCTGATGAATAATCAATTTATTTCTTTTCATAGCCTTCCAAATGAACGCTCATCACTGATCGTCCTGACGGATCGGCATTATTCTTGAAACTTGCATCCCATTCCAGGGCAATTGGTGTACTGCAGGCAATGGAAGGAACCGACGGGACACAACTAGCGGCCGAGTCAGAAGGGAAATATTCAGTAAAAATAGAGCGATAGAAATACTCTTCTTTTGATGGAGGCGTATTGATTGGGAACCTGTATTTCGCTGTATTCATTTGCTCATCAGTCACTTTTTCTGCAACCATTGATTTCAATGAGTCGATCCAATTGTAGCCAACTCCATCGGAGAATTGTTCTTTTTGTCGCCATACAACACTTTCGGGCAAGTAATCTTCAAATGCCTTGCGAACAATCCATTTTTCCATCCTCCCGTTTTTAGCCATCTTTTCTTCGGGGTTAATCCGCATAGCCACATCCAGAAACTCCTTATCAAGGAATGGAACCCGGCCTTCAACGCCCCAGGCAGCCAATGATTTGTTGGCCCGTAAACAATCGTACAAATGTAGTTTGCCAATTTTACGAACAGTCTCTTCATGAAACGCACGAGCATTGGGTGCTTTGTGGAAGTATAGGTAGCCCCCGAAAATTTCATCGGCTCCTTCCCCTGAAAGCACCATTTTCACACCCATTGACTTGATAACACGAGACAAGAGGTACATTGGAGTTGATGCACGAACAGTGGTTACATCGTAAGTTTCAAGGTGATAAATCACATCACGGATGGCATCCAAACCTTCCTGAACGGTGAAATGTATCTGGTGATGAACCGTTCCGATATGATCTGCAACCTTTTGAGCGGCAGCCAAATCCGGAGAACCGATTAATCCAACTGCGAAAGAATGTAATTGTGGCCAGTAGGCTGTCTCTGAATTCTGAGACTCGATCCTAAATGCAGCATATTTTTTAGCAATAGCCGAAATAACCGATGAATCAAGTCCCCCGGATAGCAATACTCCGTATGGAACGTCCGACATCAACTGGCGGTGAACTGCATCTTCAAGGGCTTTACGTAAAACATCAATATCAAAGCCATTGTCTTTCACCGCATCAAAAGATTCCCAATCGCGTTCATACCAGGTTTTCACTTCGCCGTCAGGACTATAAAGGTATTTGCCGGGCAAAAACTCTTCTATTATATTGCAATGACCTTCAAGCGCTTTCAACTCTGAAGCCACAAAGTAATTCCCTGATTTATCCCATCCCTGGTATAATGGAATGATTCCAATATGATCACGGGCAATGAGATAAATATCCTTTTCAATATCGTATAAGGCAAAGGCAAAAATCCCGTTCAGATCTTCCAGAAAATCTACTCCTTTTTCACGATATAAAGCCAGAATAACTTCACAATCAGAATGAGTAAGAAATTCATACGAATCACCAATCCGATTGCGGATTTCAAGGTGATTATATATTTCGCCATTTACGGCCAACACCAGTTTCCCATCTTTACTGTACAATGGCTGGCCACCTGATTCAGGGTCGACAATAGACAAACGTTCGTGCGAAAGAATGGCTTTATCACATGAAAAAATACCTGACCAATCCGGACCACGATGCCTGATCTTCTTTGACATCTTTAAAACCTGAGGGCGTAGTTCCTTCGCGGGCACCTTCAGATCAAATACACCTACAAATCCACACATAATCTATCTTGTTTAAAATATTTACATCCCATAAAATCAATCAGCTGTCAAAAATAGTCATTCTGATTGATTACAGAAAGATTTTCTGACATATTTCTCTTTTATACCTCTTTTACTATCACATAAGTCAATATTAACTCCTTTTAGCGAGCTACTGAATATTCCAAATTTATAACCTGCTCCACTTTTTTAATCCACCCTATCTTTAAAAATATACTATTTCGTTAAAGACCCCCTTATTCCGAAACATCAACTATCAAAATTAAAGTATGTTTTTAGAAATGACCTGCATTATCTATTTTGGTAACATTCTATTCATAAAACGCAAAAAGGTAGTCAAATTAGACGGATCACATGACATTGTTGAGAGTTCCCGATAATTATTGGGATCAAAACCAATATTCAAGTATGTTTTTTCTAAATAAATCTTACTCTTCTGAAAATATCTTAGTAACAAAGATACAGCCCAAAAACCTTAATCTTATTATCAGGAGTACTTCTTGACCGGATCAGATCCCCTGGGAAAGGTTTATCAGGCCCTATACATGATAGATAAGATTGGAATCCTCGTGGCGTTACCGATTACTAAAATTGAATTAAAAAAAGTAAGATTTCTTAAAGCTCACTTTTGACCTGTTGATAATCCCACCTTGGAGGCAGGGGGGCTTTACTAAAAAGTAAGATTTTTAAAAACTCACCATTGACTTTGCTTTCCCCACAACAATATCATGTGGTCCAAACTGACTACTTTTCTATTTGTGGCAGAAAGGATACCATTTCTTTCTGAAAGATGAAATCCTCACATACCGAAAGAAATCTAAAGTAAACATATTTTGTGACAAATGTTTGTGTTATTATTTATAATAATTACTTTTGGTATTAGATATGAACATATTCGTAAAACAAGATTATAAAGAAATGTAGAACAAGAAGAAAATAGGAAATATTAAAACATAGCGTTTAGCTGAATTCTGCACTAGAAATCGACCAATTTTCAAAAGACAACAGGATTGTAAGCAAAACGCCACGTCAAGGCGTGGTCGTTGCTTTACATCTGTTTGTCGGGTTCTTGGTCGAACCTCTAGTGCAGTGTGGGCAATTTGGCCACGCTGTTTTTTTGTATATATCTTAAGTCATAGATTAGTAGATGACCCATAAATCACTAAGGTTAAAAATAATTTAGCAAAATGATAACAAAACAACCAAACCTAAAATTCGAATACATTGACAGTTCTTAGCCACAACCCTCATCATGCGATTATTAAAATCAGAAAATCCGACAAAAGAACTCCATAAATAAATTTGGAATAAACTCTTTTCGAATTATCATTATATCAAGCAATTAATACAACTTAACCTCATTTATTAACTCTTAAATCAATAAAATGGAAAACAATCAACCTTTACCACTACCTAATTCTGTTGCAACTCTCGTTTTAGGAATCTGTTCTCTTCTATTTGGATGCATTATTGTTGGCTTTGTTTTGGGAATCATAGGTCTTGCCATTTCGGGAGGGAGTAAACGTCTATATTTCCAAAACCCCAACCAATATTCTGGGTATGGGATGCTAAATGCAGGCCGAATTTTGTCTATAATAGGAGTAATCTTAGGAGCGATTACTCTTTTCTATTATATTGTCTTTGTTGTAATTATAGGTGCAGGAACATTGCCTTTTTTACATTTTTTGAAAATGTAATGCTCACATCTTTGTCAAATTGGTTGCAGAATCACATGTTACCTTGCGCTTATAAGCAAATATTTGGTCTTAATTGTCCTATGTGTGGGTTTCAGCGTTCATTGATTGAGCTACTTAAAGGAAACGTTTTCGAAAGTATAATTATATTTCCGGCACTACTTCCTTTGATATTTTCATTTTCTATTTATGCTTTATTGCGAATTAGAAAAAGACCAAAAGCAATAAGTGTATTTCAGATTCTATTACTTTTTGACCTTACAATTATGATTTTAACTTGTGCTTACAAAAACATTTATTAACAATTTGATTCAATTATTATGAAAAAAATATCAATTTATGCTATGATTGTATTAATTGCAATTATTTATACTTCATGTGGTGGAGGCGTTAAAGAATTTAATGTTAAAAGCAATTCAACAAATATTACTGGTGATTTAGAAGAATATTTGCAAGTTGTTACTGGAAGTTACACGATTTCATCAGTTAGTGGACTAATATTAAATATTAAGGTAAAGGTAATTAAACCATTAAAAGAGAGGAAGAAATTCTCTGAACTTAGAGCACAACTATTGGACAAAGCAGGAATGCCTTTAACTGGAGTAGGTGCTTTTCACATAGAATATGGTGTATGGGCGCATGCTGACCAAATTGAAAAAATTAATAATGCATTAAAAAAAGGAGTAGGAGAATTTGCCATTCAATTAGATTATGATTCTTGGAATTCATGTAATAGCGAAGAAGCATTAAAAATAGGTTCAGAGAAAGCAATATCATTTTCAGTCTCATCAAAACTTAAAGACGACTATGAAAGCACTTCAATCAGTCCATCAACATCATCTACACCAGATGAAGTAAAAAATGAACAAGTTGTGACAAAAGAAACAGGTGATACTAATTGGGACAAAACACTTACAGATTATGAAGCATATACTGACAAGTACATAAAATTACTTAAAAAGGCTAAAGCAGGAGATGCATCAGCTATGACCGAATATGTTGGAATGTTGGCAAAAGCTCAAGAATTTCAAGAAAGTCTTTCTGCTGCAAATGGTGTTTTGACTCCCACTCAGATGCAGAAATTTACTAAAATACAGATGAAACTAGCAAATGCCGCAAGTGGTTTATAGGTACTAAATAAGCAATGAGGCTATACCTCATTGCTTATTTTAATTTTTAAAACGCTCGAATGAAAAATACATTGCTTTGCCTTTTAATTTTATCATTTTCCTTTTCAATCAGTGCACAAAATTGTACAGATTGGATAGAAAATAAATATGATGATGTTTCAGGTATTACAATAAAGTCAATGAAAGACAGGCTATATATAAACAAAGATGGTCAGCAGAAGGTGTCATTATTTATAGCCCAAAAGATTGAAGATAGCGAAAAGGAAATGGTACTTACTATTGATATAAAAGACGGCGGTTGTATAAACAATCAGAATGGTATTATTTTTCTTTTTACTGATGGCACAAGATTGAAAGAACTAAATCATGGTTCCGATAATTGTGCAGGTTTTGCGATGCTCAATATAGGTATTCCTATTTATGATGGAAATACAATAAAATCTTACTTAATGCAAAAGAAAGTCAAAACACTTCGCATTTATACAAACGACACTTTTGTTCAGGTAGATTTCACGTAATCCAATCAAGAGAAATTAATGAATACCCTTAAATGTATAGATTAATACCAATGTAATAGATTCAAAAGGAAAATATATTGGACTACGATTCTCACAAGCAATTTACAGCCAAGGTATTCAATTCCCTACTTTACTTATTTGTAAAGCGAATGGATAATATTAGAGTGAATATATAAATTGAAATAAAAACAACATTTTATAGAGTGATATTATGAAT
>Ga0073936_10005871_pt1 | contig 16412 bp, 17 predicted proteins | sample AliMusrvi5mmetaG_FD_87041 | JGI IMG/M metagenome (GOLD analysis project Ga0073936, IMG submission 87041) | Freshwater lake bacterial and archeal communities from Alinen Mustajarvi, Finland, to study Microbial Dark Matter (Phase II) - Alinen... | ecosystem: Environmental > Aquatic > Freshwater >... | reverse complement strand
GGTAAGCGTGGTGCAAAGGTCGATAAGTTGGAGTGCGCGCTGCGGCTCATCCATCAAGTCCATCATCAACTGGGTGACCCCGCGGAAAAACGAGGCGGTGCACAGCGGTCCGCGTGCAGCGACTACGGGCATCGTATAACCGGCGTCGAAGATGCGTTGTTTCATCGTCGCGTAACGATGCAGGATCAGCGGGCAAAACCCGTCGCTGGTGGGATCGGGCGGGGCGAGTTGGTCGAGGTCTTCGAGGCGGAACGGCACGCGCTCCTCGCTGGGCGTTTGGTGGGGCCAGAAACGGACGCGCACGCCCAGAGCGGAGGGTTCTGCGGCCATGCCAATTTCCGCCCACCACGAGGGGAAGAACGTCACATCCGGAAATTCCTCGATAACGCTGCGATGGGCGTCGAACCACACATCCGAATCAAAGAAGTAGTCGTTGTGCGTGATGCCGAGGTGACCGGGCAGCCACGGGCTGTCCACGATGAGCGCGAGCGGCACGCCCGCGCCGGGCTGGCGCTTAGCCGCCGCCTTGAAGAGTTGCCATTGGTCAGGACGCATGGAAGATATTGAGCTACTGGGGTTGCGGTGGGGTATAAATGAAGGAATGTTGCGCGAATTTACAGGATCAGCGGCTGAGGCGGTATGCCTCGACGATGGTGTGGCACTTGGTAAGCATGTTGGGCACTTCCCAGACGGGGAGTTTGCCATCCGCCAGATATTGCAGGTACTTGCCTGTCACCTGTGCGAAGTGCGCCTCATGCCCAATTTTAAATTGATCCGGGACGACAACTTCCCAAGCTTTGCCGGCCGGTTTGATGGAAAGTCCTGGATAGAGGGTTTGCAGTTTGATGATGGCAACTAACAGGCTTTTCTCAAAATCAGGAGCGCTCACGCTGCCGGTGTTCTCGACGTAGAGGACCGGCTTGTAGCTTTGCTCCTTGCCCTGGCGAATGATTAGATTGGCAGAACTGCCGCGCATGATCGAAAAATGCGTATCTCCCCCACCCTCCGGTGCTTCAAAATTCCAAGTGACGGACACCTTGGCATGCACGCCGCGCAAGGTATAGGAAAATTCGCCATTGCCATACACCTCTAACTCGCCGGCTGCATTCACGCAATTTTTTATAGAAGCAGGAAATTCCTTGAGCGCGGTGGATTTCTCAAACTGCGCGGCACTCACCTTCGTGGTCCAGCGACGTGCCGCGAGCACCACGACGTCGGCGGGTGTTAGTATCTGCTCGGGAAACGCCTCCCACTGCACCAGATCCACCAGATGCGTCGTGACATCAACGATACCCTCGCCCTGTTGGGTGACGTCGAAAAACCACGGCGGGCGCTGCAGCGGTTTGCCGGACACCGTCTTGCAGTAATGGTGGACGCTTTCCTTGGTGATCGCCGGTTGGTCGGCACTGCCTTTTTGCAAGGTGCCGAAAACCTCCGGAATGCGGGAGAGTTCGCGCTGCAGGATGGTAGTCGTCTCATGGCGCTCAGTCATGATATCATATAACAATACCCCGCGCTTTTTTGCCTCGGCGAACGCCTGATTGATCTTCTCAAAGTCCGCCGGCACGATCACCATCGGCTTGTCGCTCAACACGTTATACCCCCCCTGAATGGCACGTAAGATATAATCCGCCTTGCGCGAATTATTACCGGAAATAATCACCAAATTGCCTTTCCTCTCGTCTAACATCCGCTGCACAAAATCCGTGCCGCTGTACACGTCCTCGTGCCAGTGGGTCGGCTTGTCGGCACGCGTGTTGTAGCCGTCGATGCGCTTGAGATGTTGCTCGAGATCCGGCCCGGCGGGCGCATAGACATGCACGCTGGCGTCCACCTGCGGGTAGTCGGCTGCCTGCACCAAAGCCGCATGAAAATGCCCGGGATCCAAGGTGATAAGCTTGACGGCGGGCGCGGCGGGCGCGGCGGGCAGCGCCAGCACTGCGGCGAAGGCTAGCCAAAATGAGGCACGGAGGAAACGCAGTTTCATGTTAGAGCGATTTATACCGAGTGAAGCCGGCGTGTTTGGCGGCGTTGAAAGCGCCGAAAGGGGCACGCTCGGGGCGGTTGAGCAAGGCATTCGCCTCGGCGTCGTCGAAGTGTTCGGTGGCGGCATCCCACTTGAGCGGGCGGCCCAGCTTCATGCCGATGGACGACATCAGACAGACCGAGCAAGTGCGGTGGGCTGCCTCAGCATGGGTCACTGCAAGCTTGCGCTCGCGTATCGCCTCCAGCCAGTCGAGGTGGTGGTTCCACTTGGGACTCTTGTGGAGTTGGATCGCATGCTTGGTTAGATCGGCTGTGGCCAGCGTGGGATCACTGCTGTTGAAGGCCTTGGCGGCCTTTTGGGCGGCCGGCGGATCACTGGCAGTGGCCGCCGCGCCGCCGCGGCTAACCCAGATCCAGCCATTTTCACCTTCAAACAGGACTCCGTTAGGTAATTCGTCGGAGATGGTCATTTCCACACCGTTGACATATTGGAGCGAGACGTGGTACTTGCCGTGTACGTTCCAGAAGCTCGATTTATCAGGGAAAGTGGCCTTGGCGTTCACTGAGATGGGGCCGGTATGTTCGGTGCCCATGCCCCAGTGGGCGATATCGACATGATGAGATCCCCAACCGGTAATCATGCCCGCTCCAAATTGTTCGAGGCGCAACCAACCTGGACGACCGAACCCGTGTTGCGGGTGGCAGCGGTCCTCGGTGTAATATACCTGTGGGGTGGAGCCAAGCCATGAGTTGTAATCGAAGGTGGCGGGCAGTGGCATTTCCTTGGGATTGCCGCCGCCCGGATCAATCGGCAAGCCGATCTTGATGGAGTGGATCTTACCAATAGCACCGTTGCGGACGAGCTGACAGGCACGCAGGAATTGCTCGGTGGAGCGTTGCTGGGAACCAATCTGAAACACCGACTTTTGCGCCTGCAACACATCACTAACCAGGCGACCTTCACCAATGGTCAGGCTCAGGGGTTTTTGGACATAGACGTCCTTGCCGGCCAGAGCAGCCTCCACCACCAACTGGGCGTGCCAGTGGTCGGGAGTGCTGATCATTACCGCATCCACTGCCTTGTTGGCGAGAATTTCACGGTAGTCCTGGTGCGCTGAGACGCTCACTGATTGCTTGGTCGACTTGGCATAAGTGTCCTGGATGCGAGCCTTCGCCGAGCCCGCACGCGCCGAATCAAAATCGGCCACAGCGATGATGCGTGCCAGTTCCGGCAATCTGAGCACGCCCGGCATGTCCATTTCATTGCCAATGCGGCCGCAGCCGATCTGAGCGATTTGGATCAGCTTGGAGGGGGCCTCCGCGCCTAACACGCGTGACGAGATGATAGTGGGAAACCCGATGGCCGCCGCAGCGCCGCCGGAGAGTTTGATGAAATTGCGACGACTGGTTGGTGACGATGAGTGCATGAATCAATCTATGTTAGGGTTACTTGCTGCTTCCGATGACCCACAGGATGCCGCCGAGCAGGTGTTTTCTGAAAGTCGGGTCGGAGTAATATTCGATTTTGTGGCCGAGCGAGGTGTAGAACGCCCGTGCGCCGTGCTCCTCATGGCACCAAGCGAGGGGAAATTCGCCGTTGAGCTTACTGAGGCTGGGCTGGGGCGTGGAGAATTTTCCCAAGGGCACGGAGGTATCCACGGCCAGCAGGACCGTGAGCTTCGGGTTGAGGTTGGTGAAAAAATAACACTCATCACTCCATTCCCAGGTTTTGCCCAAATGCGCCGTGGACGGATGCTTGCTATCCAATACCTTGATGGTGAACTTTTGCAGCGGCGCATGTACCAGAAACTTGCCACCCTGCACTTGTTGAAAATATGGCCAATCCCGCTCCGAGCCCGTCGAGGAATGGATTCCGACAAATCCCCCGCCCCCTTCGATATATGCCTTGAACGCCGCGCGCTGGTCATCGGTGGCAAACGCTTCGTTGTTGGAATTACCAAACACCAGCGCCTTGTATTGCTTCAGGTTGGCTGCGCTGAACACCGCCGGATCGTCCGATACCTCGGCCTCAAAGCCGTTGGCAGCTCCCAACTCCTTGATGGCTTTGGCGCAGGCGGCGATGTTGTCATGCACAAACCCCTTCCCGTCCTTGGTGAAATTGCGGTTGTACACGAGCACCTTGTCCGCTGCCAGCATCGGCATGCTGGTGACGAACAATAACGCAAGACTGGCGGAGCGGAGTGATATTGGCATGGGAACGATGGTTGATAACATAAACGGTCCCGAACAGGCCAATCTTACAGCGCCACGGCAATTTCTACGGCGGTAGGGTCGGACGGCCTCGGCCGACCCACTTGTCCGCCCGGATGGGCGCGGCAATTACCAAACGAGGATCTCCCCCTCAGCGACCCGCTGCGCTGACCATGGCGTGCAGGCGAGCATTAAAAGTAGCGGAGGCGGCGAGATGTTCGAGGCTAAGGAACATCCGGTAGCGCCAGTAATGGGGCATGTTGGCGGGCACATTGATGCGCTCGGCGGCAGGTTCGGGGTGGCGGATGGATTCATCGATTGCCATCAGGTCCTGCAACGGGACAATCGCCCACATGGCCGGCGAGTGGAGATGCAGCGCGAGAATGCTTGCGGCGGTGTCGCCGGAGAGGTTGAGCGAGGGAAAATCCACCCCTAACATGCTCCACGCGAAGTGGCCTGTGAGTTGGCCATCCTCGCGCCACCATTCGCGCAGGGTGGGCATGTCGTGGGTGGACGGGCTGACCACGCTCAGGTAGGGTGCGTCGGCCGGGTGGAAAAAGTCAGCGTGGAGGGATTTTGGCATGCGTTGGATTTCAAGGGATAGAAAGCCGAGTTCGGCCATTGCGCCGGGCACACACGCCGGGACCATACCCAGGTCCTCGCCGCATAAGAGCATCGTGGTGGCCTGGCGCAAAACCGGCAATTTTCGATAGCCGCAGGCTTGCCAGAACTCCTCCTGCCGCCGGTGGAAGTAATCGTCATACAACTCATCGAACCGCCACTTCACATCGTCGTCCAATTCCTGATAGGAACGGGTTATGCGCATCTGGCAACGCGGATGAAACTGTCTGCCGCCACTGCCCGGCACCTCAAATAAGAGAACCTCACTCGCACAATCCATCAGGGCGTCACGGATCCATTCATAACGAGCCCGATCCGGTGATCCAGGCGCAGTCGCCTCACGGAAGCGCTCGACGATGCGCCCCTGGGTGGCCACGGCTTCCTTCAACTTCCAATAGCCAAACCCGCAGGCCTCAAGGTATTCATCCTTCACCCAATCCACCTCAGCGCCGAAGCGCCCGGCCAGCGAGTGCTCGCGGATGTAGGGCCGACAAAACCTGCAAAAATCAAACGCGATTCCCCGCGCTTGCAATTCGTCGAGAGTCACCGGCAAGGCTGGCTCGAACCACCCCATGATGCCTTCCACCTGGTCCTGTGGGATTTGCCAGATGCGGAAAAACCCGAGAATGTGATCGATTCGATAGGCATCGAAATAGCGGTCCAGTTGGGCGAAGCGTGCACGCCACCATGCGTAATCGTCGCGGTGCATCGCATCCCAGTCGTAGGTCGGAAATCCCCAGTTTTGGCCCTTGACGGCGAAGGCATCGGGTGGTGCACCGGCCTGCTCCGTCATCTTAAACAAGTGTGGCAACGACCAAGCCTCGACCGAGTGGCGGTCGATGCCTATGGGCAAATCCCCCTTGAGAACGATGCCGCTCCCATGCAGGTGGCGCACTGCAGCGGACAACTGGCGGTCCAGTTCGTATTGCAGCCAGATGTGATAGAATACCTCCGACCAGCTCGCGGAAGACTTATTAGCAATCGCCTCAACGCGCTCGAGGCCATAGGTGGACCACTCACCCCAGAGGCTGAAATCGGCAGAGTGATGACGCTCGCGCAACAGGCAAAAGACAGCATAAGGAATCAACCACTCACGGTTGAGCTTGATAAATTTGTGAATGCTTGCGTCAGCCAGCAAGGCAGCCTGATGGTGCTGATAGATCTGGCGGGTGAGGTGGCGCTTCGCCCGCGTCACTGCCTCATAATCCACTGCAGGGAGCGGATTGAGTTGGAGGCGCGCGGCATCTACCTGGGCGGCAAACTCCGGTGGCATCGGATAGGGCAAGTCATCGATGCGGAGATAAAGCGGATGCAGGGCAAACCCGCTGATTGCCGAATACGGATAGGAATCAGTCCAATCGTCCGCCGCAGTGGTATCGTTGATCGGCAGGATCTGAATCATGCGCAAACCTGTGACGGCCGCCCAATCCGCCAGAGCCGTTAGATCGGCAAATTCACCGACGCCCAGCCCGCGCTCGCTGCGCAGTGAGAACACCGGCACAGCCACCCCGCAGCCACGGAACATTTCACCGGGGTTGCGGGCGTAACCTTCGTCGCTCACCCGTGTCCAGTGGCGCGTCCCCCGGGCTTGGCTGGCCAGAGATCGGTTAGGACCCAGCTCGAGCGCGAGCAAGCGCCCTGTGGCCACCTCGCAGAGGCCGTACTTATATTCGATATGCCCGGCGGCAGGCAGGCTAAGGGCCACCCGCCAGATGTTAGCGGCGATTTCTGTCAGCGGCAAGGCGTGCTGAGCGTCCCAATTGCCGAGCTCCCGCACACTTCCTAACAGGCAAGGTGCCTGCCCCGGCGGCACAACTGCCATGCGCAGGACGAATTCCATGTTGGCGTTGGCGGCAGACGCGGGAGCAAGGAAGGGGCCGCGGGCGGGCAACAACACCGCGAATGGTTTGGTTTCCAATGCATAGTCTGGAGTGCCGGCCGAGCACCAGGTGTCGAGCAACTCCAGCCCGTCGCGCACAGCGGGATCCACCTCAATGACCCGCGGAGCCAGCCATTCGTCGAGCTGCAAAGCGTTGTTGTCCTGGCGCAGTTGATAGTGATAGGACAAGCGCAGCGGTCCGTGCCCTTGCAGTTCCACAGCGGCTTCCCATTGCCGCGCATTGAGCCAGCGCATCGGCAGCACCTGCTCAATGCACGCGCCGCTGCCGGTGAAAAACGCTGAGAATTTAAGCCATAACGACTGGCCGGGCACGGTGCTGTAATTGACGCGAAATACGATTTCCATAGTATTGGGCGGGGCGGCTCATCGTTTCGCAGCTTTTTGCAAGCGGCGCAGGCGTGCCAGGGCGGCACCACTGGCGAGCAACTCGCGCGACACCTCGATGCCGTCGCCGAGGTCGTCTGCCAAGCCAGCGCAAGCGAGGGCCGCGCCGGCGTTGAGGAGCACCATGTCGCGCTTGGGGCCGGTGTCGCGGCCGGCGAGGATGGCTTCGAGAATGGCCGCATTGGTCTTTGCATCGCCGCCTTGCAAATCCGCCACCTCGGCATGCTGCAAACCGAAATCACGCGGCCGGACCTCCTCGTCCTCGATGTCCTGATAGGTACCGGTCTTGCAGATGCGAGTGGAGCCCATCAGACTCACCTCATCCACCGAGCGGCCATCGCCGGTCGTCCCGTGCACCACCCAGGCACTGTCGCGGCCTAGGCTATCCAAAATTTCGGCGAATGCCGGACACAACTCGCGGTCAAACACGCCGACGAGTTGGCATTGTGGGCGAGCGGGATTGAGCAAGGGACCGATGATATTAAAAATGGTACGAACACCGCGAGCTGCCAGGGTTTTTCTAACCCCTGCGACGGCTTTGAACGCCGGGTGGTAAGCCGGGGCGAACATGAAACCGACCCCAGCCTTTTCGAGGCAGCGGCGAAACCCGTCGGCTGGCAAATCGATGCGGATGCCTAGAGCTTCGAGTACATCGGCGCCGCCGCTGGGCGAGGTGATGCCTCGGTTGCCGTGTTTGACCACGATGGCACCGGCCGCTGCGGCGACAAACATCGCGGTGGTAGAAACATTGAAGAGGTTGAGCTTGTCACCGCCGGTGCCGCAAAGGTCCAAGGTGGGGCCGTCCAAATCCAACAAACCCAGATGAGGGTCCACCGCGTGCTCGAGAAAAACCTCCACAAACCCGGCAATTTCCATCGTGGACTCGCCTTTGTTGGCGAGCGCCTCAAGCAAGTGCTCTTTTTTTGCGTCCATCACCGCCGGATTGAGCAGCAACTCTGCGGCCACCTCAACCTCGCGTGAGGAAAGTTCCCGTCCCTGTTCCAAGTGATGAATCAATGCGTCCACGGCCGGAAGGTAGCATCCGTTTGCCCGAAATCCACAGGCAAATTCTCGCGAGGCCGCGCCCCAGACCCAAGACGCAAGACTCGAACCCGGGACGGGTATCGAGCTGGTAGTAACTTCGAAGCGGTCTTCTGTCTTTTTTGTTTGGAGGCTCCGGGCAAGATGCCCGGACCACGTGGCGCGGGCATCCTGCCCGCCGCCTGTAACAGCCAAGTGAGTCAGGAGGACTCCAGAAGTCACCGAGGGGTGCCTGGTGCGGGACGAAGCTCGCCTTGCGTTCGCGGAAAGTATCCGCACAATCCCCCCGGCATGTCTTGGGTAGAAATCATTTCATTGGTATTGGCAGGGGCCGCCGCTGGCATGATCAATGCCGTGGCAGGCGGCGGCACTTTGCTGACGTTTCCGGTGTTGCTGTATTTCGGCACCTCGCCGATGATCGCAAATGCCACCAGTACCACCGCTCTGGTCATCGGTACGGCCGGCAGTATTTTTAGCTTCAAAAATCAATTCCCGGCTGTGCGCCACTGGCTAGGCCGCTTGGTGCCTGTGAGCCTAATTGGCGGCTGGCTTGGCAGCCTCCTGCTGACCCGCAGCGGCGACCCATTGTTTGCTGCGCTGGTACCCTATCTGATCCTTTTTGCCACGCTTTTGTTTCTCCTGCAGGAAGGAATGCGCAAATGGATGAGACCGCCTGACACGGACGCCCGGCCCCGCCACACCGCAGCTCCCTGGCTTGCCGTGGTGTTTCAATTCGCCGTTGCGCTCTATGGCGGCTATTTCGGTGCCGGCATCGGCATCCTGATGCTCGCCTCGCTTGGCTTGATCGGCCTGAGCGACATTCACCAAATGAATGCCCTGAAAAACTTGCTCGGCTCATTAATCAATCTCGTCGCCGCAGCGTGGTTCGTCGCCAGCGGAATGGTCGAGTGGAACAAAGCGGGCGCGATGACCGTGGGCGCTCTGTCCGGTTATTACCTCGGTGCCAGTCTTTCACAGCGCATCCCCAGGCCAATCGTGCGCCATGCCGTGACGGTCATCGGCTTTACAATCTCCGCCATCTTATTGTATCGTCGGTTCTCCGCTTAACCCTGCGTTCGGGTCCCCGGCTGCCCATAAATCCTTGGTTTTCCCCTTGCCCAAAAGTCATTCCGCCCAGTGCCAGATGCTTTCATGAAAAAAATCTGAAAAATTCTGAAAAAAAATTTGCGCTTGAGGAATCTCGGGCCAAATTTCCGCCGACCGGTTACCAAATGATGTTTCGCCAAACACTCACAGGGTTTCCATTCAAATAAAATAATTATAGACACCCCAAATGAAAACTAGAATCCTCCTCATCGCATGCGCCCTCACAGGCCTCAGTTCTGCTGCGACTACCGTCACTGAGTTTTCCACAACTCAGTTTACACAGGGCACAGTGCTGAATTTCGACGTCAATAAATTCAACAGCGACCTTGGCACGCTGACCGGCGTCGTGGTCAATGTTACCAGCAGCAATTTGCTAGGAAGTCCTATTGTAAATAATACCACAACCGGCGTGGTGAATCTCAGTGCCTGCACTGATATTTTCGCGGTAAACGGGACATCATCAGGACTCGGTTATGCGGATGATAATAAAACGAGACTTAATGTGGGAACGACCGATCCATGGGCCTTGGCCACTATTCAACCAAACAGCTCGAAGACTTTTGCGATTAATGCAGGACAAAGTACGGTGATTAACGCGCAGACTATCGACCCCAGCTACTTCAGTGCCTATCAGACATCCGGAGGTGCCGGTTCGGTAACCTTCCAAGCGCAAAATATCTTTTCAATCACAACAACGGGAACGTCATACGAAGTCAATGCGAGTGATGTCGGAGTCAATACACAATTTTCTGTGGCTTACACCTACACGCCGATTCCGGAACCCTCTGCCATATTGTTAGGAGGACTCGGCGCTCTCACTCTGCTTCAACGCCGCCGTCGCTGATTCAGTTTCTGAGCGAATCCTGCGTTTTTTTGGCAACCCAAAAGCCCCTCTCTACCGGGAGGGGCTTTTTTTGTTAGTTTCGAGTGGTGCACACTTCTCCTTGCGCAGCGGCCAAGACCCGCTAGACTCAACGGCGTGACCCGCCACCGCACCGACGACCTCCGCATTGCCGGCCTCAACCCGCTGATTAGCCCGGCGGTGCTGGCCTATTATCTACCCGTGACCGATCAAGCGTCGGAATTGGTGGCCACCACACGCAGCGAGGCTGAGGCGATTCTGCGCGGCAAGGATGACCGGTTGCTGGCAGTGGTGGGTCCATGCTCGATCCACGATCCCGAAGCGGCGATGGACTATGGAGCCCTCCTCAAACAGGAAGCCGCGCGGCTGCAGGACGATCTGCTCATCATCATGCGGGTGTATTTTGAGAAACCGCGCACCACGGTCGGCTGGAAGGGCTTGATCAATGATCCACATCTGGACGACTCTTTTGATATCAACCACGGACTGCGGATTGCCCGCAAGCTATTGTTGGATCTGGCCACCATGGGGCTGCCGGCAGGCACCGAGTTTCTGGACACAATTTCGCCGCAGTACATCGCGGATTTGATTGCCTGGGGGGCCATCGGCGCGCGCACCACCGAGTCGCAGATTCACCGCGAATTGGCCTCCGGCCTGTCAATGCCGGTGGGTTTCAAAAATGGCACCGGCGGATCGATCCAAATCGCGATAGACGCCATTCAGTCGGCGTCCAATCCGCACCATTTTCTTTCGGTAACCAAGCAGGGGGTATCGGCGATCATTTCCACCACTGGCAATGCCACCTGCCATCTGATTCTCCGGGGCGGGAAAACCGGGCCGAACTACGATCAAGCGAGTATTGAGGGGGTCGAGGCGATGCTGCGCAAGCAGGAATTGCCGCCCTATTTGATGGTGGATTGCTCGCATGGCAACTCGTCCAAGGACTACCGTAACCAACCGCGGGTGGCCCGCGATCTATGCCAACAACTCGCCGCCGGCTCACGTGCCATCACCGCCGTGATGCTCGAGTCCAACCTCGTCGAAGGCAACCAAGCGGCCGGGTCCGACCTCTCGCAGCTAGTGCGCGGGCAATCAGTCACCGACGCCTGTATCAACTGGGACAACACCGTCGAAGTGCTCGACGAGCTGGCTAGCGCCGTGCGCCAGCGCCGCGCAGTCATGCCGCCAGTCGCGGATTGACACTTGTCGAATAGGCGGGTTCATCGGCGGTTCATGGACTGCCCCCATGGCTCGGGCCGCGAGACGCTTCTGCCACGGCCTGCGGCGGGGATGCCGCAGCTTCTTCAAACCACCGTAGTTCTGGCATCCTGCCCGGATTAGAGCGGGGACTGACACATGAGAGTACGCCCACGCCCCTTGAAAATCCCGCCGACCCGCAACAGATGCTTGCACTTTGAGGATCGCTCCTCTAGGATTTCTGCATGGCCATTGAGCATTTCCTCGAGTTTTCCCCATCCATTCACGAAAGCGTGTTCATTGCCGCCAGCGCGGATGTGATCGGACGCGTGACCCTGCATGAAGAGGTGAGCATCTGGTACCACGTCACCCTGCGCGGCGATATCAATGAGATCGTCGTCGGCCCGCGCTCTAACATCCAGGACAATGCCGTCATCCACCTCGCCGACAACTTCGGCTGCTACGTCGGCGAAATGGTCACCGTCGGTCATTCCGCCATCCTGCATGCCTGCACAGTCAAGGACGAGGTGCTCGTCGGCATGGGAGCGATCATCCTCGACGGCGCGGTCATCGGCGAACGCTCGATCATTGGAGCCGGTGCGCTGGTCACCGGTGGCACCGTCATTCCTCCCGGCTCGCTGGTCCTTGGCTCCCCTGCCAAGGTCGTGCGTACCCTGCCACTCGACGAACAAGCGAACATCAAAAACTGGGCGATCAAATACGTCGGCGGCTCCCGCCGCTACCTTGCCCGTTAGTCCCACCCTTCACTGGAGCGCCTCCTTCAGCCGGCGTGTATCTCTTGTCTTCCCAATAACTGATAACTATCAACATCTAACTTATTCCACTTCCCATGCCCCAACTCGTCCGCGTCGAGCCCATTGCGCTGCTGCCCACCCAAGCCGGCTGCGCCGTGTTTCTTGGCGATGGCACCAAGGCCATTGTTTTTTACATCGACCCCGCCATCGGCGCTTCGATCAACACCATCCTCAGCGGCCAGGCGGTGCCCCGACCGCTCACCCACGACCTATTCCTGCTCACCCTCCAGGCATTCGGTGCCAGCGTCTCGCGTGCCGTCATTCTGCGCGTCGAAAATGAAATCTACTACGCACGCCTCATCCTCGAGGCCCAAAACGAAATCATGGAGCGAAAAATCGTCGAATTGGATGCCCGCCCCTCCGATTGTCTGGCCCTGGCCGTGCGCTGTGGTGCGCCGCTCTACGTCATCCGCTCGTTGTGGGACTCGCTCGAAGATATGTCCGGCGTGCTCGAGGAAATGCGCAAACAGGAACAGGGCGGCGGCGACGCCTGAGGGCGCGCCTCCCATGCACAGGCGCTGAGCGCCACGTCACAAATCCATGAGGCGTCCTTCCAGCGGCATGAACGATATAATGCCAGTCAGATATAATGCCAGTCATGATGTCGTTGACGCCACCGGAATTGAGTTGACTTAGTTCATTTTTCCACTTTGGGTCTTATCGTTCATGAAAACCATCACCACCCACGACGCCAAAACCCACCTTTCCCGCTATCTCGCGGCGACCGAACGGGGTGAAGAGTTCTTAATTGCCCGCGGCAAGCGGCCAGTGGCCTGTCTGGTACCGATCTCAAGAGTGACCCCCAAGCGACGCCCCAAGGTCGGCGAAACCCTCGACCCGCGGTGCCCGATTCCTGAAGCGGCGTTCGCAGCACTGACCACCGAAGAACTGCAACTCTGGGTAGGATGAGACTGTTGTTGGATTCCTGTATCTTTCTCTGGCTCGCCTTGGATCCGGCCAAACTCTCGCCGCTGGCGATCCGCTTCATCGACGATGATTCTAACGAACTATTCCTGAGCCATGTGAGCTTGTGGGAAATCACCCTCAAACACACCGCGGGGAAACTACGCCTGCCGGCACCGCCGGCGACTTGGCTGCCGACGCGCCGCGAATTTCACTGCCTGAGCCCGCTGCCGATCGGCGAGCCGGAAATTTTCCTAACTGCTGCCTTGCCGCTGATTCACGCCGACCCATTCGACCGCCTGCTGGCCGCGCAAGCCATGCACCACAATCTGACAATTCTCTCGCCCGACCAACCGCTCTCACAACTGGGCGCAAGGCGGGAATGATGAGGCCGAAAGGGTGCAATTCCACTTCAAGGCAACTCAAGCCGAGGCTTTATCCGCACTGGCGTCAATGCTCTCGACGGGTGAGATTAGCGCCACCGGACAGGCAGGCAAAGTGCTGACGCAACCCGGTTTGGCCACTGCCAAGCCAGGCTTTATGGATCGCCTGAGCCACGCCAGCTACACCGCCGCCGAATGCAGCAGAACGTCGTCGACTCCGTGATGGACGGTTGACGTCACGGCCGAGTGATGTAAGATCAACAGCATGACACGCACTCAAATCCAGCTCCCAGACGAGCTTTACCAGCGGGCCAAGACCTTTGCAGCACAGCGCGAACTTTCTCTGGCCGAGGTCACGCGCCGTGGGCTGGAGTTGTTTCTTGCACGTTTTCCAAGCAGCGAGCCGCAACCCGGCGCTTGGCGGCTTCCTTGTGTCGATGGAGGCGGCATCAAGGTCCCGTTGCACACCCTTCGAGGCATTGTGGCGGATGACGAAACCAATCGCAGCCTAACCGACAGATGATCTCACTGGACACCAATATTCTCTTGCCCGCCATCGAATCCCGCAATGCCAATCACCCGAGGGCGGCGGCGTTTCTGGAATCCCTCCAGGTTCGCAATGATGTCGCGATCTGTGAATTCATCCTGCTCGAACTCTACGTGCTGCTGCGCAACCCCGCTGTGCTTGCCAAGCCCCTCACTTCCTCCGCTGCCACTGATGTCTGCGAGTCCTTGCGCCAACACCCACGCTGGCAAGTCATCGGCTTTCCACCTGACAGCCGGACCTTTCACGACACCTTCTGGCCGAAACTCCGCGAAAGTGACTTCGCCCGCCGCCGTGCCTATGATTGGAGAGCTGCACTCATTCTCATCCAACAAGGCGTCACCGACTTTGCCACGGTCAATGAAAAGGACTTCCGCGATTTCGGCTTCAAGCGGGTCTGGAATCCCCTTGCCGATGGCTGATGCGGTCAATTTCGGCTTCACGCTGTGACACGGCCTGAGCAAGGACTCCCTCAACAATAGCTTCAAATGACAGACCCCGGCGCAAGTTCAACAAACCCAAAAGTAGGCAGAATTCGTCCCGGATTGTCGGATTGACATTGGCCGTAAACGAAGGTATGGGTTCCCTCGTATGCCTAAAGTACTGACAACTCCCAAATTAAAAAAGGCCGCTGCCAGTCCCTCCAAATACTGCATGCTCAGTCAAACGGCCGATCCAATCAGCGGCGGAGTAGTGCATTCCTGTATTTATGGCCTCTCAGGCAAGGGCAACGCCGCAGACCTCACGCCGTCCAAGCTGATCAAGTCGCTTAAAGCCGGGCTCTTGGTGCAGGAGGTCGAAGTCCTGCGCAGCAATCTCAACCTGCCCGCTGAACGACTCTTTCCCATCCTTGGCATCTCGAAAGCCACACTTCATCGCCGGATGGCATCTGGCAGATTCGACCCAGCGGAATCCGACCGCGTCGTGCGTTTCGCCCGTCTCATGGGTAAAGCCGTCGAGGTTCTGGAGTCCGTGCCAAATGCCCGCCTCTGGTTAACTTCGCCGCAAGTTGGTTTGGGTGGCGCAGTGCCGTTGGAGTACGCGGAAACCGAAGTGGGTGCCCGCGAGGTTGATGATCTCCTCGGGCGGATTGAATACGGGGTTTATTCGTGATGAGGCAGGCTTGGCGCATCGTGAAGGAGAAACACGCCGCGACCGCCTTCACGGGCGAAGGTGCGGCACGGACAGGTGGCCGTTGGAATTCGCGCGGGGCCAGAGTCGTCTACACCAGCGCCACAGCATCCTTGGCGGCCTTGGAAACCTTGTTCACCTCAATCCGCCTGTGCTGTTCAAGTATCTCATCTTTCGTATCGAATTCGACGACACCCTCGTGGAGGAGATTTTTCTGGCCAGCCTGCCTGCCGACTGGACGGAAGAACCGCCACCGCCTCATTGGGTCAATCCCAGTTTTCCTGCCCTCCATGAGCACGATCCGGAGAAGTGCAAGACGTGCCGCCAACGCGTTGCTACCAACGCGCCTACGAGAAGCGGGAAGGAGAATTGGCTTAGGGGGCACCCATGCCCGGACTATTCTTCTGTCCCCTTATCCTCATCGCCAGCACTCTTGGCTTGCCGCAGCGCAGCGGCCCTGCCATGCTCGCTCCCGTGAGCCCCATCACCATTGCCGCCCTCAAGGAGCAGGCCGGCGACACCCCCATCGCCGCTGCCGTCGCAGCACAACTCCAGTCCCGCTCCACCCGCAACACCAAGGCCGGCAAACCCTATCTGGAATTGGTGTTCGCCGACGCCACCGGCAATTTCTCCCTCAAACTCTGGTCGGACTCACCCAACTATGCCGCCGGCGGTACCCTCGACGAAGGCACCATCCTTCGCCTCGAGGCCGAATGGACCCATAACCCATACGGCGTCAATCCCAACAACCTCAAATGGTATTTGTTGGATGAGGCGGCCATCGCCACCTTTCTGGCTGGCGACCCCGCCACCCGCGAGAAACAAGAGCGCGACTTCGCTGACATCCTCGCGCTGTGCGAGACCATCGACGAACCGCGCCTCCACGCACTGTGCCAGATTTTTCTAACGCAGATGGGCGAGCGCTTCCGTCGAACTGCCGCAGCCAAACGCAACCACCATGCGCGGCGCGGCGGGCTGGTCGAGCACGTCGCCCAAATGCTGCGCGGTGCCGCAGCGCTGTGCCCTGTCTATCCGGAGCTCAACCGCGATCTGCTGCTCGCCGGGGTTTTATTCCACGATTGCGGCAAACTCTGGGAAAACGCCTATCCAGAAGACGGCTTCAGCCAGATCCACAGCCTTCACGGAGAAATGTTAGGACATATCCCACTCGGCATCGAACTTGTCAACAAACTCTGGCGAGAACTGATGGATTCGCCGCAAGCCACCGCTTGGACCGGGCTCAAACCCACCGCCGAAGACACCCGCCTGCACCTGCTCCACCTCATCGCCAGCCACCACGGTCAATTTGAGTTCGGCTCCCCCACCC
>Ga0073936_10005862_pt1 | contig 16429 bp, 15 predicted proteins | sample AliMusrvi5mmetaG_FD_87041 | JGI IMG/M metagenome (GOLD analysis project Ga0073936, IMG submission 87041) | Freshwater lake bacterial and archeal communities from Alinen Mustajarvi, Finland, to study Microbial Dark Matter (Phase II) - Alinen... | ecosystem: Environmental > Aquatic > Freshwater >... | reverse complement strand
GGCAGACGTGATGCAGTAATTCTATTTCGTCATTGGTATGTATCATCGCCTGATTACAGTGGTTCATTGCCAGAAGAGCTCGACTCTGCCGGCGCAGTACCTCTTCAGTTTGCTTTTGCCTAGTGATATCGGAGAGAATGACCCGGCATGGAGAGGAGGTTTCGCTTGTTGAAGCATCAAGACGAACCGTGCTACCAGAGAAGATGTGTGGAACCGCAGCCTGCTGATTATTGACCGTCACAAGCATAACCTCATCGTAGCCGGCAATCATGCCTACGAAGACTTTATCAAGCAGTGCCTCCAGAACCCGATGGTCTTCAGGAATAACAAATTGTTCAAAATGCATGCCTGATAAGCGTGAGCGCTCAACCCCAAGCATGGTTGCAGCCGTCAGGTTTGCCTCAAGTATTGTAGAGTCTCGTTCTAAGATGAGATAACCCAAGGGAGCACAGTCATAAAAATCGGTGTACATACCAAAAGTTTCCTTCCGGTGCTCTTCGTCCAGAGCGCGTAACTCGCTGGAGGAGGCCAGGTTAATGTTATTCTGTTTTATTACCATTGGAGGGCAGCTTACTGTTAAGGACGAAATCAGTGCTCATTGGAGCTTTGCAATAAAGCGGCATATCCGACACGCTCAAACCTGTAAGTTCGGCTATGGCAGCAAGAGCAATACCTTTACCAGCCATGTTCAGCACAATGGCTTTTGATGCTTTTTCTATGCCTTTTTCTATGCCTTTTACCATACCTTTTACCATACCTTTCTCAATGTTTTTTTCTGCACCAGAGGCGATGATGCTTGCGACGTCGGCAAAAAATTGCATGCGAACCTCATAGACTTGACGCTCTTCTTCATCAAACATGCGATCAATTGCCGCAATGGCTTTGACGATATTTTTGTCGGATGCCAACTCTTTTGGCGTATGCTCTCGGTCAAGCTGATGCGCTGTCGTTAAAAAGCTGCTCCAGCGATCGAGCGCTGTTGTAATTTGATGGGATGTTTTGTTGAACTTTTTTAACTCAATGTAATGGAGTTCAAAAACATCATGCAGTTTATCATCTTTGCCGGTGGCGGTATTGATGATTTTATAGCAGCTGTGAACTTCCTCTGTATCAGGTACAAAGTCGTAATCAAGGATGTTGATGCTGATGGTTTTCTTCAGCTCTTTGTACATCATCCCTTCACTGAGCTGTTCAGTCACTAATTTTGCCCAATAGAAAATGGCACGTTTGTCAAAATGGCGGTCTTCGCTGATCTGCATTTCGATGTTGAACCAGCGCCCATTTTCAGCTTTAGCCTTGATATCGAGGATGGAGAGTATTCCTGCCCGGTAATCGGCCAGGGTATAGGGATTTTTCAACTCAACCTCCACCACCTGCTCCTCTTCAGAGACAATAGCGTTGATCAGGGAAATAAGTAAATCCTTGTTCTCTTCGCTGCCAAAGAGCTTTTTGAAGGCGAAGTCAACACGGGGATTTATTTTACACATGGCTCTATCCGGTTCATAATCAACAAAAACAGGCAGAATATGCTTTGCCGTCATTGACCAGCAACACTGCGAATTTACTTGACTAAAATATAACAATTTTTCTGCTCTAAACCCTCATGGTGTTGCCATTACAGGCCGATGGAGAATCGCAAAGGCAAGATAATTCGGTATCCCAGTTGCCCACTTCCCTTTCACCCTTTTTTTTCATCTCTTCCCGCTTTTTTCTCAATGTCTAATTCAATACCTTAAGGCTCGATTGAATATGCAGAGATAGCGGGCGGAACAGCCTGCTTTTTCAAGACATAACACTATCTGAAAACTTTTAGAGCGCAAATCACCGTACATGTTGAAAATTTTTGAAAAGGTCTTCGGTTCCAAACACGATAAGGACATAAAAAAAATCCAGCCGGTTATCGCCACCATCAACGAGCTGCAGAGTGCCATGTCATCGCTCAGTGACGACCAGCTACGACAGAAAGGGTTGGAACTGAAAAAGAAGGTACGCAGCCTGCTGGAGCCATTGGAGCAGGAGAAAAAAAACCTCACGCTGAAGCTCGATAACCCTGATATCAATCTTGACGAGGCTGAAACCATAAATGTGCGGCTTGACGCTCTCTCAGAAGAGTATGAAAAAGCTACCACAGCAGCACTTGATGAAATTCTGCCCGAAACCTTTGCCCTCGTCAAAGAGACGTGCCGTCGTCTGAAAGGCCTCTCTTACCAGGTCATGGGAAGAGAGATGATCTGGGATATGGTGCCTTATGATGTACAGTTGATAGGCGGAGTTGTACTGCATTCCGGAAAGATTTCAGAGATGGCCACCGGTGAGGGAAAAACCCTCGTCTCTACCTTGCCCGTTTTTCTCAATGCACTCACCGGCAGGGGCGTCCACGTTGTTACGGTCAATGATTACCTGGCCCAGAGAGACAAGGAGTGGATGAACCCTGTCTTCGATTTTCACAATCTCTCGGTCGGCGTTATTCTCAACAACATGATACCCGAAGAAAGAAGGGTACAATACCAGTGCGATATAACCTACGGCACAAACAACGAGCTCGGTTTCGACTACCTCCGCGACAATATGGCCGGAACCCCCGAAGAGATGGTGCAGCGGAACTTCTATTACGCCATTGTTGATGAGGTGGACAGCGTCCTTATTGATGAAGCCAGAACTCCTCTTATTATTTCAGGACCGGTTCCGCACGCCGACAACAGCAAATTTCAGGAAATCAAACCCTGGATCGAGCAGCTGGTCCGTGCACAGCAGCACCTTGTAGCAACATTCCTGACCCAGGCAGAAAAAATTCTTAAGACAAAACCAGGTGATTTTGATGCTGGACTTGCCCTTCTGCGAGTAAAACGGGGACAGCCGAAAAACACCCGATACATCAAGATGCTCTCCCAGCAGGGTATTGCTAAACTGATCCAGACTACCGAAAACGAGTACCTCAAAGACAATTCGAGCAGAATGGACGAAGTCGACAACGAACTCTATTATGCTGTTGACGAAAAAGGAGGAACTATCGACTTGACCGATAAAGGGCGTGAGTCTCTCAGCAAGCTCAGCCATCAGGACAGCGATATTTTCATGCTCCCCGATGTCGGTTCAGAAGTTGCAGCTATTGAGAGTGATGCAAAGGTTGCTACTGCCGAAAAAATCCAGAAAAAAGATGAGATCTACCGCCTTTTTGCCGACCGCTCAGAACGACTGCACAATATCAGCCAGCTCCTGAAAGCCTATTCGCTCTTCCAGCGCGATGATGAATACGTCGTGCAGAACGGCCAGGTCATGATTGTTGACGAATTCACCGGACGAATTCTTTCCGGTCGCCGGTACAGCGATGGCCTGCATCAGGCTATCGAAGCCAAGGAAAATGTCAAGATCGAAGGTGAAACGCAGACCATGGCCACCATCACCATCCAGAACTTTTTCCGGCTCTATAAAAAGCTTGCCGGTATGACCGGTACGGCGGAAACCGAAGCGTCCGAATTTTTTGAAATCTATAAGCTCGATGTGGTTGTCATTCCCACGAACAGCAGGATTATCCGTAAGGATATGGACGATCTTGTCTACAAAACCCGTCGTGAAAAATACAATGCTGTCGTGCTGAAGGTTGAGGAGCTGCAGAAAAAGGGCAGCCAGTCCTCGTGGGAACAACAAGTGTTGAGGTCTCTGAAACCATTTCAAGAATGCTTCGTGCAAAAAAAATAGCGCACAATGTGCTTAATGCGAAGCAGAACGATCGTGAAGCTGAAATTGTTGCCGAAGCAGGCCAGAAAAATGCGGTGACCATTGCTACCAACATGGCTGGTCAAGGTACCGATATCAAACTTGGCGTTGGAGTACGCGAGCTCGGCGGTCTCTTTATTCTCGGTTCGGAACGTCACGAATCACGCCGTATTGACCGCCAGCTCCGTGGACGAGCCGGACGTCAGGGTGATCCGGGTGAATCGGTCTTTTTTGTCTCACTTGAGGACGAACTGATGCGCCTTTTCGGTTCTGACCGGGTTATTTCCGTAATGGATCGTCTCGGACATGAAGAGGGCGATGTGATCGAGCACTCCATGATCACCAAATCAATTGAACGCGCACAGAAAAAAGTTGAGGATCAGAACTTTGCCATCCGTAAACGCCTTCTGGAATATGACGATGTCCTGAACCAGCAGCGTGAGGTCATCTATTCACGCCGGAAAAACGGTCTGCTCAAGGATCGCCTGACCAGTGATATTCTTGACCTCTTGAGGGATTACAGTGAAGTCGTGATTAAAAAATACTACAAGGAACGGGATATCGATGGTATTGAGGAGCAGTTGCTGCGCGAGCTTTCGATCGAGTTCAAACCGGATCGCGATACCTTCGAGCACGATGGCATAGGGGTGACCGCAGGCAAGCTCTACGATACCGCCCTTGCTTTTTATCGCCGAAAAGAGGCCACCGTACCGGTTGAGATTATGCAGCAGATCGAAAAATATGCCGTCCTGAGCGTCATTGATCTCCGCTGGAGAGAACATCTCCGTGAAATTGACTCTCTGCGTGAAGGCATCAATTTACGTGCTTACGGTCAGAAGGATCCGCTGCTTGAATACAAACAGGAGGCCTTCCGTCTCTTTGTAGACCTGCTTCGTGATATTGAGCACGAAACCCTCTCACTTGCCTTCAAGCTCTTTCCTGTCGATCCTGAAGAAACTCGTGCAATGGAAGAAAAACAGCGCAAAGCTGCCGTCCGTCAGGACAGGCTGGTTGCCCAACATCAGGCCGCCGAAAGCGTCTACACCGCATCGTTTGGCGTAGAGATGGAACAGGGTGATCGTGAACAAGAGAGCGCATCAAACCCGCAGCAGCCTGTAATTGCTGATAAAAAGCCTGGTCGCAATGATGAATGCCCATGCGGAAGCGGAAAGAAATATAAAAACTGTCACGGCCAGCAGCCCTGATTCCTTGAAACGTTTACCGGGTACCCATGAAACATACTGAAGTCGAAGTTACCATCGCCATTGCAGCAGAACACGGTTTGAATACGGAAGAATATGGAAAGATCTGTGCTATTCTCGGACGAACACCCTCATTTACCGAGATAGGAATTTTTTCGGTCATGTGGTCGGAACACTGCAGTTATAAAAACTCCATTGCTGTGCTTAAAACCCTTCCCCGTGAAGGTAAAGCCCTGCTGACCACTGCCGGTGAAGAAAATGCCGGCCTGGTTGATATCGGCGATAACCTCGCTGTAGCATTCAAGATCGAGTCACACAACCACCCGTCAGCCGTTGAACCCTACCAGGGAGCAGCAACTGGCGTCGGTGGAATTCACCGCGACATTTTCACCATGGGTGCCCGTCCGGTGGCCTCACTCAACTCACTGAGGTTCGGCTCACCAAAAGACCTGCATGTCCGCTATCTGGTCGATGGCGTTGTGCGTGGCATAGGCGATTACGGCAACTCTTTCGGCGTCCCGACAGTCGGGGGTGAAATTTATTTTGAAGAGGGCTATACCGGCAATCCCCTTGTCAATGCCATGTCCGTCGGCATTGTTGAGCATCATAAAACCGTGAGTGCAACCGCCTATGGTGACGGAAATCCTGTCCTGATCGTCGGCTCCTCAACCGGAAGGGATGGCATCCACGGCGCAACCTTCGCTTCTGAAGATCTCAGCGAAGCATCAGAAGACAAACGCCCGAGCGTTCAGGTAGGTGACCCTTTTGCCGAAAAGCTTCTCCTTGAAGCCACCCTTGAAGCGATTGCAACCGGCTATGTCGTTGGTCTGCAGGATATGGGCGCAGCCGGCATCACCAGTTCCACCTCTGAAATGAGCGCACGAGGAATCGAAAAACTCGGAACAGGCGGCATTGAAATTGACCTTGACCTTGTCCCTATCCGTGAAGCCGGCATGAGTGCGTACGAAATCATGCTCTCCGAATCGCAGGAACGAATGCTGATTGTTGCTGCTCAAGGATTTGAAGAAAAAATAATTGAAGTTTATCGTAAATGGGATGTTCAGGCCGTCGTCATCGGACGGGTAACGAGCGACAACCAGGTAAGGGTGTCACAGCACGGTCAGGTGGTTGCCGAAATTCCCGCTGAATCGCTTGTTCTTGGCGGCGGGGCGCCCGTTTATATCCGTGAAGCCGTCGAAAAAAAGCCCGACACACCGGTGGCGAAACTGATTGAGGATAACAACCTTGATTTCAGCTCACTCAGCCTTGAACTGCTCTCGCGCCCCAACATTGCAAGCAAGCAATGGGTCTATCGCCAATATGACTCCATGGTGCTGACCAATACGGTAACCCCGGTAGGCCATACCGATGCTGCTGTTATCCGCATCAAAGGCTCTCGCAAAGGGCTTGCCATGAAAACCGACTGCGACGCCCGTTACGTCTATCTCAATCCCTTGGCCGGCGGTAAAATCGCTGTAGCTGAGTGTGCAAGAAACATAGCCTGTTCAGGCGCCAGACCACTCGCCATAACCAACTGCCTCAATTTCGGCAATCCCTATAAACCTGAAGTCTACTTTCAGTTCAAGGAATCGGTTCGGGGCATGGGCGAAGCATGCCGTGCCTTCAATACACCGGTAACCGGCGGTAACGTCGGCTTCTATAACGAAACCTTTATCGGCGGCGTACGCTCAGCCATCTACCCTACCCCGACCATAGGGATGATCGGGCTCCTCGACGATATCGACCACCTCGTAGGATCAACCTTCACCTACTCCGGTGACGCCATCCTTCTGCTTGGCAATCCTGAACTTACCCTTGATGCCTCAGAATACCTTGTCATGCACTACGAAACACCAGGCCAGGACGCTCCGGCGATAGACCTTGACCATGAAAAAAATCTCCAGGAACTGCTTGTTGCCCTTGCCGAAAAGAAACTGGTGCACTCCGCACACGACATTTCCGACGGTGGACTCTTTGTTGCCCTTGCCGAAAAAGCCATGATGAACGCTGCAGCCCCGCTTGGCTTCAACGTTGAATTGGAAGCTACCGAAAGCGGCCCCTACCATATCCAGCAGCAGCTCTTTTCGGAAGCCCAGGGACGAGTGATTCTCAGCATAGCCCCCGACCACACAACCGAGGTGATCGATGCAGCCCGCCAACACAATGTCCCGGTCCGTGTGATCGGAAAAGTTGTCGATCATGATGCCGTCATTACCATAAACGGCGAAGAAATTCTTCACTTCCCCATCGGAGAGCTTGCAGAGGCATACTATCACTCCCTTGAGCACTCGCTGCACCTTGACGAACTTCTTTGACCAAGCACCATGCTGCCTGTAGTAACCGCACTCGAAATGAAAAGGGCCGACAAGGCAGCAATAGAGCAGCTCCATATCGGCGAAACCCGCCTTATGGAGCTCGCCGGACGCGAATGTCTCCGCGTTATCAAGGAAACCCTGCAAAGCCATGACCTTCAACACCCCGACTCCCTCGCCGGCACCTCATTTCTTGTCGTGGCAGGGAAAGGAAACAACGGCGGCGACGGCTTTGTGCTTGCCCGACATCTCCTTAATCTTGACGCTTCAGTAGACCTCGTCCTCCTCTATCCCGAAGCAAATCTTCAGGGAGTGAATCTCGAAGGCATTGCCACGCTTAAGGCATACAGAAAACACACCGACAACCTCCGTATATTTGCGAGCCACAACGAAGCAATCCCCTACGTCGGCGAAACCTCCTACACGATGCTCATTGATGCCATCACCGGCACCGGACTGCGCTTAACCGGATCGGAGATGGTGCTGCCCTCCCCGCTTCTTGAAGGTATTGAACTCATCAACACCATCCGCGAGCGAACCGGCGCAGTCACGCTTGCTATTGACGTTCCGACCGGACTCGACGCCACCACAGGGCTCGCTGCCACTCCCTCCATTGCAGCCGATATCACCGTAACCATGGCATTTCTGAAAACAGGCTTTTCCCTCAACGAAGGCCCTGATCGCTGTGGAGAGATACAAGTAGCTGAAATCTCAATCCCGGACTTTCTTCTCGAACCCTCCTCCGCCCTGTTGACCGACAGAGAGTTCGCCGCCGGAAACTTCATCCTGAGAGAAGCGTCAAGCGCAAAACATACCAATGGAAAAGTACTGATTATAGCCGGATCCCAAACAGAACACACCTCAATGCTCGGCGCCGCCATGCTCTCAGCAAGGGCCGCCCTGAAAACCGGAGCAGGCTATATCTGCCTTTCGGTGCCGATCTCCCTTGCAGCAGCAATACACACCGCACTGCCCGAAGTAGTCGTGATCGGAAGAGATATAACCACCATAATCGAAAAAGCCGCCTGGGCCGACGCCATCATGATCGGATGCGGCCTCGGTCGCGATAAAGAAGCGATCACCCTCATCACACAGCTTCTGACACATCCTGAAATACAGAACAAAAAGCTCATCATTGACGCAGACGCCCTCTACGCCCTCTCATCCACCGGAACCGAGGTATTAAAAAAATGCAAGGAAGCGCTTCTCACCCCCCATTACGGCGAATTCAGCCGCCTCACCGGAGTATCAGTAGAAAGCATAGCCGCAAACCCCATTGAAGCCGCAAAAAATTACGCCCGCCACAATGCAGTATCAATTCTCCTGAAAGGCACGCCAACCATCATTGCCGGACCCCAAGGAGCAATCCTTATAAACACAAGCGGCACCGAAGCACTAGCCACAGCCGGCTCAGGAGATGTACTTTCAGGAATCATCGCAGCCATCGCAGCAAAAGGCACAGAGATCCTCAATGCCGCCGCCGCCGCCGCCTGGTTTCACGGACGAGCCGGAGACCACGCAAGCAACATCGCAAGCCTCGTCACATCCAGCATGATCCTCGACTCCCTACACCACGCCTTTGGGGACGTTGTTGAATAGCGATAGTTGTCCAATCCCAAGTCAGCCATCCCCATTGCCTCATGCGTCATATTCGCGAAGAAACTTTTTGATATTGCGCGCCGCCTGACGGATACGCTCCTCATTCTCAATCATCGCAATACGAACATATTCATCCCCATAAGCTCCAAATCCAATGCCTGGACTGACGGCAACCTTTGCTTTACTCAACAGTGTTTTGCTGAACTCAAGACTCCCCATCCCCCTGAACTGATCAGGAATCTGAGCCCATACAAACATGCTTGCCCTCGGAGAGACCACAGGCCATCCCGCATTTTCAAAACTTTTGACCATGACATCACGCCGCTTGCGATACACTTCACAAATCTCCTGAACACAACTCTGATCCTCAGTTAGAGCAATCGTAGAAGCAACCTGGATAGGAGTAAAGGTGCCATAATCGAGCCAGCTCTTGATCTTTTCGAGCGCGCCGATCAGCTTCGCATTACCAACCATGAAGCCGACACGCCAGCCAGCCATATTGTAGGTCTTCGACAGCGTGTAGCTCTCAACGGCAACATCCTTTGCACCCGGAACCTGCAGGATGGAAGGAGTGACATAACCATCAAACGTCAGCTCCGCGTAGGCAATATCACTGATAATGTAAAAACGCTCCTGACGGGCAATGTCAACTAACTTTTCATAAAAAGAGAGGTCAACAGTGGCAGTCGTAGGATTGTTTGGAAAATTCACCACCAGATACTTCGGCTTAGGCGACGATTCACGCAGAGCCTTTTCAATATTCCGGAAAAAACCCTCCTCATCAAGGGTAAAATCATCATTCATCTCAAGTTTCAGCCTGTGCACATTGCCGCCGGCAAGAATAAAGGCCTGAGAATGAATTGGATAACAAGGATCAGGCACCATTGCAAGATCACCAGGATTGGTGATAGCCTGCACAAGATGCACATATCCCTCTTTTGACCCCAGCGTGGCCACAACCTCACGATCAAGATCAAGATCAACATTATACTTGCGCTTATACCAGATACCCACCGCACCGCGAAGCTTGTAGATACCTTTGGAAACCGAATATCCATGAGTTCGAGGCTTGTTGATACTCTCTATAAGCTTGTCAACAATATGCTGAGGAGTCGGCCCGTCAGGATTGCCCATCGAAAAATCAATAACATCCTCCCCCGCCCGCCGTTCCGCCATTTTCAGCTCATTAACAGCAGCAAACACATACTTCGGAAGACGCTTGATCTTGTCAAACTCTATTTCATCAAACATGATTTCGTATCAGAAAAAATAATTCATTAAAAAAAAATGAAAAACCTCCCCATCATAAGCAAAAAGAACATCATATCAATGACCTTCAAATTTTTTCCTCCCCCTCAGCACTCAGCGCTACAGATCAAGCCACCCCGTTGATATTGATGATTGCATCAGGATATTCTTCGCGCAGCGCATCATAAATATCCTCAGGATCATCGACACCAAACGACTCAACATCAATCGGGAAACCGGCCTTCCGAGAATCATCAATGACTTCTCCCTCAGGGTTCATGATCTTGATATACCAGCCTTCCGTATCACCGTTTGTTTCAAACCGGGCATTCACCTTCTGCTTTCCCATATTCAACCTCTAAAATAAAAAAGGCCCAGCCCTGAGATTGCGCCTCGAGACCAGACCGAATAAAAAAAGTGCGCAATACTATGAGAGAATAGTATAACAAAAACATTTCATAACTCAGCTCTATCCTCAACTACCGGAGCTCTCCATTTCCCGTCCTTCAGATATGAAAAAAATATTTCGCCGGATTTATCGACATCATCGAACTGATTTTTTCGATACATTAAAGATAACTTTATAGAAATTGCAAGGATAAGCTTAAATCTTCAAATTGGTTATTAATGAAGCACATCGTGATCGTTGGCGGCGGTTTTGCCGGAATCAATGCTGCCAAAGCGCTCGGTAACAAGAAAGATGTCAGAGTGACCCTGATCGACCGGAATAACTACCACCTGTTTCAGCCCCTGCTCTACCAGGTTGCCATGGCAGCGCTGAACGGAGGAGAGATATCCTATCCCTTCCGCAAGATGCTGACGAAGTACCGCAACATCACCATATACAAAGGCTCTGTCGAGAATGTCGACCTGCAGAACAAAAAGGTGCAGACTGAGTTTGGCGACATAGAATATGACTACCTTGTGCTGGCATGCGGTTCCAAACACCACTATTTCGGCCATAACGAGTGGGAATCGTTTGCTCCAGGACTCAAAACCATCGGCCAGGCATCGGAGATCCGCCGCAGGGTCATGGAAGCGTACGAACATGCAGAACGTACCCAGGATCCGACCGAACGGAAAAAACTGCTGACCTTCGTTATCGTGGGCGGCGGACCGGCAGGAGTCGAACTTGCAGGTTCAATCGGAGAGATGAGCCGATACTACCTTTCGAAATACTACAAGAATATCGATCCAAAAAGAACAAGAATTTTTGTTGTCCATTCCGGCAAACAGATCCTCAAAGAGTTCTCTCCTGAACTTTCCAGCAAAGCCGCCCGCGCGGTCGAGCTTCTCGGAGTACAAATTTGGACCGAAAGCAAGGTAACCAATATCGATGAAAACGGTGTCCAGATCGGTAAGGAACGCATAGAAGCAGGAACGGTTCTTTGGGCTGCTGGTGTCAGATCATGCAGTATCGGCAAAACCATGGGAATCAATACAGACAGTTCCGGACGTATTCCCGTGACCGAATTACTCTCCTTGGAGGAACATCCTGAGGTATTCTGCGGCGGAGACCAGGCGCGTTTCGAACTTCCAGGCAACGAACAGCTTCCAGGACTCGCATCCGTTGCGCTGCAGCAGGGAAAGGCAATCGGTAAAAATATTTTACGTGATGTCGCCGGAAAACCTCAGAAGCCTTTTTCCTATTTCGACAAAGGCAAGATGGCAACCATCGGGAAATACAAAGCCATCGTCGAATTCGGAAACACGAAACTCTCCGGCATTCCGGCATGGTTCATCTGGCTCCTTGTTCACATCTACTTCCTGAGCGGCTTCAAACACCGATTCTTCGTCCTACTCCAGTGGGGCTGGTCATACTTTACCTTCGGCCACGCAACCAGAATCGTCAACCGCGAGTGGCGCTTCTACCCCGATGGGGACGTTGTTGAATAGCGATAGTAGACCACTCTCCATCGACCAGCTTTCGTCGAATCAGTTCAAGCTGTTGAACCGCACGGTGACAGTAAGGTCTACAAGTTTCTGCAAAGTACGTAAACAATCAGCCGCCCCCGGATGCCCTAAAATATCTTTAATCCGCCACACAGCACTTTGCGCATAAAACCCCATGCTAAGTCTGCGCTCCTGCCCTTTAAGCTGCATCGCATGCGCTATACCTGTTTAGATAAACGCAACTTCCAATTGCCACTCCTCCGGGTATGCTTTCATCACGCCCATCAAACTTTCATGCGCTGCAGCATACTCCCCTGCCTCAATATGCTCGATAATGCGTTCCAGGTTTCTTTTCATAGTCTCAAAGCTCATTATTTACTCTGTCCAACGAATAAAAACTTATCCTGAAAAATACATTTTTTTTTGATGCATCAAGGTATATAAGTCCCATTGGCCGCCTCCGTCCTATCGCTCCTATTTTTCATTGTTTCTTTTCTGCTCTCAGCACTCACATCTCAGAACTTTTCCCCCAGTACTTGTTCTTTCCTCTCCCCATTCTTTCCGAGATTTTCATCAATTATAGTATACTGCATAAAATACCGGATGCCCGATAAACACATCCGTAACGAATGCAATGGTGAAACACAGTTCTCGACCCTGATGCATAATAATGTTGAAAAAAACATCGAGGCAGTAACAAAAATGGCACTGCAGTTTCTTGCTGAAGCGATCGGACAATGCCGCTGGATTGGAAAACAGCACGAACAGAGACATCGTTTTTGCTGTACTTGGTTTCCAGTACGGTGCAGTGCAGAGCGCCGCTTACGTTGCCGGTCTGGACGAAAAGGCCGCTTCTTGTATCACAGAAGATGTCGTCAGCAGAATTAACGGTATCGATAAGGAGAGTGTGTTGAAATTACTTGCCCTGATGCCGATGCTTGCCAAAAAGGAATATCCCCCGATTGGTATCGGTGGCAAAGCCCTTATCGGTTTTTACAACTCCGTTACTGACGAGGAGAAGCTGACAACTACCGGTTCACTGCGTGAAATCCTCCGGCAGATCGATGAAGGGTAAATCATGAACCGCCCCGTTGGCAAAGGGACACTCAACGAAGAGAAAACATGGTGACCATGGCAAAACAGAAAGTACTCGTGGCAGGAGCTTCAGGATATCTCGGCAGGCATGTCGTCAAGGAATTCGTCGAACGGGGATACAGCGTAAGGGCCCTCGTCAGAAACAAGGAAAAGCTCACAGACGAAGGGCCGAACTTCGAACCACCGGTTGCGGAGATCGTCGAGGAACTCTTCATCGGAGACGCAGTCGACAGCTCCTCCCTGAAGAACGCCTGCAGAAACGTGGATATCGTCTTCTCCTGCATGGGCCTCACCAAACCCCAGCACAACATCACGAGCGAACAGATCGACCACCTCGGCAACAAGGCGCTGCTGGAGGATGCCCTCAGCCACGGTGTCATGAAGTTCATCTATATCTCGGTCTTCAACGCCGACAAAATGATGGATTCCGGCATGGTGAAGGCTCACGAACTGTTCGTTCATGATCTTCGAGCTTCCGGTTTGCCCTACAGCGTCATACGCCCTACCGCGTATTTCAACGACATGGGCATGTTCTTCTCCTTCGCGCGTACAGGCCATGTCTTTCTTCTCGGCGACGGCACAAACCGTTTCAACCCGATCCACGGAGCCGACCTGGCAAGAGTCTGCGTCGATGCGGCAGCAACCATGGGAAACAGTGAAATTGCCGTCGGCGGACCGGATACCTATACCTACGACGAAACCAACCTCATGGCCTTCCAAGCCCTCGGCCTGGAACCGAAAATCACACACCTGCCCATGTGGGTCGGCGACATAGCCCTTTTTGTCATAGGCTTTCTCAACAAACCCCTGAAAAACATCATATCCTTCGCTCTGGCCGTCAGCCGCATAGACAACGTCGCCCCCGCAACCGGGACAAGACATCTAAAAGATTTCTTCAAAAAACTTGCAACCAAAGGCGGTTAATACTGTTACCCTCTCCTTTCTATCACTCAAACCGTTCTTCTGAAACAGCATGGCAGAAAACTTTGTTTCCATACCTGACCTCCGCATACTCTTATACGGCACAACCATTTCCGTCGGAGTGCTGTTCTGGATCTACGAAAGCCTCAACCCCTATTTCTCCCGGCAGCAGCACCGTGCTCTCCATGCAAAGCTCAACCTTTCAATTGCCGCTCTCAACCTGCTGATCCTGCTTCCTTCGGGCATACTCATGGCATTCTTGCTGGGCTGGTCGAAAACCGCCTGGACAGGCATCGGGATTCTTGCCCTTCCCCCCGTTGTTGAAGCCATCCTGATCATCCTGCTCATCGACCTGTGGATGTACATCTGGCATCGTCTCAACCATGAAACCGCATTGCTCTGGCGATTCCACTCCATACACCACAGCGACTCCGCCCTCGATGTCACTACCTGCTGGCGGTTCCATTACATGGAGATCCTGATCTCAGAACTGCTGCGTCTCCCACTCTTCATGCTGATCGGTGCAGGTATCGAACACCTGCTGCTCTCCTCCCTCCTCATGACGCCAGTCATCGAATTCCAGCACAGCAACATCTCCATTCCGCCCATCCTGGATCGTCTGGCCCGGCTTATTATTCCAACCCCAATGATGCACCGCCTGCATCACTCGATGCTCAGAACCGAACACGACTCAAATTACGGCAGCATGCTCTCCATCTGGGACCGTCTCTTCGGCAGCCTCCTGGTCAGAGATAATCTCGACAGCCTCCGTCTCGGTCTCAACGATGAAAGCGACTCCGAGAAGCAGCAACTCTTCGCCCTGCTCCTCAGGCCTTTCCGACCATAGCAGACTACCGACGCCGTTCGACCATCATGCCCCAGATCGGATCATAAGAATGGATATCGTCCGTCAAACCGGAGGCATCGACGACCGGCCTCCCCTCGTTATACCAGCGAAAAATACCGCCGCGCAGGTTGCGACAACTTTTCGCCCGCGCTTTCCCACAGGCACTCTCCACCCGTTCAAGCAGTTCCGAGCTGCGCTGCCCGACCGAACAGTAAAAAACAAGATCACGCCCCGATACAAGTGATCCATAGCAAGCCGTAAAGTCATCCGGGCCGATATCCGGATCAAGACGCACTGCTGTTGCGATACGGCTCTTCTCGTACTCCACCACAGTGCGAATGTCGAAGAGCAATGGCGGTTCCGGTCCGGCAAGCATCGCAGCCAGTTCTTCAGTCGCCAGGTTTTTCACCCGGTTTGTACGCTCGATCATCATGATGGTGGCATCGAGCAGCCAGTAACTACCGAACATAACATCCCTTGGCCAGAGAAGTAAGATATCGGTGAACAGAAAGCTTGTCGACTCTTGAGAGTTCGCTCAATTGGTCAAAGGAAATCATCGGTATCCCGTATTGCTGACGAATCCGGTCGATCATTGACATCCACAAATACGCTGTCATCTCGGCATCTGCCAGCGCGCGGTGAAACGCAGCAGTCTGCAGGATACCCGAATATGACACCAATGTCTGCAACTTATGGTTTGGAGAATCCTGATAAATCCTTCTTGACACGAGCAAAGAACAGCAACAGGCGCCATGATATACCCGATTTACCCGTTTCAGCTCAAAATCCAGAAAACGCTTGTCGAATGACGCATTGTGCGCGACAATATTATGACCGGCTATAAACTCTGAAAACTCAACCATCACCTCTTCACAGCAAGGCTGACCTTCCAGCATCTCATTGGTAATACCTGTATAATGTTCGATAAAAGGTTTTATGCGGAAACCAGGATTCATCAGCTTTTGAAAGCGATCGACAATCACCCCTTGCTCGTCAAGCACCGCCCCAATCTCTATAGCCCGGTCACCATACTTCGGAGACAAGCCCGACGTCTCGAAATCCAGCACCACCACGCTGTCCGCCAACATCTGCTGCATTGAAGAATTACAATTGATCATAACGCTTACATCTTCGGGACGTTGTTGAATAGCGATACTAACAAACCAAAACGTATCACCCTGTTGCCGCCATAGAGTTCACTTCGCTGGTCGTCACCCCAAACCACCTCGCTTTCGTGCTCCATCCGAACTTATCCTAATATCGGTCTTTGGTTTTTTGTTCGTCAATAAATTCCTGTAATTCATCCATGTTTTTTCCCCTCTTGATATTCCTTTTTTCGTTTTTTTGCCAAAACAATTTCCTGCGGTGGCCTTTTCCGGGTTTTCTTGGAAAAAGCATTGGTCAGGATAACAAGCTTCCCTCCATCCTTAAACCCCAAAAGCCAGCATGCATTATTACCCGCCGAGCTCTTATCTCCCGAATTCCATCAGTGTTTTGCAGCTTATTGAGTCACTCATCATCACAACCCATACAATATTGCAACAGGATTTGACGGTGTAAAAAAGTTCCCACAGGAAGAAATTGTGTACATTATC
>Ga0073936_10005861_pt1 | contig 16429 bp, 17 predicted proteins | sample AliMusrvi5mmetaG_FD_87041 | JGI IMG/M metagenome (GOLD analysis project Ga0073936, IMG submission 87041) | Freshwater lake bacterial and archeal communities from Alinen Mustajarvi, Finland, to study Microbial Dark Matter (Phase II) - Alinen... | ecosystem: Environmental > Aquatic > Freshwater >... | reverse complement strand
TGCGAGTCGTCGTCCCGCGTGATGTACGGCGGCAGCGGCACGTCGCCGAGGCGGTTCGCGACCGCCGTGATCGGCTCCTGGTTGCGCGTCTCGAAGCGCACGAACGCCGAGCCGTCGGGCTCCTTGGCCACGATCTCGCCGCGGAAGTCGCCCGCCGGGTGGGCGAAGGTCGCGCCCACGGGCAGCTTCTTGCCCGGCTTGATCAGGCAGCGCCACGTCCGGCCGTCCTCCGCCGGCCGGAGCAGGAAGCACTCAACCTGCCCGCCGGTGGGCCGCTGCGCGTGCAGCCGCGCGGGCAGCACGGCCGCGTTGTTGCGGAATAGTGTGTCGCCGGCGCGCAGGAAACGCGGCAGGTCGGCGAACGTGTGGTGCGCCACGCCGTGCGCCGCGCGGTCCACCACCAGCAGCCGTGACTGGTCGCGCCGGGCGGCCGGCGTCTGCGCGATCAGGCGCGGCGGCAGGTCGTAGTCGAACAGGTCGGTGGCAAGCGGCGGCACGGCCCGAACACGCCGCAAGCGCCGCCGCGAGGCGAGCCGGATTTTGCGCCGTCAACCGGCCCGGGGGACAGCTGCCCCAACGGACAGCTGAACAGCCGCGGCCGTTTTCGATATTCTCGGGTGATGATCCGACACGAATCCACGGGCAGCATCGTTGAACCGGCCGGTCGGAACCCGGGACTGCGGTGGGCCCGCCTAGTGACCGGCCTACTCGTCGGCTCGCTGCCCGGCCTGTGCGCCGCCAGCGCCGACCACCAGCCGCCGTCCGCTCCGGGATCGCTCGTCGCCCACGCGATCGGAATCACGGAGCTCACCCTCGAATGGTCCGCCGCGTCCGACAATGTCCGCGTGACGGCCTACGAGGTCAGCCAGGATGGATGTGTGGCGGGCACCACGTCGGGACTGAGCCGGCACGTCACGGCGCTTGATCCGGGCTCTTCCCACCAATTCGCGGTGCGGGCCCGGGACGCCGCCGGGAACTGGTCGGTGCCGACCGCGCCCACCACCGTGACCACCCTGACAGATGTCACGCCGCCCACGATCCCCGGCGGCCTGGACGCGGGGGACGTCACGCTGCAGGGCTTTCAGCTGACCTGGGCGGCGTCGGCCGATGACGTGAAGGTCACGGGCTATGAGATTTTCCGCAACGGCGAGTCGGTCGCGACCACCGCCGGACGCTCGCATCGGGTCGGCGGACTCGCCCCGGGCACGAACTCGCGCATGGCGGTGCGGGCGCGGGATGCGGCAGGCAACTGGTCCGGCCGCAGCGAGGAGCTGGCCGTTTCCACCCTGGCGGACACCACGCCGCCTTCGCGGCCGGCTGAGCTCTGCGCCGCCGGCGTCAGGCCCACACGCCTCACGCTCAGATGGGAGCCGGCGAAGGACAATGTGCGGGTCACGGCCTACGAAGTGTTTCGCGACGGTGTTTCGCTCGGCGTGTCCTCGTCAACGGCCCGCATGATCACCGGCCTCGCGCCCGCCACGCTCTATCACCTGACCGTCCGCGCCGGTGACGCCGCCGGCAATTGGTCGCCCGCGAGCGCCGCACTGGCGGTCACGACCGCCGCCGATGCCAAGCGGCCCACGGCTCCGGCCGGACTCACCGCCGTCCCGCTGGGCTCGACGGGCTTCACGCTGCAATGGCGGCCATCCACCGACAATGTCGGTGTGACCGGCTACGAGGTGCTGCGCGATGGGGTGGTCATTGGCACGACGACGAACACGTCGCTGGTCGTCACCGGCCTGGCTCCGTCCGCGGCGTACCGCTTCACGGTGCGGGCGCGCGATGCCGCGGGGAATTGGTCCTCCGCGAGTGCGGCCGTGAAGGTGAAGACCACGGCGGCGGACCTGGTTCCTCCCGCCGCTCCGACGCAGTTGGTGGCCGGTGCCATCACTGCGACAGGGTTCACACTCTCATGGTCGGTTGCGCACGACGACGTGGGCGTCGCCGGCTACGAGGACAGTTACGCCCACCAGCGCGGCCAGATGGATCGCGATGGCGAGCCCTACGGCCCGGTGTTCGGGCATTTGTTTGCCGGCTTCACGCCGGACCGGACCGATGCGCGTCCGGAGCTGGCCGACCGCATGGCGGAGCGCACGTATCAGCAGCTCCGCAGCTTTTTTGACCAGACGCACGCGCAGAAGTCATGTGACGACTGGGCCAACATCCTGCCGGTGGTGGATCACTGGGCGAGAATCGAGAAATGACATGAAGAAAACCGCTGGAATCAGCCTGCTGCTCACGGCCTTGGTCGTGGCGACCTACCTTGCGATGAATCACGGGGCCATTGAGCAGAGCGTGAAGTGGTGGCTCTTTGGGTGTCATTTGCTGCTCGCCGTGGCCGGTTTGCTCACCGGGCTGGCGGCGGTGATCATGCGGCAGTGGTGGGGGACGATCGCGCTCGTGAGCTGCGGCTTCTTCCTGTGGATCCAACTCGTGGGCCGGATCTTCTAGGACGCCACTGCGGTCCGCGATTAGCGAGGAATGGCGCGAGGGTGGGGCTGGGCGCGGGCGAATCCGTTTCCGGTCTTGACCGGGGGAGGCCCCGGAGCACCGTTGCCCTTCCAACCGTCACTGCCTGATGGTGTAATGGTAGCACAGGCGACTTTGACTCGCCTAGTCGTGGTTCGAATCCACGTCGGGCAGCCATTCGACGCGCCGTCCAAGCACGGCTTGCTCATGGCCTGCGGCCGGCATACGCGAAGACATGAACACTGCCGTCCGCCTACCTTGGTTGAAGCGAATGAAGCGAATCTATGACGTGGAACCGAGTTTCCGACAGTGCTCCTTCAACCTAGCGGTTTCCCGATCTTGGTAAGTGCTTGCAGTCTCCTCTCTGAGCGGGCCGATTCGCTTCAAGTAGTTCTCGAACTGAATTCAATTGGGCAGCCACCGAGATTTCTAATCCAAAAAATGAGGTGGGTGTTGCACACGCTGTAAGCCTGGGAAATCCGCCACCTGCAGGGAGAGCCTGTGCAACGGATCGTGCGATAATTTGGATTGGGGAGTCGTGCCGACAGTCGATCGGTTTGACCGGCCGCATCGCAGCTGAGGCGTGGCACACTTCGCGTGACCCGCTGTGGATACGAACTACCGGGTTCCACTTGTGACACGAAAATATTGACCCCGGCGCGGATCGCGAACTGCCAAAAACCGGGAAATCCGGCCCCTCTTCTCGTCTCGACGACCAAGCGAAGAACACGAACGATTCCGGTAGATCCAGCGAGCCAACCTCTTCGAGATCGCCAGGCCTTCGATGCAAGTCCCGCTCAACCCCGGAGTGGATGCGAACCGCCAAACTCGGGAAAAATTTGGTGTGATTGCCGGGAAACTCTACGACAACACTAGCATTCGCATCGCTTGCGTGGGATGGCTTCGATCACCCGACCACGTCTGTCGAACTCGAAGCGGCAGCATTGATCGAGCATTTCCCGCAGCATGCGGCGCGCCCGCCGCACCCGGCTCTTGGTGGCCGTGAGGGAGAGCCCCAACGCCGTCGCCACATCCTGCAGTGCCTCACCCTGAAATTCGTGCCGCACCAGCGGTTCGCGATAGGCGGGCGGCAGTGCGGCGATGAACCGGCGGAGCGACTCCGTGAGATCGACGGCGTCCCGCCCCTCGGGGTCCTCTGCCTCCAATTCAAAATCCAGCGGCAGGTTTTCCTTGCGCGCGCGGTAGTGGTCGATGACCGCGTTGCGCGCGATCCGATAGACCCAGCCTTGCAGCTTGGCGGGCTCCCTTAGCACCGGCAGGGCCTTATGAATTCGGACGAACACCTCTTGCAGCAGATCATCCGCATCGGCCTCCGTGCGTGTGCGCGTCCGCAGGAATCTTCGCAACGGGTGCGAGAATTCCCGCCAGAGCACCTCGGCGGGCGCAGCGGACGCCGCCGGCTTGGAGACTTTGAGCTTGATCATAGGTCCCGTCCCATGGGTTGGCAAAATTGAGGAGCCACGGGCGTCCGGTCGCGAGGTTAGCTGCAGCAGGTCGGGGCGCAGCAGCCGGCCTGGGGTTTCGTGGCGGTCACTTCGGCCGCAAACACCTTTGACTCGAAACCGCGTTTTGAGTCCCAGCTTGAGATCACCTCATCGCTGTTGCCCTTGGTCTTGATCACGATGTCCGCAAAGCCCGCGTCCTCCAGGATTCGTATCAGTTCGGTGTGGAGCGTGGCGCCGGCCAGGCACCCGCTGTGCAGGGCGAGGTCGCGTTTCACCTCATCGGACAATTGCTCGCGGGCGACCACATCCGACACAGCCAGCCGACCGCCCGGACGGAGCGCCCGGAACGCCTCCCGATAAACGGGCCGCTTGTCCGGGCAGAGGTTGATGACGCAGTTGGAGATGATCACGTCGACGGACGCATCCGCCACCGGCAGGGCTTCGATCTCACCCAGCCGAAATTCGACCTGGGCATAACCGCCCTTCTTCGCATTGGCGCGAGCCTTGGTCACCATCTCCGGAGTCATATCGACGCCGATCACCCGGCCGGTCGGCCCGACCGCCCGAGCGGCGATAAAAGCGTCGAAGCCCGCCCCGGCTCCGAGATCGAGCACCGTTTGCCCGGGTTCCAGAGAAGCCAACGCGACGGGATTACCGCAGCCCAGGCCAAGGTTGGCCCCATCGGGTATCCCGGCGAGGTCGGCCTCGGAATAGCCCAGCGTCCGCGCCTGGGCGCCGGCACCGCAGCAGCTGGATGCTGCCGGGTCAGATCCAGCGGGCTGGCAGCACGCATGGGACGAGGCCTGGCCTTCCTTGAGGGTCGTCTCACCCTTGGCGATCGAGCCGTAGCGACGGCGCACTTCCTCCCGGAGAACTTCCGGATCATGGGTTGTTTGGTTCATACATACTATCAGACGGAAGGCGGAGCCAAAGGACGCAAAGAATCAGCTCCATCGCGGGCCGAGCGTCAGGGCGTGCCAGCGGAGTCAGGGGAAAACTTCTCGCGCAGGCGCAGGGCCACATGAACGAGACCGATGAGCGCCGGCACCTCCACCAGCGGACCCACTACGGCCGCGAAGGCCACACCCGAATTGAGGCCGAAGACGGCGATGGCCACGGCAATCGCCAGTTCGAAATTGTTTCCCGCCGACGTGAAGGCAAGCGTCGTGGACCGTTCGTAGTCGGCCCCGAGTTTCTTCGCCATGAGAAAACTGACGAAGAACATGATCGCAAAATAGAGGACCAGCGGAAGGGCGATCCGCAGCACGTCGACGGGGAGTTCGACAATCGCATTACCCTTGAACGTGAACATCATTACGATGGTGAAGAGCAGAGCGCCGAGCGTGAGCGGCGAGATCCGCGGAATGAATTTCTGCTCATACCACTCCTCCCCTTTGAGCGGGACCAGGATCACCCGGCTCAGCACTCCGGCGGCAAACGGGATGCCGAGATAGGTCATCACGCTCCAGAAAATGTCACTCATCGCGATCTTCACGATCCGACCCTCGAGGCCGAAGTAGGGCGGCAGCACGGTCAGGAAGAGCCAGGCAAACGCGCTGTAGGTGAGGATCTGCGCAATGCTGTTCAAGGCGACGAGTCCCGCGGCGTATTCGCGGCTGCCCTTGGCGAGCTCGTTCCAGACGAGGACCATGGCGATACAGCGCGCGATCCCGACCAGGATCAGCCCCACCATGTAGTCGGGCCGGTCGCGCAGGAACATGACCGCGAGGAGAAACATCAGCACCGGGCCGACCAGCCAGTTCTGCACCAGCGAAAGGGCAAGGATGCGGGTATCCGCGAAGACCTTGGGGAGCTGCGAATACTTCACCTTCGCGAGCGGCGGATACATCATCAGGATGAGTCCGACGGCGATGGGCAGATTGGTCGTGCCCACGGTGAATGGAGCGAAAAAGGCGGCCGGATCAGCGATGACAAAATGACCGAGCATCACACCGAGCGCCATGGCCGCAAAGATCCAGACCGTCAGGTAACGGTCGAGGAATGACAGGTTCTTGGCGACGTTTTCACGCATGGTATTCGAGGGGTTGTGGCTAGAAATCGGGGATCAGTCGCCGTCACCGGCCTTGACCCCGGCCGCCGCCAGCCGCTGCGGATGCAGCGCATGTTTCGGCAGAGCCAAGGCGATAACCGCGGCCACCAGAGCGAAGGCCACGGTCCCCCAAAGGCACCCGGCCAGTCCGGCCAGTTGGAACAGTAGGCCCGAGAGCAGGCAGCCCACTAAACGGCCCCCGGCGTTGGCCATGTAATAGAATCCCACGTTGAGGGCGACCTTGTCGCCATCGGTATAGTCGAGGACCAGGTAGGAATGCACCGCCGAGTTCACGGCGAAGACCGCGCCGAAGACCGCCAGCCCGCCGACAATCACGAGCTGCGGGCTGAGGGTTGTCATGAGACCCAACGGGATGAGTGCGGCGACGCCCGTCAGGAGAAAGGCCGTGCCAGCCGCTACGCCACCGCCTGGTGTGCGACCCCGCAGCAGGGCGGGCGAGGCCGACTGGACGATGCCATAACCAATCACCCAGATGGCCATAAAAGCTCCGACCTTTTCGAAGCTCCAGTTCAGCGTGCCTTCCAGGAAAATGGGCACGCCCACGACGAACCAGATGTCGCGCGCCCCGAAGAGAAACAGGCGCGCCGCCGAGAGCACGTTGATGTTCCGGTCCTTGGAAAACAGCTCCTTGAACTTAACCTTGCTCTTGGTCATCCCCATGTCCGGCGGCAGCACCGCCCATGAGCCCAGCGCCACGACGAGCAGCGCCGCCGCCATGATCCAGAGGGCCGGCGCAAAGCCGGCCACGTGCAGCAGAAAGCTGCCCACGAAGAACCCAACGCCCTTGAGCGCGTTCTTGGAGCCGGTGAGGATGGCGACCCATTTGAACAATGCCCCGCTGGCGTCCGGCGGCACCACGACCTTGATCGCGCTCTTTGCGCTCATCTTGGTGAGGTCCTTGGCGATGCCGGACAGCGACTGCATCACCATCACGTAGGCCACCGACAGTAATTCCGGCCAGGCGGGATTGAGCAAGGCGAGCAACCCGAGCGACACGACTTGCAGCATCAGTCCCCCGATCAGCGTGACCCGCAGCCCCATCTGGCTGCCGAGCCATCCGCCCAAGAGATTGGTGACGATCCCAAAGAACTCATAGAAGAGGAACAGGAATGCGAGTTGCACCGGGCTGTAGCCCAGGTGGAAGAAATGCAGCAGTACGAGCATCCGGAGCGCTCCGTCGGTCAGCGTGAAGCCCCAATAGGCCCCCGTGACGAAGACGTAGTTCCGGAGATTCACGGTCAGAGCGAGGCGGCGACCTTGCGGGCCAGTTCCGCCATGCGGTTGGAATAGCCCCACTCGTTGTCATACCACGCGTAGATTTTCACGAGGCGTCGGTTTACCACCATCGTGGAGAGGGCGTCGATGGTGGCTGAGGCGGGGTTGCCCTTGAAGTCGATGGAAACCAAGGGGCGGGTCTCATATGCCATGATCCCCTTGAGCGGGGCGGTTTCGCTGGCCGCCTTGAGCAGGGCGTTGACCTCCTCGATGGTTGTGTCGCGCTTAACCTGAAAGACGCAGTCGGTCAGGGAGCCGGTCAAAAGGGGCACGCGAATGGCGTGACCGTTGAGCTTGCCCTGCAGTTCGGGGTAAATGAGGCCGATGGCCGTGGCGCTGCCGGTGGTCGTCGGAATCAGCGAAAGGCCGGCCGCCCGCGCCCGGCGCAGGTCCTTGTGGGGCGCATCGATGATCGTCTGCGTGTTGGTGGCGTCATGCACGGTCGTGATTGCGCCGTGTTCGATCCCGATTCCCTCGTGAATCACCTTCACCACCGGGGCGAGACAGTTGGTGGTACAGGAGGCGTTGGTCAGGAGGCGATGTTTGGCCGCATCATAGAGGTGGTCGTTCACCCCCATCACGATGTTGAGGGCGTCGGCGCCCTTGACCGGCGCAGCCACGATGACCTTTTTTACGCCACGCTCGAAGTAGGGCGCCAGCTGCTCCGGGGTGCGGAACTTGCCGCTGCACTCCAGCACGAGGTCCACGCCCTGGGCGGCCCAGTCCACGTCGCCCGGCTTGGCCTGTTCCGTGAAGGCAAGCCGTTGTTGTCCGATGCGGAGGGTGCCCTTGCCCTCGGCCACCGCCTCCTGCGACCAGCGTCCCTGCACGGAGTCAAACATGAGCAGGTGCGCGGCGCACTCGGCGCCGCCCTTGGGGTCGTTGATGACCACCCAGTCGAACTCGGGCCAGTTCCAGGCGGCGCGGAAGGTAAGTCGGCCGATGCGGCCAAAGCCATTGATGCCGATGCGGGTCTTTTTCATGCTGAGGTCAGATTGGTTGGGAAAGTTTTTCCTTTTCGCCGATTTCCCGGGTTAATCGTTCACGGCGCCCCTGATCCAGGGAGGCCAGCGGCAGGCAGCACATCAGTTCGATCCGGCGCTGAATCTGGCCGGCCACAGCCTGGTAGTACCGGAACGTTGCTTCATCGGTCCCCTGAAACTCCGCCGGATCGGGCGAACTCCAGTGCCCCACGACCGTCTGGTCCGCCCAGGCGGGACAGGTCTCCCGGGCCCGGTCACACACCGTGATGACATAGTCGAATGACTGGCCAAGAAATTCCGTAACCGGCTTGGGGCGGACTCCCGCCGGATCGAGTTGATAGACTTCCCGGAGAACCCGCAGGGTGTAGGGATTCACTTCACGGCGGGGCTGGGCTCCCGCGCTGGAGGTTGCGAATCTACCCCGGCCAACTTTGCGCATGATGAACTCGCCAAAAATGCTCCGGGCGGAGTTGCCCGTGCAGAGGAAGAGCACCTTGAACGGTTCGATCTCGGTCATCGAGCGACCGCCTTGGCTGGCGTGGGCTTGGCGCAGCAGGCCAGGCTCGGATCATCGCCGTTGGTCCGGAGCCGGCGGAGCCGTTCGAGATCGCGCCGGAAACGGGGTTCTTCCCGGGCGCAATCCTGCAGGCAGGCGAGATTGGCCTGCAATTCCCGGGTGGCGCGCCGGACCAACCGATAGACCCGCCAATTGCCCTCCCGGCGCGCCTCGACCAGGCCGTGCCGCTTGAGGTAGCCGAGGTGCTTTGAAACCTTGACCTGCGGCTCACCGAGGATGGCCTGGAAATGACAGACGCACAGCGGACCCTGGGTGAGCAGGTGCAGTATGCGCAGACGGGTGGCGTCGCACAGGCACTGGTAGATCCGAATCAGCTCCATGCAGGACTGAGAGCATACGACTCCACATGCTTCAAGAGGAATATCCATTTGTGACATTTGCGTGCCGGAGCCCGGGCGGGCTTGATAGATATTCCTCCGGGCGCATATGGCTGGGGACTGCGACCAACCCGCTTTGCCTTCCTTCCATGACCCCGAAACAGCCCTTCAAGGTTCTCATCCTCTGCACCGGCAATTCCGCCCGCAGCATCATCGCCGAATACCTCTGGCGCCTGCTCGGCAAGGGCCGCTTCGAAACCTACAGCGCTGGATCAAACCCCGCCGGCGCGGTCCATCCTCTTGCGCTGTGGGTGCTGCAGGAACGCTACAATATCGACGCCAGCGATGCCCGCAGCAAGTCGTGGGAGGAATACAAGGCGGCGGGCACGCACTTCGATTTTGTGATTACTGTGTGCGACAAGGCCTCCGAGGCCTGCCCGGTCTGGCCCGGCCAGCCGATCGTCGCGCATTGGGGCTCGCCGGATCCGGCCAGTTTTCAGGGCACGGACGAGCAAAGGAAATATTTCTTCGTGCAGGTGGCGTCCCAGATTTACCAGCGGATCGCCCTGTTCTGCGCGTTTTCCGACGACAAGCTGGAGCCGATTGCGATCAAGCGGATCGGAGAACAGTTCAAGATTGCAGGGGTAGCGGGAATGACGCGGTGAGCGACGGATCGGCCCGGCGGCCATCTTGGCACCTGAGTAGGCCAGATCGACGAACCCCCCGGCTTCATGCCACCCGCAGGATGACATCCGCTGGATGTAGTCGCGGCAGACCAAGGCCTGGTGTTCGCAGGAGTCGAACCGGAAGCCGACTTGGTGGTCAGTCGAGACGCGGGCATAGATGCCGACGGGGATGGGGTGAAGGTGGACGCCTGACTGATAGTCACAGCACATTTCTGGAAGACGCGCGTGACAGGTTTACGCCTCCCGCAACCGGTCAGCCAGTCGTCTATTTTCTTCGCCTGCGATCAGGCGCAATCTACATCGGTGCTTCGACCGACTTGGCGCAACGGTTGAAGGATCACTCCGCTGGTCAGGCCGGCCGGACCACCGCGCTGGATCCACCCATGGCGCTGCTTCGAGTCGAAGCCTGCTCGACATTCGCCATCGCGCGCCAGCGCGAAGCCCAACTCAAGCGCCGGTCCCGCGCCAAGAAATCCGCCCTCATCCACTCCGACCTCGTCCGCCTGCGAAAGCTCAGCCGCTCGCGTGAGGCCGCACCCTGATAATTTCACACATGGCGTTGGACTCGATGAACCCTTACTCCCAGTCAGCACTTGCGGCCGCCGCGCGGTCACCGTTTGCTCCGGGCGATGGAGCCCACCGCTGATCTGCCGCTGCTCGAGGTCGAGGACCTGCGCACGACGTTCACCACGGACGACGGCGTCGTGAACGCGGTGGACGGCGTGAGCTTCTCCCTCGCCCGCGGCCGCACCCTGGCCCTCGTGGGCGAGAGCGGCTCGGGCAAGAGCGCCACCGCCTACTCGCTGCTGCGGCTCATCCAGCCGCCAGGCCGGATCACCGGGGGCCGCATCCTCCTGCACTCCGCCCGCGCCGGCACCATCGACCTCACCCAGCTCTCCGACCACTCCGACCTGCTCTACAAGGTGCGCGGCGGGATGATCAGCATGATCTTCCAGGAGCCCATGACCGCCCTCTCCCCGGTCCACTCCGTCGGCAGCCAGATCGCCGAGGCGATCCTGCTGCACCAGCACGCCACCCGCGCCGAGGCGCGCCAGCGCACGGTCGACATGCTGGCCCGCGTCGGCCTGAGCCAGCCGGAACAGCGCTACGACCAGTACCCGCACGAGCTTTCCGGCGGCATGCGGCAGCGCGTGATCATCGCCATGGCCCTGGTCTGCCGCCCCGAGCTGCTCATCGCCGACGAGCCCACCACCGCCCTCGACGTCACCATCCAGGCGCAGATCCTCGGGCTCATCCGCACGCTCCAGCGCGAGATCGGCTGCGCCGTGCTGCTCATCACCCACGACTTCGGGGTCGTCGCCCAGGTGGCCGACGACGTCGCCGTCATGCACCACGGGCGCATCGTCGAGCGCGGCCCGGTGCGCACCGTCCTGAAAGCCCCGCAGCACGCCTACACGCGCGCGCTGCTCGATGCGCTGCCCAGCCGCCGCGCCCGCGTCGCATGACCCCCACCGATCCCGGACCCCTGCTTTCGGTGCGCGGCCTCGCCAAGCACTTTTCCGTCCCCTCGCGCGGCGGACGCCTGGCGCCGGCCAGCGTGGTCAAGGCCGTGGACGACGTGAGCTTCGACCTCGCCCCGGGCGAGACGCTGGGCCTGGTGGGGGAGAGCGGCTCGGGCAAGACCACCGCCGCGCGCTGCATCCTGCGCGCGCTGGTGCCGACGGCGGGCGAGGTGCACTACCGCCTGCCCGACGGGCGCACGGTGGATTTGGCGGTCCTGTCGGACCGCGCGCTCAAGCCGATCCGCCAGCACGTGCAGATGGTCTTCCAGGACCCGTTTTCCTCGCTGAATCCGCGTATGACCGTCGGTGCGATCGTGGGCGAGCCCCTGGTCATCCACGGCCTGGCCCGCGGTTCCGAACTGGACGACCGCGTCGCCGAGATCCTCCGGCGCGTCGGCCTGCAGCCCGAGCATGCCCGGCGCTATCCGCACGCCTTCAGCGGCGGTCAACGCCAGCGCATCGGCATCGCCCGTGCGCTGGTCATGCGCCCGGCGCTGGTCGTGTGCGACGAGGCGACGTCCGCGCTGGACGTCTCGGTGCAGGCGCAGGTGCTCGACCTGCTCAAGGAACTGCAGGGCGAGTTCCGGCTCACGTACCTCTTCGTCGCCCACAATCTCGACGTGGTGCGCAATTTCTGTGACCGCGTCGCGGTCATGCGCCGGGGACGCATCGTGGAGCTGGCGCCGGCGCCGCAGATCTTCGCCGCACCGCAGCACCCTTACACCCGCATCCTGCTCTCCGCCGTGCCGTCGCCCGATCCCGACGTGCCGATGAATTTCCAGGTCGCCGAGGAGCTGGCGCGACTGGATGCGGCGGCCGCAGCGGTCGCTGCTGCGGCCGCAGTTGAAAGTTGAGGGTTGAAAGTTGAAAGCCGCCGAGGCCGGTGCGCGGGCAGCTTTTCGGTCTTTCAACTTTCAACCTTCAACTTTCAACTCAGCACCGATGCTTATCCACTCCGTCTATTTCTGGCTGAAACCCGAGCTGACCGATACCCAGCGGGCGGATTTCCGCCGCGGGCTTGAATCGCTCGCGGGGGTGAAGTCGCTCGCCTCGGTCCACATCGGCACGCCGGCCCCGATCCCGCCGCGGCCCGTGGTCGATGCCTCATATTCGTTCGCGCTGACCTGCGTCTTCCCTGACGTGGCGGCGCACAATGCCTACCAGACCGACCCGCTGCACCTCGCGTTCCTCGAGCGTTTTCGCACGAACTGGACCAAGGTCCAGATCTACGACGCGGTGTGAGCCGCCGGCGCCGGTTGTAGGGCGGGGTCGCTGACCCCGCCATTCGTCCTTGGGCAAATTCGGCGGGGTCAGCGACCCCGCCCTACATTTCACTCAGTGGCGGACGAATGGGCCGAAGAAGCCGCTCTGAGAAGGCGGGAAGCGGCCGCGGATCAGGATGCCGTCCTCCTGGTGCTCCTGCTCCTGGATGTGGCCGAGCGTGTGGAGGCGGGCGATGACATCGTAGCGGTTGTGCGGCACGAGCAGGACGGACGTGTCAAAGGCGTCGGCGATGAGTTCCACCAGGCGCGTCTCGAGCTGGTCGATGCCCTGCTTGGTATGGGCGCTGACGAACAGCGCGCCGGGCGAGAGCTGGTGCGCGCGCTGCAGGTCCTCGGGCCGCGCGGCGTCGACCTTGTTGAAGACCGTGATGATCGTCTTGTCCGCCGCGCCAAGCTCCGCGAGCACGCTGAGCGTCGTGGCGTGGTGCTTGTCAACGTTCGGGTTGGTGACGTCGAGGACATGGATCAGGAAATCGGCCACGATCGTCTCCTCCAGCGTGGCCTTGAAGGCCTCGACCAGGCCGTGCGGCAGGCGGCGGATGAAGCCGACCGTGTCGGTGACGAGCAGCTTCTGGTTGCCGCGCAGCAGGAGCTGGCGGGTCGTGGGGTCGAGGGTGGCGAACAGCTTGTCCTCGGCGAGGAAGTGGGAGCCGGTGAGCGTGTTGAGCAGCGAGGACTTGCCGGCGTTGGTGTAGCCGACGATGGACGCGGTCGGCACGGGCACGCGCTGGCGCTTGTGGCGCTGCACGCCGCGCTGTTTCTGGACCTCGGCCAGGTCGCGCTTGAGGCGGACGATGCGGTCGTTGACCAGGCGCCGGTCCTGCTCGAGCTGGGTCTCGCCCTCGCCGCCCATCCCGCCCTTGCCGCGCTGGCGCGAGAGGTGGGTCCAGGCGCGGGTCAGCCGCGGCAGCGAATACTGCATGCGCGCGAGCGCCACCTGCAGCACCGCCTCGCGCGTCTGCGCGCGCTCGGCGAAGATGTCGAGGATCACCTCCTCGCGGTCGATGACCGCGAGCTCGGAAAGCTTCTCCCAGTTGCGCTGCTGGGCGGGGGACAGGGAGTCGTCGAAAACGATCAGGTCGGCGTCCACTTCCTTGGCGGCGGCGATGACCTCCTCGGTCTTGCCGCTGCCGAGCAGCGTCGCGGAGGTGAACTTGCGGAGGTTGACGAGCTCCTGGCCGACGACGCCGATGTGGAGGTTCTCCACCAGCTCCTTCAGCTCGACGAGCAGCTCCGCGGCCTCGCCCGCCGGCATGCCGGACGTCTGCACCCCGACGAGGAAAGCGCGCTCGCAGCGCTTGGATTCAGTGGTGGGGGTCTCGTTGAGGAAGTCGGCCATGCGGAAGGACCACAGTGTGGCCATTCCCGCGAGGGAGCAAGGAGAAGGGGCCGGGAGCCGGGATCGGACCGCGGCGGTACGGGAGTTTCGCGCCCGGCCGGCCTCGGCTGCGCCGCGTCAGGCGGCATGGTAGATGATCGGCGTCATCGTGCCGTTCATCACCTCGCCGACGGCCACGTCGGACGCGAACGCGGCGCGGTCGCCCTCGCGGGACTTGGTGTGCGGCTCGATGAGACGGATGTCCTCATCCATGTAGATGATCGTCATGACCGCGCGCGGCTTGGTCGAGGTGTTGCGCCCGGCGCGGTGGAAGGTCCAGCCGTAGTGGAAGCTGACCTCGCCGAGGTCGAAGGGCGTGTCGTCGAGCGGATAATTCTGCTCCCGCATCGAGCGGCCGATGCGCTCCTCGCTCTCGTCGCTGATCGCCAGCTCGCGGCCCGACTCGAAATGGTGGCTGCCCCGCGCGAAGGCGAGCGGGCCCATCTCCATCGGCACGGCCTGCAACGGGATCCAGGCGGTGACCGTGTTCGCGTTGCTCAGGGGCCAGTAATACTGGTCGGCGTGCCACGGCGTGACGCCGCCGCCCGGCTCCTTGTAGAGCGCCTGGTCATGGTACATGCGCACGCCCCGGACGCCCAGCAGCTCGGCCGCGAGGCGCGCGAGCCGCTGGCCCCAGCAGAATTCCTTCACCGTCGCGTTCTTCGTCCAGATATTGCCGACCTGGAGGAACGCCTTGTTGTAGGTGTCCCGCTGCTCGATCGGGATGTGCATCGTGTTCAGCCGGTGCACCTCGGTCGTGATGATCGCCCCGTAGTGCGCGAGGACCTCGGGGGAGAGCACCTGCTTCAGCTTGATGTAGCCGTCGCGGCGAAACCGCTCCACCTGATCGGCGCTCAGCGGATAATGGGAGTCGAGGTCAAGTTTCGCCATGGGGATGTCTCGTGAAGGAGAGTCGCGGCCGCGGCAAGCATCCGTGCGCCGCCGCGGATGAATATTTCAGCTCGTCCCGCCGGTATCCGGCCCGCCGGTGGGGCTTCCTTCGGCCCGGAACCTTTCGTAAAGCGTACGTAAAATCCGCAAATCGGGGCATCTTTACATCATTTTAGCAGACGTTGGCTTGTGGGGGCGGCCGATGCTGGCAGCGTCGTGACCCCGGCCATGGCAACGCGACTCAAGATTCTCGTGATCGATGACGAGGCAGACATCTGCGACATGACCAAGCTCCTGCTCGAGCGGGTGGGCCACGAGGTCATCTGCGCGTGCGACGGACGCGTCGCGATGCAGCTGCTGGACTCCCAGATGTTCGACCTGGTGATCACGGACATGTTGATGCCGAACCGCGATGGCCTGGAGGTGATGGCTGACCTGCGGCGCAAGCATCCCGCCGTTCGCATCATCGCCACGTCGGGCGGCGGCCGCATCTCGAGCGACAGCTATCTCCAGATTGCCCGCCGGGCCGGCGCCCACGCGCTGCTGCCGAAGCCATTTACGCTGAAAGAACTGCACGCGAGCCTCATCGCGGCGATGCCGGATGCGGCGGCGGCGGCCCCGGCCGCGCAGCCCCAGGCCTGACCGCGCCTCAGGGCGCGAACCGCACGCACACCGGCAGCGGCACCGCCGCCGTGGCGGCGGTCAGCGTCAGCCGGCCGGTCCGCCGGTCCACCTGCAGCACGCTCAGTGAATTGGACTGCTGGTTCGCACAAAGCAGCCAGCGGCCGTCGGGGGAGAGATCAAAGTTGCGGGGGTTCTTGCCGCCGCACGGGACGATCTCGACCAGCGTGAGCCGGCCCGAGACCTCATCGATCGCGAAGACCGCGAGGCTGTCATGGCCGCGGTTGGAGCAGTACACGTAGCGGCCGCTGGGGTGGACGCGAATCTCCGCGGCATGCGACACGCCGGGAAAATCCGCGGGCAGCGTGGTGAGTGTCTGCCGCGGCGCGAGCGCGCCAGTGGCGGGGTCGTAGTCGTAGGCCGTGACGGTGTTGCCCATCTCCGTGAGCGCGTAGGCGTGGCGGCCGTCGCGGCCGAATGCGAAGTGCCGCGGACCACTGCCGGGCGCGGTGGCGACAAACGCCGGCTCGGCCGGGGTGAGCACGGCCCGGGCGGCGTCGAGGCGGTAGGTGAAGATGCGGTCGAGGCCGAGGTCGCAGACGATCACGTAGCGACCGTCGGGCGAGAGAGTGACCGAGTGCACATGCGGCGATGACTGGCGCTCGGGATCCACGCTGTGGCCGGTGTGCGGGATCACGTTGGGCGCGCCCAGCGTGCCATCGGGCCGCAGCGGGATGGCCGCCACGATGCCGGTGTGGTAATTCGCGATCACCAGCGCGTGGTCGGTCGGGTCCACCGCGATGTGGCACGGTGCGACGCCGCCCGAGGGCTGCGGCGGCTGCAGCGGCTGCAGCCGCCGCAGCCCTCGGGCGGCGTCGCACCGTGCCAC
>Ga0073936_10005855_pt1 | contig 16442 bp, 2 predicted proteins | sample AliMusrvi5mmetaG_FD_87041 | JGI IMG/M metagenome (GOLD analysis project Ga0073936, IMG submission 87041) | Freshwater lake bacterial and archeal communities from Alinen Mustajarvi, Finland, to study Microbial Dark Matter (Phase II) - Alinen... | ecosystem: Environmental > Aquatic > Freshwater >... | reverse complement strand
TGCCGCCGTTCGCCAGGGAGCCGGTGACGTCGCGGCGCAGCCGGACCACGATGTTGCTGCCGGATGGCGCACACCCCTCGATCACCAGCGTGTAGCTGTTGGAGGTAGTCGGATCAAGTCCGAGCACGTACTTGTCGTGCAGGCTGAAGCTGTCGAGCCCCGTGGCAGCCTGCACAGCCCCCTGCGTCCAGTTGGTCAGCCAGGCTGTCGGCACGTTGGTGTAGCCCGTCTGTGCAGACGTTGCCAGCGCGAACGCCACCGCATTGCTGAGATCCGCGTTGAGGCCCAGGACCGTCTGCGTGTAGCTTTGCGCGCCGACAGCATCGATCAAGGATACGCCATTGGATGCCAGCGTGGAGATCCGGTTCCAGTCTGCCGCCGTGTACACGATCTGCGTGTTGGCCCCTGCGGCCAGTGTTACCGCGACATACGGCCCGGCGCCCAGCGAGGAACTGCCATTGCCGCTGCTGGTGACGATCAGCAGATACGGACCGGACACAACGCCGAACGGGTTGTTCGTCGAAACTGCCACATCGTCCAGATACCCCATGCCGGAGCAGCAGAGCGCGGTCAGCAGCTTGGCCGTGGTATTGGTGGTTGCCAGCCGGAACCACGTTCCCGTGGTGCTGGTGAGGGGCAGGGTGCCTTGCCCTTGGAACTGGGCTTTCCAGCTGTCGTCATATGCGTTCGGGTGGGTAACCGTGAGCCCGTCGAGGCGCAACTGGAACATGGCCAGCGCATTGGCCGGGTTGGTGGAGGTTGCATCGATCGCCCAGGTCACGCGGTGCCAGCTCCCCGAAAGCAGCTGCGAGGAGGTGGCATCGCAGGTGTTGCTTTGCAGCGAGCCGTCCGTCGCTGCCACGCCGTGATACACCGTCAACTGCAGGTTGGTGTTGACGTAGAGTCCGCCCTTGAGTCCGCTGTCTGTGACTGTGTAGGTGGCTGGCGCCCTGGGAATCGGCACGAACTGCGTCATCATGTCCAGGTAGATCACGGCGCTGCTCATGTCGAAGCCGGGGCTAGGGCCGAAACTGTTGGTCAGCACAGTGCCCTGCGCGTTGACCCGCAGCACGTTGGTGTGCGAGAGAGAGGGGAGTGGCAGGTTGGTCGCCGTGTAGGTGTACTGCAGGTTGGTGATCTGCGACTGGTCCCTGCCGGCTGCGCCGGACCACCCCATGGCGTTGATCACGTTGGTATAGACGCCGCCCCAGGCGTTCAGGTTCTCGAACCCTTCAGTATAGGGGACGATGTTGTAGGAGGCGCCGGAGCCCGGGATGTTGGGATCAATTCCGGTCTGGTAGTCCTTCCAGACCGGCACGCCGTTGGGGTCCAGCGCCAGTTCGTTGGCGTAGCCGTGCAGCGCCAGCCACCCCAGCGGCGTGCCCTTTGGAGCCAGCAGCGCGTAGAACGACGCGCTGATTGCATGGGACGACTGCACATTGTTGAATGTGTAGGATGCCGGCGCACCGACCAGGCTGCCGTCCACCATCACGCTGCTGATGCCGTACCAGATGTCGGGTGTGATCTGGAACGTCTGCGAGGCTCCGGTGGGCACGCCGATCGAGGAGCCGGCGGGCGAGATGGAGCCGTGGGCGCCCGCGGAGGCGGAGATGAAGGAACCGTTGAAACCGAAGTTGGCAATGACGGAGTAGTTGTCGTTCATCGTCAGCGTGGCCGGGTTGTTCGTGCCGGAGAGCGCGCCGCTCCACCCCATAAACGAGCAGCTCGTGTCAGGCATGGCCGTTAGCGTCGCCACCGTACCTGCCGCATAGCTGCCGCCAGACTGATCGAGCGTCACGGAGCCTGTTCCAGCGCCCGAGGTGGAAACGGTCAACAGGTTGGTCACAACGATCGGGATGTTGGTGTTGATCACGATGGTGCAGGTGGCCAACAAGGAGGTGCTGATGGCGTCGCTGATGCGCCAGGTGAAGGAATCGGTTCCCGCAATCGAGATCGTCGGCGTGTAGTAGAGGGTGCTGTTCGTCAGCGCATTCCCGGGAGGCACGGACAGGAAGCTGCCGCCGGAGAAATAGTTCAGAGATCCGTTGGCCGGCAGGCCCGTGACGGTCAAGGATTGGGATGGCAGCCCCACGGAGGTGTAGTTGAGCGCAATGGCGTTATTCGTCGTGCCGGTAATGACAGATACGGTTTGTGTGTAGGCCACAGGCGGGGAGTAGACGAGCACCGTCTCCACCACAGAAGAGGTCAGGGCATATTGGCCGTCGGAGATCGCCACCTGTGCCGTGTATACGCCCTGCGCCGCATAGGCGTAGGTGACAGTCGCACCGCTGGCAGACCCGCCATCGCCAAAGGACCAAGCATAGCTCAGCGTATTGCTATCCGTGGCCTGCACCGAGAATGAAACTGTCGCGTTGGTGAGGGCAGGATTCGGCGTGGCCGACGGAGCACCGGTGATCTGCGGACCGGGGGTGGAGGCCTGGGAGGCGCCTGAAGCGTAGGTCGGGCCGAGCCGGAAATTTCCGGCAATGTCCTTGCCCAGTCCGGGGCCACCCTTGCCAGTGGCTCCAATGTCCGTGGCTGCCAGCCGAAAATCGCCGCTGGGAGGATCGACAAGGCTCACCGTCTGGGTGGCCTGATTGCCGCCCAGCAGATATTCCGAAAGGTAGAAGTTGGTGGCTGTATTGTCCACGGAGACGCAGTGGCTGCGGCGCAGTCTCAGGCAGAACCCGACATTGGTGGCAAAGCCCGACCCGCTGGCTATTGACAGACAGTTGACGTAACGCAAGTTCGTGACGGTCGCATTGTTGGCGAAGTTCCGGCCTGTGCAGTTGTAGTAATTCACGGAGTCGACCGAGGGTCCGTTGACTTTCGCGGCGCCGAACGATCCGGCCATCGAGTTGGCAATGATGATCCTGCTGCCGTAGGCCGCAATCGAGTTGGTGGCGATCAGGCGGTTGCCCGATGCCCCATCGCCGAGAATCAGCGTTCCGCCGTCAATCAGGATGCCCGTGACGCGCACATTGTCGATCGCCGAGCAATCCAGGTTGTTGTTCTTTCCGGCAATGGCAAAGCCAGTGCAATTGCCGCCATTTTTCAACATGCCGGAATGCCCCTGCCCTGGCGCAGGGCGGATGGCGATGCAATGGTTGGCATCGGAGAACCAGTCGGCGGCGAACGCGGGTGCGTCGGCCAGCCCCGTGGGCCAGTCGTTGAAGCATTGCGCCACAGCTGTGACGATGGGGTTACCGGTGTCGGCAATGGTAAACGTGTGCCCGGATGCATTCGTCACCGTGCCGGCCTGGATCGTGCCGCGACACTCCGTGATATAGGCTATGTTGGTTCCATTGATATGCTTGAGCGTTCCCACGCCACCGCCGGGGAAAGTCACCGCCCCGCCATCGTCGCTGGCAACATAACTTCCAATCCCCGCAACGGTAAACAACAGCGATTGCACTGCCGTGCCGGTATCGGTGAGCGCAAACGTATGTCCCTGGTTGACGGGCAGCACCTGCGCAATACCTGGCACCAGGCCAGGCGCTGCGCCCGTGTCGCTGATCGTAAATGTGTTGGTATAGTAGGGCCAGGATTCCTGGTGCGGAATATAGACGGTGCCGATTGTCAGTGTCCCGGTCCCGTTAATGCCGCTTACGGCCGCGATCATGGGCGAAACATTTGTCGCCACCCACAGCAAGGTCCCCTGTTTGCCGCCGGAAAACATCACTGCGCGCATGTTGTCGACGGCATTGCTGTAACTGCCCTTCGAAGACACATGAAAGACTGTGTAGGCAGGCGCATTTACATTCCACACGAATGCGTGATTGGGCGTGTCAGTCGGTGCCACCCAGCGCAGGGTGCCCTGCATTCCGCCCGGCAGCAGCACGCTCTGCAGGTTATCGGCAGTCGTATAATTGCCGGCGGAAGACAGATTGAACATGGTGGTTTCAGATGTCAGGTCGCTGTACATCGCATTATTCCACGCCGTGAGCGTGGTGTAATCGCCACCCGCAATTCCGCCGGCGCGGATGTTGCAGACGAACGCCGCGGGCGCCCCGGCGGTCACCGTAATCGTCACATTGGTGGAGGCCGTGTCGCCGGAGTTGTCCATGACGAGCAGGTTCACCGTGTAAGTGCCGGGTTCCGCGAAAATATGTTGGATGAGGGACCCCTTGGCCAGCCGGCCATCGCCGGTCTCCCACGCGCAATCCACGATCTGCCCGTCCAGATCATAGGAGCTGCGGGCGCTGAGCGTCACAGCCAGCGGGGCAGGGCCGGTCGTTGCGCTGGCGCTGATCACTGCCACCGGAGGGAGGTTCGATGCGTCGATGTGCACGCCATTGGCATTGGTGCACGTGTCGATGATCGCCGCGCCGCTCAGCATCGGCTCGCCCACATGCCTGACAAAGCCAATGTCCAGGTGGTCGGCGACCAGGATATTCGTGAACACCTGGACCACTTCGCACTGGCCTGCGCCGGCCGTGGCGTAGACGTCGAAGTTCGTGAGCACGGTCTGCCCCTGCAGGCTCACGTCGAACACGCGCTGGCCGTTGGTCAGCCCTTCCATTTCCGCAAAATACAGTTTCACGGTGTGCGGCGTCGCCTGTGCGGCCGCCCCCTTCGCCGTGTCAAAATAAACGGGACTCATATTCGCATCCGTGATCATGCCGGAGCTTTCTGCGGCGCAGGGCCAACCATTCAGAGTCGGTGCTAATCCGGTGACTTTGGTGCCGTTCAGAAGGGTCACTGCCATGCCGTTGAAGCCGGAAAAGTTGGCGTTCAGCAGCAACTGATCCTTCCAGATGCCGACAGCCGCCAGCGCGCTCCATGGGATCATCAGCTCAGCCTGAAAACGGTTGTAGTTGGTCCCGGATGGCACAAGGGTGTACATCATCTGCCAGGCGTTCGTGTCGATCCCCGTGGCTTGCTTCCCGCTGCTGCCGCAGGCCAACACGACCGGAGGCGCCATTTTCTCGCGGCTGTTCAGCACGATCTGCAGGTCGCAGTACAACAGGCTGTCCTGCAGGTACAGACCAGCGCCGACATACAGGTTCGTGTCGTCATACCGCGCCAGTACAAAGGCCGTGTCAGACGGGCTGGTCTGTTGGTGCTGTCCCAGATTTCCACCGGGTACGATGCGTGCGCAGTTGGAGGTGTTCCAACTGGTGTCGTTCAGCGTGCCGTCCATCACTGGCGGCGCCGCGACGCGTGTCGCCACCAGCGACGTGGCCAGCGGGATGGTGATTCCATCCATCCCCTTCACGTACGAAGCCGACACCCAGTTGTGATTCGCTGGGTTGGTGTACGACATGCTCACGCTGTTGTGGTAGACGTTCGTCGTGCCGCCGCGATAGGTCAACGGAAGCAGCGGATTCGCCTGGCCGAGCTGGGTAAAGGATGGGACAAGCATGGACGATGCAGAGGGGTGATGCGTCCAGAGCAACCCCTCCAACGGATCGTAGCGCTGGTCCGGCGCGCCGAAGTTGATGCCGATCCGGCGCACCGGTGTTTCCTGGATCGTTTCCTGCGAGCGGGACCACTGGTAACCGACAAAATACTCCTCATCCAGATCGGGCACCGGTACGACGCCGATCTGCGTGTAGGCCATGCCCGCTACGCAATTACAGTAAGCGCCGTCCGGCGCAAAATTCGCTACCCCATTTACCGCAAAACATTCTGAACCGCAACCGCGCATCTCCGGGATCAGGAAGACGCCCCAATAATTCGCCGAATCAATAATGGCGCCCTGCTTCCCGGGACTGAACCGCTGCATGCCATAACCAAAGTTCTCCACGCAGGCCTTCAGCTTCCATACCGGTGGAGGGATCTCCAGGCGGTTGTTCACGGGATTGATCATCGGCGCATTCCCGCTGACAAAAAACGTTCTGGACGTGTTGATCCCTGGCGGCTGCAGAGGTTCATAGCCAGGTTCGGCGTGTGTCACCTTCAGCCAGCTGTAAATATCACGCCCCGACTTCACGCCGCGCGTGGCCGCATTCGTTCCCCAGATCGGTCGGGCATCCAGTGTGAAGCCAGATGCTCTCTGCGAAGAAACGTCGAAAGCGATGACCCGGAACGGCGGCTTGAAAACCAGCGCACTGTCCGGCAGCCCTGTGCGCTGAATCTGCGTGAAGCCATCCGTACTGAGCCCGACAAACCCGATTTGTTGCGTCGCAACGCAGAGCGGCAAATTGGTGGTGGATGCCATCCAGCCCGTTATCGCCGTATGCTGGGCATTCATCGTTGGCAGCCAGATCTCGCCGCCAAACGGGCGCGAGGCAGTGTACATGGCCTGAATCATGGCGAGCCCATTGCTGTAGCCTGCCACGTTGACGTCTTCGCTCGCGATCAGCGCGGCCTGATAGGGCGCAAAACGGAACTCCATCGGGTTGCCCTGCAGCGTCGAGACACGCGCCCCGGACCAGCCAGCCGCATCCATCTTTGTCCGCAAGGTGAATAGATTGGTTGGGTTGGGATCGACGGCCACGATCATCAGGTTGGTCGCTTGTTTCGCCAGTTCCTCAACCAGTCGCCCGCTACCCACGCCCCACACCAGTGCCAGCCCATCGCCGACATACGGATGGCTCAGCATGTTCGAAACAATCGTTGTCCAGACATCATTCGCGGCGGGAAGCGATGTGATGGCAAGGGAATTGGTGACCGCTGTCACCTGCGTGCCGCCAAAGCAGTAGATGCTTCCCTGCGTTGTGGTCACAAAAAGTTTGCCGTCCCCGGCCAGCAGGCTTCCGACGGTTCCCGACACGCCCAGGGTGGCCACGCTGGACGGTGTAAAGGTCTGCGTGCAGGCCAGTAGAGAGAGAGGCTCGCTGATGGCATTGGCACCAGTCCCGTCCATGTACCAGTACGGCTTGCTTCCGCTGTTCTTGGCGATGGGTGTTCCCAGATGGCCGGCAAAAGCGCCGGTGGCGGCAAGCAGCGACCAGGGCGTGTTGAACCCTTCGACGCTACCGTAAATCTTGGTGTGATCCGCCGAGAACGTCAGCGGCCCCAGCGAGGTGTTGTACCCGTTGTCTTTCAAGCTGCCATCGCTGCGCCAGACCACCGTGCCGGTGGCTGCATCCAAGCAGTATGCGAACAGGCCCCACGTCGGCAGGTATCCGGCCACAAAATACACCCGCCCCTGGTACGCCACTGGCGAGCCCCAGATCGGCCACACCGAGCCCAGCCGGCCAAACACCATGGCTTTCTTCGAGTTCGGCGCGCCGCGGAACTTCCAGAGCTCCGAACCGTCGGCCGCGTTCAGGCAGTAGAGATAACCATCGTCGCAGCCGAAGATCACCACGTTCGTCCCGTTCGTGAGCGCCATGGCAACTGGCGGACGCCGCACCGCACCGCTGGCATAGTACCGCCAGTTCATCGCGCCGGTGTCCGTGTTGTAGGCGCTCACGCTGTCGTTGGCCATCAGGCTCACGAAAAGCTGTTTTCCCAGTTGTACCGGTCGGCAGTTGTCGATGTCGTTGCACTGGCCGGCAAACGAATCGCTTCTGCCAGCAAATGAATTCTGGTAGGTCGGCACATCGACCCGCCACTGCAGGAACAGGTTGTTGGGCAACGGCATCGGCGTTTGCGCAGAGCGGCATTCGTCAAAGCGCCACTGCGTCCAATCCGCGTTGGTGGTCGCATCCTTCACCACAATGGAACAGGTGACGATGGCTGTAGACTTTGCCGAGGTCGTGGCGTTCGAGTAGACCATCTTCCAGGTGAAAGAATCCACGCCCACATAATTGGTGTTGGGCGTGTAGCAGAACTGCATTCCGCTGGTCACGACAACCGTGCCATGCCCAGGGTTGCCCGACTTCACCAGAGAACAGATGTACCCGCCGCCGCCGGTGTAGCTCGGCGTAAACGTGAAGGGCGTGTTCTTGGCAATCACCACGGTCTGGTTTGTCGGGACCGGTGGACCCAGCCCAACAGTGACTGTGACCTGCGCAGACGCAGAAGTGGAGATGCCGTCGCTCACCGCCCAAAAAAAAGTGTCCGTGCCAACAAACCCCTGAGGCGAAATGTAGTCAATCCACCCCGTGTTTGCATCTATGCTGGCCGTGCCGTTGGCGGGCTGAGTCATCACCAGATAACTAATCGGCTGCGTGTTGTCGGCAGCTGCATGTGTGTAGTTGGTGGTGGGATCAAAAAGCGGCGTCAGGAGTGCGCCGGAATTCGCCGTGCAGGAAACCGGGTTGGCAACTGGGACACTGTTGGGCAGCAGGGTGATGGTGTAAAGCGCTGGCGCCGAGGTGGAGATGCCGTCGCTAATTTGCCAGGTGAACGAGTCAATGCCGGACGTAAAATCAGAATTGGGGGTATATTCATAGATGCCAGCAGGACCATACATCCAGTTCGGAGACAGGGTTCCGTGCGCAGGCGGCGTCGGGAATAGAAATGTCGCGCTCTGGTTCTGATCGGGGTGGGTGACAGAAAACTGCGGCAGCCCGATTACGGCCGAGAAAACCCCGGTATAGCCCCCCGGATACGCCACCGGCACGCAGTTGGTGGTGATGACGTAGCAGGTGGCCACTCCGGAGGTCAGGCTGCCCTTGGCGGCGCCCCAGGTGAACGAGTCTGTACCGACAAAACCGGACGAATCACAATAATAAAAGTTCGGCTTTCCTGCCGAGTAGGACACTGTTCCATGGGCGGGCAAGGAAAGATTCGTGTAGGTCAGCGTATTCACATCTCCAGTCCAGGTGGTGTGCGACGGGAGCAAAAGATTGAGGGGATGTCCAAAGAGGTAATAGCCGCCAACATAGGTGCTGTTCGTGAAATCCTGGGCGACCGGCGGCGTTGCTGCCATCAGGCTCACCGGCAACCCGGCCCCAACCAGCACAGCCGCCAGCAAAGTGCGCGCTCCAGTCGCAAACGACCCCATCCGGTTCCATCGCTGCATTGCAATGCCTCCTGCTTTAGCCATGCGCACAATTGGTCTGGCCAGCTGCCGAGTGTAGAGTGCGAACACCGTTTCTCTCATGGCATGGTCCTTTTGCCTGCAACTGATCCCAAAATCGTAACATGTAATCAGCGGAGAGCGCAGCAAAAATCAGGCGCCGTGAGCGCGGCAAGAGTTTGTTCGATCCATATGTAAGCGCAAGCGTATAAGAACGTTACGCCAAGTGGATTAAAGGAGCGGCGCGTGGTCGATCAGAGGACGGGCTCGATCCTTCGACTTACCATCCGCTTCGCGCCGGGTTTGGCGGGCGACTGCCGCTACTGCACGACCGCCTTGTAAAACTTGCGCACGTTATCCACGGCGTTGGTGTAGTTGCGATGCCCGGTGCCGTCGAACGCGTCATTCCCGGTCAGGATCACAGCTGGCAGGTTGGTGAAGGCGCTGGTCAGCGAGTTTGCTGCCTGCAGGATCAGGTAGCCGTTCATGCCTCCGTTCGCCAGGGAGCCGGTAACGTCGCGGCGCAGCCGGACCACGATATTGCTGCCGGACGGCGCGCAGTTCTCGATCACCAGTGTGTAGCTGTTGGAGGTGGTCGGGTCCAGTCCGAGCACGTACTTGTCGTGCAGGCTGAAGTTGTCGAGCCCCGTGGCAGCCTGCACAGCCCCCTGTGTCCAGTTGGTCAGCCATTGTGTCGGCACGTTGGTGTAGCCCGTCTGTATAGGCGTGGCCAGCGTGAATGACACTGCATTGCTAAGGTCCGCGTTGAGGCCCCAGACCATCTGAGTGTAGCTGGGCGCGCCGACAGCCTCGATTATGGCCACGTTATTGGATGCGAGCGTCGAGATCCGGTTCCAGTCCGCTGCCGTGTACACGATCTGCGTGTTGGCCCCTGCAGCCACTGTCACCGCGACATACGGCCCGGCGCCCAGCGAGGAGCTGCCATTGCCGCTGCTGGTGATGATCAGCAGATACGGCCCGGACACGACACTGAATGGGTTGTTCGTCGTGACAGCCAGATCGTCCAGATACCCCATGCCGGAGCAGCAGAGCGCGGTCAGCAGCTTGGCCACTGCATTGGTGGTCGCCAGCCGGAACCACGTTCCTGTGCTGCTGGTGAGGGGTAGGGTGCCTACCCTCTGGAACTGGGCCTTCCAACTGTCGTCATACGCATTCGGGTGGGTGACCAGGAGCCCGTCCAGATGCAGCTGGAACATGGCCAGCGCATTGGCTGGGTTGGTGGACGTCGCATCGATCGCCCAGGTCACCCGGTGCCAGCTCCCCGAAAGCAGCTGCGAGGAGGTGGCATCGCAGGTGTTGCTTTGCAGCGAGCCGTCCGTCGCTGCCACGCCGTGATACACCGTCAACTGCAGGTTGGTGTTGACGTAGAGGCTGGCCTTGAGCCCGCTGTCTGTGGCCGTGAGGGTAGCTGGTGTTCCGGGGAACGGCACAAACTGCGCCATCATGTCCAGGTAGACCACGGCGTTGCTCATGCCAAAGCCGGGACCGAAGCTGTTGGTCAGCATAGTGCCCTTTGCGTAGACCTGCAGCACGTTGGTGTGCGAGATGGCTGGCAACGGCAGGTTGGTTGCCGTGTAGGCGTACGGCAGATAGACGATCTGCGACTGGTCCCCGGGTGCACCGGACCACCCCATGGCGTTGATCACGTTGGTGTAGCCGCCGCCCCATCCTGTCAGGTTCTCGAACCCTTCGGCGTAGGGGACGATGTTATAGGAGGCCCCAAAGCCCGGGTTGTTGGGGTCAATCTTGGTCAGGTAGTCCTTCCAGACAGCCACGCCGTTGAGGTCCAGCGCCTGCTCGTTGTTGGTGTAGCCATGCTGCGCCAGCCACCCCAGCGGCGTGCCCTTGGGTGCCAGCAGCGCGTAGAACAACGCGCTGATCGCATGGTTGGTCTGCACGTTGCTGAATGTGAAATTCGTCGGCGCGCCCACGGAGACGCCGTCCACCAGCACATTGCTGATACCATACCAGGTGGCAGGTGTGATGAGGAACGTCTGCGAGGCGCCGGTGATTACATTGTTCGATCCGGAGGGCGAGATGGAGCCGTTGGAGCCATTGGAGGCGATGATGGCGAAGCCGTTGAAGCCGAAGTTGGCAATAACGGAGTAGTTGTCGTTCATCGTCAGCATGACCTGGTTATTCGTGTCGGAGAGCGCGCCGCTCCACCCGGTGAACGTGCAATTGGTGTCTGGCGCAGCCGTTAGTGTCACCACCGTACCGGCCACATAGACCCCACCAGTTGGTTCAAGCGTCACGGTGCCTGACCCGATGCCGCCTGTGGAGAGGGTCAACTGATTGGTCACCACGATCGGGATGTTCGTGCTAATCACAATGGTGCAGACCGCCGGCGCGGAAGTGCTGATGTTGTCGCTGATGAACCAGGTGAAGGAGTCGGCTCCTGCGGTCAAAATCGTCGGCGTGTAGTAGAGGGTGCTGTTCGTCAGCGCATTCCCGGCAGTCACGGACAGGTAGCTGCCGCCGGAGAGATAGTTTAGAGATCCAAAGGCCGGCAGGTCTTTGACAGTCCATGATTGGGATGGCAGGCCTGCGGAGGTGTAGCTGAGTGCAATGGCGCTATTGGTCGTGCCGGTAACGACGTATACGGTCTGTGTGTAGGCCACGGGCGGCGAGTAACTATCGATGACGGTTAGAAGCGCACCGTTGCCAATGACACTGCCGATGGCGTTGCTGACGACAATACTGAAAACAGTCCCATCGTCGGCCAGCGTGGTGGCCGGTGTGGTATACGACGCGTTGGTGGCCCCGTCAATATTCGTCCCGTTGCGAAGCCATTGATACTGGAGCGGCGCCGTGCCCGTGGCGGCCGCAGTAAAGGTGGTCGGCATCCCCCGGGTCACGATCGTGCTGGCCGGTTGTGTGGTAATCGAGGGTGAGCCTTGCGCATAGACCGTGACTTGGGCTGTGGCAATGCCATGCGCATTTGTGGCGGTCAGGGTGTAGGTCGTGTTTACCGTGGGGGAAACGTTGGTTGTTCCGCCTGTGGCCGCGGCTGTCACCGTGCCAATGCCCTGGTCAATCCTGGCGCCAATGGCGCCAATCGTCGTCCAGATCAGCGCTGAGGAGGCGCTCAATCCATTCAGCATGGGCGGTGTTGCATTTAAGGTGATGGCCGGGGCTGCATTGACGGTCGTTGTCATGGTGCTGACGCCGCCAGCGCCAACGGCGGTAAGCGTATAAGTCGTGGTCGAAACCGGCGTCACAATGGCGGTTCCATTGGATGTTACGAAGCCAATCCCGGGACTAATACTCACGCTGTCTGCGCCCGCCGTGCTCCATGTCAGCGTGGCAGGATTGCTTGAATTCACGGTGGACGGGGATGCGCTAAAGGTGTTGATTGCCGGTGGAGCACGCAGGGTGACGGTTACCATGGCTGTCACGGCACCGGTTGGATTTGAGGCGGTCAGGGTGTATGTCGTGGTGTTGGTCGGCACGATGAGCAGTGTGCCGCCAGCCGATACACTGCCAAGACCCTGGTCAATACTCACACTGGCGGCGTTCGTTGTGAGCCACGTCAATGTCGTGAACTGGCCAACGCTAATAACCGGAGCGGCTACGGTTATGCTGGCGGTCGGCGGAAGCGCGTTGGTGGGAAATACGGTGATTGTCACCGTGTTTGTGGAGGCCGGACTGGCCGCGCCAAGGGCGATGAGATTGTAGGTTGTCGTTGTGGCGGGTGACACTACCGTTGCTCCGCTGGCCGCCACGGATCCAATCCCCTGGTCTATGGTTATGGTGGTGGCATCAGCGGTGTTCCAGTTCAGCGTTGAAGATTGCCCCGCGAAAATCGCGGGCGAGGTGGCGCTGAACTGCGCACTCGGCGGAGCGGGCGTACCGACATACACTTTCACCGGAATGATGGTGACGCCGTTTGAACCTGTGGCTATGAGCGTATAAGAGGTAGTGTTTGTGGGTGACACGGATACGCTTCCGTACAGCGCGGCAGCCGCGTTGTTGGTCGTCACGGTGTCGGCGCCGGCCGTGAGCCAGGTCAAAACCGCGGTTCCGCCGTTGGTGATGGATGCCGGAGAGGCCGAAAAGCTAGCTGTCGGCTTGCCGACCACATAAACGGTCACGTTGGTTGTCAGCGTCCCGCCGGTACCCATGGCGGTCAGGGTGTAGGTCGTGGTGTCATACGCGCATACCGAGCGCATGCCGCTGTTTTCCACTGTGCCAACGCCCGGGTTGATGCTGACATTCGTGGCATTGACGGCCGTCCATGACAAAACCGCTGACTGCCCCACCGTGAGCATCGCGGGGTTGGCGGTTAAACTGACTGTCAGGGGCGGCAAAACCGCCACAATGACGGACGCGGTCTGCGCATTTCCGCCCACCAGGGCACTCAGTGTGTACGTGGTTGTTGCGGATGGCTGCACGGTTGTTGCGCCGGCGGCTGCCACCGTGCCGACCCCCTGGTTGATACTTACGCCGCTGCCGCCGGTGATGCTCCACGAAAGCGTGGCGCTGGAGCCTTGTGCGATGGCCAGTTGATCTGCCTCGAAAAACAGCGGCTTGTTCGTATAGGCGAAAGGCAAGCCGTTCGTCGTCCAGAGAATGCCCTGATAGGTGCCGTCGGAATATGTCACCTGGCTGACAGTCAGCGGCGCGCGTCCGGCGTCCCTGGTTACAACCTGGTAACCTTCCTTGGTGAAATCGGTCAGAACGCCGGACTTGTTGCGGGTCCATCCTAGCAGGTCGCCGTCGCTGTCGTAACGAAACGTGTCTGAAGTCCAGCCCTTGAAATTGCCTTCAATATCACAAAAGCTGCGATTCGCCGTGTACGTGATTTTCATGATGCGCCCGGCTGCGTTATACGCGCGGACTTCGTCGGGCATGGAATACGAGGTGATGTATCCGGGAGCCGAATAGTAGGCGCCGTTATTTACAAATGCGCCCACCATCGCCATGCTGCTATTGACCATGTAGGTGCCGCCACCATCGCAATACAAGGTGCCCGGCGGCACCACATTGGTGTAAGGACGCATCGGGTTGTAGTCGAAATCAATCCGCACCCGCGAGTGAACGTCATTCAGCGGCGTAATATGCACCAGGGATGGGTCTCCGCGCAGGACCACCCATTGATAAGTAAGCGGCCGGTTGTTGATATCGTAACTTCCCTCGGCACTGACCGTGATGCTCTTGGTATGCTGCAAACCGCGAAATAGACGCGAAATGGAAACGGGCGTGGTCGCCAGTTGTTCGCCATAAGAAGAGAGCTCGAAATAATCCTGCCCGTTGGTGGCCACGAAGCCGTCTTGTAGCACGGATAATTGCACCATGGGTGGGATAGTGTCCGCGCGGATGGCGCTTGCCATCGCCACGTAACGCGCGCCCTCCTGATTGAAATGGCCAAGTACTCCATACGATATAAAACCATCCGACACGTAAGGAAATGCGGTGGGATGCGCCACGCCGGTCAGATAATCAGCATCCGTATTGATCCCCATGCGTGTGCGCCGCCAGAGCATTTGCAGCGTTGGCATGATCAACCCGTTGGCCTTCATTTTGGCCTTGGCCGCCGGATCCAGCGCACTCAGCGCGTTGAACGCAAGGCTCACAATCTCCACCTCGCTGCCGGAGGCGCCATCACTGGCGGTGACAATCGGCGTCATGGTGCAATACTGGTCCCGATAAGGAGTGTTCATCGCGCTTGTGCTGGTCGGGGTGTGCGAACCGTCCCAGCTCAAGGTGCCTTTCGTTAAGGCTGGAAATGTGTAGCTGATATTGTGCGTGTACTGCTGGTATCCGTACGCACAACCCCAGGCCCCGCCATTTTCATGATAGCACCAGATAAAACTGGCAATGGCATCTTTCGATGAAGTCCATGCGTACGAGCCGTTTCCCAAGATCACCTTGTCGTAAAAAGTCGCCCAGGTAAAACTGTCAAAGTCGTAGTAATGGCTGGTGTCGGGCTCCAGCCGTGTGGCGCCCTGGGGATTGCCTTCATCGCCATGAGAGCCTATTTGCACGCTGTAGTAATCGCCAGTGTTCGAGCCGATCGCCTGCATGGATAGGAAAAGCGGGAGCAACGCCGCCGCGATTACGCAGTGTGATGGCCATGAGAATCGACGGAACTGGTGCATGCTTGATATTCTCCATTGGCACGGTGTCAGCCGGAGCCCGTTCACCTGTCAAAATCTATACTTGAATTGTCGAATACATGCAACCACAGCACGTTACGCCAGCGGCAGGCACACCCGGCGTCATTTGCTAAAGCAGCCTGCCTGCCGCGCAACTTCAGCCATGCGCAGGCTTCTCGATCTTGTCCGCCATCAGCCACGGGTTGCGGCGCACAGCTTCGAGCCCGACCCGCAGCATAGCCTGAGTGTCAATCAGCCGGATGCACGCGGAGTTGACCTGTGTCATCCGCAGGGCGTTCGCCTGCCGCAACGGCTCTTCAATGCGGTCGTACCGTTTTTTGATGTCATACGACAGACACATCCCGCAGTGGATGCGCAGCAATTCCGCCTGACGCGTGCGTGGAAGGGCAAGGAACTCGTCCACTGTCATTTTCCAATACGGCCGGTCCTGCACCTTGTAGTCAAGTCCTGCGAACTCGGAGATCAGATGGATGGAGGAGTTTGAGATCAGATCGCACCCCAGCAACAGCGCCTTCCCCCCTGCCATGGCCAGCAGGTAGAGGTCCTTGTCGGCCTGCGACGCGAAGATGTACTTCTCGCTTGCCGCGATCAGCCGGGGCATCAGCGGCCCTTTGCCGGCGATCGAGTAAAGCGGATGATTGCTCTTCGCGAAGTCCGTCCGGCGCCGCGCCGCCCTGGGGACCGCGCCGGTGTCGATATGCTCGATGCGCGGGTGCCGCATGTCGGAAAGGTCCACGTTGTCCACGTTGGGCAGGATGACGGCGCCGCTGGCGCCTCCCGCGCCGCCGAGGATGGCGCTGATGATCGTGTCGCCGGTGAAGGTCGGGAAGACGACCGTCCCCTCAGGGCCGACCTGCTCCAGCAGGAGATCGACCACCGCATCCGGTCCGCCGTCCACGCGGCCGAACGCAGAGAGGGCGGTGTGCACGATGATCTTGTCGCCGCGCTGCAGCCCGACCGCATCCAGTGCGTGGCGCAGGTCGGCAATGGAGGTTGGCGGGCGGGTGGCATCCATGGGTGTGCTCCGGGGTGGGGTGTACTTAACAAGAACCGGACAGTTCGCGGAAGAAGACCTCGAATTGCGCCAGCATGATTGGCATGGCTTCCGGTGCGACGCGGCAGGACTGCGCTACCTCGTAGCCGCCTTCCTGGAAGGCCGTGGCGGTGGGAAGGTAGCCGAGCCAGTCATTGGCATAAGCCGCTACCAGCGTGTGCGTGAACGGCGAGTGGTGCTGGATTTCCACGCCGAGCTCATTGAACAACTCGCCCGGCACGCAGGCCCACGCCAGCGCGCCGATCCGGAAGGCCTGCAAATCGGCCGGCACCGGCGGCGGAAGGTGGGCGGGGCCCTGCCAGCTGCGGCAGTACGCCTCGTTCAGGCGGACCTTCCCCTCCCACCATTCGATCAGGCCGGGCGTGGACTTCGGATCCTGACGCGCCTGGGC
>Ga0073936_10005850_pt1 | contig 16450 bp, 10 predicted proteins | sample AliMusrvi5mmetaG_FD_87041 | JGI IMG/M metagenome (GOLD analysis project Ga0073936, IMG submission 87041) | Freshwater lake bacterial and archeal communities from Alinen Mustajarvi, Finland, to study Microbial Dark Matter (Phase II) - Alinen... | ecosystem: Environmental > Aquatic > Freshwater >... | reverse complement strand
GCCATGACCGCGCCAGGGAAAGTGAAGCGCAAGGGTTATCCGTTGCGGATGCCGCCGCGTCTCCATGCGGCGCTCTCCGAAGTCGCCAAGAAAGAGCATCGGACGATCAACGCGCAGATCGTGGTCATCCTTGAGCGGTGGCTTGAGGCTGCCGCTGGCCGGTAATCCAAGCGTCTACCGCCGCCCGCTCGAATTTTAGAGCCCTTCCAATCCGGCGAATGCAGGCGGGGGGGATTTTGCCCCTGCCGACATAGGCGTAGACCGTTGGGACCGGCATTGACAGATACGCGGACAACTCCCGGACGTTCATTAGTCTTTGGTCCATTGTTATTTTCCTCCGGCTTCGGTTGTTTGGGATAGGTGCGAGCCTTCCGTAAAGGGGTGCGAGGCTGGCGGTTGGGGCCTCCGGCGTAGTCTGCCACTACAACGCGGCGAGCAGGCCCGCCCGAAGCCCCGGCGCACATCTGCCGCCCTGGCCTGGAAGGGCTGGCCGCAGGCTTGGCAGACGCGGGCAATGAGCCGGGGCCGGTTCATGGCTGCTCCCCTCGAATCCTTTTGATTTCTGCCAAGAAATCAGGGTCATCGCGGCCAAGCTCAGTATCCAGGTCGAGGGAAGGAGCCGCCTCACTCACACTGTGGCCCGCCGTCGATGACGTGGCGAGTTTTTCGCCAGCCTTCAAGCCCTGAGGGACTGGCGACTTTCTAGGCGCTTGAGTGTCGAATATTTCGCCACCATGTGGCGAGTTTTTCGCCCTTTCTCCGACGGGCCTTGACAGTCTAGCCGAGAGTCTAGTGTTGTAGTCTGTAGCCGTTGGCCGTTGCCGTGGCCGTTGTTGTTGAGAGAGGGACACCTGCGCCCCGGCCTGGCCCGGCTCCCCAGGGCAAGGGCCAAGGCCGGAAGGGTCGCCCCCAGGGGACGCGGAGCCGTTGCCGTTGGTGGAACCTGAAAGAGAGAATGGCGTTGAGTCAGGGGCGGGCGCGGTTTGAGCCGTGGCCGTTGTGTCGTTGCCGTAGTTGGGTTGAGTAAGCAAAATCCGAGCAAACAATTTTGGTTTTTGTTTGGCATCGCAAAGAGCGATGATGCCTAAGTTGCCCAGAACTCTAAGAGCCTTGCGTATGGTGTCGCGGCTCAATCCTACCGACCTGGATAAACCGGCCACGGTAAAGCTGGGCGTTTCGTCTGTACTATTGTTGGCTCGGAAGCACAGGTAATCCAGCACCTTCGCCTCGGAGCCCTTGAGCGTTTTAAAGAGCAACCCCTGCGAGTCGCGGAAAATCCAGGCCGGTATCCGTGCGAATGACCCTTTACTTCTCGTCCGCCCGAATTTCCTATAGTCCATCATTGAATCCTGTTTTGGGGCGCTCTTTGGTTCCAAGGGTCAGGTCTCGGATATCACGGGCCTGCCCTTGAGCGTCGAGAAATCGGCGAGCCTCAATAATGCCCCTACCGGAAACGAATTCAAGGGCAAGCGCCCGGCATCTTTCAGTTTCGGTAAAGCGGAACTCGATGCGGCGGTTATCGAGCAGGCGGGGCGTGGCAAGGGCGCATCCGTTGGCAAGCAGGAAACTCGCCAAGTGAAGGTCAGTTGTGCTGAAGGTGTCGCTGTGCTGGTTCCTCATGGAGTGATGCCAGGAGTGTACCAGTCGGGCTGGGCTAAGTCAGGGAGCTAAGAACAAAAAAGCCTGCGGATTAATTCCCCTCGGACTGTGGCCCCGCCAAGAGAAAAAGGTGCAGCTCTTGCCCGCGCCTTCTTTACATCGTCAGTGGTAAGGTCGCGCCAATCCGGCGAAAGCCAATTCATGATTCTCGCTACAAGGGTATGACGGGGTTTGCCGGTCCGATTCTCAAACATCAGGCAGAGCAGGTCTATGCGGATATCCCGAAGCTGTGTCGAGTGTTTACGCCCTCGGCCCGGCGCGATTTGAGCTTTGCCTCTAAGCCAAGAAATAAATCTGCGCTGCCTCTGGTTTGCGTCTAGTCCGGGGGCCAAGTAGCTTGCCAAGGTCTTTAGCAAGGGCGGCAGTTGCTCAACATGGGGGTCAGTCTCTGGACCAAAGCCCCGTAGCCAATGCAACATCATTGGCAACACGTCCGATTCAAGATCACGGGCCATCGCCCGCAAGCGTCTTGCATAGGACTTGCGTTCCCGGTCGAGCCGTTTGGCTCTGGGGATCATGGGGCCATAGGCATTCGTCCAGCCGTCGGGTACCATCAATGCGCTATGCGCTGAGATCACCTCGCTCACTGGAATCCGTAGGCGCTTCAAGTCGGCAGCTATTGCAGACGGGATGCCCCTGATATCATGAGCAGAAGTTGCTCTCTTCCGGGGGAATCGAGGCCCCTTCACCACTATCCCAAGGTGCGAGGCCGTGAGGAAGCGGTAAGCCTCATCGTGAGGGTGCTGCGTCTTACTCATGGGTTGCTTTAAGATTAGGCTCCCTACAGGCCGAGCGGCTAGAGCAAAGGGTGATAGGGTTGCCCCAACGATGAAGATTCTACAATTTCCGTCTGAGATGAAAGGCTAGAATATCTCATAACCATCACTTTCAAAACGCCCCCCAAAAAGGAATCCCGTTAGGTCGCAATACCAACAGCAGTATCGGCGACTGGCATACGAGCCCATATTGAATCCACAGCGTTGGCAATATCGGTCATTAGCGTGTTGTTTCGCATATTGCCCTAGTTCTTTGCGCTTTTGCTCGGCACGTTTTCTAGGGTCAATGATAGGGGTATAATCTCCATCGCTGGCCATCCTCTTGTAAATTTCCTCAAGGCCACCGCGATTGCGTATCTCATCATCCAAGGGTTCCATTTTCCATCTCTTGCGATTCTCCCGAAACACCATTTCCCACACATCCAAGAGCATGCTATTTTTCAACGACTTTAACCTGTCGCCGAAAGCCCGTATCTCTTTTAGATTGCGAAGAGCATCCATGTGATTATTCCTCCCGTCTCCCCATAAGCGCCGCCAAGGATATTGGCAAAGGCAACGACAAGAGCGGCAACACAAGGAAGCGAAAACGGCTTCAAGCTGGGCTTCTAAGCTGAGGCGGGCACCTACAAACAATCAGGCGACACCCACCCGAGCCATTCTCATAACCCGAATGAATGCCGCCCTTTCGCCCCGCCGAAGCGGGGTTATCAGCGGCCTCAATCCGGTTTCGCATATGCCCCTCGAAGGAATGCCGAGTGAGCTTACCGCGCTCTTACGCGCGGCCCCGGTGAAGCCAGAACGTCAAATCAAATTATCTTGTCTCGATGCCTCCAATGACTGAGCAAAGTCTACCAAAATCCGGCCTTACCTGAGCCGGACTTGCCGCCGCTCATTGGGTAGCGGCCCCATGCTGTTTATGCGTGAGAATTAGTTGGGGTCTAAAATACAGGGGAAATAGAGGCGCGGTCGGCGGTTCCCTGCTCGCGTCCGGCCCCTAGCGAGAATAAGTAGGCGCACTAAAATAGTGCGAAAATAGTGCGAGGCCAGGCCAGGCGCGAGAGTAGGTTGGGCCTCGAAAAATACGAAGAAAATACGGCCCCGTGGCCTTGGCGGTTGCCATTTCCAATGGCTAAATATGGCTATCCTGGCCCCGGTCGGTTTCGCATTTTAAAAGCCAAAAATAAGCCAGGAACAGGGCAGGGGGTCGGCCATGCACCGCGTCCGGCGCAGCTTCCGCGTGGTGCCCTCTGTGGTGCCCTCCGGCCAGTCGAAACCGTATCAGACCGGCGCACGGTATAAGGTCGGCTTGGTCGGAGTGTCGAGGGAGTATCAGGCTGGCAGAGACGGGCAGAAACATTTGGGACCTGTGTAAGGCGAATGCTCTACCGCTGAGCTAACGGCCCGTCAGCCTACATGGTACCAAAGAGATCGCTCCGTATTCGAGTTCAGGATGCTAGGCGCGGCTGCAATCTTGGTCCGCCGCAAGGCGAGCGTTGTCATCCCCGGTTCTATTTGCTAAATTTTTTATTATGAAAGCTTTCAAGCTGATCCTGGGCGCGGTCATCTTTTTGGCCCTGCTGGGCGGCCTGCTCGAGGCCGGTTTCCGTCGGGCGCGAGTGTCTCATGATGCCTTGATCTATCAGGACAGCCTTGATCCCGCGCTGCGCTTCGAGCTCAAGCCCGGCGCGGAGGGGTCCAAGCTGGGAGCTTGGGTGAGCATCAGCTCCCAGGGCCTGCGGGAGCGCGAGATATCCCAGGAGAAGCCTGCCGACGAGTTCCGTATCGCCGTGGTCGGCGATCATCCCGGGTTCGGACTGACCGTCCCTGTAGAGAAGACCTTCGCGCGCCTCTTGGAGAATCTGGTGAAAGTCCCGGCTGGCCTCACGCTGCGGACCATCAACCTGTCAAATTACGTCTATGGTGCTGAGCAAAAGGAGGCTTTCCTGGCGAAGCGCGGCCTCGGCTTTCAGCCGGATCTCGTCTTGTTCCAGGTCTTTCCGGGCGATTGGAAGGAGTTGCCGCAGGCGAAATATCCCTATCCGGGTTTTAAGAATTTCCTCCGGAGTCATAGCCAATTCCTATGCCGGGTCATGGAACGCTTGTATTGGCGCCACGAGCCGGTTCGGCGGTCGGCGCTGGATCTGCCGAAGATGGACGTGGCGATACGTCGGCTGAAGGATCTGCTACGGGCCAAGCAAATGCCCGCGCTGGTGCTCTATGTCCCGGACTTGTCCGCGCCGGGCGGCCCGGAATCTCCCGAGGCCAAAAAGGTGGAAACGGCCTATCGGGAGGCCTGCCGAGCCAACGGCCTGCCCTATATCGACATGACTCCGGCCCTGAGTTCCGATCCGCCCAGCGCCTTGCTGTCGGATAGAAAATATCCCTACCTCAACGCCTCCGGGCAGAGCAAGGTCGCGCAGGCGCTTGCCTCCCGCTTGCAGCTCCCGTTGCGCCGCATGCTTTTGGCGAAACAAAAGGCCAAGCCCGCGGGACTCCCTCAGCCTGCTGAAGTCGACCGAGGCCGGCGATTCCAGTTGGAAATCTTCCAGAAGCATTTCCTGATCCGCAAGTAGGCCTGCAGGCGGGGGCCGCCAGCCGGGACCGGCGGCTCCGCATTTGGTATCATATCGCCTTTCCCGAATGAAGCGCTTTCAGAAACTGATTCTGGCCGTCGCGGCCCTGACCTTGGTCTTCCTGCTTTGGCGCATCGACCCCAAAGCGGTCTGGGGGCATCTGGCGCAGGTGGGCTGGGGCATGGCCCTCATCCTGGCGCAGGAGATCGTCGCCCAATGGCTCAATACCGTCGGCTGGCGCTACGCCTTCGCGCGCCAGAGCTGCAAGGCGTACTCGTTTTGGGAGTTGCTGAAGCTGCGTATCGTCGGTGACGGCGTGAACTACCTCACGCCGAGCGCCACTATCGCCGGCGAATTCATCCGAGCGACTTCACTCGATGATTCCCAGAGCGCGGAGGTCCGCTACGGTTCCGTGGTGGTGGCGAAGTTCACGCAATCGTTGGCCCAGGCGCTCTTCGTGCTCCTCGGGCTCTTCTTCATCATCGCCACCGCCAGCCCTGTCGCGCGCAGTTACCCGCAGCTGGTCCGCGGCTGCGCTCTGACGCTGCTCGCGGTCCTGGGCGTTCTCTCCGCGGTTGGCGTCGCGGCCTGGAAACGGCTGTTCCCGAAGGACGTGCCCGGCGGTCCCGTAGCCGGGCGAGACCGGTTCAGCGGCTGGCTGACCGCCATGGGAGACATCCCCCGCCAATGCCTGGGATTCTGCGTCTATGATACCCGGCGCTTCGCCGCATCGACCGGATTCTTCATGCTCGGCTATGCCTGGGGAGCTTTCGAGGCTTATTGGATATGCCGTTTCCTGGGGATACAGGCGACCGTCCAGACCGCCATGGTCATCGAGGCCCTGTCCAACCTGATCGACGGCATGACCTTCATCGTCCCTGCCAAGGTCGGGACGCAGGAGGCGGGCAAGACCATCATCTTCTTGGGTTTGGGCCTGCCGGCCAGCGCAGGTTTCGCTTTTGGCGTCGTGCGGCACATCCGCGAAGTGATCTGGGCCGCCGCCGGGCTGCTCCTAGGGGCTTTGCCCAAGGCCGTTCGAACCGGAGGCGGGATCCCCATCACCCCCTGCGCGACGGTGCCGGGGGGGCCTTCCCGCTAGTCCGGTCCTCCTGATAATATCGGCCTGGAAGCCCGCCCGTTAGGCGGGCTTCCTTATTTATGGCAGGAAAGTGATTCCGCCGACGTAGTAATCCGTCTCCAGGTTGATGATGCGGGCGGCGCGGTGTAGGGCCTTGCGCAGGGCCGAGGACGACAGCGCGTGGTTGACTTTGACGGTCAGGTCCAGCCGTTCGGCATCGAAGTCCACCGAAGCGGAGGCGACTTCCGGGAGTTTTGCGAGCTCCATCTCTATGGCGCGTCCGCAAGTGGTCGTCAGCATGCCGAGGACCGCAACGTTATAGCGGCCGGACGGCAGGACCGTGTAGGTCATGGTCCCGGCGGAGAGAGCGGCGGGGGCGGCCGCGACCGGACCGGACGGCGCGGCCGCGGCCAGCAAGAGGACAGAGAGCGTCCGGAACATGGCAACAAATTAGCATATTCGGGGAATGCTCGATCCGCTGGTTGACAGGAATGGACGGCATCAGTTACACTTTGCCAATCGTGCCTTCGCGACTCCGTGGTTTCTTTGCGACGAGGAGAATCGCGACGCGCAACGTCGGTATCGGGGCGCTGCTCACCCTTGGCGTCATGGCGGCTTATCTGGCGGGGTGGCCCCTCTGCGAGGGCCTGGAACTCCGGCTTTACGACGTGCGCTGTAAGCTGAGGGCGAACCTCGCCACGGCCGAAGAGATCGTCCTGGTCGCTATCGACGACAATTCCCTGGCCCGGCTGGGGAGCTGGCCCTGGCCGAGGTGGCGTTTGGCAGGCCTGATCGACAAGCTCTCGGCCGCCGGCGCCAAGGTCGTCGGGCTTAACGTCCCTTTATCCGAAACGGAGGATAGCCCCGGCTTGGCCGAGATCCGGCATCTGAGGGAGCGCTACGACGGCTTGCTGGCGGAGCGAGCGGTGACGGATAGAAAGAAGGCATTCGCCGTCGAGTTCTCCTCATCCATCAGTCAGCTCGATTCCGACGCCAGGCTCGAAGAATCCATGCGGCGGGCCGGCAACGTCGTGCTGCCTGTGCTTTTCAAGCCGCGTGGCAAGCTTGCGGCGGGTTCCGACGCCCTGTCGTTGTCCGTGTCGAGCCATGCCCTTTCCTGTTCCGGCGTTGGCCCCGCGGCCGGGATGACATTCGCTTCAGGGCTTACGGCCGTTTATCCCCTGGCGCGCTTCACCTCTGCCAGCGTGGGGCTGGGGCACATCCAGGAGGCTCCGGATTTCGACGGCGTCCTGCGTTGGGAAACGCCGGTCTTGCGATACGGGAATGCCGTCTATGCGTCTTTCCCGATGGAGCTCGTCTTGGCCCATGGCGGGTTCGGGGATTTAGGCGCCCAGTGGCTGCCGGGGCGATCCCTGCGTATCGGCGGACATGTCATTCCGATCGACTCTCGCGGCCGCATGCTCATCACCTACAACGGACCCGAGCAGACCTTCCAGTACTTCAGCTTCGCCGATGTGATGAGCGACAAGACACCCAGGGACGCCTTCAAAGGCAAGATCGTCATCGTGGGGCTCGCGGCGTCCGGCTTAGGCTCGACCTTCATCACGCCGGTGGCGGGCAACCTTCCAGCCATCGAGGTGTATGCGAACGTCATCGAGAACATCTTGCATCGTAATTATATCCGGCGGCCGCCCTGGGCCGCTGAACTCGAGCTGGCATTGCTCTTGGCCATGGGCCTTTTCGTGATGTTCGGGCTCTCTCACCTCAGGGCTCCCGCGGGTCTTGCCGTCTGCCTCCTGCTGGCTGTGGGCACGACCGCCGCCGGTATCTATCTCTTCTTCAAGGGAGATTGGATCAAGGTGGCTTACCCTGCGATTCTTCTCGGCCTGGGCTACATCGTCGTCGTCTTCAGGCGGGGTTTCGCGAGGGCGCGTCGCCGGGGAACTGCGCCGCCCGGCGGCGGCGTCGGTTCGCAGGGCGCCGCGGGATCCTCACGACAGACCATCGGCCGCTACGAGATCACGAAGGAAATAGGACCCGGGGACTGCGGCACCGTCTATTTGGGCCGCGACCCCGGCACCGGCCAAGCCGTGGTCATCCGGGCCTTGGCGCTCGGGACGGTGGGCGAAGATGCCCCGGTTCAGGGGGCCAAGGATCTCTTCTTCCGCGAGGCCGCGGCCGCGGCCTCGCGGAAGAAGAGATCCTTGGCCCCCTGAACCGGGGCATCTTCGCCCACCGTCCCGAGCGCCAAGGCCCGGATGACCACGGCTTGGCCGGTGCCGGGGTCGCGGCCCAAATAGACGGTGCCGCAGTCCCCGGGTCCTATTTCCTTCGTGATCTCGTAGCGGCCGATGGTCTGTCGTGAGGATCCCGCGGCGCCCTGCGAACCGACGCCGCCGCCGGGCGGCGCAGTTCCCCGGCGACGCGCCCTCGCGAAACCCCGCCTGAAGACGACGACGATGTAGCCCAGGCCGAGAAGAATCGCAGGGTAAGCCACCTTGATCCAATCTCCCTTGAAGAAGAGATAGATACCGGCGGCGGTCGTGCCCACAGCCAGCAGGAGGCAGACGGCAAGACCCGCGGGAGCCCTGAGGTGAGAGAGCCCGAACATCACGAAAAGGCCCATGGCCAAGAGCAATGCCAGCTCGAGTTCAGCGGCCCAGGGCGGCCGCCGGATATAATTACGATGCAAGATGTTCTCGATGACGTTCGCATACACCTCGATGGCTGGAAGGTTGCCCGCCACCGGCGTGATGAAGGTCGAGCCTAAGCCGGACGCCGCGAGCCCCACGATGACGATCTTGCCTTTGAAGGCGTCCCTGGGTGTCTTGTCGCTCATCACATCGGCGAAGCTGAAGTACTGGAAGGTCTGCTCGGGTCCGTTGTAGGTGATGAGCATGCGGCCGCGAGAGTCGATCGGAATGACATGTCCGCCGATACGCAGGGATCGCCCCGGCAGCCACTGGGCGCCTAAATCCCCGAACCCGCCATGGGCCAAGACGAGCTCCATCGGGAAAGACGCATAGACGGCATTCCCGTATCGCAAGACCGGCGTTTCCCAACGCAGGACGCCGTCGAAATCCGGAGCCTCCTGGATGTGCCCCAGCCCCACGCTGGCAGAGGTGAAGCGCGCCAGGGGATAAACGGCCGTAAGCCCTGAAGCGAATGTCATCCCGGCCGCGGGGCCAACGCCGGAACAGGAAAGGGCATGGCTCGACACGGACAACGACAGGGCGTCGGAACCCGCCGCAAGCTTGCCACGCGGCTTGAAAAGCACAGGCAGCACGACGTTGCCGGCCCGCCGCATGGATTCTTCGAGCCTGGCGTCGGAATCGAGCTGACTGATGGATGAGGAGAACTCGACGGCGAATGCCTTCTTTCTATCCGTCACCGCTCGCTCCGCCAGCAAGCCGTCGTAGCGCTCCCTCAGATGCCGGATCTCGGCCAAGCCGGGGCTATCCTCCGTTTCGGATAAAGGGACGTTAAGCCCGACGACCTTGGCGCCGGCGGCCGAGAGCTTGTCGATCAGGCCTGCCAAACGCCACCTCGGCCAGGGCCAGCTCCCCAGCCGGGCCAGGGAATTGTCGTCGATAGCGACCAGGACGATCTCTTCGGCCGTGGCGAGGTTCGCCCTCAGCTTACAGCGCACGTCGTAAAGCCGGAGTTCCAGGCCCTCGCAGAGGGGCCACCCCGCCAGATAAGCCGCCATGACGCCAAGGGTGAGCAGCGCCCCGATACCGACGTTGCGCGTCGCGATTCTCCTCGTCGCAAAGAAACCACGGAGTCGCGAAGGCACGATTGGCAAAGTGTAACTGATGCCGTCCATTCCTGTCAACCAGCGGATCGAGCATTCCCCGAATATGCTAATTTGTTGCCATGTTCCGGACGCTCTCTGTCCTCTTGCTGGCCGCGGCCGCGCCGTCCGGTCCGGTCGCGGCCGCCCCCGCCGCTCTCTCCGCCGGGACCATGACCTACACGGTCCTGCCGTCCGGCCGCTATAACGTTGCGGTCCTCGGCATGCTGACGACCACTTGCGGACGCGCCATAGAGATGGAGCTCGCAAAACTCCCGGAAGTCGCCTCCGCTTCGGTGGACTTCGATGCCGAACGGCTGGACCTGACCGTCAAAGTCAACCACGCGCTGTCGTCCTCGGCCCTGCGCAAGGCCCTACACCGCGCCGCCCGCATCATCAACCTGGAGACGGATTACTACGTCGGCGGAATCACTTTCCTGCCATAAATAAGGAAGCCCGCCTAACGGGCGGGCTTCCAGGCCGATATTATCAGGAGGACCGGACTAGCGGGAAGGCCCCCCCGGCACCGTCGCGCAGGGGGTGATGGGGATCCCGCCTCCGGTTCGAACGGCCTTGGGCAAAGCCCCTAGGAGCAGCCCGGCGGCGGCCCAGATCACTTCGCGGATGTGCCGCACGACGCCAAAAGCGAAACCTGCGCTGGCCGGCAGGCCCAAACCCAAGAAGATGATGGTCTTGCCCGCCTCCTGCGTCCCGACCTTGGCAGGGACGATGAAGGTCATGCCGTCGATCAGGTTGGACAGGGCCTCGATGACCATGGCGGTCTGGACGGTCGCCTGTATCCCCAGGAAACGGCATATCCAATAAGCCTCGAAAGCTCCCCAGGCATAGCCGAGCATGAAGAATCCGGTCGATGCGGCGAAGCGCCGGGTATCATAGACGCAGAATCCCAGGCATTGGCGGGGGATGTCTCCCATGGCGGTCAGCCAGCCGCTGAACCGGTCTCGCCCGGCTACGGGACCGCCGGGCACGTCCTTCGGGAACAGCCGTTTCCAGGCCGCGACGCCAACCGCGGAGAGAACGCCCAGGACCGCGAGCAGCGTCAGAGCGCAGCCGCGGACCAGCTGCGGGTAACTGCGCGCGACAGGGCTGGCGGTGGCGATGATGAAGAAGAGCCCGAGGAGCACGAAGAGCGCCTGGGCCAACGATTGCGTGAACTTCGCCACCACCACGGAACCGTAGCGGACCTCCGCGCTCTGGGAATCATCGAGTGAAGTCGCTCGGATGAATTCGCCGGCGATAGTGGCGCTCGGCGTGAGGTAGTTCACGCCGTCACCGACGATACGCAGCTTCAGCAACTCCCAAAACGAGTACGCCTTGCAGCTCTGGCGCGCGAAGGCGTAGCGCCAGCCGACGGTATTGAGCCATTGGGCGACGATCTCCTGCGCCAGGATGAGGGCCATGCCCCAGCCCACCTGCGCCAGATGCCCCCAGACCGCTTTGGGGTCGATGCGCCAAAGCAGGAAGACCAAGGTCAGGGCCGCGACGGCCAGAATCAGTTTCTGAAAGCGCTTCATTCGGGAAAGGCGATATGATACCAAATGCGGAGCCGCCGGTCCCGGCTGGCGGCCCCCGCCTGCAGGCCTACTTGCGGATCAGGAAATGCTTCTGGAAGATTTCCAACTGGAATCGCCGGCCTCGGTCGACTTCAGCAGGCTGAGGGAGTCCCGCGGGCTTGGCCTTTTGTTTCGCCAAAAGCATGCGGCGCAACGGGAGCTGCAAGCGGGAGGCAAGCGCCTGCGCGACCTTGCTCTGCCCGGAGGCGTTGAGGTAGGGATATTTTCTATCCGACAGCAAGGCGCTGGGCGGATCGGAACTCAGGGCCGGAGTCATGTCGATATAGGGCAGGCCGTTGGCTCGGCAGGCCTCCCGATAGGCCGTTTCCACCTTTTTGGCCTCGGGAGATTCCGGGCCGCCCGGCGCGGACAAGTCCGGGACATAGAGCACCAGCGCGGGCATTTGCTTGGCCCGTAGCAGATCCTTCAGCCGACGTATCGCCACGTCCATCTTCGGCAGATCCAGCGCCGACCGCCGAACCGGCTCGTGGCGCCAATACAAGCGTTCCATGACCCGGCATAGGAATTGGCTATGACTCCGGAGGAAATTCTTAAAACCCGGATAGGGATATTTCGCCTGCGGCAACTCCTTCCAATCGCCCGGAAAGACCTGGAACAAGACGAGATCCGGCTGAAAGCCGAGGCCGCGCTTCGCCAGGAAAGCCTCCTTTTGCTCAGCACCATAGACGTAATTTGACAGGTTGATGGTCCGCAGCGTGAGGCCAGCCGGGACTTTCACCAGATTCTCCAAGAGGCGCGCGAAGGTCTTCTCTACAGGGACGGTCAGTCCGAACCCGGGATGATCGCCGACCACGGCGATACGGAACTCGTCGGCAGGCTTCTCCTGGGATATCTCGCGCTCCCGCAGGCCCTGGGAGCTGATGCTCACCCAAGCTCCCAGCTTGGACCCCTCCGCGCCGGGCTTGAGCTCGAAGCGCAGCGCGGGATCAAGGCTGTCCTGATAGATCAAGGCATCATGAGACACTCGCGCCCGACGGAAACCGGCCTCGAGCAGGCCGCCCAGCAGGGCCAAAAAGATGACCGCGCCCAGGATCAGCTTGAAAGCTTTCATAATAAAAAATTTAGCAAATAGAACCGGGGATGACAACGCTCGCCTTGCGGCGGACCAAGATTGCAGCCGCGCCTAGCATCCTGAACTCGAATACGGAGCGATCTCTTTGGTACCATGTAGGCTGACGGGCCGTTAGCTCAGCGGTAGAGCATTCGCCTTACACAGGTCCCAAATGTTTCTGCCCGTCTCTGCCAGCCTGATACTCCCTCGACACTCCGACCAAGCCGACCTTATACCGTGCGCCGGTCTGATACGGTTTCGACTGGCCGGAGGGCACCACAGAGGGCACCACGCGGAAGCTGCGCCGGACGCGGTGCATGGCCGACCCCCTGCCCTGTTCCTGGCTTATTTTTGGCTTTTAAAATGCGAAACCGACCGGGGCCAGGATAGCCATATTTAGCCATTGGAAATGGCAACCGCCAAGGCCACGGGGCCGTATTTTCTTCGTATTTTTCGAGGCCCAACCTACTCTCGCGCCTGGCCTGGCCTCGCACTATTTTCGCACTATTTTAGTGCGCCTACTTATTCTCGCTAGGGGCCGGACGCGAGCAGGGAACCGCCGACCGCGCCTCTATTTCCCCTGTATTTTAGACCCCAACTAATTCTCACGCATAAACAGCATGGGGCCGCTACCCAATGAGCGGCGGCAAGTCCGGCTCAGGTAAGGCCGGATTTTGGTAGACTTTGCTCAGTCATTGGAGGCATCGAGACAAGATAATTTGATTTGACGTTCTGGCTTCACCGGGGCCGCGCGTAAGAGCGCGGTAAGCTCACTCGGCATTCCTTCGAGGGGCATATGCGAAACCGGATTGAGGCCGCTGATAACCCCGCTTCGGCGGGGCGAAAGGGCGGCATTCATTCGGGTTATGAGAATGGCTCGGGTGGGTGTCGCCTGATTGTTTGTAGGTGCCCGCCTCAGCTTAGAAGCCCAGCTTGAAGCCGTTTTCGCTTCCTTGTGTTGCCGCTCTTGTCGTTGCCTTTGCCAATATCCTTGGCGGCGCTTATGGGGAGACGGGAGGAATAATCACATGGATGCTCTTCGCAATCTAAAAGAGATACGGGCTTTCGGCGACAGGTTAAAGTCGTTGAAAAATAGCATGCTCTTGGATGTGTGGGAAATGGTGTTTCGGGAGAATCGCAAGAGATGGAAAATGGAACCCTTGGATGATGAGATACGCAATCGCGGTGGCCTTGAGGAAATTTACAAGAGGATGGCCAGCGATGGAGATTATACCCCTATCATTGACCCTAGAAAACGTGCCGAGCAAAAGCGCAAAGAACTAGGGCAATATGCGAAACAACACGCTAATGACCGATATTGCCAACGCTGTGGATTCAATATGGGCTCGTATGCCAGTCGCCGATACTGCTGTTGGTATTGCGACCTAACGGGATTCCTTTTTGGGGGGCGTTTTGAAAGTGATGGTTATGAGATATTCTAGCCTTTCATCTCAGACGGAAATTGTAGAATCTTCATCGTTGGGGCAACCCTATCACCCTTTGCTCTAGCCGCTCGGCCTGTAGGGAGCCTAATCTTAAAGCAACCCATGAGTAAGACGCAGCACCCTCACGATGAGGCTTACCGCTTCCTCACGGCCTCGCACCTTGGGATAGTGGTGAAGGGGCCTCGATTCCCCCGGAAGAGAGCAACTTCTGCTCATGATATCAGGGGCATCCCGTCTGCAATAGCTGCCGACTTGAAGCGCCTACGGATTCCAGTGAGCGAGGTGATCTCAGCGCATAGCGCATTGATGGTACCCGACGGCTGGACGAATGCCTATGGCCCCATGATCCCCAGAGCCAAACGGCTCGACCGGGAACGCAAGTCCTATGCAAGACGCTTGCGGGCGATGGCCCGTGATCTTGAATCGGACGTGTTGCCAATGATGTTGCATTGGCTACGGGGCTTTGGTCCAGAGACTGACCCCCATGTTGAGCAACTGCCGCCCTTGCTAAAGACCTTGGCAAGCTACTTGGCCCCCGGACTAGACGCAAACCAGAGGCAGCGCAGATTTATTTCTTGGCTTAGAGGCAAAGCTCAAATCGCGCCGGGCCGAGGGCGTAAACACTCGACACAGCTTCGGGATATCCGCATAGACCTGCTCTGCCTGATGTTTGAGAATCGGACCGGCAAACCCCGTCATACCCTTGTAGCGAGAATCATGAATTGGCTTTCGCCGGATTGGCGCGACCTTACCACTGACGATGTAAAGAAGGCGCGGGCAAGAGCTGCACCTTTTTCTCTTGGCGGGGCCACAGTCCGAGGGGAATTAATCCGCAGGCTTTTTTGTTCTTAGCTCCCTGACTTAGCCCAGCCCGACTGGTACACTCCTGGCATCACTCCATGAGGAACCAGCACAGCGACACCTTCAGCACAACTGACCTTCACTTGGCGAGTTTCCTGCTTGCCAACGGATGCGCCCTTGCCACGCCCCGCCTGCTCGATAACCGCCGCATCGAGTTCCGCTTTACCGAAACTGAAAGATGCCGGGCGCTTGCCCTTGAATTCGTTTCCGGTAGGGGCATTATTGAGGCTCGCCGATTTCTCGACGCTCAAGGGCAGGCCCGTGATATCCGAGACCTGACCCTTGGAACCAAAGAGCGCCCCAAAACAGGATTCAATGATGGACTATAGGAAATTCGGGCGGACGAGAAGTAAAGGGTCATTCGCACGGATACCGGCCTGGATTTTCCGCGACTCGCAGGGGTTGCTCTTTAAAACGCTCAAGGGCTCCGAGGCGAAGGTGCTGGATTACCTGTGCTTCCGAGCCAACAATAGTACAGACGAAACGCCCAGCTTTACCGTGGCCGGTTTATCCAGGTCGGTAGGATTGAGCCGCGACACCATACGCAAGGCTCTTAGAGTTCTGGGCAACTTAGGCATCATCGCTCTTTGCGATGCCAAACAAAAACCAAAATTGTTTGCTCGGATTTTGCTTACTCAACCCAACTACGGCAACGACACAACGGCCACGGCTCAAACCGCGCCCGCCCCTGACTCAACGCCATTCTCTCTTTCAGGTTCCACCAACGGCAACGGCTCCGCGTCCCCTGGGGGCGACCCTTCCGGCCTTGGCCCTTGCCCTGGGGAGCCGGGCCAGGCCGGGGCGCAGGTGTCCCTCTCTCAACAACAACGGCCACGGCAACGGCCAACGGCTACAGACTACAACACTAGACTCTCGGCTAGACTGTCAAGGCCCGTCGGAGAAAGGGCGAAAAACTCGCCACATGGTGGCGAAATATTCGACACTCAAGCGCCTAGAAAGTCGCCAGTCCCTCAGGGCTTGAAGGCTGGCGAAAAACTCGCCACGTCATCGACGGCGGGCCACAGTGTGAGTGAGGCGGCTCCTTCCCTCGACCTGGATACTGAGCTTGGCCGCGATGACCCTGATTTCTTGGCAGAAATCAAAAGGATTCGAGGGGAGCAGCCATGAACCGGCCCCGGCTCATTGCCCGCGTCTGCCAAGCCTGCGGCCAGCCCTTCCAGGCCAGGGCGGCAGATGTGCGCCGGGGCTTCGGGCGGGCCTGCTCGCCGCGTTGTAGTGGCAGACTACGCCGGAGGCCCCAACCGCCAGCCTCGCACCCCTTTACGGAAGGCTCGCACCTATCCCAAACAACCGAAGCCGGAGGAAAATAACAATGGACCAAAGACTAATGAACGTCCGGGAGTTGTCCGCGTATCTGTCAATGCCGGTCCCAACGGTCTACGCCTATGTCGGCAGGGGCAAAATCCCCCCCGCCTGCATTCGCCGGATTGGAAGGGCTCTAAAATTCGAGCGGGCGGCGGTAGACGCTTGGATTACCGGCCAGCGGCAGCCTCAAGCCACCGCTCAAGGATGACCACGATCTGCGCGTTGATCGTCCGATGCTCTTTCTTGGCGACTTCGGAGAGCGCCGCATGGAGACGCGGCGGCATCCGCAACGGATAACCCTTGCGCTTCACTTTCCCTGGCGCGGTCATGGC
>Ga0073936_10005847_pt1 | contig 16461 bp, 13 predicted proteins | sample AliMusrvi5mmetaG_FD_87041 | JGI IMG/M metagenome (GOLD analysis project Ga0073936, IMG submission 87041) | Freshwater lake bacterial and archeal communities from Alinen Mustajarvi, Finland, to study Microbial Dark Matter (Phase II) - Alinen... | ecosystem: Environmental > Aquatic > Freshwater >... | reverse complement strand
CATCAGCGCGTTGGCGGTCTTCCTCCAGATGGGCGCCACGATGGACGATCTCGCCGAGGCTGAACTTTGTTACGCCCCGCAGTTCGGCAGCGCCAAGGATGCGGTGAACTTCGCCGGCATGGTCGCGGGTAACATTTTGCGCGGCGACATGCCAGTCAGCCACTGGGAATCCGTCGACGGCGCATTTATGTTAGACGTCCGCAGTCCGGCGGAACTCGTCATGGAAAGCGTTCCGGGTGCGCTCAACATCCCGCTGCCCCAACTTCGTTCGCGCCTCGGCGAACTCCCGCAGGACCGCAAAATTGAAGTCATCTGCCGCTCCGCCCAGCGGGCGCATTACGCCACCCGGATCCTGCTCCAGAATGGCTTCAACGCGAGCGTTCTATCAGGCGGCATGCTGGCGCGCACAATGAAGGAAATCGCGGCAACGAAATAAGGAGGACTCGTTATGCAAACAACTCAAACAACAGCCCCAGTTTACTTGAAAGGAAACAGGATATGAATGCGGTCATGCAGTTTTTCCAGACCACACTTCAACCGGTGGTGCTGATTTTCACCGTGTCGAATCTGGCCGCCATGGGTCTCCAGGTGCGGATGCCCCAGGTGGTCACGGCGTTAAAGAACAGAAGAGCCATAGCGCTGATCTTTTTGTGGGGCTGGGTGTTGGGGCCGGTGTTCGCCTATCTGATCACCCGGGTGCTTCCGCTTGCGGAACCCTACAAGGTCGTGATCCTCCTGGCAAGCCTGGCACCCTGTGCGCCGATCCTTCAGCAGGTGGTGGGAAAGGCCCGTGGGGATGTGGGGTTCGCCGGGGCTTTCATCCCGATCGTGACGATCGCCACCGTGGTGTTTATGCCACTGCTGGCACCCGTGCTGATCAAAGGGCTGACGGTCAGCCCTGCGGCACTCGCAAAACCGCTTTTACTCACCATCCTGCTGCCGCTGTTGATCGGGGCGGCGATCCGGCATTACACGGACAAGGCGGCAACCAAGATCTTCCCTGCGGTTAAGGGGCTGGCTTTCTTCTCCACGCTGGCGTGCATCGCGTGGTGCCTGACGCTCTATGGCCGAGGGATCATCAACACAGCGGGTGAATTGGCACTCTTTTCAATGACCTTGTTCATGGTCGGGATGGCAGTGATCACCTACCGTTTCAGCTTTGGCCTAAGCCAGAGTCAACGCAGCGTCATGTCGATGGGAATGGGCGCGCAGAATGGTGCGGCGATCTTCGCGTCCGTGTTTGCCATGCCGAGCCCGGACCAGCGCACCATCGTGATGGTCATCATGTGGGTCCTATGGTCCACCATTCTCGCGCCGATTTTCGCCAAAATCTTCGCCAAGCTGGCCGACAAGACCGAAGCGGGAGGTCAGGCATAATATCACCCGGAAGATAACTGACAATGATTGAAGTGATCCCATTGAACTTGAAAGCCGACCAGCGATGAACACTCAGGCCGCCTTCAGCATTGTGGCTGTGTTTTACTCCGTGGCGAACTTGGCTTCCATGGGCCTCGAACTCAACCTGCGCGAAACGATCAACTCATTGCGCAGCGTCCGTGTTCTAGGGTTCACGCTCGGGTGGAGTTGGATTCTGGGGCCAGCCTTGGGGGTGCTGCTGACAAAGATCCTGCCGATGGCGGAGCCCTATGCCATGGGATTGCTCATCTTCAGTCTGGCACCGACCGCGCCGGCTTTGCCGCTGTTCATCAGAAGAGCCCAGGCCGACATGTCCCTTGCCGCCGCCATCATGCCGCTATCGGTCGTGGGCACTGTGGTTTTGATGCCGTTGATGGCGCCGATACTGATCCCGGGGCTGACGTTGAGCAGTTGGGCCATCGGGAAACCGCTCCTGCTTACCGTGCTGTTGCCACTGGTAACCGGCGTTGTCATCAAGGTTTACGCGTCGCGGGTGGCGGACAAGATCTTTCCCGCAGTGAAAAAAATCGCAGGAATCTCCACCTTGCTCCTGCTCGGTTTCGTTGTGTTTCTCCACTGGCGGGAACTCCTCAGCGCGTTGGGCAGTTTCGGCATCGCGGCCCAAGTCCTGTTTATCCTCGGAATGGCGCTGGTGTCCTACAGCTTCGGTTTCGGCCTGAACCAGGCCCAGCGCAGTGCCATGGCGCTGGCGGTATGCACGCGCAACGGCAGCGCCATGCTGGTGGCCATCACGGCCTTTCCGAATCTCGATCCGAACTTGCTGGCGATGATCCTTCTGGCGGTGCCAGTGCCGTTGGTCGTCTGGCTGGCAGTGTCAAGTTTCCTCGGCTCCCGGGCCGACAAAGTCATTGTCGAAGGTGTGCCATGACTACCAGCGCAATTAGCAAGATGAAACAGCTACCTATAAAACATGATATGAAATCCCAACTCAAACTTCTGGCGGCCGCCAGCACTCTGTTAGTCCCGGCAGTCCGGGCCGAATCCGGACCGGACATCGAGCATCCGGTGACCCATGCGCCAGCGAACGCGACTGCCACCGGTCCGGGCGGTGCGGCGAATAGCACCGCCGATTTGGCCAAGACCCTGGCGAATCCCATCGGCGCTCTCATCAGCGTGCCCTTCCAGAGCAACTTCGATTTTGGCGGTGGACCGGCTGGGGATGGCTATCAATTTAAGCTGAACTTGCAGCCGATCATTCCCATCACGCTGAACGAGGACTGGCTCCTCATCTCGCGAACTATCCTGCCGTACGTCGATCAGCAGGACGTGATCGGCACAACGAGCCAGTCCGGCCTGGCGGATACGGTGCAAAGTTTCTTTCTCTCACCGGTCAAGCCGACCGAGAGCGGTTGGATCTGGGGTGCCGGGCCGGCCATGCTGCTGCCAACCGCCACTGATGATTTGTTAGGCGGCGAGAAGTGGGGTGCCGGACCGACCGCGGTGGTACTCAAACAACAGAACGGTTGGACCTACGGCGCGCTCGTCAATCACATCTGGTCCTTCGCCGGCGACAGCGCACGGTCGGATGTCAGCGCCACCTACCTCCAGCCGTTTCTCTCCTACACCACCAAAACTTCCACCACCTTCACGCTCAACACCGAGTCCACCTACGACTGGACCAACAGCCAGTGGACGGTGCCCTTGAACTTCATGATCCAGCAGATTGTGAAAATCGGCGATCAACCCATCGCCCTGACCGCAGGTGCCCGCTATTACACGGACAAACCCGACGGCGGCCCGGATTGGGGTCTGCGCTTCGCCATTATTTTCCTGTTCCCAAGAAGTTAAAGATTTGCCCGACCCCCTAACCTCCGAGCTCCGAATCTCCAACGGCTTCGACGCTCATAGAGCGCCGCTACAAGACCCCCGATCCCATGAACCCCCTGCTCAAGGAAATCCGTCACAACCCACTGCTCTGGCTGCTGGTTTTCGTGCCGGTCGTGTTGGCCACTGCGCATTTTAAACCCGAGGCGCACACGATGCTCTTCGTGTTGTCGGTGCTGGCCATCGTCCCGCTGGCGGCGCTGCTGAGTCATGCCACGGAAGCGGTGGCCGCCAAGACGGGCGACGGGGTCGGCGGTTTTCTCAACGCCACGCTGGGCAACCTGACCGAGTTGATCATCGCCCTGTCCGCCCTGCGCGCTGGGGAATACATGCTGGTGAAGGCATCCATAGCCGGGGCGATCGTCACCAACACGCTGTTCATGTTAGGTGCCTCATTCCTGCTAGGCGGACTCAAGCACCACACGCAGGAATTCAACCGCGTCAGCGCCCGTATGCAGGCGGGGTTGCTGTTCCTGGCGACGACCGCGTTGGTGATTCCTTCGGCCATCGCCAGAGAGGACTTCGTAGCGGGGGGAAAATTCTCCCACCAGTTGAGTGTGGCTTTGTCGATCCTGCTCATCGTCACCTACGGCCTGGGCATGTTGTTTTCCCTCAAGACGCACCGCGAGGTGTTTGCCAGCGCGGCCCATGGGGCTGACGCGGAAGTTCCATGGCCCATCGGTCTGGCCCTGGCCACCCTGGCGGGAGTCACGGTGTTGGTGGCACTGGTGAGTGAGGTGTTCGTCGAATCGGTGCAAAAGGCTGCGGAAACCTTCGGCATGACCCAGGCGTTTGTCGGATTCATCGTCGTGGCGCTGGTCGGAGGGGCGGCGGAAATGGCCTCGGCATTCTCCGGCGCACGCAAAAATCGGCTGGACCTGAGCGTGGGCATCGCGCTGGGCAGCGCATCACAAATAGCGTTGTTCGTGGCGCCGGTGCTGGTGCTCGTGAGCTACTTCATCGGGCCGGCCCCCATGGACCTGCAATTCTGGCCCGGCGCGGTGCTGATGATATTTCTCGCCACGCTCACCGCGGCGCTCGTTACCACCAACGGCCGCTCGGCCTGGTTCGTCGGTGTCCTGTTGCTGATGGTCTATCTGATTTTCGCAATGACACTCTACCTCCTTCCTCCCCAGGTTCCATGAAGCCGACTAACAAAGACCTCAGGATTTCGGCATGGAAAGCGATGCGGGCGATGAGTCCTGCCCGGCTGCCCGCGTGGCAAACCACGTTTCGCCCCACGGCGATTCTCTTGCTCGCGCTTGGTCTAATCACTTCTTGCTCGATGAACGGTTCGTCGAATCAGCCAGCCACGGCCAGACATGTGGATCTCAGCCGCTACTCGGGGCGATGGTTTGAAATCGCACGTCTGCCCATGCCGTTTCAAAAGGCCGGTGAAGCAGCAATCGCCGAGTATGGAGTCAATCCCGATGGCACGCTCTTCGTGCGCAACATCGCGGTTCGCGCCGATGGTTCACAGCATGACATCCGTGGTTATGCCAAGGTGCTGAACCCGCCTGAAAACACCAAGCTCGCCGTGCGCTTCCGCACTTGGTTTGGACCGTTGATTCCCGTGCCGCAAGCAGGCAACTACTGGGTGCTCCATGTGGACGAACACTATCAGGAAGCCATCGTTGGCACACCGGACCGCAAATATTTATGGCTGCTTGCACGAACCGTCACGATTCCCGAAAAACGCTATGCGGCGCTGGTCGCCAAAGCGGCGGCATTGGGTTTTGACGTGTCACGGTTGGTCCGCCCGTCGCGGCATTCCTCCGCCGAATCACAATCACTGCCATGAACCACTCCATTTTCTCCAAGATCCGCTGGCCGCGTCCGTTTGCAGGCCTGCGGGGGATGACGCTCGCCGAGGCTCCGCGGGACATCTCGGCGGGTATCACCCTTGCCGCCCTGATGATCCCGCTGAACATCGGCTACGCACAGGTGGCTGGGCTGCCCCCCGCCGCCGGCCTCTACGCGGCCATCATCCCGCTGGTGGTCTTCGCCCTGCTCACTAGTTCACGCCATCTGGTGACGAGTCCCGACGCCTCCATGGCCACCTTGGTTGGGGCCACCCTTGTTGCCTTCGCCGCTCCCGGGGATCCGCTGCGCCTGCAATATGCCCTGGCGCTGGCCGTTCTCTGCGCATCGTTGTTCTTTGTCTTCTGGATTTTTCGGCTGGCCTTCCTCGCCAATTTCCTCTCTCGCGCAGTGATGGCGGGCTTCATCACCGGACTGGGTGTCGAGGTATTTACCAACCAGGTGAGAAAGATCCTCGCCGCTCCCCATGTGTTGGACGCCACGTCGGGCCTGCTGCTGGCGGCGGAGAATCTCAAGGAAAACATGGCAACCTCCGTGAACACCGAGGGCTACTTCCTGGAGGTCCTGGCCATGATTCACTCCATTCCACACGCGAACCTCTACTCGGTGGCGGTTGGCATCAGTGCTTTCCTAATTGTCCGTTTGATGAAACGCTATGCGCCCAAAGTCCCGGGTGCGTTGGTGGCCTTGGTGCTGCTGACCACCCTCGTCGCGGTGCTTGACCTCCCGGCGAAGGGCGTCGCCGTGCTCGGCAATACGATTCCTTCGGGGCTACCGGCACTGACGTTGCCCAATATTCCGCCAGCCGACTACCTACGACTGCTGCCGGGGGCTCTGGCCATCGTGGCCATTCTCCTGTGTGAAGGCCTGCTCGTGGTCCGCAGTTATTCTAACAAGTATAGCTACAAGGCTGACGGCGACCAGATGTTGTTCGCCTACGGTGCGGCCAACCTGGCAGCCGCCTTCACTGGGTCGCTGCTCACCGGGAACAGTCCGTCCCGCTCGGCAGCGATGGATGCCGCAGGCTCACGCAGCCAGTTGCCCAGCCTGGTGGCGGCCGGGACCATCACACTGGTGATGCTGTTTTTCACCGACTTGCTGGCTTACCTACCCACTGCGGCCCTGGCCGGGATTGTCGCCAACGCCGTGCTGTCACTGATCGAGGTCCACGAATTCCGCGAGTTGTGGCGAATGCGCCGTTCGGAATTTTGGATCGCCACAGTCTGTCTTCTAAGCGTGCTGGCACTGGGTCCACTGCGCGCCGTAATGATCGCCTTTCTGCTTTCGGTCATCGACGTGATCCGGCGGGCGTCCCGACCGGACACCTCGGCACTCCTTGAAGCGCCCGATGGCAGTCATTTCCTCCCGGTGACCGACGGGCAGAGCGCCGGCAGTTCCGGTTTGATGGTTTATCGTTTCGGCGCTCCGCTCTATTTCGCCAACTCGCCCCTGTTCCTCGACGACGTCGAGCGGCTGGTCAGTGAGGCACCCACCCCTGTCCGCTGGTTCGTGCTGGATGCGCAGGCGATGGTGGACGTTGACACGACCGGTGCGGGAGCTCTTCGTCAGGCGATCAACCTGTTGAAAAAGAAAAACATCACCTTCGCCGTCAGCCGCGCCGACCGGGCCTTCCGCTCGTGGCTCGAACGGTATCATCTGATGGAGCTGATTGACCCGGACCGGTTCTATCCGACTAACCGGCACGCCGCCCAGGCATTCCGCCAGTCTACCGAGAGCACGCCTTCGGAGCCTGATTCTACTTCGTTAGATAGATGCAATGAAGGAGGCAATTGAAGCCAACCTATGAACATTCCCCACTCTGACGCATTTGTTTTCTTCGGAGCCACGGGCGATCTTGCGTTCAAGAAGATCTTCCCGTCGTTACAGTCGCTGGTGAAACGTGGCCAGCTCAACATGCCCGTGATTGGCGTGGCCAGGTCCGCCAAAGACCTTGATGAACTCAGGGCACGGGCTCGCACCAGCCTCGAACAAAGCGGGAAATTCGATCTCGCGGCGCGCGACAAGCTATGTGGTTTGCTGCGCTATGTGCGCGGTGACAATTCTGATCCGGCGACATTCCAGGCGTTGCGCAAGGAACTCAACGGGGCGCAGCGACCTGCCTATTACATGGCCATTCCGCCTTCAATCTTCCCAACCGTCGTGGACCAACTGGCCTTGGCGGGCTGCACTGCGGGCGCCCGTGTCATCCTCGAAAAGCCTTTCGGTCATGACCTGTCCTCGGCGCAAGCCCTGAACCGGACCCTCTATCAAACGTTTGCCGAACAGGCGATCTACCGCATTGACCATTATCTGGGGAAGCGGCAGGTGAACAACATGGTTTTCTTCCGCTTCGCCAACGCGCTCCTGGAGCCGTTCTGGAACCGCAACCACGTTGAAAGCGTGCAAATCACGATGGCCGAAAACTTCGGCGTGCAAGGCCGTGGCGCGTTCTATGATGAAACCGGAACCATCCGTGACGTTGTCCAGAATCATCTCTTCCAGGTGCTCGCTAACCTGGCCATGGAGCCACCGGCTAGAACCGATTGCGAATCGATCCGGGATGAAAAGGTCAAGGTCCTGAAAGCCATTCGTCCGTTAGATGGCGATAGCGTAGTGCGCGGGCAGTTCTGCGGCTTCCGCAACGAAAAAGGAGTGGCTCCCAACTCCGTCGTGGAAACATTTGCGGCCCTGCGAATCGACATCGATTCATGGCGTTGGCAAGGGGTTCCCTTCTACATCCGGGCCGGCAAGTGCCTGCCGGTGACATGCACCGAAATCGTGGTCAGGCTGCGCCAAATCCCCTCGATGTTCCAGTCACTCAATCTGAACCGGAATTATTTCCGGTTTCGCATCAGTCCCGACATCACGATTGCCTTCGGCCTCAATATCATGGCCCCGGCGGATGAAACGTCCAGTGTCCCCGTCGAAGTTCTGGGCAGCAGCCTGCCTCAGTCGAATGAGCCCGATGCTTACGAGCGGGTGCTGGGCGACGCCATGGCTGGCGATGCCACCCTGTTCGCCCGGCAGGACTATGTGGAGGAGGCCTGGCGCATCGTTGATCCGGTGTTGCAGGCCGACACCCCGGTCTTCGAATACGAACCCGGAACGTGGGGTCCGTTGGAAGTCGCACAAGTCACGCCGCCCGAAGGTTGGCATAATCCCATCGCGACTGACTGAACCAATAAGCGGAATGAATTTCAACCAAAGCCAAACCAAATATCTCACATAATCCCAACCTAACAAATACACATGACCACCAAAACCATCGCCGCCTCCGCTATTATTCTAACCGTAATCCAGGCCACCGCCGGCACCACCGTGCCGTCCCTGACAGACCACAAGCCGGTCGCCACCACCGAACCGGCCTGGAATTGCCGAGTCGCCCTCTATGGTTGGGCCGAGACACTTGACGGGGATGTCACGCTCCGCGGACGCAACGTGCCGGTGGATGCCAGTTTTTCCGACATTCTGGATCACCTTGACTACGCGGTGATGGGAGCGGTGGAAATCGGATACGGAAGGTGGAGTTTCCTCTCGGATCTCATGTTCTCCCAAATCAGCGGCAACACCAACACTCGCAACACCCAGATCGATACCGAACTGAAACAGTTTATCGGCAATTTTGTCGTGGCCTACAATGTGATCGACACCGGACCCACGCGATTCGATGTCTATGCCGGTGCGCGGGTCAACTCGCTGGATGTCAATCTGGACGTCCATACCCAAAACCTCGGCACGCTCGGCGACTCCGGCAGCAAAACCTGGGTTGACCCAATCATTGGCGTCCGCTTCCAACAGGATCTATCAGACAAATTCTTCTTCCGGGCGGTAGGCGACATCGGCGGTTTCGGTGCCGCGTCGGATTTCACCTGGCAGGCGATGACCGCCTTCGGGTACCGGGTTTGTGACGGCGGTTCCGTGGTGCTCGGCTATCGCGGCATCGGCACCGACTACACCGACGGAAATTTTGGCTATGATGTCATCACCCACGGGGTGTTGCTAGGATTTGAATACAAGTTCTGACATTCGTCAGGCGTCTGACCCTTCCCCAATGGGCAGTGGACACCCCAAGGCTTTTTCGGAAAACTCCCCGCTGTAGGAAGCGCCACACGTTGATTCATCACCTGACATGAAGTTCATTTCCATCCGAATCCCGCTCATTGTCGCGCTGGTCGTTGCCGGTTGCGCTCCTTCCGCTCTGCCTCCGGAAGCGGGCGCGCTGCGCGTGGCAATGTCTCATTTGAAGGAAGCGGCGGGAAAATCGTTGTCCGCCGAACAACGCGCCGTCGGTTATTTGGAATCCGCCAAGGTGGCCTCGGACTTGTTGAGGTTACGCGGTTCCGGTGAGTCTGGTTTGCCGATCTATAACAAAGCCGCTGCCGACCTAACCGTGTTGCTGCGCTCTGCGGGAAATGGCGACCTGTGGAACCATCCGCTGACACTCACCTCCAACGGGACGATTTACCGCTTGCGATTTGCCAAAGGAGCCCGTGACGGCATTTGGGATCCGGGATATTTCACCTCATTCACCCCGGCTGCCGAAGTGGATTTGAAAACCATCAAACAAAGAGACCGCCAGGATGGCATCGGCGGCGCGTTGGTTGGCGTGCGCAAGACCACACCCTTGGAACCGTTCTCACCCAGGGTTGGAGTCACAGCGCCGGTCACCGCCGTGCTCGACTTCAACGGCCACGACGTGAGATTGACATTGCTCGATCCTTCGCGGAAGCCCGAGGCTCAGGTTGCAGGTAGGAAGCGCCTGCTGGACGCCGATTTCTCCGCACCGCTCGCCTACTACCCGCAGAAATCAGAGTTCTGGGAAGGGTTGATGGGAGCCCTCCGCGTTTCCCAACACATGGGAACCACCGGGCTTTATATGATGCAGCCTTATGATCCCGACCGCATACCGCTCATCTTCGTACACGGCCTGATCTCCACGCCGAGAATGTGGCGCAATGTGATCAACGAACTCGAAACCGACCCCGTGCTGCGCGAGCGCTATCAATGTTGGGTCTTTTCCTATCCCACCGGCAATCCGCCCGCCTATTCGGCAATGCGGCTTCGTGAGGAACTGGAAAAATTCCACCTACTCCATCCGGCAGCGCACAAGTATGTATTGGTAGGCCACAGCATGGGTGGAATAATCTCGCACATGCAGGTCACCACCCTGGATCGCGGTGCCTGGGACGCCATGGGCAAGGACAAGGCCGGACAGTTCTTCGCCAATGTCAAGAAGGGCAGCCTCATCGAACGCACCACCATTTTCCATGCGAATCCCCGCGTGGATCGGGCGATTTTCATCTGCACGCCCCACCGGGGCAGCGAAATGGCAACCGGCAGACTGGGCGAATTGGCCATGCGCATGATTTCCTTGCCGACCGAACTCGCATCCACCATCACCGGCTCCGTCGGTAACTCCATCGCCATCGTTACCGGTGATCCCCACCGCCTTCCTAACAGCGTTGTCGGGTTGTCTCCCACTAATCCGCTCTTCAAGGTGCTCGACACCCGCCCCATCAAGGTTCCGTACCACTCCATCATTGGCGACCGCGGCAAGGGCGATACCCCTGACAGCTCGGACGGTGTGGTGAAATACTGGAGTTCCCACCTCAGTGGCGCGAAATCCGAAAAAATCGTGTCCGGTCCGCATGGCGCGTGCGAATTACCCGAAACGCTTGCCGAACTCCGACGCCTCCTTCGCTTACATCTCAAGGGAAAACCGAGCGCAAAGTGAACCTCTTTACTAACAAAAAACACACACAACCGACAAACCACATGAAAACCATCCGTAACCTCACCGTCCTCTGCGGTCTCGCCACCCTGGCAGCCTGCTCCACATTCACCGGCCCGAAGGGCAACAACACGTCAAGAGCCCAATTCCTTGACGAAGTCTGGGTTTCTCCTTCGGTCAAGGGCAAGGCCGTATCCGAACTCTATACCAAGGTTCATTTCACGCCAGTGGCCACCGGACGGCTCGAATCCCAAGGTTGGTGGGCCGCGCAAAGCTCGATCAAGAAGAAGGAACTGCATGCGGAGGCGCGCCAGCTCGCGAAGCACATGAATGCGGCGCTCGAATCCGCGGCCCGCAATGCCCCGGCTCAGCGCCTGACGGTGGTCAGCCAGCCAGGACCCGACACCGTGATTGTCGATATGGCAATCATCGAACTGGTGCCCGCCAAGGCCTATTGGAATGCCGCCGCCACTGCTGCCGGGTTCGTGGTGCCGGGTGCCGGGTTGTTGAGCGCGGCCGGCAGCGGATCGGTCGGCATCGAAGGCCGGGTGCGTGACGGGAAAACCGGCGCGGTGATCGCGTCGTTCCGGCACCACATGAAGGACAAGATGGCCGTGGTGAACGTCAACTCCTACAAATGGTTTGCCGGCTCCCAGGCCAATCTCGACGAAATCGCGGCCAAGATCGCAGAGGTTCTCAACTCCTCCCCGGGCACCGTGGTGAACGCATCCTCGCCCATCAAACTGGCCGCCTATTGACCACCCACATCAACCACAAATCCGATAGATCGTGGCAGTTTGTCGCACTTCCATATTCCATATCTTCCGGTGGCATACGGTGACTGCGTGTGCCGCCGGGCTTGTCATGTTCGCAACGCAGGATCCCGCGTCAGCCGAGGATACCCCTGGCCAATTGTTCGATCATTTGGGCAAGCGTGCTTGGCTGGAAAACTACGATCCCACCCTCGTCAGCAGCCGATTGATTTCGGAGTTCAGCTACGAAAGCCAGGACAACGATCAGGATTTCTTGAAACTGGAAACCACGTTGCGGTGGGGGATACCCCTCCGCGACGGCCTCGCGCTCGGTCTACAGGTAATGGTTCCGGTGAAGTGGAATGAATATCCCGCCTCGCAGGAATCCGGCCTCGGCGATCTCGAACTCCGCGCCGGTATCGTCGGCCGCATCTCGCCCACCATGCGTTATGGAATCGGCCTCAACGCTGCATTCGACACTGCATCCGATCCAGCCCTCGGCGACAATGCCTTCGTCCTGCGCCCGATCCTCGCCTTCCGCTGGGATGCGAGTGATCGCATCAACCTCGGCCTCAATGTCGAATATAACTTCACTCCCTGCGATGCGGGCGTCTATGACCAGAGTTCACTGGAACTGAAGTTCCCGCTGGTGGTCAAACTCAACGATGATTGGTCCGCCGCAGTCACCTACAAACCGAAGTGGGATCTTCTAGCAGATACAGTCCGCCACCGTGCAGAACTCGGCGTGGCCCGTAGCTGGGGGGATCGGAACCAATACGCATGGTCTTTCGCTGCCGAGGTTCCGCTCACTTCGGAAAGTTTCAAATTCAAACTGACCTCCGGCTTCAATTGGTATTTCTAGCAAACCAACTGTCATTATTTAACTCTAACTCACCATCATCTCGATTCCGGGTCACCCCTTTGTGCCAACACTTTCCCACTCTCCGAAAACATAACAACAATAACACCATGAAAACTACAATAACACCCGCCCTCGCTCTCCTCGCCCTCGCCCTTGTGTCCTGCAATACTACGCAGACGGCCGCCACCGGCACCGCCACCACCGTCGGCAATGCCGCGCAAGGTGTGGGCAGAACCGCAATGACCGCCGGCACCGGAGTCGCCCATACCGTCGGCGGCACCGTCACCACCGCCAGCACCGGCATCGCCGAAGGGGATCTTCATAAGGCCACCGTTGGCACGGTGAAGACCGCCGGCAAAGGCACCACCACCACCGCCGTCGGCACCGGCAAGAGCCATGTGAAAACAACCAAGGGCGTGGTCAAGGACACCGGCAAGACAGTTGAGGACACCGGCAAAGCAGCCAGTGGTCAGTAGTTTCTGGCTCGTCCAATCCACCCGGAAAATACTTGCTATTCCGGGTGGATGCGCGACCCCGTCATGATCGCATACCGTTGCGTTGAAATAAGAGCCAATCATCTAACATACTGTTATGAGAATTTTTCGCTGGCTGGGCATTTCGTTACTTGTTCTTGTCATCCAGTGCGCAAGGCTGGGTGCTGCGGACGTTGCGACCACCGATTTCTCTGACCGCACGGAAATCGCGAAACGCCTTGAAACCGCCCGCAGAGAACTCCGTGAGCTCCCCGCTGATTCGGATCCCTCAGTACGCGAGATGCTCCAACAACTGGAAGCGTCCTGCCAGTATCACCTTTCCTGGGTGGCTACCTTTGCCGAGGCGAAGGAAAAATGCAAAAAGGCGAAGCTGGCCGTCACCTCTTGGAACGGATTTTCACAGCCGCCGCCATACCCGATCCTGCAACTGGATGATATTCGTGAGAATCTCGCCACGCTTGAAGATTCCGAAAACGCAGCCAAAGCCCAGCTCCGGATCTTCACCGCAGAAGCCGATTCCGTCCGCGATAAACTTGCTGGTCACCAACAGGCTGAACGCCGGTTCATGGAGGCGGCTGACAGAGCGTCCTCTCCCGAAGCCCGTCAAAGCGCCGAACGCTCTGCTAGAACAGAGCACCTTGCCTCCCGGATCACCGCCGAAAAAGTCGCCGGGCTCAATCTGCGTCTCGATGCCCAGCGGGCGGAATTGGAAATGATCGGCTCGCAAAAACAATTGGCCGCAATCCAACAGAAAGCCCTCGAAGGCAAGGTCGGGTTCTCCCAGAATGAATTCGCCTCCATCCAACAACGCGTCGCTCGCGAACGTGCGGAGGCCGCCCATGCCCTGCTGCTTGCCGCCGGGGAACAGGCGGTTTCCTCATTGCTGTCGTGGCAAATTGAGTTCCTCGATCTCGAAAAATCTTTTTGGGACACGCGTTTCACCATTCTCAACAAAGGTGATCGGGACTCGGCCAAAGCGGCCCTCGCCTCGCTCAAAGAAATGAACACCCGGGTCGATGACTGGATCAAAATCGCCCAACTCCGTTTCAATGGCGGAGCCGCCGATACGACGGAACTCGATCTCACCCAAGTTCGCGACGCACTTCGGCGACTTCACCAACTCAAACATCGCATTGGTTTCTCCATCACCTATGTCGAAGGAGGCCACCGGGGCACTCCGGTGCTCGACCACATCTACGCCAGTCTGAGTTCTCTGTGGAATACCGAACTCTATCTCGCAGAGGAAACCAATATCGTCGAGGGCAGGAAGGTCTCAACCTATCGGGCCGTCACCATCGGCAAACTGGTGCGCTTGGCTTCTATCCTAACAGTCGGCTGGCTGCTTCTGCGCTTGCTTTCACGGAGGGTGAAAACCATCTCCCGCAAAACAACCATCAGGCACGCCACCGCCGATCTCATGAGGAAGTGGGCCTTCGGTCTCGGACTCATCTTGTTGGTTCTTTACGGACTCAACACGGTGAGCATCCCTCTCACCGCACTCGCTTTCCTCGGCGGCGCGCTGGCTATCGGCTTGGGCTTCGGCACCCAGACGCTGCTCAAGAACTTCATCAGCGGCATCATCCTCCTGTTCGAGCGCCCACTCAAGGTCGGGGACGTGATCGAAGTCGCCAACATCACCGGCACGATCAAGTTCATCGGCATCCGCGCCTCCGTGATCCAACACTTCGATGGAATTGAAACCCTGGTGCCTAACAGCGTATTGCTGGAAAACCAGCTCACCAACTGGACCTTCTCGAACACGGTGATCCGCCACTTCATTCTTATCGGCGTCGCCTACGGTTCACCCACCCGCGAGGTCGCCCGCCTGCTTCTCGCCGTAGCCAGCGAACACGGCCTCGTGAAAGACGATCCCGCGCCGGAGGTGCGCTTCGATAATTTCGCCGAAAACTCGCTCACATTTTCGCTACTGTTTTGGTTTGACACCCGGAAAGCCAATCGCGGAACCCTGGCCAGCGACCTCCGCTTTATGATCGACAAAGCCTTCGCAGAAGCCGGCATTGTCATCGCCTTTCCGCAACGCGACATCCATTTCGATTCTGAGACACCGCTCCGCGTGGAGCTATCCCGGCCTCCTTCTGGCAAACCCAAAATCGAACCAACACCATGCAACAGAGTCTGACCACACCCTCGCCGCTTCCGCCAGCGCCTTCTTCCGTCACCTGCCCTAAAGGGAAGTAGACAGCGCTCCGATTTCTTTTGTAAACCTCCCGCTGCTTCGACGAGCAGCGGTATTAACAGTCAGAACTCAAACGCCATTTCCGAACAGTCAGCAACAGCAATATCCTACCAGACATGAAACCACGAGTCATTCAATACAGATTCTCCAGTCAACCTTTGCGCGGTGCGCTCGCCATTTTGTGCGTGGCGTCATTTACCCTAGGCCCGTCCGTTGTGCTCGGACAAGGAGTCCCGGCAACCGCAACTACGACAACCACAGCAGAAGCGGTGGTTCCAAAGATTCCGGGCGATCAGCTGGATTCGCTGGTTGCACCGATCGCGCTGTATCCCGATCCGCTGCTGAGCCAGACGCTCGTGGCTTCCACTTATCCGCTGGAGATCATCCAACTCCAGCAATGGATGGATCGGAACAAGTCGCTGAAAGGCAAAGCCTTGGCAGATGCCGTGCAGAAACAACCGTGGGATCCGAGCATCCAGGCCATGGTGGCGGTGCCCGATGTGGTGCAGCGCCTGGCAGGCAACATCCAATGGACCACGGAGTTGGGGAACGCGTTTCTGGCACAGCAAGTCGATTTGATGGCCGCCGTTCAGCGCATGCGCGCCAAGGCGCAGGGAACGGGAAATCTGAAGACCGGCGAGCAAGTGAAAGTGGAAACCCAGGCGGTCGATGGTGGCCAACAGGTGATCGTCATTCAGCAGGCCCAGCCCGCAGTGGTTTACGTTCCATCTTATGATCCGGTAGTGGTTTATGGCGCTCCCGTTTATCCTTATCCGTCCTATATCTATCCGGGATACGTGCCGGGAACGGGGCTCGCGTTTGGAGCCGGACTCATCCTGGGGGCCGCCTGGGGCGGTGGTTGGGGGTATAATTGTGGCTGGGGTGGCGACTGCCACGTCAATGTCAACTACAATAACAATTATGTGAACCATTATAACAAGGTCAATAACATCAACAACGCTGGTAATTGGGCGCACAACGGCGCTCATCGCGGCGGCGCACCCTATGGTCCTGGCGGAATTGGTGGTGTAGGCGGCGTGGGCGGCGTCGGACGCCCCGGCGGCGTCGGGGGTGTAGGTGGCGTCGGTGGAGTGGGCGGCGCGGGGAAACCCGGCGGCGTCGGTGGTGTCGGTGGCGCGGGAAAACCTGGCGGAGTCGGCGGTGTCGGTGGAGTCGGCGGTACGGGGAAACCTGGTGGAGTGGGTGGTGCGGGTAAGCCTGGCGGTGCCGGTGGTGTCGGTGGGGTGGGCGGAGCGGGCAAACCCGGCGGTGCCGGAGGTGTTGGCGGCGCGAGCAAACCCGGTGGAGTTGGCGGCGCGGGCAAACCCGGCGGAGCCGGTGGT
>Ga0073936_10005843_pt1 | contig 16465 bp, 17 predicted proteins | sample AliMusrvi5mmetaG_FD_87041 | JGI IMG/M metagenome (GOLD analysis project Ga0073936, IMG submission 87041) | Freshwater lake bacterial and archeal communities from Alinen Mustajarvi, Finland, to study Microbial Dark Matter (Phase II) - Alinen... | ecosystem: Environmental > Aquatic > Freshwater >... | reverse complement strand
TTATTATTATTGCCGAACAGCCCCATGATTATTTCCTCCCGATTAATGAGTGATAGTTACAATATCATATGTGCATTATATTGCAAGCTATGCTCGGTGCATTTCGGATATAATTTCTCAGGTTGAGAAAATGCCTGATCTGAAGATTAATGCCGGTGATAAAAGATTTGTTAACCGTGCAAGTGCGTGAAGTTGACAATCAATGTTCGGTGTGGTATCGAGGGAGTGGAGGATGTTATGACACTACGAAAATATATTCAGAGCATGACTGAAAAAATATTGTCCGGTGAAACCTTGGAGGCCGACGAGGCCATGAGACTTTCTACGGCGACCGGTACTGACCGGTATCTGCTGTTTGCCGAGGCTTCCCGTATTCGAGAGCATTTTGTTGGCAATGTTGTGCATCTCTGCTCAATAATCAATGCCAAATCGGGGCGCTGCGCTGAGAATTGTGCTTTCTGCGCTCAGTCGGCCCATCATGATACCGGAGTTACGACATACGCTTTGGTTGATGAAGATGAGATCGTACGCTGCGCTGCTCTGGCGGAACAGAATGGCGCCGGTTGTTATGGCATCGTTACCAGTGGTACCGCCATCAAAGATGCCGACGAACTGGAGCGGGTTTGTCGTGCTGTCAGACGAATTAAAACAGAAACCGGTATTTCTCCTTCCTGTTCGCTCGGTATTCTTAACGAAGCAACCGCCCGGCGCTTGAAGGATGCCGGTATGGAAACCTATCATCACAATCTTGAAACAGCCCGCAGCTTCTTTCCCCAGATTTGTACTACCCATGATTATGAGGATGATGTGTCAACAATTCGTGCTGCCAAGGCTGCCGGTCTGCGAGTCTGCTGCGGCGGCATTTTTGGTCTTGGAGAGACTTTTGCCCAGCGGATTGAGATGGCGCTAACGTTGCGAGAGCTGGATGTTGATTCGGTGCCACTCAATTTCCTTAATCCGGTTGCCGGGACCCGTCTTGAGCATGCCGACAATCTGACGCCGCTGGAATGTCTGACCATCATTTCCGTATATCGCTTCCTGTTGCCCGGTAAGCGACTTTCCGTCTGCGGAGGCCGCGAAAAGAACCTGCGCGAACTGCAATCATGGATGTTTCTGGCGGGAGCGGATGGCACGATGACCGGAAATTATCTGACAACCCCCGGCCGTCCACCTGAACTTGACCGGCAGATGCTGAAGGACCTGGAAATGCCGATTGAAGGATGTTGTGGAGGGGAAAGCTGATGGCGCCACGGGGAATCTTTATCACCGGAACCGACACCGGGGTCGGCAAGACGATTGTTGCTGCCACGCTGGCACGTTTGCTCAGGATGAATGGCATCAAGGTAGGCGTGATGAAGCCGGTTACCAGCGGCTGCTGTGAAGAAAATGGCGAGCTGGTCTCCTCTGATGCGCGGTTGCTCTGTCAGGCAATCGGAAGTGATGAGGTTTCGGAAGATGTTGCGCCATACCGCCTGCGCGAACCGCTGGCGCCGGCGGAAGCGGCCAAACGTGACGGCGTGCGTATTGACTTTTCTACAATCAAGGCAGCTTTTGATCGGCTGGCAGCGTCATGTGCATATATCATAGTTGAAGGAGCAGGTGGGCTGATGGTGCCGCTTTCAGGCGGATTACTGGTCGCCGATCTGGCGCGGGAGCTGGGCCTGCCACTACTGGTAGTTGCCCGCCCCGGTTTGGGCACCATCAACCACACCGTGCTGACCTGCTTTGCCGCTCAACAGATGGGGCTTCAGGTTTCAGGTGTCATTGTTAACGGTATGCCGGAACAACCCGGTCTGGCGGAACAGAGCGCACCGCACCAAATCGGCTCACTCTGCGGAGCTCCGGTATTGGGCATATGGCCGCACCGCAATGAAGTGGATGAGATGGAAATGGTGGATGAACTGTCCGGCTGGCTGGATGGTCAGGCCGAGACCGGCATCGTTCTTCGCGAACTGGGTGTCTGAATGTCGCCGTTCAGTATAGTTTCGATTCGTTGTGTATCATAGAACGCTCAAAATCCTCGACAATATCGGCCAGTGCCGTATACCTGCTGACCCCGCCCAGTGCTTCGCTGATGCCGGTTGCGCGCAGAATGTCGCGTACCTCGGCATGCGCCTCAGCAACCCTGAACATTATATTTTCCCTGTCAAGCTCCACTTTCAGCTGTTGCAACATCCTGGCGCCGGCCGTATCGATATACGGAGACGTTGATAGGTCGCAGACCGCCAGTTTGACCGGTGTCGTTTCGCGGTGAATTGCTTCGAGGATCGTGATGTTGACCGTATTGACATTGAAATAAAGCAGCGGCGCTTCAATCCTGAACAGGAACAGTCCGGGGAATCGCTCGTTGCTGGTGTGCCGCTCAGCGTCGCTGAAGCGGATACTGCCCGGAATCCTGCCGAGCACGGCAACATGCGGTCTCGCCATCATACGCAGGAGAAACAGGATCGAAGCCACTGCTGAAATCGTGACCCCCTTTAATATGCCAAGCAGCAAAACTCCGATAAATGCAACCAGAGCGACATTAAACTCAAGACGGTTGATCTGCCATAGTACCTTGAAATCATCAAGCCGTACAAAACCTGACACCGCCACCATAATAATCGCCGCCAACACGGCATCGGGGAGATTGCGGAGCAATCCGGTCATAAAAAACAATACCAGAACGAGAGTGACGGAAGCAAAAACCAATGAAAGCGGGGTGCGGGCGCCGGCTTTTTCATTTACCGCTGATTGTGATAACCCACCAGCGACCGGGTACCCCTGTCCCAGTGCTGCCACCAGATTTGCTGCTCCCAGTCCCAGGAACTCCTGGCGGGGATTGACTGTGTAGTGATGTTTTGAGGCAAAGGCGCGGGCTGCGGCGATGCTCTCTACATACGATAACAGAAAACAGGCAAATGCCAGTTCAAGCAATTGTTCGACCTGATCAACGTGAATGGTTGGCAGAATCAGAGACGGCAGGCCGTATGGAATGTAGCCAACTACAGTGACACCGTAATTGGTAAGATCAAAAAGAGAAACTGCACCGGTTGAGATAATAACAACCATCAGGGCCACCGGGCGGCCCGGTAACAACCGGTTTCCGGCAACTATCAGCAGCAGGGAAGTTATTCCAAGGCCGAAAACAGTCAGATTCATACTGCCTGATTGCTTGAGAACAGCGGTTATCCGTTCGAAAAAGTTATCGCCTCCTCCGGTAACGCCCAGAAGTTTGGGAAGCTGCATTGTGACGATGCTTACTGCAGCCCCGGCTTTAAAGCCGAGCAGAACCGATTCGGAAATGAAGTTGACGAACGATCCGAGCCTCATGATCCAGGCCAGAAAACAGAATACAGCCACCATGCCTGCGGTCATGGCTGCTATGGCGGCATAACTGGATGGATTGCCGGCCGCCATGGAGCCACCCACGCTAGCAACCATGACAGAAATGGCAGCCGTCGGACCAATAGACAGGTGTCGGGAAGAAGCGAACAGTGAATAAGCAATTCCGCTGAATATGTAACAATAGAGGCCCGTCTGCGGAGCCAATCCGGCGAGCGTGGCATATGCCATGGCCACCGGGATGGCATACGCGGCAAGGGTTACCCCGGCGATGAGGTCTGACCAGAGCCAGGCAGACCGGTAGGTCGGTAACCACTCCAGTATCGGTATTAATTGTGCCAACCGCTTCAGAGAAATCTTCATGCTCATGGCCTACCATTTATTGCTGTTGATAGTCAATGCCCGAGTGTCCGAATTACCAGGTTCAGCCGTATCAATGGGACATATGAAATGAACTTGACTCTTTTGCGTGTAAAAAGTATTGTTTGCCCATCAGTATATCCATACAATCTGAGGGGGAATTTATGTCGGATACCACAAAATCTTTTGATACTCTAACGCTTCATGCCGGTCAGACGCCGGATCCAACAACCCTCTCGCGGGCGGTACCGCTCTATCAGACCGCTTCATACGTCTTCAAAAGTTCAGAACATGCCGCCAACCTGTTTGGCCTCAAAGAGTTCGGCAATATATATACCAGACTGATGAATCCGACCACTGATGTCCTTGAACAGCGTCTCGCCGCTCTCGATGGCGGTATTGCTGCCCTGGCTGTTGCTTCGGGTCAGGCCGCCATCACCTATGCGGTGCTGAATATTGCCAAGGCCGGCGACAACATCATATCCACCAATTATCTTTATGGCGGCACCTATAACCTGTTCCATTATACTCTGCCGAAGCTCGGTATAACAGTAAAGTTTGTCGATACATCCAATCCGGAAAATGTCCGGAATGCGATTGATGAAAATACCCGGCTCGTGTACAGCGAGTCGGTCGGCAATCCGAAAAATAATGTGGATGATTTTGAAGAGATTGCAGCGATAGCTCATAAGGCCGGCCTTCCGTATGTAGTTGATAACACGGTTACCACTCCGTTTTTGTTCAAGCCGCTTGAACATGGCGCCGATATCGTCGTTTATTCTCTGACCAAATTTATTGGCGGACATGGCACCAGTATCGGCGGTGCCGTTGTGGATGGCGGTAAATTTCCGTGGAATAACGGTAAATTTCCTGAATTCACCGAACCGGACCCTTCCTATCACGGTCTCAAATACTGGGACGCCCTTGGAAATCTTTCGTATATTATTAAAATGCGGGTGTCGCTGCTACGCGATATGGGAGCGTGCATCTCTCCGTTTAACTCTCACCAGATTATTCTCGGTCTGGAAACACTCCATGTCAGGATGGCGCGCCACGTTGAAAATGCGCGTATTGTTGCCAGCTGGCTGGAAGCTCATCCGGATGTTGTCTGGGTTAACTACCCCGGTCTTGCAAGTCACTAGGACCATAACCGGGCTCTCCAGTACCTGCCGAAGGGGGTGGGGGCCCTCCTCGGTTTCGGCATCAAGGGCGGTATCGAAGCCGGCAAGAAATTTATCGACAATGTCAAGTTGCTGTCGCATCTGGCAAACATCGGCGACGCCAAGTCGCTGGTCATTCACCCGGCTTCAACGACTCACCAGCAGTTAACCGCAGAAGAACAGTTTGCAAGCGGTGTGACGGCAGATTTCATCAGACTTTCAGTCGGTATCGAAGGGGTGGATGATATCATCGCTGATATCAAACAGGCGTTGGAGGCTTCCCAAAGCTGATCCGTTTAATATATTTACAGCTATATATAAGGGCGACTCTTGTAGTTGCCCTTTATTTTGTGTAGTATCGTTTGGCAGTACTGAAGAATTAAATCCGCTCAAAGGAGTTGTCCATAATGTATATGCTGACTATCCGCACCAGTTTTGCTGCTGCTCACAATCTCATGAATTATCAGGGGGATTGCGAAAACCTGCATGGCCACAACTGGAAAGTTGAGGTGGCGGTTACCGCCCGCGAGTTGGACAAGGCGGGTCTTGGTATAGATTTCAAGATTCTGAAGCGTGAAGCGAGTGCTATAATTAACGAACTTGATCACAAATATCTCAATGAAAATCCGGCATTCAGCGGTATTTCCCCCTCCTCGGAGCATATTTCAAAATATCTCTTCCAGCGCATCTCCGAACGCCTGAATTCCGACAACATCAAAGTTGATTCAATTACTGTCTGGGAGTCCGACAACGCCTCTGCCCGCTATTATGAGTAGTCAGTTGTATGTCAGTGAAATATTTTCGTCGATTCAAGGCGAAGGAATGCTGGCCGGTCGGCGGCAGATTTTTATTCGGCTGACTGACTGCAATCTGGATTGCCGCTACTGCGATACCAATTTTGAAAAATCCGCTGTCGGCCATCTGGAATCACGACCCGGTTCGGGTGTTTTGCTGGATATTCCTCAGCCAATGTCGTTGACTGCCATATCCGCAATAGTTGACGATTGGTGTTCCAAACTGCCCGGGGCGCATCATTCGATCAGCTTCACCGGCGGAGAACCGTTGCTGCATGTGGATATTCTTGTTGACTGGTTCATTGAACTACGGAAATCCCTGCCGCTTCATCTGGAAACAAATGGGACACTGTCTGATGCGCTCAATAAAGTAAAACAGCATCTGGATTATATCAGTATGGATATCAAGCTTCCCTCAACGGCAAGCTGTACGGATCAGTTGTGGGATGTGCATGCACAATTTCTCCGTGCGGCCCATGGTGCTGCCGTTTCTGTGAAAATTGTGGTGAATGACGAAACGTCAGACGATGAGATCGGTCGGGTATGTGATATTGTCGCGTCGGTTGATCAGAGGGTGCCACTTTTTTTGCAACCGATGTCGCAGCCGGATGGAACGGTCGGCCTCAGCGCTACGCAGATTCTGCATCTTCAGGAGTTGGCAGCATCCCGACTGCCCGATATCCGGGTTATCCCGCAAATGCATAAACTGTTGGGGGCCCTGTGATAATTGAAACAATCGTCCTGGATTCGGGGCACTCTATTACGCTGCTAGATCAGACCCGCCACTATTTCGGCGGTTACTTTCATGTTAAAGTACTTGCCTGTTGTACGATCCCGCTACTGAGGGACTATTTTGAAGATGATTCCGAGTTCAATGATGCCGTGACAAAAATGGGGGAGTCCGTCCGTTTTGAACGGGTTCTGGAGAAAATGGCGGTTCCGGATTCGGATATAGAAACGGTGCGCGAACAGTTGACCTGCACCTTTCGTGAAACAGCCAAAGAGTATCTTTCTTCCCCCGAGTTTGTTCCCCGTTTTGTGCGGAGCGAGTATCAGAAACGGTTAAAAAAATCTTCTCGAAATTCCACGCTTACGAGTATCATGTGTCATTACCCGTCGTAACAATTGATAAGCTTGCCTTTGGGGGGAATGGCGTCTGCCGGATTGATGGCAAAGTCTGTTTCGTTCCTTTCAGCTGCCCCGGCGACGAAGTCTCTCTGCGTATAACGGCGCAGAAAAAATCCTATTGTACCGCGTCAATTTCTAAAATTGAATCACCTTCTTCGCTTCGTACGGATCCGTTATGCCCGATATTCGGCTCCTGCGGTGGATGTAACTGGCAGCATATCAGCTATCCGGTGCAGGTTGAGCATAAGCGGAAGATCCTCGCGGAAATCCTCTGGCGTGGTGCCCGTGTACCTGCGGAACTAGTCGAAGATGTCGTTCCGGCCCTGCAACAATATGGGTATCGGAGTCGTCTTCAGTTCAAGGTGGCTGTTCGCTCCGGGAAATTGTGTATCGGTTTTTTTCGTCAATCTTCACATCAAGTTGAAGATGTTATCGATGGCTGCCCGATAGCCGCGACAGTGATTAATGAAACCCTCGGCTGTTTTAGAACCGTTCTTGCGTCGTATCCGTATATTGAACGTGTTGCCCAGCTCAGTATTGATGCCGGAGAGAGTGGCGTAGTCGTTGTCGTACATCAAACCGGAAGTATCACTTCAGTAATGAGAGATTACTTCATTGATAATGCTATAGAATGTGGTCCCTGTACCGGGCTTTTTCTCAAGGCAGACGGACAGCAGCGCCTCGAAAAATTGTGGGGCAGTTCGGAAATATCCTATGGCATGAATCCGGCGAGTTGCGCTCACAATCCGGTTACACTGGTGTACCCACCGGGCGGGTTTGCGCAGGTGCATCTCCAGCAGAATCATGCCATGTTGTCGGTAATCAGGCGGCTTGGGGCGTTTACTTCTGCCGATCACCTTCTGGACCTGTATTGTGGCAACGGCAACTTTTCACTTCCGCTGGCCGCAGAGGTTGCTTCCGTGACCGGGATTGAGGGGTATGCCGAATCAATTCATGCAGCGGAATGTAACAAAAAATATAACAATGTTGCAAATGTTCGATTTTTTTGTGATGATGTGCTTGCCGGTGTTCGTCGTCTTACTGATGACGGTCAGAGGTTTGATGTTGTTTTGCTTGATCCGCCTCGTGCCGGAGCGGGGGACGCGGTACCGGACATTGTCCGATTGCAGCCCGGAAAAATCATTTATGTCTCGTGCGATCCAAGTACCCTTGCCCGTGATTGCGGGTTGTTGGCAGGTTGCGGGTATCAGGTAGTTACATCAGTTCCAATTGATATGTTTCCCCAGACGTACCATCTTGAAAGCGTAACCTTGCTTCGCAAGTTATAGAAAGGTGCAATTGTGAGTTTTTTTAGCCGATTGTTTTCAAAGTCGCCGTCAGATTTGCTGGCAAAGGGCGACAAATATATGGAGACGGAAAGTTATTTTGAGGCGCGGACCTGCTTTGAGGATGGTTTGGATCTCGTTTCCGATGAAGGCAGTGACAGCGAGCTGAAAGCTCAGTTTACCGGGCGGATTGATGGTGCAAACCGCAAGCTTGCCGAACTCAACATTCACGAAGCGGAGTTTGCTCACTCACGTGGCGATAACGCAAAAGCGATTGATCACCTTGAGCTGGCAAAGACTCTCACCGGGGATCAGACGGTTCGGGCAAAGGCAGATCAGCTGCTTTCGAAGTACGCGCAGCCGGATGAACGTCCCGCCGCTCCAAAGATTGCTGCTGCATCATGCTCCTCGTGTGCCGGTTCCTCCTGTGATGAGAGTGCCGTGCCTGCCTCAGAGGCGTCCGATCATTCGTTGGCACAGCATGAATATTATGAGCTGCTTATCCAGCAATTGCCGGGAGATCTGTACAGGCGCTATGCCGCGCTGGGAGAGGATTTTGCCGGGGCGTACATCGCAGCCAGCCAGGATAACCATAGTGAAGCGTTGGTCGGGTTTGAAAAGTGCCGTGATGTCCTGCCTCAGGATATCTATTGTTATGAAAAGGGAACTATGCTGCATCGTCTTGGCAATGATCGTGAAGCGGAGCAGCATCTTCGCACTGCGGTTCAGCTGAACAGTGCCAATTCATTGGCCTGGCTCAATTTATCATTGGTCCTGTGCGCCAACGGCAATTATCAGGATGCTATGGCCACAATCAATACGATGATCTCGGAAGATATACTGACCGGACAGGCGCAACTGTTGCGGGCTGAAATTTTTGAGGCGACCGGAAATCATGAGGGCGCCATCAACCAGTACGTTGAACTGTTGCCGACACCCTATGCACGCACCGCAGCGGAAAAACTGTATATTATTCTTCAAGGAGTCGGCCGTCAGGATGACGCCGCTGTCATTTTTAAAAAATACTTGAATAAATCCTGCCATTAAGGTAGTCAATTGTAATATTACTAGTCGTTAAGGCTACGATTGCGGAGGGGTCATGAATAAATCAGAGCTTATCGAACAGTTGGCCGTGAATAAGGATTTGCCGATCAAGAAGGCGGAAGAGATTGTAAATCTGATTTTTGCTTCCATGAGTGAAGCAATGATACAGGGTGATCGTATCGAAATTCGTGGCCTCGGCAGTTTCATAATTAAAGAGTATGGGACCTATACCGGCCGAAATCCTAAAACAGGTGAGCCGATCAAGGTCAGTCCAAAGAAATTGCCATTCTTCAAAGTCGGCAAGGAACTGAAGGAAATGGTGCTCGGATAACTGGTTCGGCGTGCTAACAGCCTGAGTCGTCAGTCATGTTATGCACTTAGTAGAATCGGTTACGAGTTTTTGAGCAGAGGGCGCCGAGCAGTTTTCAACTGCTGATGTTGTCGTGCGTATCGTGTCTGTCAGTTATTGTTTCTTGCCAATGATGTGGGGCCGTTAGGCCTCATTGTCATGCGACAAGATGTATCTGTTTTTTTTGTGATAGGACTTTATTTAAATACGTATTTTTGACCTTTCGAAGATTAATCTCCTCCGGATGTATCATTTCAATTCAAGCCCGTTACATGATCACTTGGTGCGAATCAAATCGCCCGTTCCTGATTGTATTTACGATGTCAGAGTCACAAATCAATAAACGAAGGTTATTGCAATGAACGATTATTGTGCCGCGATTGATTTTGGAACAAATACTGCCCGATTGCTCATCGCCGAGCGGTTACCGGCGGGCATACGTACGGTACATGTGGAACGGGAGATTGTACGGCTTGGAGGCGGCTTTACCGATGAGTTCGGCCTTTCCGCTGATGCATGGGAACGCGGTTTGGCCTGTCTGCAGAGGTTTTCTGAAATTATCTCGGCGCATGGAGTTAAGACTGTCAGGGCTTCTGCGACAAGTGCGGTGCGGGATGCGGTCAACGGCTGTCTGTTTGTTGAGGAAGTTGAACGTCGTACCGGCATCAAGCTAGTGGTTATTGATGGCAATGAGGAAGCACGTCTGACTCTTGACGGGGTTTTGTCCGCACTGGATTCACCTTCTGATATGCTGGTTGTGCTTGATGTGGGTGGCGGGAGTACCGAGTTTACCGTTTCCGTACATGGTTCACCTGTATTTATTAAAAGCATGCCGATCGGGGTTGTCCGGTTGACTGAAGGTTTTCGTACAAAGGATGAAATGGCGGAACGTGTTCAATCCGTCATCGATCTGCTGGAAAAAGATCTGAGTGCTGCCGGAATTTCTCTGACGGGAGATTTTGAGCTGGTCGGCACCGCCGGTACTGCAACAACCATTGCCGCGATCAAGCTTGAGATGACGGAGTACGATTACCGGAAGGTTAATAATTTCACTGTTTCTGGGTCAGATATTGTCGAAATATTTCAGCGTCTGTCATTGCTGACTCCCCGGGAACGGTTGTCAGTCAAAGGTCTTGAAAAGGGTCGGGAAGATCTGATTGTCGCAGGGCTCATAATCATTTCGTCCGTCATGAACACGTTCGGTTTCAAACGGTTGAAAGTCAGCGATTTCGGGCTGCTGGAAGGTTTGGCACTTTCCGGCGGGCTGTCGTAGAGCTGGCTTAAAATTGGTAATTAATCATTTTGATTGTCAGGAGGGGCGAGATGTTGAACAAGCGTAGTTGCGGTGTTTTGTTGCATCCTACCTCATTACCGGGACCTGAAGGGATTGGTACGCTAGGCGTTGACGCCCGTCTTTTTGTGGATTTACTTGCTGACATGGGGATGTCGTACTGGCAGGTACTGCCTCTCTCGCCGCCGGCGTGTGGCAACTCCCCGTATTCGGCTTATTCGGCTTTTGCCGGAAATCCGCTCCTGATTGATCTTGACCGGATTACTCATGACGATGATCTGCCGAAGGTGCACTGCAAAGATAACCCGAATGCATCCAGCGTTGATTTTGATGCGGTATCAACAGTAAAGATGGCATTACTCCGTACCGCCGCAGTTAAATTTCTGGCGGACGACGGAGCGCAGTGCAAACATGAATTCTGGCACTTTTGCAATACAACCCCCTGGCTGCATAAATATGCCCTTTTTATGGCGCTGAAAGATCGCTACAAGGGGCGTTCCTGGGATAAGTGGCCGGCCGGTTTTGCTCTGCTGACGCCGGAAAAGTATGAAAAGGCTTCCGTTGAACTCGGTCCTGAGATCGGCATTTATAAATACATTCAATGGCAGTTTTTCAGGCAGTGGCAGGAATTGCGCTCCTATGCCGCCACCAGGGGGATTGCGATAATTGGCGATATTCCTATTTTTGTCGGCTACGATTCTGCCGATGTGTGGAGTCATCGTGAGTTGTTTCTTCTTGATGCGAAGGGAAAACCGACGGTTGTTGCCGGTGTGCCGCCCGATTACTTCAGTGCGACCGGGCAGTTATGGGGCAATCCCTTGTATGACTGGGACATGATGAAGCGCCAGAAATATGCGTGGTGGGTAGAGCGGTTTCAGGCCCTGCTTGCTCTTTATGACATCATTCGCGTTGATCATTTCAGGGGCTTTGAAGCTGCCTGGCATGTGCCGGTAAAGGAAAAAACGGCCATCCATGGTTCCTGGGTCAAAGCTCCCGGAACAGATTTGTTCGACACGCTCTTTGCGGCTCTTGGGGCAATGCCGGTTATTGCCGAGGATCTGGGAATTATAACAAATGAAGTGGTTGACTTGCGTGATCGCTATGAATTTCCCGGCATGAGAATTGTGCAATTTGCCTTTGATTCCGGGCCGTCAAATTCTTACCTGCCGCATAATTACCAGAATAACTCCGTGGTCTATACCGGAACCCATGATAATGACACGACCGCCGGATGGTATGATTCACTTTCGGAGGGGCAGCGCAGTCGAGTCAACCAGTATGTCGGCAGTAATGGCAAAGACGCCGTTGAATGCATTCTCCGCATGGTGTTTATGTCTGTCTCGAATACGGCTGTTATTCCGTTTCAGGACGTGCTGCAGCTGGGAAGTGAAGCGCGTATGAATGTTCCCGGTACTGCATTCGGTAACTGGGGGTGGCGGTTTACCTGGGATATGATAGGTGAGGGAGTCGCGGGGCATATTCGGAATCAGATGGAATGTTATGGCAGGTGTAATTCAAGGTATTAGCAAATGTCTTGACAAATTAGCCATATTCTCTATACTGACTTGCTTTAAATTTAGATTGCCCTGATGTGCGGACGGTGCGTGTGAAAATAGTTGTAGACCACATTAAAGATGTCCCCGTTGCGCTCCATATCGACGAGCCTGTTGACACTTTTCCTCTTTTGGCGGGGATGCAGGACGAGAATAGCTGCAGTTTTTCCGGCAGAATTGAGGGTGATGTAACGGTCACTCGTGAATACGAAAATATACGGGTGGTCGGGAGAGTGTCAGTTCCGTTGGCTCTGTCTTGCTCCCGGTGCCTTGCTGATTATACTTCTTTTATTGACACAAATTTTACAATTTTTTTCCGGAAAGAGACCGCAGTTCCCGTTTCAAGTGAAGATGAGCTTGAACTAGGTGAAATGGACCTGCTCTCTTCTGCGTACTCCGGTGACGAAATAGATTTGACCCACGAAATTGAAGAACAGATTGCAATGGAAGTTCCATTGAAACCGCTCTGCAGTGAAGCCTGCAAAGGGCTGTGCCATGAATGCGGCATTGATTTGAACACCTCCAGCTGCTCATGCGGCAAAGAGCCGGTAAGCCTTGCGTTTAATGCGCTGAAGGATTTTGTAGTTAACAGAAAATAGAACGGTGACGCGGCAACGCGCAGCACCAGAAAAAGGAGAAACACCATGGCGGTACCCAAGAAAAAGACATCCAAATCACGTAAGAATATGAGAAGGGCCCATGACTTCCTGACTACCCCGTCTCTGTCTGTCTGCCCTCAGTGCAAAGCAGCAAAGCTTCCTCACCGTGCCTGCCCTACCTGCGGAACGTACAAAGGTAAAGAGGTTATCGACATTTCTTCAGCACAAGCCTAGAGAGCTGACTTCGTGTCGCTTTTGAAGCAGATGAGAGTCGCCGTCGATGCAATGGGCGGTGACAACGCACCTGTTGTTGAAGTTGAAGGTGCTGTTGCAGCGTGTCGTGAATTCGGGCTGTCTGTAACGCTGGTTGGTGATCGTGTGCGTTTGGAGGCCGAGCTTGCCAAACATTCGGTCAGTGGACTGGATATCGATATCTTTCACGCCAGTGAAATTGTCGGTATGCATGATTCAGCTTCCGATGCGGTCCGAAAGAAGCGCGATTCGTCGGTACGCCGCGCGTTTGATCTTGTTAAGGACGGCAAAGCGTGTGCAGCGGTAAGCGCCGGAAACTCCGGTGCTACCATGGCATCCGGAATGTTTGTTCTTAAACGTATTGAAGGGATCGAACGTCCTGCAATCGCGCAGCTTTTTCCCACCCTTAAAGGGCAGACGCTGGTCCTGGATGTGGGTGGCAATGTGGATTGCAAGCCGCTGCATCTCGTTCAGTTTGCCATTATGGGTGAAGTGTATGCCCGGTACGCCATGGGTATCTCCTCGCCAAAGGTTGGTCTGCTTTCCAATGGGGAAGAGGATTCAAAAGGGAACGAGTTGACCAGGGAGACAAACGGCATCCTGCGAAAAACCTCTCTGGATTATTGCGGGTATATTGAAGGTCGGGATATTTTTGACGGCGCAGTTGACGTTGTTGTCTGTGACGGCTTTGTCGGAAATATTGTCCTCAAGCTTTCCGAGGGATTGGCGGATGCCGCCGGTAGAATGCTGAAAAGAGAGATCGTCAAAAGCTGGGTCTCGAAAATCGGCTATCTCTTTGTGCGCGGTGCTTTTGGCCGTTTCAAGAAGATTGTTGACTATGCCGAATATGGCGGTGCACCTCTGCTCGGCATCAATGGTGTTGGCATGATCTGTCACGGCGGTTCCAACGTCAAGGCGATCAAAAATGCCATCCGTTTTGCCCATGAATATGCAAAAAGCGGCGTGTCAGAGCACGTTGCTGAAAAATTATCCGAAAACGCTTTGGTCTCAATACGAACTGACAACCTGCCCCCCACTTCCGCAGAGTAATGGAGATTCAATAGTGAACGTCAGAATTACTGGAACCGGTTCTTCTTTGCCCGGGAAAATTCTCACCAATGCTGATCTCGAACAGATGGTTGATACCAGTGATGAATGGATTACGACGAGAACTGGAATAAAAGAGCGCCGAATCGCGGTCGAAGGTGAATATACATCCACGTTTGCCGCCGAAGCCGGTCATCATGCCCTGGCAATGGCCGGGGTTCAGGCGGACGAGCTTGATTTTATCATACTGAGTACAGTCACCCCGGATTTCCCCTTTCCCTCAACCGCGTGCATCGTCCAGGATCTCCTTGGCGCAACGAATGCGACGGCTTTTGATCTATCCGCAGCCTGCTCCGGTTTTATCTTTGGACTCTCCGTAGCCGAAAAATACCTGCGTTCGGGGGCTGCCCGGAAGATCCTTGTTATTGGCTCCGAAACATTGACACGCATTGTTGATTGGCAGGACCGCAATACCTGTGTCCTGTTCGGTGACGGTGCCGGTGCAGTGGTTCTGGAAGCTTCCGATGGTGGCCATTCACTCCTTTCGACACATACCTTCAGTAATGGCAAATTCTGGAACCTCCTGTACCAGCCGGGGAGCGGCAGCAGGAATCCGGCGACAGACCCGCGGACGTTCGATGAGCGGCTGATATATATCGCGATGGAAGGCAATGAAGTGTACAAGCATGCGGTCCGCTCAATGGAAGAGGCTGCGGTCGCGGCCCTTGATGCCAACAAGCTGACCCAGGCCGATATTGCGCTGTTAATACCCCATCAAGCCAACCGTCGCATAATTGATACAACGGCAAAACGACTTGGCATTGATCCGGACCGGTTGTTCACCAACCTTCAGCAGTATGGCAATACCTCTTCTGCATCTATTCCTATAGCGCTTGATGAAGCAAATCGCCAAGGGGTGCTCAAGTCCGGCGACAAAGCGCTGCTGGTTGCGTTTGGTGGTGGCTTTGCCTATGGATCCGCGCTTGTAGAGTGGTAGACTCACATTACTCAAGAGATAAAGGGTTTCGAAATGTCAAAAACAGCATTTATTTTTCCCGGCCAGGGCTCACAGTATTCCGGAATGGGGAAAGAACTGGCCGAAACGTTTCCGGTTGCACAGCGCATTTTTGAAGAAGCTGATGATGCTCTTGGTTTCAAATTGTCCGAGCTTTGCTTTGCCGGAAGTAACGACGATCTGAAGCTGACAGCCAATACTCAGCCAGCTATTCTGGCGACCAGTATTGCGGTATTGAAAGTTGTTGAACAGGAAACCGGTCTGAAAGCCGAATATGTGGCCGGCCATTCACTTGGTGAGTTTTCTGCTCTGGTATGCTCGGGAGCGTTTTCGTTTGCTGATGCGGTCAAAACGGTGCGGGCCCGCGGTACGTTTATGCAGGATGCGGTTCCTGTTGGAACCGGAACAATGGCGGCCATGCTTAGTATAGAGAGTGATCTGCTTGAAGAGATCTGTTCTGAAGCAGCACAGGGAGAAGTTGTCTCTCCAGCTAACTTCAACTCCCCGGGCCAGATTGTTATTGCCGGATCAGTCGGTGCGATCACCCGGGCAATTGAAATTGCCAAGGCACGTGGTTTCAGAAAGGCAATGTTGCTGCCGGTCAGCGCACCGTTTCATTGTGCATTGATGAAACCTGCCGCAGACCGTTTGGCTGCGGTATTGGATGCGATTACGGTTTTTGATATGACTGTTCCGGTTGTCGCCAATGTGGATGCTGCACCGAATAGTGTGAAGGGACGGGTGAAGCCGCTGCTGGTTTCTCAGGTTTGCTCGCCGGTGCTGTGGGAGCAATCAGTTCTTGCCATGGCGTCTCTTGGGGTAGACAGATTTATTGAAATCGGTCCCGGCAAGGTATTATCAGGTTTGGTAAAGCGCATCACCAAAGAGGTGGCAACTGCTAATGTGGAAGATGTGACCTCATTAAAACTACTGACACCCTGATGCTGCCATATGGACTGTAAAAAATTTCACAAGGGGAACAGCAATGCTTGATATAAACGAAATTATGAAAATACTGCCCCATCGGTTTCCGTTTCTGATGGTTGATAAGATTCTGGAAATAGAGATCGGCAAGAGTATTGTCGGCATCAAGAATGTCAGCATCAACGAACCATTCTTTCCGGGTCATTTTCCGGGGCATCCGGTTATGCCGGGCGTGCTGGTCATAGAAGCCATGGCCCAGATCGCGGCAATTCTGGCATATTCATCCGACGAAAGTATCAGATCGAAAGTGACCTACTTTACCGGAATCGACAATGCGCG
>Ga0073936_10005842_pt1 | contig 16466 bp, 5 predicted proteins | sample AliMusrvi5mmetaG_FD_87041 | JGI IMG/M metagenome (GOLD analysis project Ga0073936, IMG submission 87041) | Freshwater lake bacterial and archeal communities from Alinen Mustajarvi, Finland, to study Microbial Dark Matter (Phase II) - Alinen... | ecosystem: Environmental > Aquatic > Freshwater >... | reverse complement strand
TCAGCCGTTCCCGTTCCGCTGTTTCGCGGCGCACGCGCCGCCGTGCCGATTGTTCTGTTTTCATGCCGCCGGTGTATCACGCGGCGTCGGGAGCGTGAAGGAGGTGCTCGGGTTGACGCTTACCAAGGTGTTGAACGGCGTGCCGTTCGTCGAGATCATCCGTTACGCCCGCGAGTCCGAGATGGATCTCATCGTCATGGGAACGCACGGCCGCACTGGGCTTGGCCATCTGCTGATCGGCAGCGTGACGGAGCGCGTGGTGCGCAAATCCCCCTGCCCCGTGCTCACGGTCAAGCATCCGGAGCATGAATTCGTGATGCCATGAATCGCGCGCCGTACGGCGCACGCTTCATTTGGGCGGCGAGACCTTCAGCACGAAGTTGGCGTTCGTCAGCCCCTGATAAAGCGCCGCGATTTCCTCGGGGCTTTTCGATCCAACGATCGTGGATTTTTCCGCCAGCAGCACGTTCTGAAACTTAAGCGTGATCTGGTTGCCGCGCGTCTCCGTGCGCTGGCGCGAGAAATCAACCAGCAGCTTTCCGGGACCTTCCGCCACGCCGGCCTGCGCATCGCCGGAGGTCGCGCGCGCCTCCGTGATGTTCAGCACTACGGTTACTTCGTCGGGCATAAGCCCGCTGCGCTTGTCCAGATTCATGGCAGAAAAGGCATTCAGTCCGGCGGCGACCTGTTGCATCGCCGCGTCAACCGTCATCGGCGCGTGGTTCCGCGGCGCGCAACAACCCGCGCACGCCAGCGCCAGACCCGCGGCGCAAACCGCCGGCATGATTATTGTGGTACGCATGCTCCATCCCTCCCTGCTATCACACAATGTGTAGCGGCGGCGGTGTCAGCCGCCGTCGGCGGCGACACACGCGCGCTACAACTTCGACTTAGAACTTATCCGTAATCAATCCTCGCGCTGCGGCGCGCAGGGGACTGCGCGCCCTACCTTGATCAGTCGCTACTGGATCCGGGCGCGGTAGAACTTGTTGGTGTCGGTCGGGAGCGCGAAGGTTGCCACGCCGTTGGTATCGAAGATGACGCTCGGCGGCGGCATCTGCGTGCTGGCCACGGGCGTCCAGCTGGCCCCGACAAGGTTGGTGGTGGCATCGACCACCAGCGTGCCGTAGATGCTCTGCTGCGGCATGTAGGCGCTGCCGTTGGTGCTTTCGAGCAGTTGGACGGCGACGCGTACGGTCGAGGTCGCGGCGATGGCATGCATCGCGAGGGTGACCGCGTTGGAGAGGTACGGGTTCATATTCAGCATGTACGCATTGCTGACGCTAAGGCCGCCGCCGAACGGCGCGGACTCGCTCTGGCCGAAATTCGTCAGCCACGAGGTGGGGACGTTCTGGCCGTTCAGGTAGTCCGGCAACAGGTCGAAGAAGACATTGTTGGTGTAGTTGCCCTGCACCTGGAACAACTGCTGCGTATAGACCAACTGATTGCTGGCAGCCGCGATGACCACGGCGTTGGTGAGCAACTGGCTCACCCGGAACCAGGCGGTGGTGGCGGAGTACACGATTGTGGTGGTGGCGCCGTTGGGCATCTGGAAGAGCAGGTTCGTGGGGTTGGCCGCGCCGTTGGCGCCGATCGTCTGCGCAATGTTCCACGCCGCACGATAAACCGTCGCGGAGCCGGTCATGGGGCCGTCCACCGGGCCGAGGTTCAGCGTGTAGGAGTTGGTGAACGGGCCGCCCGCCACGGGTGTGCCGTTGGAGTTCACGTTATTGATCACCGACCACTGCGCGGCGGTGACGACGATCGAGACTGTAGACCCGTTTACGACATTCGTGACCGAGTTCGAAGGTCCGCCGGCGGGACTCAGCCCCGTGAGGCCCAAAGTCCATGTAATCGTGTTTGTCGGCAGGTAGAAACTCGCGGTGACCGGGATGTTCGCCACCACCGGGCCAAACGACACCGGATCGGACTGCAGGTTCAGCGCGCCGGCTACCGGCGACCCGTTGGTTGTAATCGTGTTGATCCGGTAATACTGGGTCGCCGTGTAGACGATCTGCGTCGTCGTGCCATTCAGCATCGGGATGCTGGTCGCGGCGGGATTGGCGGAACCGCCCACGAAGGAGCCCGGCTGCGTGATGGTCCAGGTGTCGCGGGTGAACGCGCCCGCGGCGGTCATGTTGGCCGCGACAGGGCCAAGCGTCAGCGCATAGGGTGAACTCTGGGCGCCCAGCAGCGTTCCGTTGGAATTCACCTGGCTGATGCGCGACCACTGGGCCGCCGTATAGGTGATCACCAGGTTGCTGCCATTGAGCACGGGTATGAGGCCCAACTGATCGGCGCTGCCGGCGGCAAACGGCACATCGGTCGAGATGGTCGAGGTGACCCAGTTCGTCGGCTGGTAGAAGGTGGCGTTGTTGCTGATGTTGGCCGCCATGCTGACGATCTGCTGGGTATAGACCGACGCATTCAAGGCTGCACCAACGCTGCCGCCGTTGCTGGTGAACGACCCGATGCGATACCAACTGTTGGCGGTGTAAACAATGGTGGTGCTGCCGCCGGATGCAATCTGCACCGCACCGACGAACGATGCTGTGCCATTCGCGCCGACTAGCGAGGTGAGCGTGTAGTAAAGGGACAACGAAATCACGGGCGCAGGACCCAACACCTGGTCCGTATTGGGCAGACCGGGCGTGTAGTCGCCTGAACTCGGTTGCGACCACACAAAGCCGGATTTGTTGGTGCCCATGCCTTCCAAGTCCAACGGCGCACCAAAGATGAACCAGTTTTTGAAACCCGCGCTGGTGTATCCGTCTAAATCCATGGCCCAACAAACCCGATCTTCCCATGCGCCCATGCTGCGAACGAGTCTGACTGCTCCCGGCACAGGCATACTATTCGGTGGACCAGTGAACGTCTGGTTGACATTCGGAACGGTAGCATCACCCCAGACAAAGAAACCCCAACCATTACTGGTATTAGTCAGCATAAAGGTATTGGCAATGGTGCAGGTGTCGACCAACGTCGGGTTGCTATCCAGAAGATCAATCGTCCAATTACCGAGATGCGCGTTTGCCGGACCGATCAGCTCAATGTACGATCCAATATCGTAGTCCGGTTGGTAGTATGGGTAGTTAATCTCGTTGACCCAAACACTGCCCGGCGGGCAGGAATAGACATAGTAGTAAGGCGACCAATTCGCGGGCGCAAGATAGTTGCCGCCGCCGTCTTTCGGGTTCAAATCTACCGGGTAGTACCAAGATGGGTTCGTAAAAGCGTTGGTGCCTTGGAAGTAGGGGCGGCCGACTTGGTCCGCGTTGGTGCCCCAGACCACATATTGGACTACGCTGTCGACGGGCTCCGAATTGATTAATGGCGTTCCAATCGTTGCATACGTGTTGCCCGTGGTATTGGTCAGCTCGATCGTGGTCACGCCCGTGGTCGGCGAGTTGCCCGTGCCCCACCACTGATTCAGGCCCCATGCATTCGAACCGACCACATAACTGAGAAACACATGTATCCCCAACGGGTTCATTAACTTGTTTCCGATGGTAGCCTGGACGCCGACCTGATCCGTCATGAGCGGCTGGGCAGGCAGGAGCGTAACGCTCATGATCTGGTAGCCGGCACGCACGGGTTCGGTCATGAGGATGTTGTCGATGCAGAGACGGCCGGTGGTGGTGACCGGAATGGCATTGGTCACGTAAATGCGCATGACCTTGTCAACCGTATCGAACGGCACCATATCGAAGTGCTGCCGGTTGGTGGATGTCACCGTGAAGTTGGTGATGACCGTCCACTGCCCGGCTGGCGTGGCGGCGCTCGGCGCCACCTGGATGGAGACATAGGCGGGGTTGGCATCCCAGGCGCAGTAATCAAACGAGATTTCACCGATGCCCGTGTCGACCTGCGGGCTTTGAATATAGGGGTTGTCGGCGCTGTACTGTAGTGGCGCCAGTACGCCGTTGGTGGGGCTGTTGTTCAGGTAACAGGTTTGGCTTACAATTGCATGGGATATCGTGTTGGTGTTCTGGCTCGCCGCCACGATCAGGCAGTTGTAGGCATGCCAACTGGTGGAGTCGGTTGGCGGGTTGTCGAGGGCCACGAGGTTGTCGATGTTGAGGATCGCGCCCGGCGAGGTGCCATACGCGCCGGAAAGCTGGACGATGCGGATGCGCCCCGTTTCGTTCGCCTGCCCCTTCACATGCCCCACATATACGGAGCGATTCACCCAGCCGTCTGCGACCGTATTGGTGAAGATTTGTATGGTTGACCAGCTAATCGGCTGGCCCGGCGTAATGACCGCGGTCGCGACACCGTAGACGGAGGTGCCATTACCCACGGAAGCCTGGAAGGTGAGCGAACCGATGCCGTTGGAAAGGACCGGGGACCACAGCCCCTGGTCGAGGTTGGGGTTGGCGCGCGATTGGTCGAATGACGCGTAGTTTCCGACCGAGGAGCCGCTGTTCACAATCAGCCCCTCGAAGATGAGCCAGCCGGTCGGATCGATCGGACCATTGGGGGTGGCGTTCCCGTTCTGCGACCAGTCAGACTGCTGGGATGTGCCGGTCCAATCCCAGAACAGAACGCCGCTGGAGTCCTCGGCTTGATGGGTCCAGTCGCTGTCCGCGATGCCGCGGGTATAGGCGCGCCACGGATCAATCGCCAGATCATCCACGACGACCGGCAGAATGCCGTTGGTGTACTGAAGCGAGAGAAAGGCCTTGTCCCAGATCTTGAACGAGTGCGAGAAATTCGTATACCCGTAGGAAGTGACGGCCCACGAATCGCTGTTTGTCCAATAGGTCCGAAGGAGGGTGGGACTCTTGGCGGTTCCCGTGCGATTCAACGTAAGGGAGAGTCGCGGAGCCTGCGCTAGGACGAGGGGGCGAGAGAGATTGCCGGAGACGTTCGTCCAGCAGGCCGGAAGGGTGGTCTGTCCTAAGTACCAATTGGCTGTGGGGAAGTTGGTCGCCGAGAGCATGCCCGCATCCAGATTGGTTCCGGCCGAGATGCCGAGCGCACTGATCTGCGCTTCCGCATCCGAGCAGAGGAAGCCGACCGTGCCGCCGTTCTGGATGTAGCCGGCGGTTGAATCCACGGTGTTCGTTGACCAACCGAAGAGTGTGGCGCCGCCGGCGCGGGAGACACTGCCGGTGAAAACCACGCCCAGACCGGCGACATTGGTCCAGGAGACGTCCATCAGCAGCGGAGGAGTTCCGGTGAGTTTCTGGGCCGTGGTGTTGTAGGTTTTTGGAAAACCGGCGATCTCCGTGGTGTTCACGCCGTTGTTCCAGCGGTAGAGATCCAGTTGCAGTTTGCCGTCGGTGGGGCCACTATCGGACACTTGCGTCAGCCGGAGTTCGTAGTAGTTGTAGTTTGGCCAACTGCCGGGTTGATAGCAGAAGAGCAACGACACCGACGGGAAGGCGGGCGACATGGAGAGGGCGCTGACCGTGTTGGTGATGCGGTAGCCGCTAGTCCATGGCGAACCGTTGGTAAGCTGGGACAGCCCAAAAGTATAGAGCGCGGGGCGGCCGTCGTTCTGCGACAGGCGGGCGCGGAAGGTGAAGTTGTCGATGCCTTCCGTGAACCCGTTCGGCGGGAAGTTAAAGATGCTTCCCAGCGCCCCGGACTGGTTGTTCAACTGCATCGCGTTATTATAATAAGGTGGCGTATAACGCGGGTCCGTGTAGGCGCGCTCGGAGAAGTTCACCGCGTCCTGGTATTGCCACCAGTTGTTGACGGTTGGCAATTCGCTGGACGTAAGGGGTCCGTTCACCGGGTCGCTCTGGAAATCCTCCGTTTTCCACGTAGCACTCGGCTGGAAGTAATTGGTGCCCCAACTGGAGAAATCGTTGGTGAAGGTTGTAATGGCAAAGAGGCTCCAGCTCTCCTGGAAGTAGTTCGGACTGGACGCCCAGAGCGGATGGTCAAAGTCCTGGTAGACCGCGCGTTTGACGAGGAACGTGTGGTTGCTGGTGTTGTACTGGAAGACCAGGAACCCGTTGTAAACGAACGAGGCCTGCAGCGGATCGTTGGTGCTCAGCACGGCAGTGCCGCCCAGGGGCGGGAAGATGAAATCCTGGTTGGTGCCGCCGCCCCACGAGCTCGTGGCGTCGAAAGCCGTGGCGTTGTTGCTGTAATGGTTGGACCTCACGAAGAACCACGCCAGGTTGGTGATTCCCGACACCTGCACCTGTCCCCGCCAGGTGTAGTCATCCACCAGATTCAGCACATTCTGCGGAGCAGAGATGTTCGGCGTAGCCTGAAGAACAAAGCCGCTGTCATCTTGCCGGTACGGGTTAATGGTGTAGGAGGGAACAATGTTGGTGACCGATACAGGAGCATTGGTGGACGGCACGGGATAGTGATTGGGATATTGATATTGCGTGAGGGGCTGTATGGAACCGGACCCCGGAGTCCGCTGATCCGGATTAAAGGAAGGCGAGAGGTTCTCGCTTGGATAGGGGGACGTTGCGTTGGTGATGACACTGTTGCTGTAGTAGTACCCGTCAAAGTCGCATTTGAAGTAGTACGATATGGCCGGAGCCAAATCGCCCAACGAATTATAAACCGGACTGTAGGCCGGGATTGTGCCTTGGTAGAGACTGCTGCCGTTGACGACCACGTTGGACATGTTGTTGGTGGTCCAGGTGGAGTTGCCGGAATATTGGTACACGACTGAGAGCCGCCGGTTCACGGAGGGGGCGTTCACAGGGTCGTAGTCCGTGGTCTGGCACCGCACCAGCACCGGGTCCTTGCTGTTCGGGTAGCCGGGGTTGTGCAGCGATTCCGTGATCGTCATGTCGGTCGGCGGCGGCGAGATGATGATGTTGTCGAGCAGGATGTATTGCCCGAAAGTGGTGTTCGTCAGGCTAATCATGACCATGGCCGGTACCCGAAGGTTGAGAGTTAGCGCCGGGGCAATGTCGTTAAACACGCCTCCTGCTGCGGTTGCCGTATAGGTTTGCAGACTGATCCAATTCATACCGCCGTTTGTTGATACTTGAACGACGACGGTTCCGTTCCCGGTATATCGTACCCCAGCCTGGAAATAGATCGTCCCGATGCCGGTTGCCATTACAGGCGAGGCGACAAACGCGCCATTCGTCATAAATTCCATGCAAAAAGAACTGTCGTTCATTGTGGGGGGTGTACCGCTACGCGATATAAGGCTCCAGTTGAACACACGTGCGGACGCTCCCGTCCAGCCAGATGCGTTCCATATGTTGTAATTGGGGTAGGTCCCTGTATACGTCCACGTATCTTCAAAACCGTCCTGTCGCACCAGCCCCAGGTCGTTCGTGATGGCAAAACTGTAGTTGCCGCTGGACGGGTAACTCAGACTTGTCCCTGCCTGAACGTATTGAAGCTTATAGGTCATCGTGCCGGCTGTCAGCGGCGGCAGCGTGCCAAGCCAGACGCTGCTTCCATTGGTCGTGAGCGTCATGGACACCATGTTCGTCCCGGTTGAGTTCGGCGGCAGGTACCAGAAGACCACGTTCGAGACCGTGCCCGGCAGCGCGCCAATTGTCACGGTCACTGATATTGGCATGCCGTTGGTGACCGTGCCGAAGGTAACGGACGGCGCGCCGAAAACAGTTACCAGCAGGGGCGAAGACCAGGCCGAAATCACGTTGGTATGCACTGTGGACTGGACACGCGCCCGCACCGCATTGGTGCCGGCCGTGGTCCAGACATGCGAGGTGGACGAAGCCGCCTGCCACCCTGAAGTCACGCCATCGCCCCAGCCAAACATGTACGCCACCGGCTCCGTCCAGGTGTTCGTGACAGTAACTGCGTACGGCGTAAGCGTGTTGCTGACGATGCCTGATGTGGGACCGGTCAGGCCAGTGACTGCGTTGAACGTCACGCCCGTACCGGTTACCGCGACCGTGTTGGAGCCGGAGGTCTGGTTGCTCACAAACGTAATCGTACCGGTGTACCCCTGCAACAGCGTAGGCATAAACGTCACGGTGATGTTCGAGCCAACCCCCGCTGACAGCGTAAAGTTGGTGGGACTTGCTGAAAACCCGGACGTGCCCGTGACGTTGGCCACGCTCAGCGGTCCGGAGCCGCTGTTGGTCACGGCCAGTGACATCGTGGCAGTCGTATTCGTCACGGCAAGGCCGAACAATAGGTTGCTGCCGCCTAGGACAAGCACGCGCGTGTAGTCAATGGTCACCGCCAGCGGCAGGGACCATGCGGAAAACACGTTAGTATTGACCGCATTCTGCGCCTGGGCCCGGACCAGGACCGTTGTGGGGGTTGCCCAGGAATACGTGTTCGTATATGTAGTGCCGGAGGCAACGATTGAGCCCCAATTCGAAATCGAACCACCACCCCAGTCGAACCGATACCAGATGTTGCTTCCATAGTTATCGGTCGCTGTAGCCCAGAAACTGAGTGTCTGGAGAGGTTGTCCGTTGTTGGTCGTACAGTTCAGAACTGGCGCGGAAATCGCCTCAGACACAATGCCCGTGCCGGACAGGCCGATGGTGTTGGTCCCCGAAAGCGCGTTACACCAGACCGTGAGTGTGTTGGTGAAGACATTGGTCGCCAGCGGCGCAAAGGTTACATACACGGGCTGCGTGCCATTCATCGGCACAGGGAAACTGGTCGGAGAAATGCTGCTGAATGGCGCAGGCGCGGTAATATTAGTGACGGTCAATGTGTCCACGCCGTCGTTGCAAACAAGGAGCGGTAATGAGACCACGCTGCCGGTGGCCACCCCGCCACAGTCCAGCAAGCCGGGATAGTTGCCGACCAGGCGGATCGTGCGGGTGTTGGTGAGCGTGACTGTCGGCAGGGCATACCAGGAGGATGTCACACTCACGCTGCACGCGCGGGCGTTGACTAAGTACGTGGTGGCGTTGGTCCAGGCGTGCGACTGCACGGAGGCGTTGGTCCAGACCGAAGTCACGCCGTCGCCCCAGTCAAACTGGTATTGCAGCGCGTGGTTGTAGTTGTTGCTGGCCATGGCCGTATAGGTCAATAGGGTGTTTTTGGGGCCATTGGTGGGGCCGGTGAGCGAAAGCATGGTCGTAGTCTCTGCCACAAGGCCAGTGCCGACAAGCAACACCGTGTTCGTGCCGGAGATGGCGGTGGCGTCGGAATAGACTATCAGCAGGTTGGTATGCACATTCGTATCGCTGGGCGCAAAGGTGATGATGAGGTTGGTGCTGTTGCCGGCCGGCACACTGAGCGGCAGCAACGACTGGCAGGCAAACGGCGCGGCGCAGCCCACGTTGGTCACAGTCAACGGCACATTGCCTGCATTCATGACCAGCAGGTTAGTAGATGACATCGCATTGGTAGCCACTCCGCCGAAAGAAATCGCATTGGTTCCGAGTTGCAATATGCGAATATTCGCAAAATTTATGACATACGCAGATGTCGCGCTGGTGTACGAGGCGCGCTTGTCGGTGTTGGTGTAGTAGTAACCATCGAAAGCGCAGGTGAAGTAGTACACGTTGGAGCCGGCATTTAACGGCGGCAACGTCGCGAAGTATTGGAAGGGCGTCGTGGACGTGTTGGTCATGGCCTGCCCGACCCAACCCGCTGGAACGCTATTCGTGTCGTAGGCGTTGTACCACACGGTCACGCGCCGGTTGATGGTGGGCTCGTTGGTGGAAAGGTCGGTCGCACTGCAACTGATCGTCACGGAATCCATTGACTGCGGTGGCGCAGGAGAAACGCCGTTGGTCGCCAGCGTAAGACCGGCCGCCGGTGGTACTGCAGCAATGTTGTCCACAAGGATATAACCACCGCCGGTTCCACCGGCTGCAGTGGTCAACACGCGAATCATGCAAGGCGCGTTCACACCAACAGCCAAGGATGGATGGAGAATGTTCGGCCCGTTGAGCGAGACATAACTCGCATTCGTCGTCCAGGTTACGCCGTCCGTTGAGTAGGCAACGGCAAGTGTGCCGGTGTCCCCGTTGTAACGCATATCGGCCGCAAAGGTAACGTATGCCACGCCGCCAGTAATCCACGGTGATTGTACATAGGCTCCGACTGGGTTGTATAATTCTAGGGTGTTTATCCCTGCGATTCCTCCAAGAATACCGGTCGAAAAAACCCTCCCCAGACTACCCGTCCAGCCTGTTGCCGCTTGATAGGGAAAGAAGGTTGGGTTTGAACCGGTATAGCTCCACCCGCTCTCAAAATCCTGATACCGAGTTGTGTCCAGCGTCGTCCCCACCGTGTACGTGTTTGTGACCGATACGTTCGTGTAGGTGTTGCCGACCTCGTCGAGATAGATGCAACTGGCGTAGTAGTCCACATTGCTGGCCGGCAGGCGCGGGATCGTGGCCACGAAGTTGGTGGGCGAGGCATTTGTCGCCAGAGAGATGCTGTTCCAGAGATTGGTGCAGAGCGGCGCCCAGGTGCGGAAGTTGAGCGTGGCGGAGACAATGACGGGTGCGCCACCTGTGGCGGCCACCACATTCACGGGCACCAGCGTCCCGTTGGTCACGACGACACCATTGGAAGGGGCGTTATTAAACGACAGAGCTATCGATGCCGCACGCGCCGAAAGCGTTGCAGCCATCAAAAAAATGCCAAACACCCGCAATAATGGGAATAGGAAGCGTGGAGTCGCAATCATGACTGTGTTCTCCAGAAAGCAGAAGCATCCGCCATTCGCAAAACTACTGACCACCAGAACCGATTGAAAGGATGGCTACCGAAATCTCCCTACCACCCATTTACAGTCCTATTATAGTATATGGATTCCGGTCGTACAATCAAAAGCAGACCAAAAAGGCGTTCAGTTGTATGCACCTACGTGTTGAGCCTCTGCTTTGAGATCGTAGCCGCACCCGTCGGTGATGTGCACCGGGATAAACTGCCCCGGCCGGGAACCGGGCGGCACGTTTTGAACCTGCGTCACGCCATCCACATCCGGCGCCTGCCGCGGCAGACGGGCGAGCCATCGGGGGGCAGTGGATGGTGGACGGTGGACGGTGGAAGATGCGGGTTCGGCCAGCAACAGCGCGTCGGCGATGGTGCCCACCAGCGTCCGCTGCCGTTCGTCCACGACCCGTCGCTGCAGCCGCATCAGCCGGTCGCGGCGCTCCACAGCGACTTCCGCCGGCGGCGCATCGGCGCGCTTCTGAAACGCCGCGGTTCCCTCCTCGGGCGAGAAGGCGAACACGCCCAGGTGATCGAACTTCGCCGCCTCGACATACGCCAGCAGATGCCGGAAATGGTCCTCGGTCTCGCCCGGAAAACCGACGAGGCAGGTGGTGCGCAGGACCATTCCCGGCACGGCCTGCCGCAACCGTTGGGGAAGTTCCGCCACGGCGCGCACCGAGTCCGCCCGCTGCATGGCGCGAAGCATGTCCGGATGGCTGTGCTGGATCGGCAGGTCCAGATAGGCACACACGTGCCGCGAAGCCGCCATGACCTCCAATAGTTCGTCCGTGACCCGCGATGGATAGCCATAGAGCACACGGATCCAGAAGTCACCGTCCAGCGCATCGAGCGCGCGGAGCAATGCGGGGAGGTGTGGGGCGGAAGACGGTGGAACAGGGGAGGGATTCAACCGCGATGCATCGCGCCACGGGGTGGCGCTCCCACAATTGACGGATGCTGTGGGAGCGCCACCCCGTGGCGCGAACAAAGTGTTTCGCAGGTCGCATCCGTAGCTGGTGGTGTCCTGCGAAATCAGGTTTAGTTCGCGCACACCGGAAGCGAGCAACGCCCGCGCCTCCGCCACCAATTCGTCCAGGCCGCGCGAGCGGTAACGTCCGCGGATCCCGGGTATGGCGCAGAAGGCGCAGGCGTGGTTACACCCTTCCGCCACCTTGAGATAGGCAAACGGCCCGCCGCTAAACCGCAGCCCTGGACGTCGGGGCCGGAAAAGCCGTGCCGGCGCCCCGTTGCCAACGGCCACCATGCCGCGCCGGCCGGCGGCCACCTGCCGCACAATTTCGCCGATGCGCTCCAATTCATCCACACCGACAAACGCGTCCACGTCGGGAAAGGTCGAAGACATCCGGTCGCGGTAGCGCTGCGGCAGGCAACCGGCCACAATCACGGCCCGGCAGCCGCCGGCGGCCTTGTGTTGGCAGGCCCGCAAGATCGCCTCGGCCGCCTCGGCGCGGGCATCCTCGATAAAAGCGCAGGTGTTGACCAGAATGATGTCCGCATCTTCCGGAGAAGGCGCGAGCTTCAGGTTTTCCGACAGCAGCACACCCGCCATGACCTGCGAGTCCACAAGGTTTTTCGCGCAGCCGAGGCTGATGAAACCGATGGTGAGGGGGGAGATCGTTCCGGGTTCTTCGTTCTTCGTTCTTCGTTTCGCGCCATTACGCACAGACTTGCGCTCCCTTGCTGTTCCCCTGCCAACCACGAACGAAGAACCAGGAACCAAGAATGGATTTTCATTCAAAATATGGCTTATTCGGCGGAAGGACCCGCTCGACCTTGATGGGTGCGGGCTTGGCGTGGCGGGCCTTCCCCCCCTTGCGGCTCAGCGCGACCGCCCCCGCCAGGAGGAGCAGCAGTATCACCGCCGCCACCACGCCAATGACGGCAGGTGTCCCGTGCGGCAGAAACCAGTCGCCTGCCCTGCCGCGACCGGGCCGCTCCGCATCATCACTCCCCGCCACCCGAAGCTTCGCCGGAATGCGCCGGAACGTGGATTCGCCGGACGAAGGCGGATGCGCCTCGGCTTGGGCGGATGCTGCCGGACGTACCCGCGGCGGCATGGCCTCGCCCGGTTGCGCCGGATCGGCCACGGAACGCACGACCTCGGAGCGTCCCGCCGCCACGGAAAAAAGATCGGGCTCGCTGGATAGCGGGACGGTGGGACGGTCGGGCGGTCGGGCGGTCGGGCGGTCGGGCGGTTGAACAGTCGGACTGTCGGAAGGTGCCACTGCCTCACTGTCCAACTGTCCAACCGACCCACTGTCGGCCGTGGCTTCCGCCCGTCGCACGACCTGCGGCGGACGCGAGCCGGTGTAAATCTCCATAAAATCCCGGATCAACGGTTCGGCGTCCAAGCCCAGATGCTCCGCATAGAGCTTGATGAATCCGCGTCCGTAGATCGGCGCCGCGATCCGCCGGAAATCCTCGCGTTCCAGATCCTCGACGATCTGCACCATCATGCGGGTGGCCTCGGCCACCTGCGAGACGGTCTGCCCTTTCTCCTCACGCGCCTGACGAAAGGTTTCTCCGAGTGACATGGTTGGCTCCTGTTAGGCTGTTAGGCTGAAGGCTGTTAGACTGTTAGGTTTGACAGCCAACTCCTTGCGAAATTTTGAGAAGTTCCCATCGGGAAAGTGCGGTTCTGTGCGTAACTCATTTGTTTCAACCTAACAGTCTAACAGTCTTCAGCCTAAACAACCTTCGTGTCGGGTGTCTCACCCGACGCGTCATTGTTTGGCATCTCGGCATCCAGATCAATGAGAATTTCGCGCGGATCGGCACCGCGCGGCGGACCGACGATGCCGCGCTCCTCGAGAATGTCCATCACCCGCGCCGCGCGGGTGTAGCCGATGCGCAGCCGCCGCTGCAACGAGGACGTGGACGCGCGCCGCGTGTCACGAATCACCTGGATCGACTGCTGGATCAGTTCCTCGTCCGCCGCATCGTCGCCCTCGCTGCCTGCCGCCGCACCGGTCGCGCCGCCGATTTCCGCCTCGTCGTCGGCCGAACTTTCCTGCACTTTTTCCAGCTTGGTTGACAGCGCCATGTCAAAGGCCGGCCCGACCTGGCCCCGGATGAAGTCCGTGATGCGCACGATCTCGCCGTCGTTGACCAGCGCGCCCTGCGAGCGGATCAGCCGCCCGTTCTTGGGGTTCAGGAAGAGCATGTCGCCGCGGCCGATGAGCGATTCCGCGCCCTGTTGGTCGAGAATCGTGCGGCTGTCGGTCTTCTGCGCGACCTGGAACGCGATGCGGCCGGGAAAGTTCGCCTTGATGGTGCCGGTGATCACATTCACGGACGGCCGCTGTGTGGCGAGGATCATGTGGATGCCGACGGCGCGCGAAAGCTGCGCCAGCCGCGTGATGCTCTGTTCAATCTCCTGGCCAACCGTAATCATCAGGTCCGCCACCTCGTCGATCACCACCACGATGTAGGGAAGCTTGGCGGGAAGCGCCGCATCGCCGCCGACGCCGGCCACGCCGCCGAGCGCCAGTTCCACCTGCTGGGCGTTGTCGCGCGTATTGAACCCCACGATGTTGCGCACCTTGGCGGCCTGCAGCATTTTGTAGCGGCGGTCCATCTCGACGATGGCCCAGCGCAGGGCAAAGGCCACTTTCTTGGCGTCGGTCACCACGGGCACGAGCAGATGCGGCAGGTTGTTGTAGGCTGGAAATTCGACCCGTTTCGGGTCCACCAGCAGCAAGCGCAGTTCGTCCGGGCGCCGCGACATCAGCAACCCCGCCAGAATGGCGTTGAGACAAACGCTCTTGCCCGAACCGGTGGCGCCGGCCACCAGCAGGTGGGGCGCACTGGCAAGATCGAAGACCATGTCGCTGCCGCCCACGTCCTTGCCCAGCGCAAGGGGAATTTCCATCTTGTTCGCGGCCCACGCGCCGCCCTGCAGAATCTCGCGCAACGTCACCATGCGCGCCTTGGGATTCGGCACCTCGACGCCCACGACATTCTTGCCGGGTACCGGCGCCTGAATGCGCAGGCTGGTGGCCTTGAGAACCATTTGCAGCGTGTGGGCGAGCTGCGCGATGCGTTCGACCCGGATGCCGGCGGCCGGCAGCAGTTCGTAACGCGTCACCACCGGGCCGGGTTCGACGTGGGTCACCTCCACCATCAGGTTGAACTGCGCCAGCGTGTCCACCAGCAACTTGGCCATCAGCCCCGTGTCACCATGCACGGCTTCGCCGGGCGGGATCGGATCCAGCATGGAGATTTCCGGCAGACGGTAGTTGGCAAAGGCCGGCGGAGGCATTGCGACGGCTTGCGCCCGGGAGGCGGATTCCTGGTTCTTCGTTCTTCGTTCTTCGTTCTTCGTTTCGGGTTCAGGGGTCTTCGCCTGCTCCGCCGCCTGCCGTGCCGCCGTGCGCGCTTCCTCCGCCCGGCGGCGGAGTTCGGCGCGTCGATCCTCTTCTGTTGTCCGAGGTCCAGCTTCAGGGGGCGGGGTTCGTGGGTCAGGGTTCAGGGGCCCGTCTTCCGTTTTTCGTCTTCCGTCTTCCGTCTTCCGCGTTCTGGGTTCCTCGCGCTGTCGTGCGCCACCTCCCGTAAAGCCCCGCTCCGCCGCCTTATGCTCCTCCTGCTCCGCCAGCAGCCGATCCCGTTCCACGCGCGCAGCCGCCTTCTGTTCCGCCACCTCGGCGCGCTGTTGCCTCCAGGCGCGCCAGACCTGCACCATTCCCCGCGCCAGCGCCGAGATGCGGGCCGGCCCAACCGCCATGACACCCGTGAACAGCAAGACGGCCAACGCCAGCAGCCCGCCACCCACAGGACTCAGCCACCGTTCGAGCGAACAGGTCATCAGCCAATTGCCAATTGCGCCACCGGCGTTCGGCTCGATGTTGAGATCATCGAGCGTCCCCTCGAGCATGCCGCCGGCCAGTTGCAGCAGCGCACAAAGCGCCAGCAGGAAAACCACGGCCCAACCCGTCCGGCTCCACAGTTCGTCCGTGCGGCCGAGAATCAGCATCGTGGCGGCGGCGGCCAGCCAGACCGGCACCATCCAGACGCCCAGCCCGAACAGGTTGTAACCAAGGAAGGTGGCCCAAGCCCCGGCCAGGCCGATCAAGTTCGCCGGTGGATGATTCGGCGGCGTCTGCAGCCAGGAAATGTCCCGCCAATCGTAGGTCAGCACGCTCAGCAGCGCAAAGATCAGCAACGGCACCAGCGCCAGCCCGATCAGGCGGTGGAGACCGATGTTTGCGGTTGATTCTTTTTTCGGTGTGTCGCTCATAGATTCAGGTTGATAGGCTGTAGACTGTAGACTGTTAGGTTTGGCAGTCGACGCGTTACCCAATCTCCAGACGCCACCAAGGGAGATGCTTTCTACTAACGCATTCGTTCTTCAACCTAACAGACTAACAGCCTACAGCCTAAACAGCTTTTTCTCCTCACTCTTCGCTCCTCATCAGCACCACCGCCGCCGGCTCGTTCGTCACCGCGTCCAGAATCACGCCGGGCGGCAGGTGCACCTGCACCGGCAGCACCGTCCGTTTGTCCGCCGATGCCCGGCGCGCATCCACCAGCACCACCAGATCTTCCGGCGTGATGGCTTCCACCACCTCGGCGCGCCCAGTCAGCCGCACCTGCACCGTCGGTGGCAGCGCCTGCCACGCGCCTTTGCGGCTCGCGGGCGCAGCGATCAGCACCGGCACGTCCCGCAGCTCGCGCGTGCTCTGCTCGGTGCTGATGTTGATCTTGACCGACACCTCGCGCTCGCCGATCTCCACCTGCCAGGCCGCGCCCGGCGTCGCAATGGCGACATTCTTGGTAAAGCTCTGCACGCAGCCATCGACGCTGACCGGCTGGGTCTGCAGATGGAAGTCCGCCGCCTTCCATTCCTG
>Ga0073936_10005838_pt1 | contig 16474 bp, 15 predicted proteins | sample AliMusrvi5mmetaG_FD_87041 | JGI IMG/M metagenome (GOLD analysis project Ga0073936, IMG submission 87041) | Freshwater lake bacterial and archeal communities from Alinen Mustajarvi, Finland, to study Microbial Dark Matter (Phase II) - Alinen... | ecosystem: Environmental > Aquatic > Freshwater >... | reverse complement strand
GGTATAGAACCACACGTGGCCCGGGGTCTCCTTCAGCACCGTTAGAACATCGGTGGTCTTGAGCACGGCGAAAAACCACGGTGCGATGAGCCACGAGAAGAAGCCGCCGACGAGCCAGTAGGTTTCCCACGACCAGCGTTTGACGCCCTTGTAAGGCACATAGAAACTGCCGGAGGCGAGGCCACCGAGCCAGTGGAAGAAAACACCAAGAATCGGATTCATGTGAAGCGGGTTGTAAGGGTTGTTGGTGGAATGCGGGTTTGACCATGGCCCCGCCGTGACGTCGCGGACGGCTGCATGAGCGAAAACCTGAACTTGTTCTAGCCAGCAAGCGGGTCGTTGGCTACTTTTGCTTTGCCAAACTTTGCGACAGCCGAGTTCGCCTGCCACTAGGTCAAATGCCCGATTCCACCCCGTCCAATCCCATGCAATCGCAAACTTCGCGCCAAGCCCCCCGCAATTTCGCCCGCTACCTGCCGATTGACGACGCGCTGTTTGCCAGTCCGGTGTTCCTGACCAGCGCCGGGCGCACCACCATTGCTCCCGGCGCCGCCTACCCGCCGCCGGGGCATCCGGACCTTTATCAATTCAAGTGGCGCGAAGGCCGCGTCCTGCCCGAGTTCTCCCTGCTGTGGGTTGAGGCCGGTGCCGGGGTGTGGGAAACCCATCGCGGATCGTTCCCGATTCGCGCCGGGCAGGTCGGCCAGGTGCTCTCCGGTCAGTGGCACCGTTACCGTCCCGACCCGGCCAGCGGCTGGGCCGAATGCTGGGTCCAGTTCAACGGCCGGCTCGCCCATGAACTGGAGGCCAGCGGGCATTTCTCCAGCGCCCATCCGGTTTGCACTCCCGGCAATCCGCGGCTCTTCGCGCGACAGTTGCTCGCGTTCCTGCGCGACATCGCCGCGCCGGATTTCTCCAACAGCACCGCCCAGGGCCTGCGCCTGCTCGGTTTGTTAGGCGCGCTCAAGGACCCCGCCCAGGCCACCGTCGCGGCCCCGCGCAGCCTGATCGAAAAGGCCCGCCAACACATCTGGAGTCACAGCCACCGCCAGTTGAACGTCAGCGAGGTGGCTGAGCACCTCGGGGTGAGCCGCCGCACCCTCGAGCGCGCCTTCACCGCCGCGGGCCTGCCCAGTGTGTTGGATGAGATCACCCGCTGCCGCCTCAACCGCGCCGAGCGCCTGTTGCGCGAAACCCGCCTGCCCGTGCAACACATCGTGAGCCTCTCGGGCTTCGGCACCGCCGAGCAGATGCGCCTGCAATTCCACGCCCGCCACAAACGCAGCCCGGCCCAATACCGCAAATCCCACCTATGATTGCCCTTGGAGATCCTTGCCATGTCCACGCCTTGCGGGCTCACCGCTGGTTTTCTTCCATCAAGGGCGAGGCATGGGCGACCTGCCCGCTGGTGCAGAATGGATTTCTGAGAATATTGGGGAATGCCTCCTACTACAAATCTCCGGGACCACCTCAGGTCGTGAATGGACTTTTACAACAAATCTGCACCCTGCCAGGCCACCAATTCTGGCCGGACTCTGTCACCCTAACTGATTACCCCACTCTTCCCGCTGCCAAACATCTCACGGATTTCTATCTGCTGGCCCTCGCCATCCACCGCAAGGGGAAGTTACAACACCCACTCGGGTCAGGATGCAGACAACAATCTCGGGGAAATTCGAATACGCATTGGTGAAATGCCCCGTCAGAGGTCCTCGCCCACTGGGGTGTAACCCTACTTTGAAGCTGACGCCGCTGGCTCAAACCGGCGCCCAATTCGCCTGCAATCCCTGTATCCGGGCGCATTCGCGGGCACTCCGGCGTTGCGATTGGACTTCGGCATGTGCCAAGCCGGAGCCGCAGCCTCCTTGCCAAAGCGGGGAGGAGGGGTATGGTGCGCTTGAGAAGTGATATAGGAGCCACATCATGCTATACGAATTCCTGAAGGACAATAAGAAAGCCATCATCCGTGAATGCAAAAGCAAGGTGCTTGCCGCGGCCGAATCAAAGCCGACTTCCGCGTTGTTCAATCGGGGTCTTCCGGTGTTCTATGATGAAGTCATTGAGGTGTTGGAACGAACGGCAGTCTCCAAAAAGCCCGCCCAGGCCCAGGTAGAGACCATGACAAAAGCTGACGCTGCCGAGCACGGCAAGGAGTCCTTGCGGCTGGGCTACACCATTTCGCAGGTGGTTCATGGCTACGGCGCGGTTTGTCAATCCATCACGGAATTCGCCCAAGCCAAGTCCTATAGGATCACTACGGATGAATTCCATGATTTCAATCTGTCATTGGATATCGCCATCGCCGAGGCGGTGACGGAATTTGACAAGGTTCAAAAGGAGCATGTCACCCATAGCGAGATCGAGAGGCTGGGTTGTCTCATTCATGAAATGGGCAACGCTCTTGCAGTTGCTTCGATCGCTCATGGCCTGCTAAAAAAGGGCGTGGTCGGCACCTCCGGCAGTACCAGTCAAATGCTCAGCTCGGCACACGAGCGCATGCATCATCTCATTGGCAGTTCGCTGGCGGAAGTCCGTTTGCGCGGCTATGCGAAGTTGGAACGTGCGCCCATGCGCTTGCTGGATATTGTCAGCGAAGTGGAAGCCACCGCCATGATTGCCGAACGGTCGAAGGACGTTCACCTGAAAATCGAGGTTGATCCCACCATTCAGTTGACCGCTGACCGCCATTTGATTTTCTCAGCGCTGTCGAATCTTCTGAACAACGCCATCAAGTTCACCCGGAAAAACGGACATATATCCATTCGGGCGAGAAAATCGGGCAAGCGCATTCTCATCGAAGTGGAGGACGAATGCGGCGGACTAAAGAATGACAAAACCGAGGAGCTTTTCAAGCCCTTCATGCAAGACGGTGTCGATAGAACCGGCATGGGCCTCGGCCTGCCGCTTAGCCGGCGGGCAATCGAATTGAATAAGGGCAAACTCACCGCGCGCAACCTCCCCAAGAAAGGCTGCGTCTTCACCATCGACCTTCCGCAAGACGAAAAATAGGCCATTGAGCGCCGCCTACCTCAAAACGATGCCCACCGGGCAATGGTCCGAGCCGTGGACGTGCGGGAGGATTTCCGCGGAGGCGACCCGCTGGATGAACGGAGTGGAAACCGCGAAATAATCGATTCTCCAGCCGATGTTGCGCGGCCGCGCCCCGGCCCGATATGACCACCACGAGTACGCGCCTTCCAAGTCCGGATGGAAATGACGGAAGGAGTCCACGAACCCGGATTCCAACAGTTTTCCGAAGCTGGCGCGCTCCTCGTCGGAGAACCCCGGACTGAAGCGGTTTTCGCGCGGGCGGGCGATGTCGATTTCCTGGTGGGCGACGTTGAGGTCGCCGCAAAACACCACCGGCTTGCGTTTTGCCAGATTGCACAGATGCAGGCGGAACGCCTCGTCCCAGGCGAGCCGATAGGACAAGCGCCGCAATCCATCCTGGGCGTTGGGCGTATAGACGTTCACCAGGAAAAATTCCGGGTATTCCAGCGTCAGCAGGCGGCCCTCGGTGTCGTGCTCGTCGATGCCCATGCCCAGGGTCACGTCTAACGGTTTTTCCCGGCTGAACACCGCCACCCCAGAATATCCCGGCTTGGTGGCGGAATTCCAGAACCCATGGAACCCGCCCAACTCCAAGGGCAGCGGCACTTGCTCCGGCCGCGCCTTGGTTTCCTGCAAACACAGGATGTCGGGCCGCTCGGCCGCCATGAACTCACCGAAGCCCTTGCCTAACACCGCCCGCAGGCCATTCACATTCCATGACAGCAATTTCATCGCGCGCCACCCTCGCCTGCGCATTGCCGTCTGACAAGCATGCTCTTTACGGATGGGTCAGGGTACGATGACCTATTCCGGTTTGGCCCAGCAAATCAACCACTGAGGCCACTGAGACCCACTGGAGACACTGATATCAGGATCCCTTCAGTGCACTCAGTGGCCATCAGTGTTTCAGTGGTTTTTCTTTGCCCCAAACACACGGAACTCCGCCCGTCGCTTGAGCCGGCAACTGATGACTGGTAGCTCGCCGAGGATTCTACATTCGCTGCGACGGTCACAGACCGCCGCAATCTCCGATGCGCTAGCGACACGGCGCAAACAGCACCTTGCCGGCGCGATCGGCGGCGGTGAGGCGGGCCAGCGCCGCGGGGAAGGCGTCGAGCGGATGGGTGGAATCCACCGGTTGCAGCAGCGTGCCCGCCGCCACCCGCGCGGCCAGATCGGCATATACGGCACGCACTTCCGCGTCCGGGGCGTTTTCGATCCAGCGCGTCACCCACAACCCGCGCAGTTGGATGTCGCGGAAAATGAGCAGGCCGTTGGGAACGGTTAGAGGACGCTTGGCCATCGCCCCAAATGTGATGTGTACGCCGCCCTCGCGCAGCAGGTTCATCAGGCGCAACGCGCTGTCGCCGCCCACCGCATTGAAGGCCAGCGCCGCGGTGGCGCCGCCGAGAGCGGCCTTGGCTGCTGCCAGGCCTGCCTCGTCGTCTAGCAAAACGACGTCGCCGCCGAGGCGGGTGAGTTCGTCTATCAGGTCCGTCCGCCGCACCAATGACAACGTGCGGATGCCCAGCGTGCGGGCGAGTTGGATCACACAGCGGCCGACCGCCGAGTTGCCTGCATTCTGCACGATCCACCCGCCGGCCTCCGGCTTGCCGAAGCCATGCAGCAAGCGCCAGGCGGTGGCCGGATTGACCTTGAGCATCGCCGCCTGCAACGGGTCAATTGCCGCCGGCAGCTTGAACAACGCCTCCGCCGCCACCACCGTATGGGTCGCCCAGGTGGCCGCGCGGCGCAGGAAAATCACCCGGTCGCCCGGCTGATAGTCCGCCGCGTCACTGACTTCCACCATGCCGCAGCCCTCGACGCCCGGGGTGGCCGGAAGCTGCGGCTTGACCCCGTACGTGCCCTCGATGAAATTGAGATCCGCCGGATTGACCGGCGCGGCGAGCATCCGAACCAGCACCTGGCCGGCGGCGGGTGGCGGTGGACTGAATGCCTGCACCCGGAGTTTTTCCAGGGGCGCGCCGGTTTCCTCAATGATCAGCCTCTGCCCGACAATTGTTCCTTCAAGAGTTTCCATGACCTGAGTTTGCCATGGCCAGCCACGCATTCCAAGCGCGGAATCGAATTTCGCCAAGTTGGCCTCCACGATCTGAATCGATCTGAAGGTATGGCAAACAGACCGAATTCCACTCGCTAATCGGCCATAACCGGCTATAATCGGTCAAGAAATCAGCCAAGTCCACTACTCATGAACCTGTCCAAGATTGCTCTCGAAGCGACCCGCGCTACCGAACTCACCCCGCTTGCCCAAAAAATCGCCTGATTGCTCCAGCATCATGAAACCCTCACACTCAGTCAGACCGCCGAGTTGGTTCATGGCAAGCCTAGCACCGTCAAACTGCGCCTGAGTGAGCTCGTTGCCAAAGGTTTCCTCGAACCACGCGGCAAAGGCCGCGGCGCACACTACGGCAGGATCATGAATCGATAGAATCACGCCCAGCTCCTTTTCGACTATAACTGGTGGACGCACAATCATGATCGATGGCCAACAAATCAGGATTCGCTTACTGCGTGGCGCGCCCAAAGCCTGGCTATGCCTTGAGGGAACTATTCTGACCTATTGCGAGAAGTCCTGGGGGCGCGAGACCACGGTTGATATTCCATTGGAACTGGTCACCATAGTGGAGAAAAGACAACTCAAAGCATCAAGGTTAATTGCCGCATTGTTTTCGCTTTTGTGCGGGCCTTGCATGACAGCCGCCATGGTCGGAATTTGGTATCTAATCAACCGTTCTGTGTCAGAGACTGCGCTCTCGTTCTGTCTTGCCATCGGAGCATTATGCGGTTTCATCCTCTTTGTGGCACTGCTCATTCGGTTCTTCATTCGGCAGACAACGATTTCGATCCTGGTAGGACCGGGACCGCTGGCTATATCGTTTTGGATGGAAAGCGGCCAAAGGCAGGCCTTGAAAGATCTCGTTGAAGAGATAACAGATCGCAGAACCCTTGTTGAGGATACGATTCCCTACCCAATGCGTTTTGCGCTTGGCGACACGGTGGTTCAGCCATGGAAACGGACCGTCATCCTCACATTTCTGTGTTCAATACCCGCCTTGATAACGGAGATTCGTTGGTTGTTGTTCGCCTGTGCCATACCAGTGGGGTTTTATGCGTACTCGTCACTTCAGGCCCTTCTTCAGCCCTCTTTGTACCGCCGTGCGGTTCGCCGTTTCCTAAACAAGCAGTGGGATCAGGCAGGCGCTGTTGTGAAGGAGTTAGTTTCCAAAGCACCCGACTTCTTGCCCGCGAGATTGTTGCATATCGAAATCCTGATGAGACTTGATGACTTTGCCGGGGCCACAGCGGTCCTTGCCGACATTCAGAGCAATCTTAATGCTGAAACTCTTCAAGCGATACAACAAGACATTATCTATAGGACAAGAATGTCGAAGCGCAAGAAAACAGGACCGTGCTGAGCTACGACACGGGCGGTCGGGTACGCTCGAAGGCAGTCAACAGACAATGAGCGAAACTTCTTACCTGACGCGATCTGCCGACAGTCAAGCCTTCGGTGCCAGTGAAAAGCCGTCGTCTAGTACACAGGCCGGGCCAGGCTTTGCTTGCAAGTGATGTCAGGCGGGATCTGAGGCAAGCGTCATGACGCGACCCGCAGACCCGTGGCAATCCTGAAGTGTGACAGCAATGCGAGTCAGAGGCTCGGGCTGTCGCTCTGGAGGCACTGGCGGCGAGACGCCGCCATCACGGCCTGCGGCGGGACGCCACAGCCACGATGGAATCTGGCCGACAGGTGGGATTTTCACTCGTCGGCCAGACGACAGTTTCGTTGTCGGCGCTACCGCGGCAGCGCCGGGGGCTGGTGAAGGCCAAGAGTGCCTATTTCTTGAAACCGCGCACTTCCTTGACCAGCGCCTTGATGTCGGCATCGGTCAGGCCTTCGGCGGCTTTCATCACCTGTTTGTCATCCTTCTTGACACCTTCCTTGATGGCTTTGGTTGCCTCCGCATCGGTGAAGGACGCCTGCACTTTGGCATCCGTGTAGTCCTTGAGCTTGAGCTTCTTGCCCATCATGGTCTGGCCGTCGCCATTCGCACCGTGGCACTTGGCGCAGGTCTTGCTCCAGGTTTCCTTGGCATCTCCCGCCGAGGCGGAGGCCAAAGTGGCGATTAGAATGGCACTGGCGAGGGTAACTGCTGCTGTTGTTTTGCGTTTCATAATCGTAGCGCTCAGGTGACCGGTTTTGGGGCCGCCATCGGTAGAACAAGTGTGGGGTTTTCCGGGGAAGTCACAACAAAAAAATGAGCTTTTTTTCCGCGCCGCGGCGCGACCAAAAGGATGTGCCTGTGAAATGAATAGTGACACTTTCCCCTCGCCAAAAAGAACTGGGGCCAGTCCGCCAAGCGTTGGAGGTATGACTGCCTAAGACAACCACGGATTAAAGGATTACACGGATTTCACGGATGAAGAGGAAGACTTGAGGTGGGGCAAATTGGCGGGTTGGGAGGGATCGGGTCGAAGACCGCCGCTGAGGAAGACCCAGGCGTCGCCCTGCGGGCTATGCCGGGCAGGCTGAAAAGACTGAGGCCACTGATTTAAGAAATTCTTCTCAATGTACTCAGTGGCAATCAGTGGTTTCAGTGGTTGTCTTCCTCCCGATCAATCCCAGCAGCCACGAACCCATCCCACCCAAAATTCTTAATCCGTGAAATCCGTGAAATCCTCTTCATCCGTGGTCATCTTCGTCCCGCTTCACCAATTAAGCCGAAACCGGAGGACGGTTGATTTTCCCCAGAACGGCGTCACCTTCACTTCCCAGAGGCAAGGAGTCCTTGGACTGCTCCTTTCACTCGTCGTCGGGTGGTTGCGCGGGGTGGGCGGAGCTGCGGTGCTGGCGGGAGCGGATGAGGGTGAAGACCAGGGACACGACTAACAGCACGGTGCCGAGCACCAGGAAGGAGATGATGCGCTGGGTGCCCTCGAGTTTGCCGATGCTCACGATGAAGATATAAACGACCGTGAGCAACAGGGTGTTGTGTCCCATCCAGCGGTACTTGCGCGCGCCGGTCAGGAAGTTCATCACATAGTAGAACAAGGCGATGCCGACCCACGACAGGGCCACCCATGCCTGCGGCACGATATGATAGAAGGCGTATGGCAGCGCGATGAAGGCGCTGGTCAGATAGGCGTTGCGCATCAGCTCGGTCTTCAACTCGAGGCGGTCCTTCTGCCACTTGAGTATGCGCGAGCTGGTCAATGCCACCAGGCCGAAGACCAGGCTGTGGCCGTGTTCCTGCTGGACGAGCACCATGTAACAGACGACCACCGCCAGATAGATCAGGAAGTTGGCGACGATGATGAAGCGCGAGCGGAACCAAATCGCCGTGGTCACGACTAACAGACTTTGCGCGGACAACCACACGAACAGGTCGGGCACCTCGGTCGCCTTGATCAACGCCATGTTCAACGCGGCATAGCCGGTCATCGCATAGACGAAAGTGGCGAAGCGGCTGCGCTCGCGCACCCAGAACATCACCGCGATTCCTAACAGGACAAGCGAGGCGGCGAGGTTGGCGGCGAAAAACGCCTCACCATAGCGAATCAGGGTATGCAGCAAAAACAGCAGGTAGCCGCCGCAATTCAACACCGAAGCGGCCTGGGCCACCGGTGCCTCGGTGGTGTTGTGGTCGCGGCGCCCGGTCATGGCCACCGCGTGCATGGCCATCCACACCAGCAACAAGCCCACGCCCGCGCCCGCGAACGGGCCGCTGACCAGTTCCAGGCGGTTGCCGACGAGCGGATCGCCGAGCGCCCACAGCAGATAGGTGAGAAACGCCCAGGGCGTGGCAAACACCACCAGCCACGGCCAGTCACGCTGGCGCAATGCCAGACCCGCCACCAGGCTCATCGCCGTGACCATGCCAAAGACATAGCCCGGCGTGCCGGCCGCCAACGCGGCGGCATACCCGGTGACCATCGCCAGGCCGGTCAAAATGACCGAGTTGCGCCACCAGCCGACGGCCAGGTTGATGGCGACGGCCACGGTCAGGCACGCCGCGGCAGCGCCTGACGCCGGATCCAACATTGATGGCGCGCCGAAGTAACACAAGCGCAGGGTGGCGAAAAACAACAGTGCCATGGCGATGCCGCGGCATTGTTTGCCGATCAGCGGCAGCGAGTGCTGCAGGCAGCGCGCCAGCAGGAACAAGCCGCCCGCGAGCAACCAGCCGATGAGCGACGGCAGGAATTTCGGCAAGCCGTGCCACGGCAGCGACAACACCAAGGCCCCGCCAATGGCCAGCACCCCGATGCCGATATTGGCGAAGAGGTTCTGGCCGACGGCCACCTCGAATTCACCGACGCCCGGCAATGTGCCGCCGCGAGGGGCCGGAGCGGCCTCGGGAACGGGTTGGCGTGGCGGGGTTTCGGCCAAGCCGAGCATCACTTCGACCCTGGCAAGCCGTTGCTCCAGGCGTGCCAAGTTTTCGGCAACCTTCGCCGGGTTGTCTTGTCCGTCCAATGCATTCATGTCGGGATGTCCGCTTGCGCTCAATCGCAGCCACAAGCGCCGAGTTGGTCGGCCAAGCGGCACAGCGCGTCATAGTAGTCTTGCACCTCCATGCCCAGTGCCGCCGCCGCAAAGGTTTCGGCATCGTCGGTGGAGGCGAACTCCCCGTAGTTGACCGCCACCAGTTGATAGAGAACCAGATGCGGCACCAGGCTCAGTTCGGTCATATAGAGCGGGTGGACGCGGATAATGTATCCGTCTTCCGGCTTATCCCCTTGCGGATGCGGATAGGCAAACTCGCCGTCGCGCAAGCCCTCGGAGGTGAAGGCGACTTCGCAGGGGTAGCGCACCAGCGAGCGGTCTAGCAGAACCTGTTGGAGTTCGCGCCAGCCGATCTGGGGCCCGTACTTGGCACGCAGTTCCGCGCCCTTGTCGGCGACGTGGTCGCTGAGCGAACGTTTGGCGGTGGCGGGTGTGGGGCTGGCACTCATGACCAAACGGGTTTCGGATTGCGGATGGCGAACCGGCTAACAACTCGGGCGCAGCTCCGCGGGGGCGGCGTCGCGGCCTTCGTTGGCGCGGGACAGCCGGCCCTGCAGGATCGGCACGGCCATCCGCAGGAATATTGTGTAGCACAGCAGGCCGAAGGCCCAAATGCCAACGCAGACCAAGGTCTCGTTGACCGAGGGTTGGTATTCCATGATCGCACCGAGGGTGGTTGGGATGAATCCGGGAATCACCAGGCCCATGCCCTTTTCAATCCAGATACCGGTGATCGCCAGCACGCAGGTGAGGTTGAGCCATTTCAAGCTGCGGCTCAGCGGCAGCACCAGCAGCACCATGGCGGTTAGATTGAAGGTGATCGCCGTCCAGATCCACGGCACCAGCGCGTGGTGTCCGTGGAGGCCGACGAAGAGGTATTTGGCGGAGGCGACGTGGAGGTTGCCGGAATAGAATTCCTTGAACACTTCGTTGGCCAGCAGGAACACGTTGATGAGCATCGACACCTGCACGATGCTGCGCAACATCAGCAGGGCGCGATCGGTGATGAGCAGCCGCTCGGTCATGCGCGAGTGGATGATCTTGTTCATCGCGGGGTTTTTCATCAGCTTGCGCAGCGAGTCCGCCGGCAGGCGCAGCACGCGGCTGGGTTCCTCGGTGATGGCGGTGGCCACGCGCGGGGTTCCGGCGAGGCTGGAGATTTCCCCGAACTGGTCGCCCGGGCCGCCACTGCGGATGATGCGGAAGCGGCCGTTTTCCTCGCGCTTGACCACCACGCGGCCCTGTAAAATGAAGAAGGCGGCATCATCCTTGTTGCCCTGACGCAACAGGACTTTGCCAGCCTCCAGTTCCAGAACCTCCGCGCCCACCAGCGTATCATTGCGGATTTGCAGTGACACCGTGGCGAGTTCGGGCAAATGGCGCGCAAGCAGATCCAGATCCGCAAGCGTGGCCGGACGCCCGGGTGCCGAGGTCGAGTTATCTAGCAATTCGTCGGTGTCCACGGCTGACGCGGTGGCCGTGACACGGCGCACCACTTGCAGCGCGAGGATGATGAGCGCCGGGCCGGCGGTGAACGCCGAGGCCAAAAAGCGCGGACCGACAATCGCGGAATTCCAAAACGGGCGGCCTCCCAGGCCGACATAAAGAAACGCGGTGACGGTGTGGATTGAAATCGCCCAGACGATCGCGATGAAGACGAAGGGGATATAGAACCACGCCGCCGGTTTGCGGCCGCAGTACCGCGAGTAGAGCAGGTAGCCGCAGATGTGGAGGTTGAGCAGCAGGTAGCCATTGAGCACCAGCACGTCCCAACTCAACATCGAAGCCGGGAAATTGAATTGGCCGATGCCGGGGATCAGGTGCCAGAAATGATCCGGCCGGCCCAAGTCCACGGTCACGAAGGCCAGGCACATGAAGATGGCCGCGACGGCGAGCAGTTCGCCAAAGATCACCAGATCATGCATTTCCTCGTTGTTATAGATATACACGGGAATGACCATCATCACCGCGGCGGCGGCCACGCCCACCAGAAAGGTGAAGTTGGCGATATAGACGCCCCACGACACCTCGTCGCTCATGCCGGTGACGATCAAGCCGTGGACGAACTGCTTGCAATAGGCATTGAGGCCCAGCAGGCAGATGGTTGTGAGGATTCCCATCCACACATAGTAGCGCCAGTCGCCGACGAAGGCGATCTTGGCGCAGCGCTTCAGGAAGACCAGATAGTTGCGGATCGCCGTTGTCATACGTCAAAGTAGTAGAAGAATCGTGGATGGGTGCCGAGTTCCTCCTTGAGTTGGATGAAGACCCGTTTGGTTGCGAGAATCTTGGAAACCTCGCTCTCGGGATCGAGGATGTTACCGAACTTGCGCGCCCCGGCAGGGCAGATTTCCACACATGCGGGATAGCGGCCGACGCGGGTGCGCTGGACGCAGAAGTGGCACTTTTCAGTGACCCCCATGGTGCGCGGACGATTGCCCAGATAGGCCATGTCCGGGTTGAGGCGGTCCTTTGGAATGGACGGCTTGGTGAAGTTGAAATGGCGCGCGCCGTATGGGCAGGCGGCCATGCAATAGCGGCAGCCGATGCACCAGTCGTAATCGATGACGGTGATGCCGTCGGCCTCCTGCCAGGTGGCGTGGACCGGACAGACCTTGACGCAGGGCGGGTTGGTGCATTGCTGGCATTGCACGGGCATATAGAAGAAGCCCTTTTCAGGAACCTTCTCCGGGATGTAATCGTGATCGGACTTTTCGATGTCGAGGGAACCGTGTGGCATCTTCAACACCCGGATGTACTGGATCTCGGGGGTGCGCGATTGGTTGTTCTCGGCCACACAGCCGTGCACGCACTTGCGGCAGCCGATGCAGCGGGTGAGGTTCAAGGCATACACGAAGCTCACGCCGTCCATCGGCTTGAGGTCGCGGACGTGCGGCCGCACGCCATACTGGCGCTCGGTCTCCTTGGTGATGCGCTCGAGGACTTTCTGCATGTCCGCTGGCGTCATTTCCTTATAGTACTTCTGCAGGAACTTCTGCATCGAGGTGAAGTCCTTGAGTTCGAGCAATGGCTTGAGGCTGGCGGCCAGGGCGGCGGCGCCGAGGCCGAAGGCCGCGGAAGAGCGCAGGAAACCGCGGCGATTCATCGCGGGTGCCGATGGGTCCGGCGTCGCATCAGTTAGAGGATCCATGATCAAGGTGAGGTGTGAGGCGGGTCGGAGTCATCGCGTTTCTCGCGGAGGTAGTTAGGCGGGGGGGCGGGTTGGCGGCCGGGGAATTTCGGTGAGTGCGGGTTGTGACAATTCACGCAGTCCTGTTTCTTGAAGGGTCCCAGCGAGCGGTCCCAATAGCCGCTGGTGCGGCCATGCATTCCGGCTTCCCAATCGCGATAGGTCGGGCCGTGGCAACTGCCACACAGCAGGGTGCTCTCTTCGAATTTGAGTTCACGCCCGTCGCGGGGTTGCAGGCGCAGCAAATTCTCATCGTTGTGGCAGTTGAAGCAGTTATTGTTGCGGCCATGGGTGCCGTGACCCATCACGATGTCGGAGTGTTCGTCGGGAACAACCAACTGCTGCTTGGCATCATATTTCAACACCACTTTCTTGCCCTGCTCATGGCAGGCATAACAATCAAAGTCGTCGAGCGGCGCTTTGGTTTCGACCAAGTCCTTGTAGGAGCGCCGCCAGGTCTCGGTCTTGAGAAAGTCCGTATCGACCAAGGGCAGCTTGCGCGGCGGGGTGGGTTTGCCAAACAGGTCGAGTGAAAACGCCACGGCCAGGAGCGCGAACGTGGCGGAAAGCACCACCAGCACCAAACGGGTTTTCTTATAGTCGTTCATCATGTTGTTCCTGTTGGACGGCGGCGGGATCTCACGGTCACCGGCCGCGGCGCTGGGGATCTGCCCCTGGCCGCGCCGGCCCGTGAATTGGATTGTCAGGTTATTTCTTCAGGGTGAGGACGTATTTGGCGACGGCCTTGACGTCGGCTTCGCTCATGTCCGGGAAGCCCTTCATGCGCACCTTGTCGCCGTCCTTGACACCTTCCTTGATGGTGCTCTCGATCTTGGCTTCACCGAGCTTGGCGGCTTCGGTGCCCAAATCTTTCATTTTGAGCTTCTTGCCCATGGGGGTGTCGCCTTTGCCGTCCGCACCGTGGCATTTCACACAATCCTTGGTGAAGATGGCACTGCCATCCGCCGCGCTGGCGCTGAGGGATGCGGCCATCAGGGTGGTCGCCGTAATGAGGCACAATTGGGTCATGGTTTTCATGGTTGTGGGATATTCTAATTTCAGGGTCTGGGGGGTTGGTTGTCGGTCTAACTGCTCTGGCCGGCGTCACTCGATGCCGCCATTGCGAATGGGGAATATGTGGCAATTGCCCCGGCGGCACAACAAAAAAAATTTGTTAAGCAAGCCGGAGGATGTGCCGGTCACTTGGTTTCGAGGCGGTGGGGGACGTGGCCGCTGGTGGGCAGGCGTTGTGACAGGAAGAGGTGGATGAGCACGGTGAGGATGATGAAAGGCAGGCTCAACAGGATGAGGCCGAGGAACCAGCCTTCGGCGCCGGCGAACTCGAGTTTGTAACTCATGACGCCGCGCAGGCTCTTGGAGAAGAACTGGCCGCCCATCACCACGTTCCAGCGCATGGCCAGCACGCCGAGCAGGATGAGGACCGAACAGGTGAAATAGAGGCGGGTGCGGATGGCCGTCGAGATGTATTTGCGAGCGACTTGGAACGTGCCGAGGGTCACCAGCGGGATGAGGGTGCCCATCAAGACCTGGCCGATGCTCAAGGTATAGAACAGGCGCTGTTGGGCCATGTATTCCATCACGCGGAAGCCTTCCTCGGCGGAATAGGCGCGGTGGATCCAGTCGAGGGTTTCCACGGTGGCGTCAATCACCAGCGCGTAAAACAGATACATGCCCATGACATCGAGACAGCGCAGGTCGAGCGCGCGGCGCCGCAGCCAGGTCAACACCATATAGACGAACACGCACAGGGCGATGCCCGAGACCATTGCCGAGAGGATGAAGATGATGGGCATGATGGCGTTGCCCCACCAGGGGTTGGCCTTGATGGAGCCGAAGATGAAGCCGACATAGCCGTGGAGCAGGAACGCGGAGGGGATGCCGACAATGGAGATGATCCAGCTCAGCTTGTGATCGAGGGCGACGGCCTTGGGAGACACGTCGGTGACGCCGACGGTGAGCATGCGGTAAATGAAGCCGCGGAAGCCGGGTTCGGTTTGTCCCCAGTTGACGAAGTCCTCGCGGAAATCGAACCACAATTCCAATAACAGCACGGCCATCAGGTACCACGCATAGACGAAGCCGAAGATGGCCATCGGCGAGGTCAGGTGCGGGGTGATCATGATTTGATAGGAGCGCTCCGGATGACCGAGGTGGCACAGCAGCGGCAGGGTGGCGCACAACAGGAATGCCAGGGCCGTGAGCAGCGAAAGCCGATAGACGGGCTCCAGCGCCTGGACGCGGAACACGCGCACCAGCGACGCCATGATGAACGCGCCGGCGACCAAGCCGGTGATATACGGGTAGAGGACGATGAGCACGCCCCACAGCGGATGGGTGCCGGATTCGTTAGGATAGACATAGCCCTCGAAGTGCGGCGCGACCTCGGCGAGGAAACTGGTGAGTTGCATGGACATGTTAGCGGACTTCCTTATCTAGGTTGGCATATAACACCCGGGGATTGGTGCCAAGGTGCGGCTTGAGGGTGTGGACCTTGTTTTTCTCGACGAAGGCCTGGAGCGGGTCGTTTTCGACGGGGTTTTTCAGGTCGCCGAAGACGCGGGCGTGGGTCGGGCAGATTTCGACGCAGGCGGGCAGCAGGCCGCGGGTGATGCGATGATAGCAGAGGGTGCATTTTTCCGCGGTTTTGGTCACCGGGCTCAGGAAGCGGCAGCCATACGGGCAGGCCTGGATGCAGAACCCGCAACCGATGCAATAGGTCGGATCGACCAACACGGCGCCGTCGGGCGTGTCGAAGGTGGCGCCGACCGGGCAGACCTGGGTGCAAGGGGAGGCCTCGCAGAGGTTGCACAATTTCGGGACGAAGAACGACTTGAGGATTTCGTCGCGCGGCACGAGGGTTGGCGGGAAGCCGCCGCGGCCGCCGTTGGGGGAATCCACCAGCACTTCGCCACGCACGGCGCCGGAGTCGGGGGCGGGTTTCTTGATGATGTAGCGTTCGATCCAGGTGCGGAAGAAATGCTTGGCCTCGGGCACATGGTTTTCGGTTTTGCAGGCATCGGCGCACAGGCCGCAGCCGATGCACTTGTCCACATCCACGCACATGAGCCATTTGTGTTTGCTCGGATCGTAGCTGCTCGGGGCGGGCGTTTTGCGCAAGCGCTTCTTGAGCACCTGTGCCGCCGGCACGGCAAGCAGGCCCGCGAACACGCCGCCGATGGTGGCCAACATGCGTCGGCGTGGAACTGGATCATTCATGGTTCTTTGTTGGGTTCATGGGGAAGATGGCACTCGAGGCAGTTGGCAGAGATGTCGGAGTAATGATCTTTGGAGACGATTTGCTTGAACGCTGCCGGACGCGACGGGCTGGCCTCGTGGCAGCGCAGGCAAACCTTCACGGTGGGCTTGACCATTTTGCTGGCCGGGTCCTTCAGATGGTCCTGGCTGACCACGCCGTGGCAGGCCTCGCAGGAGAGTGACTTGTGGCTGCCCTCGGTCAGCGTCTTGAGAACTTCCGGGTGGCGTTCGCCGACCGCGATCTTGCCAGCAAACACCGGTTCGTGCGCGGTGGCGTGCTCCACCAGGGCCGCGCCCCGATAGAAGCCGTATTCACGGAACGAATCCGGGGTCAGCAGGGTGCGGGCCACCAGGTAGCTGACCACAATCGCAAAGATCAGCAAGACCAGGCGAAAGATTTGCGGTGGCAGGTGAAAAAATCTCATGGG
>Ga0073936_10005835_pt1 | contig 16482 bp, 13 predicted proteins | sample AliMusrvi5mmetaG_FD_87041 | JGI IMG/M metagenome (GOLD analysis project Ga0073936, IMG submission 87041) | Freshwater lake bacterial and archeal communities from Alinen Mustajarvi, Finland, to study Microbial Dark Matter (Phase II) - Alinen... | ecosystem: Environmental > Aquatic > Freshwater >... | reverse complement strand
GCCCTTGAAGGCGGGACCGGGGGCGGGAGTGGGGCGGCGCGACATCCATCCATTGTGAAGTAGACCTCGGAAACCAGGGACCAACTGAAACAACGAAAGACGCGAAACGCCCTTCGGGTACGCGGAAACAACCGGCCACCTTCCCCATCTGTCCAGGAGCCAAGTGGCCGCAACATCTGATTTCGCGACCTTTCGCGCCCTTCCGCGGTTGCTCTTCCCTCCTGTTTTCTGCGGTTCCGTCTGGCGTCCGCTGCCCCTCTGCGCGACACTCAAACATGGCTGCGTCTGGGAAAGCCCCGGAACCGATCCTCCGCGAGGGGGAAGGATCTGCCTGTGACGAGGGCAGTTTCCTCAGCCTGGAGGGGGCCTTTGAGCGGGTGAAGGCGGCCTTCGTCCAGCACCATCCCAACGGGGACCTGGCCCTCCTGAACCGGGCCTTCACGGTGGGTCGGGAGATGCACGCCACCCAGCTGCGCAAGAGCGGGGAGCTCTACTTCTTCCATCCCCTGGCCGTGGCCCAGAGCCTGGCCGACTGGCGCCTGGACGCCGTGAGCGTGGCCTGCGGGATGCTCCATGACGTGGTGGAAGACACCCTCATGACCCAGGCCCAGGTGAAGGCCCAGTTCGGGGACGAGATCTCGGAGATCGTTGACGGCCTCACCAAGATGAGCAAGCTGGCCTTCACGGCCAAGCACCTGCTCAACGCCGAGAACGTCCGCAAGCTGCTGGTGGCCATGGGCAAGGACGTACGCGTGCTGCTGGTGAAGCTGGCGGACCGGCTCCACAACATGAAGACCCTGGGCGTCATGGAAGAGGAGAAGCGGCGCCGCATCTCCCGGGAGACGCTGGAGCTCTATGCCCCCTTGGCCAACCGCCTGGGCATGGGCATGGTGCGCCTGGAACTGGAAGATCTGGCCTTCCGCCAGCTGGAGCCGGAGCAGCACACCGAATTGCTCAACGCCGTGGAGCGCAAGCGGGCCAAGCTCTCGGACACCATCCAGGAGATCCAGGGCTCCCTCCAGGCCATCCTCCGCCAGCAGGGCATCGCCGCCCATGTCACCGGGCGCATCAAGCACCTCTACGGCATCTGGAAGAAAATGGGCACCCAGGCCAAGGGCTTCGAGGATATCCACGACTGGCTGGCCTACCGCATCATCTGCCCGGACCGGGCCAGCTGCTACACGGCCCTGGGCCTGGTCCATGGCCTCTACAAGCCCGTGCCCGGCAAGTTCAAGGACTACATCAGCCTCCCCAAGGAGAACGGCTACCAGAGCATCCACACCACGGTGCTCATGGGCTCGGGCGACCTCTTCGAGGTGCAGATCCGCACGGACGAGATGCACCTCCACGCCGAGGCGGGCATCGCCAGCCACTGGACCTACAAGGACGGCCGCATCGCCAACCGCTCGGAGATCAACCAGGTCTCCTTCCTGCGACGCATGGTGGAGCTGCACCAGGACGCCCAGGACAGTCGGGACCTCGTGGCCAACCTGCGCGGCGAGCTGACCTTCAACCGCATCCAGGTCTTCACGCCCAAGGGCGACCTGCGCAGCCTCGTGGAGAACAGCACCCCCGTGGACTTCGCCTACGCCATCCACACCCAGGTGGGCCACCGCTGCGTGGGCGCCAAGGTGAACGGCCGCATCGTGCCACTCAAGCACACCCTCCAGAACGGCGACCGGGTGGAGATCCTCACCCGCCCGGACCACAAGCCCAGCCGTGACTGGCTCGGCTTCGTCAAGTCCGCCGGGGCCAAGAGCCGCATCCAAGCCTTCATCCGCGAGGAGGAGCGCGCCCACGCCATCACCCTGGGTCGCGAGCGTCTGGAGCGCGATGCCCGCAACATGGGCGTGCGACTGGATGACCCCGAGGCCCAAGCCAAGCTCACGGCCCGCATCGCGGAGCTGGGCCTGGCCGGCTGGGACGCGACTCACGCGGCCCTGGGCTTCGGCCGTCTCACGGTGCACAAGCTCATCGAGCCCCTGATTCCCGAACCCGAGCGAGCCAAGCCCAAGGAGAACACCTCGAACCTCATGGACTCCGTGGTGGTGGGCGACACCACGGGCATCCTCTACACCCTGGCCGCCTGCTGCAAGCCCATCTGGAGCGATGAGGTGGTGGGCTACATCACCCGCAGCCGTGGCACCGCCATCCACCGGGCCGACTGCGCCCAGCTCACCACGGGCACCATGCACCCTGAGCGCCGCGTGAACGTGGCCTGGGGCAAGCACGGCACCGAGCTCTACGACACCGAGGTCTCCCTCACCACCGAGGACCGGCCCGGCATGGTGGCATCCATCTCCGAGAACATCCAGCGGGTGGGCATCAACGTGCAACGCTTCCACGGCTCTGCGACTGAAGAAGGCGCGGGCCTCTTCCACATCGCCCTGCGCGTGCGGGACCGCGCCCACCTGGTGGAACTCATGGGCAGCCTCCGCCGCACCCGCGGTGTCTATACCGTCGAGCGCGTGAAGGGGTCCGTGTTCGGGAAGGTGAAGTAGAAACCATCGAAAAGATCACCACGAAGGACACGAAGGAAGAGCCATGAAAGGCCACGAAGGAAAAGACTTCAGCCACAAGGAACACCAAGGGCACAGAGGGGGCCGTGCGGTTCTGAAGGTCCTGGTCCCTTCTTTGTGTTCCTTGTGTTCTTTGTGGCCAATTTCTTTATCTTTTTCTTTTCCCTTATCGCTGAAGTTTCTCCCTACGGTGAATCCTTTTGGGGCCTGGGGATGAGCGCCTGGCGTCCGCCCCGAGAGGCACCGGCCATCCCCTGGTCCCGCATCGCCGAGAGCCTGCGTCGCCCTCAGCTCTGGCCCAGCCCGTTCAAGCTCAGCCCCCGCATTCCCGAGAACCCCCGCCGCGCCGCCGTGGGTGTGATCCTCTGGGGGGATGAGACGGGCGCCCGCAAGGTGGTGCTGGTGCAACGGGGCTTCGGCGCTCCGGCCCATCCAGGCGAGATCGCATTTCCCGGTGGCATGGTGGAGCCTGCGGATCGGGACCTCACCGCCACGGCCCGCCGCGAGGTGGCCGAGGAGCTTGGCCTCGCCGACGGCCTCTGGGAACTGGGCTGCTTCCCCGACGGCGTGGCCAAGGCCCAGGTGCGCTTCACGCCGGTCTTCTTCCGCTGGGAGGCGCCAGAGCCCAGCTTTCAGGTGGACCCGGAGCTGCACCGCGTGCTGATGCTTCCCCTGCGGCCCCTCCTGGATGCGCCCTGGACCATCGAGCGCATCGACCGACATGGCCTGGCCCTGGACGTGCCCCGCCTGGAGCTGGACCTGGGCGCCTGGGCGGCCCCCCTCTGGGGTGCCACGGCCTTCGTATTCAAGCACTGGCTGGATGTGCTGGCGGACTGCCCCTGAACGCTGCTGGGCCGAGCCTACTTCTTCTTCTCGGCCTTTACGGAACCGTCCTTGTCCAGGAACTTGTCGGGGTCCTTCTGGAGGGCCTCGCCGCAGTGCTTGTTGCAGACCCGGTAGCCCTGGCCCCGCACAGCCACACTTTGCGACTTGGCGCTGACGGCCATGCCGCAGACGGGATCTTTGACGTTCACAGCGGGTTTATCAGCCGGAGCGGGAGCGGCCAGGACGGCGAGGCAGAGCAGGGTGGCGTGGAACATGGGGCCCTCCGAGAGCGGCCCCCAGTGTAGCGGGAGGCGGCACCTTCGGCACCGCCTCCCGGTTCCCCACCCGCCTACTTCTTGGCGTTCTTGGGCGTGCCGTCCTTCTCGAGGTACTTGTCGGGGTTCTTCAGGAGGGTCGTGTCGCAGCCAGCGCAGCAGATGCGGTACTCGCGCCCACGCACGGCCACCGTCTTGGACTTCTCAGTGACCTTGCCACCGAGGACGGGGCAGACGGTGTTGTTGGCTGGAAGGGGCTTGGCCGCAGGCGCGGACAGGATCATCAGGGAAAGGAAAGGTGCGAGCATCATGGCTCCTTGTGAGTTGGTTGTTTTTTATTAACTCAGGCTTCGACAGAAGCCTGAGCCGTCGGGAGAGAACGCTTCTTCCAGAGGTAGTAGATCGCCGGGTACACCAATAATTCGAGCAGGAAGCTGGTCGCCAGGCCGCCCACCATGGGCGCGGCGATGCGTTTCATGAGGTCGGCCCCGGAGCCGGTGCTCCACATGATGGGCAGGAGCCCCATGAAGGCTGCGGCCACGGTCATGGCCTTGGGCCGCACCCGCTTCACAGCGCCGTGGATGATGGCCTCGATGAGGTCGCCGTCGGTCTTCAGCAGCCCCTTCCTTTCCGCCTCGTCGTGGCTGAGGTCCAGGAAGAGCAGCATGAAGACACCGGTTTCCGCATCCAGGCCCATGAGGGCGATGAGGCCCACCCAGACGGCGATGCTCATGTTGTAGCCCAGGGCCCAGAGCAGCCAGAAGGCCCCGATGGCGCTGAAGGGCACCGCCAGCATCACGATGCCCGCCTTGAAGGCCGACTTGGTGTTGGCGTAGAGCAGCCCGAAAATGAGCACCAGCGTGATGGGCAGGATCACCTTCAGTCGCTCCTTCACCCGCAGCATGTTCTCGTACTGGCCACTCCAGGTGAGGCTGTAGCCAGGGGGCAGTTTGAGGGCCGCCACGGCGGCCTTGGCGTGGCCCACGTAGGTGCCCACATCCACCAGGCTGGTATCGAAGTCCAGAAGCACATACCCGTTCATGAGCCCGTTCTCGTCGCGGATCATGGCGGGACCCGTGGTCCACTTCAGGTCCGCGATGTCCTCCATGGTGACCATGCCTCCACCCGGCAGGGGGACCAGGACCCGGGCCAGGGCCGCCGGAGACTCCCGATAGTCCCGCTGGTAGCGAACGTTCACGGGGTAACGGGCCCGGCCGTCGAAGACCGTGCCCTGGGGATCGCCGCCAATGGCGGTCATCACCAGCATGTTGGCCTGCTCCACGCTGAGGCCATAGCGGGCCAGGCGCTCCCGCTTCAGCACGAAGTCCAGGAAGTAGCCCTGGTTGGTGCGCTCGGCGAAGGCGCTGCGGGTGCCGGGAACTTTGCCCAGCAGGGCTTCCGCCTCGATGGCGATCTTCTCGATGACCGCCAGGTCAGGGCCATTCACCTTCAGGCCCACGGGTGTGCGGATGCCCGTGCTGAGCATGTCGAGCCGGGCCTTGATGGGCATGGTCCAGGCATTGGGCATGGCGGGCAGGCGCACGGCATGGTCCAGGTCCCGCACGATGTCCTCTTGGGTGAGGCGGTCCCGCCAGAAGGGCCGCAGCAGCCCCTTCAGCCAATCCGGCGCCCAGGCGGAGAACCAGCGGTCCTTGCTACGCCACTGGTCCTCGGGCTTGAGCACGATGACCGTCTCCATCATGGAGAAGGGCGCAGGATCCGTTGCCGTGTCGGCGAGGCCCGCCTTGCCGTAGACCCTCGCCACTTCAGGTACGGTGCGGATGAGCCGATCCTGCACCTGCAGCAGGCGCTGGGCCTCGGTTTGGCTGAGGCCCGGCAGGGTGGAGGGCATGTAGAGCAGGGTGCCCTCGTTCAGGGGGGGCATGAACTCACTGCCCAGCTTCAGGAATACGGGAATCGTGATGGCCACCATGAGGAAGGCCACGCAAATGGTGGCTTTCGCGTGTTTCAGCACGAAGCGGCAGGGGGGCTCGTAGAGCCGATGCAGGAACACCGAGATGGGGTGTTTCTCTTCCGGATAGTAGGTGCCCACCAGGGCATGGCTGCCCAGCTTCGCCAGCCACTTGGGCTTGAAGGTGAAGGGATCCATGCGGGCGAACATCATGCGCAGGGCTGGATCCAGGGTGATGGCCAGCAGCGCCGCGATGGCCATGGCCAGGTTCTTGGAGTAGGCCAGGGGCTTGAACAGGCGACCCTCCTGGTCCACCAGGGTGAACACGGGCATGAAGGCCACGGCCACCACCAGCAGGCTGAAGAAGACCGAGGGCCCCACCTCCAACAGGGCGTCCAGCCGCACCTTGTGGAAGTCACCGGGACGCCCGGAGCTGTTCCATTCCTCCAGCTTCTTGTAAGCGTTCTCCACCTCCACGATGGCGCCGTCCACCAGCACGCCGATGGAAATGGCGATGCCGGCCAGAGACATGAGGTTGGCATTGAGGCCCGCCGCCTGCATGGGGATGAAGGCCAGGGCCACGCTCACGGGAATGGTGACGATGGGCACGATGGCTGAGGGGATGTGCCAGAGAAAGACCAGGATCACCAGGGAGACGATGAGCATCTCCTCGACGAGCTTCCAGGACACGGTGTGGATGGCCTGCTCGATGAGCGTGGACCGGTCGTAGGTGGTGAGCACCTCCACGCCCTCGGGAAGGGAGGGCTTCAGCTCCTTCAGCTTCTCCTTCACGGCGTTGATGACGTTCAGGGCGTTCTCGCCCTGACGCATGATGACGATGCCGCCCACCGCATCCCCCTGCCCATCCAGGTCCGCCAGGCCACGCCGGATATCGGGCCCGAGACTCACCTTGGCCACGTCACCCAGGCGTACAGGGGTGCCGTTCTCCGAGCGCAGGGTGGCCTCCGCCAGGTCCTCGGGTGTTTTCACGTAGCCCCGGCCCCGCACCATGTACTCGCGGCCCGCGACCTCCACCAGGCGCCCGCCTGCCTCGCTGTTGGCGGCCTTCACGGCCGCGATGACGGATTCGATGGAGAGCTTGTACGAAGCCAGACGGTTGGGATTTACCTCCACCTGGAACTGTCGGGCCTGGCCGCCCACGGTGGCCACCTCGGCCACGCCGGGCACGCTCTGGAGCGCGTAGCGGAGGAACCAGTCCTGGTGGCTGCGCAGCTCATCGCTGCGGTGCTTGCCCGTGCGGTCCACCAGGGCGTACTGGAACACCCAGCCTACGGAGGTAGCATCCGGGCCGAGCTCGGTCTTCACGCCCTGGGGCAGGTTCGCGGTGATCTTGCTGAGGTATTCGAGCACTCGGCTGCGGGCCCAGTAGATGTCGGTGCCATCCTCGAAAATCACGTAGACGTAGGAGTAGCCAAAGTCCGAGAGGCCGCGCACGGCCTTGACCTTGGGGGCTCCCAGGAGGCTGGTGACGATGGGGTAGGTGACCTGGTCCTCCACCAGGTCCGGGCTACGGTCCCACTTGGAGTAGACGATGACCTGGGTATCGCTGAGGTCCGGCAGGGCATCCAGCGGGATGCGCTGCATGGACCAGAAGGACAGGGCCAGCAGCAGGACACTGACGGCCAGCACCAGGAAGCGGTTCTCGGCGGAAAAGCGGATGATGCGCGGGATCATGGTGGCCGCCTAGTGCTTGTGGCCGGTGGCCGGCTGGGCATCAGGCTTGGCGCTCATCTGCGCCAGCGCGGCCCGCAGGCGGGACTCGGAGTCCACCAGGAAGGAGGCGCCGGTGACCACCTCGTCCCCGGCGCTGAGGCCCTTGCGGATCTCCACATGATCGCCTGCGGCGGGGCCCGTCTCCACCTCTCGGGGCTCGAACTTGCCATCGCCCAGGGCCAGGAAGACCACCTTGCGGGTGCCCGAGTCCAGCACCGCGTCCAGGGGGACCAGCAGACCCTTGCGGGCGCCAGACTTCAGGATCGCGTCGCCAAACATCTCAGGCTTCAGCTCGCCCTTGGGGTTGGCCACCTCGATGCGCACCTTGGCCGTACGGGTCTTGGGGTCCAGCACCGCGTCGATGAAGGTCACCCGGCCCGGGAAGCTGCGCCCCTCCAGGCCCTGCATCCGCAGTTCCGTGGCCATGCCCACCTTGACCCGGGTGAGCTCAGCCTCATAGACGTCCGCCAGGGCCCAGAGGTGACCCAGTTCCGTGATCTCCAGAGGCGCCTCGCCGGGCGAGACCCGGCCCCCTTCGACGATGGTCTTGGCCGTCACCACGCCCGAGATCGGGGAGCGCAACACCAGGGTCTTTTGCGGCTCTCCGCCCTGTTCCAGGCGGTCCAGGGTCTCCTGGGGAATGTCCCAGAGCAGCAGGCGCCGCCGGGCGGAGTCCAGCAGGTCCCCGCCAGACTGGTGCAGGGAGCCACCGCTCAGGGCCTTCTGCGTGTTCAGGGCCAGCTGGTATTCACGCTGGGCGCTCACGAAGTCGGGGCTGTAGACACTGAACAGCGGTTGCCCCTTGGCCACGGGCTTGCCCACGAAGTCCGCGTAGAGCTTCTCCACGAAGCCCTCCACCTTGACGTTGATCTTGCGCACCCGGGTCTCATCTGCGGCGAGGCGCACCGTGGCGCGGAGCTCGCCGCCCGTGGGGCCTTCGCTGACCTTGGCGGTGCGCAGTCCGATGAGCTGCTGGCGCGCCGGATCGATGGTGACCGTGGCCAGGCCCGCCACGTCCGAAGCACCGCCCTGGACCTGCTCGATGGGCACCAGGTCCATGGCGCAGATGGGGCAGGTGCCCAGGTGGTCCTGGATGATCTGGAGGTGCATGGGGCACTGGTACATCTGCTTCTTGGCTTCGGGCTGTCCAGCTACGACCGGCGCGGGGCGGCGCAGCAGCAGGACGCCGCCAGCTCCGGCCACCAGGCCCAGGCTAAGCAGGGCCAGGGAGCGCAAGGGTGAACTGGAACGGGACGCGGCAGGCTGATTAGCATCGAAGGTGGGCTGTTCGAGGGTCATGGTCTCTCCTACATCTTCATGGAAGCAGGGGCGCTGTCCTGGGCCTTGGCGGCCTTGGAGGGAGCTTTGGGCGCTGGGGTGCCCGAGCTGGCGGCGATGCTGGCGGCGCCCAGGGAGCCGCCCGCGATGCCCGGCGCGGGGCCCAGGCCCGCCTCGGCCAGGGCGATGTGTTGGGCCTGAAGCTGGGCCAGAGTCTGCAGGTAGGCGCCCTGGTCCCCCACCCAGCCATTCAGGGCCTCCAGGGCCCCCAGGAAGGACACGCGCCCCGCCTCGAACTGGGCCAGGGTGGCCTTGAAGCTGGCCTCGCTCTGCACCAGCAGGCCCTGCTGGTAGAGGGCCCGGCTGCGGCGCAGGGATTGGATCTGGAGGATCCGCTCCTCGGTGCGCTGGCGCAGCAGGCTGCGCACGGAGGCCACCTCGGCCCCCTGCCCCTGGCGGTGGTGCTCGTGCTCGGCCACGGCCCGCTGCTGCTTCTGCTTGCCCCAGATGGGCAGGGAGATGCTGACGCCCACCTGCCACATGGGGTCGAAGCCGCCGCGGGGCATGAGCCCAGCCGTGATGGCGAAGTCGGGACGGCGGTCCAGCTTCGCTAGCTCCAGCTGCCGCTCAGTCTGCTGCACGCTGGCCCGGGCGCCGGCCAGCTCAGGGCTGCGGGTCTCCAGGGCCTCGGGGCTCAGCAGCTCCGGTTCTGGCGAGTCCAGCAGCGAGGCGGTGGTGGGGAAGGGATCGGCGGGGTCATGCTGACGCAGGCGGTTGAGGGCCGCCAGGGTAGTCCGTTCCTCGGCCTCCAGGGCCCAGGCGGCCTGCTGCAGGCGGGTGCGCTCCAGCTGAGCCCGCAGGAGCTCGCTCTGACTGCCCTGCCCCACTTCGTAGCGGGTGCGGGCCAGCTGCTCCGCCTGCTCCAGGAACAGGCTCTGCTGGGCCTGGAGGGCCTGCTGGCCCCGCACCAGGAGCAGGGCCGCGTAGGCCCGGCGCACATCGGCCTCCAGGCCCAGGCGCACCCGGGACTGGGTGGCCTTCGAGAGGTCCACGTTCAGGGCCGCCACGTCTTTGCGGAGGCCGCGCTTGCCGGGCCAGGGCAGAGGCTGGGTGAAGGCCACGCTGTAGAAGCTGGTCTCCATCCGCCCGATCTGAAGCTTCTGGAAACCATCGTTCTGGATGCCGAAGGACAGCGAGGGATCCGGCAGCACGCCCGCCTGGGGCACACGCTCCTGGTCCATGCGCACGGCGGCGTCGGCCTTCTGGAGGTCCGGGAACTCCGCCAGGGCCTCTTGCAGGAGGGCGGCGAGGACAGGGTCCGCAGGGGAAGTGGCAATGGGGGCCTGGGCCAGGACCGGTGCGACAAGCACCAGGGCCGGGACCAGCCGCAGGGGGCTGGACATGGATCACTCCGCAGGAAACAAGGTCAGGCCCGCTCCCATGAGCGGGCAGGGCTTCGCTTCACAGCCAGATCAGATCCGGTACGTGCTCAAGCCAGCCAGGTGGCGGCCCAGGTCCGGGTCGCGGCCTTGGGGCGCGGGAACCGCCTGCTTCGCGTCGCTCTGATCGCAGGCAGCCCGGGCCCAGGGGGCGGGCTCAGGCCGGGGCTCGACGCGCCGCTGGGCCTGGGTGGACCGGCGGGGGGCGGCCAGGACCACGGGGGCCAGGCGATTGGCGCAGGCATTCTGCGAGCCACGCTGATTCTGAGGTGCGTTCTCAGGCTTGGGGCAGGGGCAGGTATCTTCCGCATCTGCGGCCATGCCGCAGCAGCAGGACTCATGAGCAGGACTCTGCGCGGTGCCGAGCGTCCAGTCCCCCAGCCCGCTGCCCAGGAGCAGCGCGACAGCCAGGATGGCGCGCAGGATCGACCGCAAAGAGACCTCCGGAGGCAACAGTATAGGCCCAGCGCTCCTGTGGCAACACGGACCTTGACGGGGATCACAGGGGCGGGCGGGAGCCTCAGCATCGGCGCGGCTTTCAACGCTAGGATAAGGTATGGGTGACGTTGAGCTGGCCGAGGTCGTGATCGTGGGCGGGGGGATTGCGGGCCTGAGTCTGGCCTACCACCTGGCCCGAGCAGGGCAGACCGGCATCGTCCTCCTGGACCGCGAGGACCAGCCCGGCACCTACGCCAGTGGCCACAACGCCGCCATCGCCCGGACCCTCACGGGCCGCGACGAGCACACGGCCCTGGCCCTGGAGGGGCGCCGCCGTCTGGCCGAGGCGGGCCTGCTCTCGGTCACCGGGGGCCTCCTGGCCAGCCTGGAACCGGGTCCGCTGGATGCTTTCGAGGCTGAGGCCGCGCGCCACGGCATCGAAGTCCATCGCGGTGAGGGTCTGCCCTCAGCGGTGGGGCCCGACCTGCGGGCCGCAGAGCACCTAGCCATCCCCGGTGATGGCGTCATTGATATCGCCGGCCTCCTGGCCCATTGCGCCGAAGGGGCTCGGGCCGGGGGCGCGCAGCTGCGCTTCGGCTGTGCCGTGACGGGGCTGCGGCCCACGGCTGAGGGCTTCGACCTGGATACCGACCGGGGCTCCCTGCGAACCCGGAGCCTCGTCCTTGCCGCCGGCGCCTGGGTTGGAGAGCTGGGCCACCAGACAGGCTCCCCCCTGGCCTTCACGCCCCTGCGCCGCAGCCTGGTCTTCAGTGGAGCCCCCTACCCATCCCAGGAGCCCTGGACCTGGTGGGTGGATCGTCCCTTCTATCTGCGCCCGGAAAGCGGCGGCCTGCTCATGTGCCCCTGCGAAGAAGTTTCCGTGCCCCTGCCGGTGCGGGGTCGCCAGCCAGACACGGACCCCGCCGTGCTGGAGGGACTCTTCATCAGCCTCCGGGAGCTGGCCCCCCGTCTGGCGGAGCGCCCAGTCACCCGGTACTGGACCGGCCTGCGCACCTTCGCCCCGGACCGCCGCTTCGCCCTGGGCTGGGATCCCTGGATCCCCCGTCTCTTCTGGTCCGCAGGCCTGGGCGGCCACGGCATGACCACCGGCCTGGCTGTGGGTGCCTTCGCCGCCGAGCGCTTCCTGCGCCGCGCCGCCGGGGGACTGCTGGATCCAGCGCGATTCAAGGACTGAACAAGCTGGACCCACGCAAAGCAGAACGGATCAGCCCCAAGACACCAAGGCACCAAGAACCGCTGCTCTTGGTGCCTTGGTGTCTTGGTGGTGAGATTTTTTCTTTACCTGCTTTCCATCTCGCGCCTTCAGGCGCGAGCCTCGCAGCTTAGATGTCGGAAACGCTTCCCTCGGCCAGGCCCTTGCGGAACTTGTCCCAGTCCAGTTCCTTCTCCCAGATGGCCAGCACCACGGCCGCCAGGCAGTTGCCGATGTGGTTGGTGATGGCGCGGGCTTCGGACATGAACTTGTCAATGCCGAGGATGAGGGCCATGCCCGCCACGGGGATGCCGGGCACCACGGCCAGGGTGGCCGCCAGGGTGATGAAGCCGGAGCCCGTGACGCCCGCGGCGCCCTTGCTGGTGATCATGGCGACCACGAGGATGCCCATCTGCTGGCCGAGGGTGAGCTCGATGCCCAGGGCCTGCGCGATGAAGAGCGAAGCCAGGGTCATGTAGATGTTCGTGCCGTCCAGGTTGAAGGAGTAGCCCGTGGGAATGACCAGGCCCACGATGGACTTGGAGAGCCCCAGTTTCTCCATCTTCTCCATGAGCGGGATGAGGGCCGACTCGGAGGAACTGGTGGCCAGCACCAGCAGCAGCTCGCTCTTGATGTAGTTCAGCACCCGGAAGATGTTGAAGCCGGCGATGCGGGCGATACCGCCCAGAACCACGATGACGAATACGGCGCAGGTGGCGTAGAAGAGCAGGATCAACTGGGCCATGGGCACCAGGGACTTGAGGCCGAACTTGCCGATGGTGAAGGCGATGGCGGCACCGGCGCCCAGGGGGGCGAGGTAGAGGATTTGGTGCATGACGCCGAAGAACATCTTGCTCACGCCTTCCAGGAAGGAAATGAGCGGTGCCTTGTATTTCTCGGGCATGGCGGCCACGGAGAAGCCCAGCAGCACCGAGATGAGCAGCACCTGAAGGATGTCGCCATCCGTGAAGGCGCTGAACATGGTCTTGGGGATCATCTTCAGCAGGTGCTCGGAAAGGGTCATGTGCTGGGCTTGGCTGACATAGCCCGCCACCAGCTTGGGATCGAGCTTGGAGGGGTCGGCGTGGAAGCTGCGACCGGGGCCGAAGACGTTGGCCATCACCAAGCCCACGACCAGAGCGAAGGTGCTCACCACCTCAAAGTAGAGGAGGGCCTTGCCGCCCACGCGGCCGGCCTTCTTGATGCTGCCGGAGCCGGCGATGCCCAGCACCACGCTGCAGAGGATCACGGGCGGGATGTGCATCTTGATGAGGCCGATGAAGCCATCCGCCAAGGGCTGCATCTTCACGGCCACAACGGGGTAGAAGTGCCCCAATATGGCGCCCAGAATAATCATGAGCGCGACCCAGTTGTACAGCTTGCCTGCAGCACGTTTAATCATCATGACCCTCGGGTGGTTTTCAATATCCTGGCCTGGGCCGCTCCCGTTGTCACGTTCTGGAACTTGATTCCACCTTTTGAAACTTCTGTAATCGACTCAGCGCACGCAGGTCACAGATTGCGCTGGGCTCCAAACAGATAGGCCCGCTGAAGGAGGAATCGATGTACTGGGCGGCCCCCCGTGCCATAGCCAGGTTCCATGCGCAGCACCTTGAGCGAACAGAGGAACTCGAAGTACTTCCGCACCGAGACCCGGGAGATCCCCACCTGCTGGCCGATTTCTTCCGAGGTAAACCAAGGCGAGTCCTCAGGCCAGGCGCTGATGGCCTGCAGGAGCTTGTCCAGGGTGTTGCGGTCCAAGCCCTTGGGTAGACCCTCCGGCTTGCGCTCCTCGGGAGGCTTGGGGGCTAGGCGCCGATCCAGCTCCGCCTGGTCCAGAACCTGCCCGCCACGGATCATGTGGTGGGTCTGGCGGTAGCGCTCCAGGGCCTGCTCCAGGCGCTCGAACTCGAAGGGTTTGATGAGATAGTCGACGGCCCCCAGCTTCAGAGCCCGATCGATGGTGGCCGTGTCCCGCGCCGCAGTCACGAAGATCACATCCACATCTACTTCCAGGCGGCGCAGTTCGCTCATGAGGTCCAGTCCGCTCTGGCCGGGCATGAAGATGTCCAGCAGGAGCAGGTCCACATTCTGCGACTGGAGCAGGTCCAGGGCCTCGGGTGCGCTGCGCACGGAGGCCACGGTCTCGAAGCCCGCCACCCGACCCAGGTAGATCCGATTCAGCTCGGCCACCATGGGGTCATCCTCGACCAGCAGGACACGGATCATGGTTCCTCCCCCGGTTCCAGGACAAGGGTAGCCCTGAAGGCGGCGCCGCCCCCCTCCAGGTTGGTACCCAGCAGCTGACCACCCCGGGCCTCCACGGTGCGGGCGGCCTGCCAGAGCCCAAAGCCCCGGTTCTCGCCCTTGGTTGAGAAGCCCCGGCTGAAGGCCTGGGCCAGCAGATCCTCGGGCAGGCCAGGCCCCGAATCCACCACAGACAGATGCAGGCGGTTCCCCTCGGGCCGGAGGGAAACCTCGATCTCCCGAGGGGCCCCGGCCCCGATGGCCTCCACCGCGTTCTCCAGCAGGTTGCCCAGCACGGTGATGAGGTCGTGGGAAAGCGTTTCGTCGGCACCGGGTGGCAGCGAGGACTCCGAGGCCAGGTGCATGAGGATGTTCTGCTCCCGGGCCGAGGCGAAGCGGGCCAGGAGGAAACCTGCCACCACGGGATCCTTGATGCGCTGCACCACGAAACCCACCTCGTCGTCGTAGCGTCCGGCCACCCCCGTGATGAAGGTGTTCAGCCGCTCATATTCCTCCAGGCGAACCAGGCCGAGGATCACGTGGAGCTTGTTCATGAACTCGTGGGTCTGGGCCCGCAGGGCGTCAGCGTAGAAACGGACCCCCGTGAGCTGCTCTGCCAGCAGGTTCACCTGGGTCTTATCCCTGAAAGTGGCCACGGCCCCGGAGATGCGTCCCTCCACAAAGACCGGCACCCGATTCGTGAGGATGGGCAGCCCGAGGATGTCCCCCTCCTGGTCGTATTCCGCCATGCCGCTCTCCACCACACCACGGAGCCGGGAGCTGGGCAGGACCTCCTCCACGTTCCGGCCCACCAGTTCCCCCTGGCTGCCCGCCAGGGCGAAGAGGCGGAGGGCCTCCTCGTTGACGAGGGTGACCACCAGGTCCCGGTTCACGCCGATGATGCCCTCCCGCACTGAGTGCAGCATGGCGTTGCGCTGCTGCAGCATGGTGGAGATCTCCTGAGGTTCCATGCCCAGGAGGATCCGCTTGATCCGCCCAGCCACATACATGGCGCCCAGCATCCCGGCGGCGAAGCCGATGAGGACGCCCAGGCCCACGCGCTTCCGGACACTCAGGACCGTGTGGTCCAGGCCCGTCACCAGGATGCCCACGGCCACGGCGCCGATCTGGTGCCCGGTGCCGGGCTCCCGGACGGGTGTGAAGGCCCGCAAGGAAAGCCCCAGGGTGCCCCTGGCCTCAGAGACATAGGAACGACCCTGGAACACCTCCGCCTCGTCGCCTCCGGCGAAGCGGGCCCCGATCTGGGCAGGGTTCGGGTGGGAGAGCCGGATCCCACTCATGTCCATGACGGTGATGTAGTCCACCAGGGTATCCGCCCGCAGGCGCTCCGCATAGGTCTGCACCTCGGTGGCGGGGCTCTTGCCCTGGAGCCCGCGGATCACCGCGTCCGAGTCCGCCGTGGCGCGGGACAGCAGCACCAGGCGCTGCGTGAGGTTCTCGCGGGTCTCCTGCTCGATCTTCCAGTTGACGCTGACCCCTGTCACCACCAGCACCAGGGCCAGCACCGTGGCCACCAGGAGGGTGATCCGGGCCCGCAGGTGGAGGAAGGGGTGATGCCAGGACATGTCCAGGAGCCTTGCAAGGGGGCCACTGCGTTAGAAAGCCCGGGGCGATGGCAGGAGCGGGACCGCCCAGGTAGGATCATCGCATGGCCCCCTCCCGGCTTCGCGTCGCTCTCATTCAGCAGGCCACCCTCTGGCAGGACCCGGAGGCGAACCTGGCCCGCGCCCGAACGTGGGTGGCCCGCGCCGCCGAAGCCGGGGCCCGCATCGCGGTCTTCCCAGAACTCTTCACCCTGGGGTTCACCATGGCCCCGGAGCCCTTTGCGGAGCCCCTGCCAGGCCCCACCACCGAAGTCGTCGGAGCTCTCTCCCGGGAATTCGGCATCTACCTCGTGGGCACGGCCGTGGAAGCCCACACGCCCCATCCCCGTAACGCGGCCTTCGTCACCGGCCCGGACGGCAGCCTGGTGGCCACCTACCGGAAGCTCCACCCCTTCTCCTACGGCGAGGAGAACCGGCACTACAGTGGCGGTGAGGACTGCCCCCTGTTCGAAGTGGATGGCATCCCCTGTGGCCTGCAGATCTGCTACGACCTGCGCTTCCCGGAGCCCTTCCGTGCCCTGGCGGCCCGGGGCGCCGAGGTGGTCTTCGTACCCGCCAACTGGCCGAGGCGACGGATCTCGGCCTGGTCCACCCTCCTGGCCGCCCGGGCCATCGAGAACCAGATGGCCATCTGCGGCGTCAACCGCGTAGGGCATGACGCCCTGGGCCTCGACTACCCCGGCGCCTCCGCCATCCACGACGCCTTTGGCGAAGTGGTGGCCCTGGGCAGTGACGGCGAGGAACTGGTCGTGGGCGACCTGGACCTGGACCAGCTCCGGGCCTGGCGGGAGCGCTTCCCCGCCCTGAAGGACCGGCGGCCGGAGGTCTACGCTTCGCTGGAGAATGCAAACGCCAACCGCAGACCCCATGCCCCTGGGGCGGGGCACCACATGGGCTGAAAGCCCGGTGAGGTAAGGGAGCAGCGGTGGGAATAAGGATTGGAAAGGTGCGGGCCAGACGGCACAGGCTTACCCGTG
>Ga0073936_10005832_pt1 | contig 16492 bp, 19 predicted proteins | sample AliMusrvi5mmetaG_FD_87041 | JGI IMG/M metagenome (GOLD analysis project Ga0073936, IMG submission 87041) | Freshwater lake bacterial and archeal communities from Alinen Mustajarvi, Finland, to study Microbial Dark Matter (Phase II) - Alinen... | ecosystem: Environmental > Aquatic > Freshwater >... | reverse complement strand
GATGTCTATCATGCCCCCACTCCAAGCGGTAAGGTCGCCTACATTAAACTGACGTTGCAGCAGGGAACAGTGGTTATACAGTTCAAGGAGAAGTAGTAAATGGCACAAACAGACAAAAGACAATGTGCAAGCTGTGGTGCTCCCGACATGGCCTATGGTCGGCAGAATGTTTCTCGTGATTTTGAAGGAGCCGCCTTAACCATACTAGATGTTACAGGGTGGTTCTGTTCGGCGTGCGGTGAACTTGAGTTTGATTCGCCGGAATCAGCCCGGAGTTTTCTTGAGCAGGTGACCGCCCTGCAACGGCAAAGACGGTCAACGCAGGCCGGCCCGCTCAACCGTAATGTTACTCCATCTGTTGGACCATCATCCAGAGCTGCTTCAGGAATTGCGCAGTCTATAGGCGATCGTTCAACAAACTCTCGATTTCCTTCCTGAGCCAGCTCGTCCATGCATCGATACCTTGTCCCGTCTTGCAGGACACTTCGATGATTTCCGCACTCGGATTCAGCTTCAGCACTCGCTCCCTGAACTTTCGCATGTCGAAATCAGATCCTTCGAGGTAGTCCACCTTATTGACGACGACAACGTCGCATACGGTGAAAATGAGCGGGTATTTGAGCGGCTTGTCGTCCCCTTCCGGAACGCTCAGGATCACGGCCTTCTTTACGGCGCCCGTGTCAAACTCCGCGGGACAGACCAGGTTGCCCACGTTTTCCACGATGATGCAGTCCAATGCATCCACGTCCATGGCACTCAGCCCCTCTTCCACCATGAACGCGTCAAGGTGGCAAAAGCCGCCGGTCCTGAGCTGGATGACCGGGGTACCTGTTGTCGCCACCTTTTCCGAATCGACCACCGACTCAATGTCGGCCTCCAGCACTCCTAAGCGAAACTCATCCTTAAGCGCCCCGATCGTCCGGAGGATGAGGCTCGTCTTTCCCGCCCCGGGCGATGCCATGAGGTTGAGCAAAAAGGTGCTTTGGGTGCGAAGCCGCTCACGCAGTTGCTCCGCCCGCAGGTCGTTGTCGGCAAGGATGCCCTCCTTCACGTCTATCACCCTGATATTGCCCACACCCATTACCGGACCTCCATGTTTTTGATGTAATATTCTCTACCCGATATCATCGAGTAGTTTGCCCCTCCACAGGCAGAACACGCTATTTCGTCCTGCCTGTGGAGGTCCACTTCAAATTCTTCCGCACATCCCTGGCACCGGAGAACCACCGGTATCCTTTCAATTTCGAGCTTCGCACCTTCAGCCAGGGTGCCTTTACTGACGAAGTCGAAGTAGCGCTGCATCCATTCCGGCTCCAGGTCACTCATCTTCCCGACCTTCAGCTCGATGGATAGAATCTGGTGCGCTCCATTGGCCTCTGCGTGTTTTACACAGATGTCAAGCACGCTCTTAATCACCGGCAGTTCATGCACGATCACCTCTCCATGGCAGACGATCCGGAGGCTCTGGTTACGCCTGCCTCTACTGCCGCCCGCCTTCTAGTCGGCTCTGCCTGCGGCAATCGCGCCCAAGAGATCAGGTATGGTTTCAGGTGTGGCATCGATCTGTTCCTTCCTTTCCATAGCAAGGGCCCCATACGGGCATGCAGACACACATAGGCCGCAGCCAATACAGGATTCCTCCGAAATAACGGCGAGTGAATCCTCAAGCCTGATCGCTTTGACGTGACACGCGTCGACGCATACGTTGCACCCAACGCAATCTTTCTCCGATACGGTAGCTCTGAAATTGGACTTTGTGATTGACGTTGGAATGTTCAGTTGGGTGATTCCCCGCAGTAAAGCACAGCAGCAACCACAGCAGTTACAAATATAGAGGCCGCCGACTTTAACGTTCATGGTCACATGGACCAGACCGGCTTTCTCGGCCCTCTCCAAAGCCTTCTTTGCTTCCGCCTTGTCTACAGCGCGGCCCAGTCCCTTCCTGGCATAGTATTCGGCCCAGGAATCAAAGAGAATGCAGATATCATCGGCAGGGGCATCGCACCCTTCACCGATGAGCTTCTTGTTGGTTCGACAGAGGCACGGTGCAAGCGTAATGGAAGAGGCGTTGTCAATGATGTGATCCACTTCTTCGAACGTCAGGACGTTCGTTTCCGCAGGGACACTCTTATCCAAAGCAATTGTTCGCGAGAAAGACATCTTGTTTTTGAAAACGGCCTCACCATGCCCCTCCGCATAGTATTTCTCGAACAAGTTAACCTGCTCAGGGGTCAATCGACCGACCTGGAACTCGTAGATGCCTGGCATCATAGGGAAGAGGCAATAGAGTGGATCATCCAAATAGACTTTGAAAATAACACCCTTTTCCACGATTTCTTCTAAAATCGGACCGAGTACCTGTGGATCCAATCCGGCTCTCTCAGCTATTGTCTTGAGGTTTTCAGGTTGCGGTGAAACATTGGATGCGATTTCTGCTTCTTCAGGCGTAATGAGAGTTGCAAGAATTTCGAGTTCGATCTTGTCTTTTACGCTTGGGGTAGGGATGGGGATACTATTGTGGAGCTTCTCTCTGAATTTCTCATAGCTGTTCATGCTGTCTCCTTAACAGGTTAAAGGGCCTCTTGCAAAAGACATACTTACTCTCTCCGGATTGATAACCCTTGCCGCGATATTTTGTGGCCTGATCAGGCCCGCCTAAGACCAAATTCTTCATGTCCGAAGCAAGTACAATGCCAAACATTGTTGTGAAATTGACTTGCATTAAATTTCAATGCCATGGACAGCATGGTTATTGTGTTGTAAAACAGGATGTTATATGCCACATAAGATTTAAAATGCTTTTTTAATAGTTTGGCGTGTGTCTTGATGCAAGTCAATAAGGTCCACCCGGAAACGAGGAAAGTAACTGGCAAAACGTCTTTTACTTCCAGTTTTGTGTAAATAAAGGACAATGGAGGAAGGAAGGGAGTGGGGGGGAATTTTCTATTATAATGAAATCAGGTGATTTTCCCTGATTTTTTCATAAATTGATAACTTTCTTCATAAGGAAGTGAGCAATTTGCAGTGACTGACCAGAGAATTATCTTAGGGTCTCAACGGAATGATGACATTGATTTCCAATTGCCCGGCAAGCGCAGTCAGACGGCGATCCATAGTTAGGATGGTGGCATTGGTTCTGCGGGCAAGGATGAGGTAGATGGCATCGTACACCGGATGCAGGTGACGGCAGGCAAGAACGAACGACTCCTGATAAAGTTCTGAGCTTGATTTAATCCGGTCCGGCAGGCTTATCGCCTGTTCAAGCAGTAGTTCGCACTTTCTGAAAACCGGGGATACCTGATTTTACGCTGCACAAATCTGAGAATAAATATTGACTCTTCCTTCTGGCTGGATATTGTCGCATTGTCTGTGACGAGGCATCGTTGAGCGAGGTTGACCGAAATTTGCTATGGGAAAATCAAATATTGAATCCGTACGTTTTTGAGGGTTTGGAATCAGGTTTCCTGAGAGACCTACAATAACGTCGGTATCGCAGATTATCATACCACTATCCGTTTTTGCGCCTTCTCACGCAGGGGGCGGGCAAATACGTCGCTGTCGCTTCTTTCGCGATCCTTTGCGTTGTCGTTGCAGCGGAATGTGGATACGTGTTACTGTCCATGAAACCATCACTGCTACTCGGGTATGGGTGGCAGTACATACTGAAAACGACAAGGAATCGGACATGAGCCAGGCAGGAGCGGAATATCGTCTTGACGGCATTTATCAACAACGTCAGCCCGGTTATTTCATGCAGCGGGTCAAGCTGGCGGCGGGAGTTATCTCCGCCGAGCAGGCCCGAACCGTAGCCACCATCGCGGAACGTTTCGGCAGGGGGACGCTTCACCTGACTTCCCGCGGCAGCATCGAGATCCATTGGCTTGCGGAAGCGTCTTTGCGAGAGGTCAAGCGGGCGTTGGCGCTGGTCGGTCTGACCTCGCGGGGCGCCTGCGGGGGAGCGGTACGCGGAGTTACCTGCGGCAGCCAGGCTGCACAGGGGTTTCCGATTCTGGAAACCGTGGCGGCGGCCCTTCATCGACATTTTACCGGCAATCCGCGCTTTGAACGGTTGCCGAAAAAGTTCAAAATCGGCATTGAGGCCGATGTTTCCGACGGACGGCACCTGATCCAGGATGTCGGTCTTGTGCTGTCAGGGATTGAGGATGGCCGTGCCGGTTTTGACGTCTGGATTGCCGGCGGTCTGGGGCGAGAGCCCCGTCCCGGTTTCCTGTTGGCCCAAGGTGTTGCAGAAGAACGGCTTATTCCGATCATCGAGGCAGTGATCAGGGTGTATGCCGCCCATGCTCCCCCTCCCAAACGCCTCAAATTTTTGGCACAGGAGTTCGGACAGGAGGAGCTTACCCGGCTGATCAGGGAGGAAGCGGGCTTTAGCGAAGTTCTCCCGGTCACCACCGGCCTTTCCGGCCAGCTGGTTTCGGAGCCTGCCGGACGGTGTCGTCTCGAAGTGCCGATATTCGCCGGTAGCATGACTTCGACTCAGCTGCGACATCTGGCCGCGTATGCCGATGCCTGCGCCGATGGTGTCCTGATGGTGACGGTTAATCAGGACATCGCCTTTGTGCTGGCAGAGGGGTTGTGTACCCCGGAGGCGGATGCCCGGCTTCTGGAAATAACCGGATTTACGGCGACTGCGGATTCCTGCGTTACCATACGGGTATGTCCCGGCGCCCACGAATGCAGGATGGGGTTGGCTGCAACCCGCGATGTTGCCGCCGGAATCCTGGCTGTGGCCGGAAGCGGGGCGGCAGAGCTCGTATGGGCCGTGTCCGGATGTCCCAATTCCTGCACCCAGCCGCAACTGGCTGATGTCGGTATCGTTGTTGCGCGGCTTGTGGCTGGTGAGGACGGAATCAGAACCCCTCGTTTCGATGTCTATCAAAGGAATGCGGCCGGGTTGGGACGGAAAATGCTGGAGTCACTGGCGTACGAAGAACTGCTGGAGAAGCTGCCCGTGCCGTCACCCGTTTCACGTTGTGAACCGCTGTAGTGGAGGAATCATGCCGATTTTAAGGCAGATAGCCCAGATGGGGCATCCGGTTTTGCGGGGTATGGCGGGCACGATCAGTAATCCTGCTGATCCGGCCGTACAGACATTAATTGACGATATGCTGGCAACCGTGGCAGATGCCAACGGCATCGGAATCGCCGCACCGCAACTGTTTGAGCCGTTGTCCCTGATTATCGTCGCATCACGGCCGAATCCGCGCTACCCCCATGCGCCCGAAATGCTGCCGACGGCGATGATCAATCCGGAGATTCTCTGGGTTTCGGACGAGAAGGAGAAGGGGTGGGAAGGGTGTCTCAGTATCCCCGGATTGCGCGGTCTGGTTCCACGGCACACGCGGATCGGTGTGAGGTATCTGACCCGGTGCGGGGAGCTGCGGGAGGAAGAATACCGCGATTTTTTAGCCCGCGTCTTCCAACACGAGTTCGACCATGTATCGGGAATGCTGTTCATTGATCGGGTGGAGAGCACGTTGGAGTTGATGACCGAGAAGGAATATGTGAGGAGACAGTAACTATGCATACCGGGAATCACCGGGAAAACCGGGTGAGCAGGATTCTTGTTACCGGAGCTGCCGGTTTTATCGGTTTTCACCTTTCGCTGCGCCTGCTGCAAAAGGGGCATCAGGTTACCGGATGTGACAACCTGAATGATTATTACGCTGTTTCTCTTAAAGAGGCTCGTCTTGATATCCTGAATAGAGTTCCCGGTTTTACGTTTATTCGAGTAGCGCTGGAGGACCGGTCGGGGGTAGAAAAACTGTTCCAGTCCGGGCCGTTCGACTATGTGCTTAATCTTGCCGCCCAGGCGGGGGTGCGTTATTCGCTTCAGAATCCCCATGCCTACATCGACAGCAATATGTCCGGCTTCCTGAATGTTTTGGAGGGGTGTCGCCGGACAGGCGTCAAGCACCTGGTGTACGCTTCGTCAAGCTCCGTGTATGGGGCTAATACCACGGTACCGTTTTCCGAACATCATCCGGTTGATCATCCGGTTTCTCTCTATGCGGCCACCAAAAAGTCCAATGAATTGATGGCGCATACCTATGCCCACCTTTTCGGCATCCCCACCACCGGTTTGCGCTTCTTTACCGTATATGGACCATGGGGACGACCGGATATGGCTTATTTTTCTTTCACCAAAGCGATCCTGGAAGGGCGTCCGATCGATGTGTTCAACCATGGCCGGATGCGGCGTGACTTCACCTACATAGATGATATTATCGAAGGGGTTGTACGGGTGATGGATCACATTCCCTGTGCCGATCCCTCCTGGAGCGCCGACAGGCCGGATCCTGCAACAAGTTCCGCGCCATATCGCGTGTATAATATCGGTAATCACCAGCCGGTTGAGCTTGGCCGTTTCATTGAGGTGTTGGAAGAATGTCTTGGCAGGAAAGCGGAAAAGAATATGCTTCCGATGCAGCCGGGCGAGGTGCTGGTGACGTATGCTGACGTGGCGGATTTGGCTGAAGCGGTCGGGTTCCGGCCTGACACGAGCATCGAAAACGGCATCGCTCGTTTTGTCGATTGGTACCGCGACTATTATGGACCCTTTTGAGTTCCGAACTCATGCGTGCGATCTCTGCCGCATATAGGGTATGGCATGTTGCGTATGGGGTAGTAGTCGCAGGATGCCTGGCGAGGAGGTTTCTGAAAAGTATTTTTAATACGGGTAGTTATGGGTGATTTGTATTTTGGCACGTTGCCTGCAATAACAAAAACAATCACATTTCTCTTTGGAGGTAGTACAAATGAAAAAAGTTCTGTCCACAATCGTAGCCGCCCTCGTAGCTGTTTCCTTCTCCGCTGTTGTTTTCGCTGCTGATGCTGCCAAGCCTGCTGCAGAAGCTAAGCCTGCTGCTGAAGCTGCTGCTCCTGCTGCTGACAAGAAAGAAGCAAAGCCTGCTAAGAAAGCAAAGAAAGCAAAGAAAGCAAAGAAAGCAGAGAAGAAAGAAGAAGCTCCTGCTGCTCCTGCTGCAGAAAAGAAATAATTTTTCCTTTACAGGATTCAAAAAAAGCCGCATCGAAAGATGCGGCTTTTTTTGTGCGTGCTGCGGGAGTATACTGCTCAAAAGGCGAAGATGAAAGCAGGTAACGGGAAAGAGGAAGTGGAAATTATGTCTGATCAGATCGTTCGAGCATTATGCCTGTCAGGTGGCATCAGGGTTCTTGTCTGCAATGCCGGTTTGTTGGCGCGTGAAATATGCTCGCTGCAAGGGGCATCAGCGACGGCAAGTATTGCACTGTCCCGTGGATTGGCAGGGGGAGCTTTGATGGGTGCCCTTCTTAAAGACGGACAACGGGTAGCCCTCAAATTTGAAGGCAATGGACCGCTCCGCAAGATGATTATAGAGGCGGACAGCGACGGGGCGGTGCGAGGCTGTGTCGGTGATCCGGACGCCGATCTCGAACCGGTGCAGGGAAAATGGAATGTTGCCGGGCTGATCGGCAAGGCCGGTTTCCTGACGGTTTCCAAGGATCTTGGAGCGGGGGGGCGCCCCTATCCGGGTGTTGTGCAATTGGTCAGCAGTGAGGTCGGTGAAGATCTGGCTTATTATTTGACCGATTCGGAGCAGACCCCTTCGGCAGTGGGATTAGGTGCGACGTTGACTGACGACGGTCTGGTTGCTGTCTGTGGCGGTTTTCTGGTTCAGGCGTTGCCAAAGGCGGACGAGGGTGAGCTGGAGAAAATAGCTGCGCGGGTAGCTGGTTTGCCCGCGTTATCGGTTCTGCTAGCCGAGAGTGGAGCCGAAGGACTTGTTCGGGAACTTTTCGGTGATATACCGTATACCCTCCTTGAATCTCATGACATTTTCTTCCGGTGCGGCTGCGGGCAGGACAAGGTCGAACGGGCACTTTTGACGTTGGGTAGTGAAGAATTACGGGATATGCGCTCGAAGGAAAGCGGTGCCGAAGTGACCTGTGAATTTTGCCGGAAAACATATAGTCTGGGCGCGGCCGCGTTGGACGATTTGATTGCGCAGGCCTCGGAAAAGCCGGGACGCTAGCGTGCCGACCGTATTAGTGACGATTGCCTACGACGGTACGAACTACTCCGGTTGGCAGGTGCAGCCGAACGGAATAGCGGTGCAGCAGGTTGTTGAGGAAGCGCTTGAGCAGTTGCTGAAAGAGCGGGTGCAGGTGCGCTCTTCCGGACGAACCGACGCCGGCGTGCATGCCCGGGCGATGGCGGCATCGTTTATTACGAACCGTAATCTGCCGCTGCGCGCTTTTGTGGAAGGTGTCAACCGTTTTCTACCCGCGGATATTGCCATTCAGGAGGCCCGTATGGTTCCTGAAGGATTCAAACCAATTACCATGGCGCATGCCAAGCACTATCGTTATACCATTATCAATTCATCCATCCGCTCACCGCTTGATCGGCTGTACAGCTGGCAGGTCCGGGAACCGCTTGACCTGGCCGCAATGGAGGAGGCTGCCGTCCGGTTTGTCGGCAGACACGATTTCGCTGCGTTCCGCGCCTCTAATTGTGTTGCCAGAACCACGGTCAGGAGGATAGATTCCGTTACAATTGCCCGGGAGGGAAACCGGATCGTTGTTGACGTAATCGGCGGCGGGTTCCTGAAAAACATGGTTCGCGTGATGGTCGGCACCCTTGTTGATATCGGAAAGGGGCGCTTTATACCGGCGGATATTGAGAAACTGCTGTTGAAGGGAGACAGAAAAGAGGCCGGCAGTACGGCGCCGGCGTGCGGATTATGTCTGATGCAGGTGTTTTATCCCGAGAAATTTACTTCTCCGCCAGAAGGCGCTTGATCGACTGTTCCATGGAACGGCCGATTTCACTGGAATAGCCTCGATAGATCTCGATAATGGTACCTTTTTTATCGATCAGGTACATGATCGGCACTGACCGGACGCCAAAATCCGCGGTTGCCGAATCTCCTGCCAGTGCCAGCGGATAATTGACCTGGAATTCACCGGTAAATGTCCTGATTACCCGCTCCCCGTCCTCATCCACGCTCAGACCGAGTATCTGAAGACCCTGTTTGCCATACTTGCGATTCATGCTGACCAAATGCGGTATCGATTGACGGCATGGGTGGCACCATGTGGCAAAAAAGTCAACTATCAGTACGTGGCCGCGATAATTGTCCCGAGATATGATCTGGCCTGTGGTGGAAGTGACCGTGAAGTTCGGTGCGGCCTGCCCCGGTCGGGGAGCCGCATCAACCGTACCGGGAAAGGTCAGGAATGATGCGGCAATGGCGACCAGCAGGATTCTGATGAGGAGTAATGCGGAATTCATCGCCCCTAGAGCGCTTTGGCGATAAGCGCGTCAAGCTGAGACTTCGGTACAGCTCCGACAACCTGGTCGAGCACTGCGCCATTTTTGAACAAAATCATGGTAGGAATGCCCCGCACGCCATATTTGCCGGGGGTTGCCTGGTTTTCGTCGACATTTACCTTGCCTACTTTTATTTTTCCGGCATATTCGTCGGCAACGGTATCGACAAGGGGGGCGATCGCTTTGCACGGTGCACACCACGTAGCCCAAAAATCAACAAGCACCGGGATGTCGGATTGCAACACATCACGGTCAAAATTTGCATCGGTAAATGCGAGTACGTTTTCACTGGCCATCTGGTAGATCTCCTTTGAGTATGGTAACTGTCGCTGGATGATATACCAGACCGTGAAAAAATCAAGAGCAAACTCCGTGAACGGCATATCGTTGAAAAGGGAGCGAGAGGAGAGTATGATGACCGCATGGAGGAACAGGGAATGCCTACTCTGGCGCTGAACATTCAGATGCACGGCAAGCAGGCGGTCATTATCGGAGGTGGTGCGGTAGCACTGCGCAAACTTCGTACCCTGTTGGCAGCGGGTGCGTGCGTAAGGGTGGCGGCGATGACTATCTGTCCTGAAATTGCCGTTCTGCGTGATGCCGGGGAAATCTCGGTCAGGCAGGGATGGTATCGGGAGTCTGACCTGGACAAGGCGTTTTTAGTGATCGCCGCTACTGACAACCCCCAGGTGAACAAGCAGATTTGTCGCGCTGCGAGTGAACGGGGGATTCTTGTTGCTGTTGCAGATGACCCGGCTGCGGGGGACTGCATGTTTCCGGCTGTTTTGCAGCGAGGCGATCTTGAAATAACTGTTTCCACCGGTGGGCGCAGCCCGACGTTTGCCGTTGATGTACGGGATTGCATAGCCGGACATATCGGCAGTGAATACGGAACAATCCTTGAGCGGCTGGCCGCAGAACGAGAAAAGCTGTTGACGAACGGGAGTTCCAGCACATACAATGCACAAGTTTTACGCTCGCTTGCCAGGCGTTTGATCGCCGATGTCTCTGAACGCAAGGAATCATTGTCATGACACACCTGTTTTTCTTCTGTACTGTGGCCTTTTATGGCTGTGCAACCGCTGCATATCTTGCCTGTCTTGTGCGCACGTCACCGTTCCTGACGCAGTGGGCCGGGCGCATACTTGCTGCCGGTTTCGCCGCGCATCTGCTTTCGACCATACACCTCGCCAGTAAACTGAAATATTTGCCGCTTACAAACATGCAGGAATCGTTGTCGTTTTTCAGTCTTGCCATAGTTGGAGGCTTTATCTTTTTCGAGCGCAAGTATAAAGTCACGACGCTCGGTTCGTTTGTTATTCCGGTCGCGCTTGTCATGCTGGTTGCCTCAAGTTCTTTGCACGCGGAAGGTCGTCAGCTTCATCCGGTTTTACAGAGTAACTGGTTCTGGTTTCATGCGTTGCTGGCTTTTGCGAGTTATGCCTGCTTCACTATTGCCGCCGGTGTTGCGGTCATGTACCTGATTCAGAGATATTTTCTTAAAAAGAAGCATTTTGGTGCGCTCTTCCGGAAACTTCCGTCGCTCGATACGATGGACGAAATAAGTTATCGCTGCATGACCGTTGGATTCCCGCTTTTGACGGTAGCCATAATTTCCGGCTCCATCTGGTCAGAACAGTCCATGGGAAGTTACTGGGTATGGGACCCCAAGCAGACGTGGTCGCTGATTATCTGGTTCCTCTATGCGGCGCTTCTTCATGGCCGGCTCACCATCGGCTGGCGTGGCAAGCGGGCCGCTATTCTTGCGATTCTCGGTTTCATCGTGGTGTTGTTTACGTTTCTCCTTATGAAACACAGTATTGTCTGGTAGCCTCGCTGCCAGTAATTTATTATTCATCCTGGACTGTTCTTAATCATGAATATCATCGTCGTCGGCCTCTCTCACAAAACTGCTACAGTTGAGATTCGTGAAAAGGTGGCTTTTTCTCCAAACCAGATTGAAAAGCCGCTCAGCGAGCTGATCAAGCTTGAGGGTATTATCGAGGGGGTTATTGTCTCAACCTGCAACCGGGTCGAGATTTATGCCACAACCCGTGATATTGCCGGCGGCATAGCCCGCATCAAGCGGTTCATGGCCGAGTATCATCATCTGCCATTCGAAGCGATTGAGCCGCATCTGTACAGCTACCATGCCGAGTCAGCCATCCGTCACGTGTTCCGGGTAGCTTCCAGTCTTGACTCAATGGTGGTCGGCGAACCGCAGATTCTGGGGCAGATCAAAACCTCCTACGGCTATGCCGCCGAATTCAAATCTTCGGGAATTATACTCAATCGCTTTCTTCACAAGGCTTTTTCGGTTGCCAAACGGGTGCGTACCGAAACGAAAATAGCTTCTTCCGCCGTCTCGGTTGCGTTTGCCGCCGTGGAACTGGCAAAAAAAATTCTGGGAGATTTGTCCGATAAGACCGTCATGCTGATTGGCGCCGGCGAAATGTGTGAGCTGGCGGCCAAGCATTTCCTTAACAGCGGCGCCAAAGGGGTAATGGTCACCAACCGTACCTTTGAACGGGCAGAGCGTCTGGCGGAGGAGTTCGGCGGTGAAGCGATCCGTTTCGAATCGCTCTTCGAACATCTTCATCGGGCCGATATCGTCCTGTCGTCTACCGGCGCTCCGCACTGCATCATCGGACCGAAGGATGCCGAAGACGTCGTCAAACGGCGCCGGTTCAAGCCGATCTTTTTCATCGACATTGCCGTGCCGCGCGATATAGATCCCAAGGTAGACAAAGTCGAGAATGCCTACCTCTTTACCGTCGACCACCTGCAGGAAATCGTTCAGGCAAATCTTGCCCAGCGCAGTCTTGAGGCGGAAAAAGCCGAGGAGATAATCGATCAGGAGATCGGCCAGTTTCATAAATGGCTTTCGACTCTGGAAGTGACTCCGACGATTGTCGCCCTGCGCGGCCGCTTTGACGAGATCCGCCGGGCGGAACTTGACAAGACCATGACCGGGTGGAAGGATCTGCCGCCCGACGCCGGTAAACGGCTGGAAGCACTTACGATTGCCATGATGAACAAACTGCTTCATGCCCCTACATCCGTACTCAAACAATCCGGTCAGGGGGGGCGGGTTGATCTCTATATTGATGCCTTGCGCCAGCTGTTTGAGCTGGAAGCGCTGGAGCGGGACGACGAAGAGCTGGAGTTGGAGGAGTAGTGCGCCTGCCTCCGTTGGTCGCCGGTACTCTGGTCAAGCGGTATAAACGTTTTCTTGCCGATGTGCGGCTGGAAGACGGCTGCGAAGTGACGGTGCACTGCCCGAACTCCGGCAGTATGAAGGGGTGTGCGATCCCCGGCAGTCGGGTGTATCTCTCCCGCAGTCCCAACGAGAAGCGGAAGTACCCCTATGGCTGGGAACTGGTTGAAGCGGATGGTTTCTGGGCCGGCATCAACACGGGGTTGCCCAATCATCTGACCCGTGAGGCGATTGAAAACGGTACGGTGGCGGAGTTGCAGGGATATACGGTTATTCGTCCGGAAGTCCCCTATGGCGAGCATAGTCGCATCGACCTGTTGCTGGAAGGTCCGGAGGGTCGCTGCTTTGTCGAGGTCAAGAACGTCACGCTGGTTGAGAGTGGCCGGGCACTGTTTCCGGACGCTGTCACGACACGTGGGCAAAAACATCTGCATGAGTTGATGCGCGTGGTGCGCGAAGGTGATCGCGGCGTGATTTTTTTCACGGTTCAGCGTGGCGATGGTGATTCGGTTTCCCCTGCCGACCTGATTGACCCGGAATACGGACGGCTGCTGCGGCTGGCAGTGGCGAATGGTGTTGAGGCACTGGCCTACCGGGCGGTGGTCACTCCTGAAGAAATCAGGCTTACGGAACGACTGCCGGTTATACTTTAGAATCAAATACTTAAAAATACGGAGAGATTTATGCCCCCTAAAGCAATACGTATCGGAACCCGCGCCAGCCAGCTGGCTCTCTGGCAGGCCAACTGGGTCAAGTCGGAACTTGAAAAACGGTATCCCGGCATGGAAGTCACGCTGACCAAGATCAAGACCATTGGCGACAAGATCCTTGATGTGCCGCTGGCACAGGTCGGCGGTAAAGGACTGTTCGTCAAGGAGATCGAGGAGGCCATGCTGCGGGATGAGATCGATATTGCCGTACACAGCATGAAGGACGTGCCGACCGATTTTCCCGAAGGGCTGGGGCTGTACTGCATCACTGAACGCGAAGATCCGCGCGATGCTGTGATCTCCCGTAACGTGAAGTTCGCGGATCTGCCGCAGGGAGCACGCATCGGAACCAGTGCGCTCCGTCGCCAGGCCCAGCTTTTGAAAGTTCGCCCCGATCTTGAAATGTGCATTATCCGCGGCAATGTGGAAACCCGGATTCGCAAGCTGAACGACGACAACCTTGATGCCGTCATTCTGGCTGCTGCCGGTCTGAAACGTCTCGGCTTTACCGAACAGGTGGCTGAATATCTCGATACCGACATCTCTGTTCCCGCCATCGGCCAGGGTGCCCTGGGAATTGAATGCCGCCTGGCCGATCCGGTCATTACCGAGACAATCGCATTCTTTAATCATGCCGATACCAGCTGTGCGGTCCGGGCCGAACGTGCTCTGCTCAAGCGATGTGAGGGGGGGTGCCAGGTGCCGATAGCGGCTCATGGGACGGTCAGCAATGGTCAGCTGCGGTTGACCGGATTCATTGCCGCTGTTGATGGTCAGCGCTCGGTTCGCGGTGAAATCAGTGGCCCGGTTGCCGACTCCGAACAGCTGGGTATCCGCCTCGCGGATCAGCTGCTGGCGGAAGGTGGCAGGGAAATTCTGGAAGAGGTGTATAAACGGGAATTGGGCGCATAACCAGAAACAAAATCCATCACTGAGACGGTTGATCTGTCCCAGCGGTGTGAGTGAGAGGTGTGCTAGTATGCCATTGTTACAAAACAATTCCGGAATCGTTTACCTGGTCGGCGCCGGTCCCGGCGATCCGTCACTTATTACGCTGCGCGGCGTGGAATGTTTGCAAAAAGCTGAAGTGGTGGTCTATGACTACCTCGCAAATGAGCAGTTGCTGAGTTATGCTCCGGAGGGTGCCGAGCATATTTACGCCGGCAAGATCGGAGGGCGTCATAATCAGGGGCAGGATGAGATAAACAGCCTGCTGGTTGCAAAAGCGAGGGAAGGAAAGGTTGTTGTGCGTCTGAAGGGTGGCGATCCGTTCGTGTTTGGTCGCGGCGGTGAGGAGTGCGAGGCGTTGCGTGATGCCGGTCTCTCTTTTGAGGTAGTTCCGGGCGTTACCGCTGCGGTAGGGGCCTCCGCGTACGCCGGTATTCCGCTGACCCATCGGGATATAACCGCCTCGGTTGCGTTTGTTACCGGTCAGGAAGGGAAAGATAAGTACGAATCGAACATCGACTGGGACCGTCTCTCCCTGGGTGGCGGCACGGTGGTGTTTTACATGGGAGTTACCACGCTGCGGCGCAATATGAAGCGTATGGTTGAGCATGGAAGACCATCTGATACGCCGGTGGCATTGGTGCGATGGGCCACGACCGCCTGTCAGCAGGTATTGGTCGGTACATTGGCCGATATTGCCGACCGGGCCGACGAATGCGGCTTCAAACCGCCTGCTATCACCATTGTCGGTGAAGTGGTGGCACTGCGGGAAAAACTGCAATGGTTCGACACACGTACGCTCTGCGGGAAGAAGGTCATCGTCACACGTGCAGCCGAACAAGCCGGACAACTTGCCGGCAAGCTGACGGCGCGCGGGGCAACGGTGCTGGAATGCCCCACCATTCGCCTTGTGGAACCGGAGAGCTGGCAACTGCTCGATCTGGCCATTCGTGATTTACGGAGTTACGACTGGGTGGTGTTGACATCCGCCAATGCGGTGCGCTACTTTTTTCAGCGGATTGATACGTTGGGACTGGATGCACGAGCTTTGGCCGGCTGCAAAGTCTGTGCTGTCGGACCAAAAACGGCGGACGAGATTCGCGCATTCGGCATAAAACCGGACCTGGTGCCGGCCGATTATAAAGCCGAGGGGGTTGTTGAAGAGTTCTCCCGTCTCGACATGCATGAAAGCCGGGTACTCTTCCCCCGGGCCGACAAGGCGCGCGACGTTGTTCCGCGAGAGCTGAAGCGGATGGGGGCGCATGTGGACAGTCCGGTGGCGTATCGGAACATCTTCCCGGATCGGCTGCCACCCGAGGCGCTCTTTGCCTTGGAAAAACGCTCGGTGGATTGTATCACATTCACATCGTCATCAACGGTACAAAATCTGGCGGCCATGATGGGAGAAGAGTTGATGCTGGATATGCTCAAGGGGGTTGCGGTTGCGTCAATCGGACCGATAACGTCAAAAAGCTGTCGTGACCTGGGGCTAAAGGTTGATATCGAACCGGAGTCGTACACCATTGATGCTCTGGTTGAAGCGCTCGAAGTACATTTCAGGTAGGTTGTCTCGTGTTGCCGTTACAGAAAAGGCCCTGCAGTGCGGGGCCTTTTCTGTAACTCCTTAAAGGTGCAGCGGTTTGTCAGACCAGTTCCAGTGCGCTGAAGAAGTACGGAATTTCAAACGCGGCGGTTTCGGGAGCATCGGAACCGTGGGATGAATTCTCCTCGATATTGATGGCAAAATCCTTGCGAATAGTTCCCGGTTCGGCGTTTGCGGGGTTGGTTGCACCCATCAGCGTGCGCCAGTCGGCAATGGCATTTTCTTTTTCAAGGCAGAGCACGATCACCGGGCTCCGCGACATGAAAGCACAGAGGTCATTGAAAAAGGGGCGTTCGCTGTGTACGTAGTAGAAACCTTCAGCCTGTTTTCTGGTCAGCTGGATTTTTTTCATTCCGGCGATGGAAAAGCCTTTTTCTTCGATGCGTGCCAGAATCTGGCCGGCCAGTTTGCGCTCAACTGCATCCGGCTTGATGATTGCGAATGTACGTTCCATGTGTTTCCTCCAAAAGATATCTGAAAATGTGAACACTCCAGATATCACTACGATGGTCTGTTTGTCAAGTTTTTCGGGTTTTCTTTGGCAGCTCTGCTTTGGGTGTGCGACAAATTTATGAGGCCCATTATCAAGCTGCCGCCCGATACTCCCAGAAGTCCTCCCATCGGTTACTCAGTTGGCTGCATCTTAGAGCGATAATATTATTGGCACCGCTAACGCT